>Ga0335069_10011508_pt1 | contig 12476 bp, 15 predicted proteins | sample Lox_Sample_11_FD_206714 | JGI IMG/M metagenome (GOLD analysis project Ga0335069, IMG submission 206714) | Soil microbial communities from Loxahatchee National Wildlife Refuge, Florida, United States - Lox_Sample_1.1 | ecosystem: Environmental > Terrestrial > Soil > Wetlands | place: USA...
AGCTGGCAAAGGCGCCGATGAAGCCATGACCCCAGCTGAAGAAGCTATCGGCAAACTTGCAACCAGCAAGAGCGTATTCACCGACCTGCCTAAAGGCGTTCAAAGCGGTGTCCAAGACGCTGTAACGACTGCTTTCTCAGGCGCCAGCAAGACCATGACCTCCGCTCAAATAGCCCGAGCTACAACTATTAACTTAGCAATCAAATACCCACTAGCTTTTAACTACCTAACTGGCACCGGCGAGCAAGTCGTGAAAGAAATGCAATCAGGTAAATACGGCGATGCGGTCAAGACTATCGGCTTCAATGCGGCGTTACTGCTATCGGGCGGACCAATTGGGCAAGCCTTAAAGTACAGCGGTAAAGGTTTAAGCTCCTTTTCGGGCAAAATGTTCGGTTCCAGCTCATTTCTTGATGAACTGTCCAAAGCTATCGGCGATGGCAACCCAGCCGGAATCTACAACCAAATCAAAGACAACCCAGAAGCCATCCGAGCCTTCCAAGCCCTGGAATCAACCAACATGGCAGCCACTGATGGCAAAACCATAGACGCTGCTTATCGAGTGATTAACGGCTACAAAGCCAATGGCGATGACATTACCAAGATGACCCACGAATACGTCGTTAAAGATGCTATGAACTGGTACAATGACCAAAAGGCTGTAACCGACTACTTCACTGGCAAGGTCGGGGCTTCGGAGGCCAGAAAATATGTCATAGGCCGCTGGACAATCCCAATGAAGAACGATGTCGCCAATGCTGTACTGGCTGGCGACCTGCCGAGGACAAACGAAGAGGGCATTATCGCTGGCTCGATGGACCGCACAACTTCACAGCGCCAGCAAGCTTTTGATAACTGGATTGCCGCCCACCCAGATTCAGCTGCCGCTAACAACGACAACCTATACAGGCAGGTTTCTAATATTATCGCCAAGAACGAAGACCCCGGAGCTTTATTCAAAGCTCTGACTTCCATACCTGCTCAAATCGGCAAATCGGCTGAAGTACCAGCGGACTTGGCTAAAAGCTTGGCTTCTCACGGGCATGTAGTCATAGTGCCCAAAAACCTCAAAGCCCCGTTTGTTGAAGGTTCACAGAAGATTGCCAGTAAGTTCGCTGAAGAAGGTAATGACTTCTTCCAAAAAGCTGTTCAGCCAGCCCCAGTATTGGGTGAAGTTGGCGGATTACTAACTGCCGTTGGTCTATCGCCCGTGCGGGCGCAGGAGAGTGTCAACACCATATTCAATGAAAGCCTATTGAATAACTTAGAGAAAACCTCAGTTAAGATGGACCCAGGGCTTCTAAGAAGCAAATTGACCGAATACATGAACTCAGTCAATGATGCTCGCTTCGCCCTCAACCATCCACCGTTAACCGATATGCGCCAGCTAACCGTCAAGGAGATATCTAAAGCCGCTGGCATAACCGAATCCCAAGCTAAAGAAGTCGCCTCAGCCATGATGGATTCAATGATAGAAGTCCCAACTGCGGTTAAGGGATTAAGCACTAAACTAACCGACTATGTAATGAAAGCCAATGCTGGCGGCAAGCTATCGCTCGGTGGCTACTTGCGGGCACAAGGCGCTGGTCGCTTTGCTTGGAACCCATTCTTCAAGCTGAAACTAGCTTACAAGACGGAAGCTCTTTCACAGCTAGAAACTGGCGGCAAGTTCCCGTCAGTGCTAGGTATGAATAAAATTCTACGCTTCATCATGCCTGAACACTACGCCCAATTAGACAGCACAGTTAAGACTCTCGAAGACACTGGCATGTTCGGTTCGGGTTTCTCCAACGAAGCCGCAAACGACATCGCCGCCGGATATGGCTCGTTCAACGCCAGAATGCTCGAAAGCCAAAAGCTCTCGATAGCAGGAGTAGTGTCTTCAATGGCTGGTAAGGTAAATATGACTGCCGAACAATATATTCAGAACTTCCCCAACGAGGTCAGGGATGCTTCGGAAGCTATTCTACACTACAACCCCAAAGCCAGTTTCCTGAACTCTCCACTAGCAAGAACCCTAAACTTTGCCTTCTTCCCATTCCGCTTCAATATAAAGGTCGCTGGTTTTATGGCTCGGGCATTAGGCAAGACAGATGTCCTAACCCAAACCGCTGTTATCCACGGCTTAATGAACGCCCACAACTTCCTAACATCAACCGAGGGGCAAATCTGGTACTCGCAGAACTCCGATGTAATTGGTTTACTGGAATACTTCACACCAGTAGCGGAACTGAAAACTATCGCCGCTCTAGGCAATATACATAATGAGTCTGTCGGGGCATTCGGCGAACTCGGTGGCTTGCCAGCAGGCTTCATCAGCCAGATACTGGCTTCCGAAGGTCTATGGAACCCCTCTACACCTTACCTCGACCCCAAGACTGGTCAACCAAGCCCCAACTACATTCCCGCCACCGACAAAGCCAAACTAGCCACCGCTATCTCTAGCTTTATTGGCTCACTGTTCTCGTATCCAGGCGCAACCGCCGGATTGCCGAGCAAGACCAAGTTGCTAAACAGCATAGCCTACGGTGTAACTGGCGCTAAGAGCGCCGACTGGAATAAAGTCGCTCCCCAAAACCTGACTCCACAACAACAGGCTTACCAGCAAGCTATAGAGTCGCTAAACCCGCAACCCCAAACCAATGCTCCCGTCCAAGGCAACCAGGGTTCAGTCTTTCCACCAACTGAGACAGGCACAGCTGCCCCCAAATATACGGCTTCTGAACTACGCTCTAAAACTAAAGTCAAAAAAGCTAACGAACCCGTAACTGCCTTACCGGGGCAGTCAGTCCCAGGACAAATCCCATGAAATGCGTATACTGTCATAGAGAAATAGATGAATGGGATTTCGGTTGGGGGCTGTATGAGAATATGGATTATTTCCACATGGAATGCCGGGAAATGCTGGAAGAGTTTATGCTACCTTGGGTCAAGATAGTGGAGAAAGACCTTGGCAGTAATAGCAGTTGATTTCGATGGGACACTCCTCGACCAGAATAATATTCCGGCTGGCGGGCGCATGGGACCGCCAACCCAGGGCGCCCTGGCTTGGATTAACCGCTGGGTAGCCGAAGGCCACCAAATCGTCATCTTCACCGCCCGAGCAGTCAACAAGCCCGAAGTCTACCAAGCCGTCGAGGACTGGTTGCGCCACTTTCAAGTTCCTTACCACGGCATCACTAACATTAAACAGCCTTACTTCGCCGCCATGATAGATAACCAGGCTATAGAGTTCCAAGGGGACTGGGGACGAACAGCTCTCCACTTGACACGCCTGTTGCAAAGTGAAACAATCAAACCACAAGCACAAAATAAATAGTGCTTAGTACTAAGCTAAAAGAAAGAAGGAAACAGACAATGGCCGACACACCCCAGGGTGAAACGGTAACGCCTGAGGCACCTTCAAACGTCACTAGCAACCCTAGTGTTCCGCCCTCGGACACCACTAGCGGCGACGTCGAAGCTGCCAAAAAGGAAGCCGAACAAGCTCGATTACGAGCGAACCAACTACAAAACCAGTTGGACAAAATTAAGGCTGAACAGGACGCAGCCAGACAAAAACAATTAGAAGAGAATGAGCAGTTCAAGCAACTAGCCGAGGAACGCCAGGCTAAACTTGACGCTATAGAGCAGGAACGGGCTGAGAACGAGAAGAATAATCTCCTAAAGTCCCAGACTCTCACGCTGCTGAATGAATATTCACCAGCGGTAAAGGAACTTGCCGAAACGGCAGGTCTCACACTCACAGACGATAGCGACGAAGCCAAGGCTGAACTCAAGGCTAAACTTGATACTTTCGCTTCCAAGGTCGGTAGTTCGCAGAAGGTTACAGCCAATAATCCGGCTCCAACCGTAGAGCAACCTACCAGCCGTGAGCAAGCCATCAAGACCATGCAACTCAACAACATTCCGACATCCGCTCGGCGGGCGGCAGAAAAAGCTGCCATTGGCTCGCTAGAGAGCATTAAAGCGATGAAGGCCCAAAACAATCTTGTTGAAGAACCGCTTACTTAGGTCGAAGCTCTTCTAAAACACAAACTAAAACCAAGGACAATTTGAAATGAGTACAATAGGTTTAATTTCCTATAACGATACTTCACGTCAAGAAGACGTCGTTGACCTCGTGGTTAACGTTGACTACACCTCAACCCCATTCCTAAGCCGAATCGGTGAGAGCGTAGCCACCAACACCTTCCACGAATGGATGGTCGACTACCTGGCAGCTCCGGCTCTAAATGCCAATGCTGAAGGTAGCGATGTCACAACGACTGACCCAGTCGCTCCTGTTCGTAAGAACAACGTTGTCCAGCTCTTCCGCAAAGACATTGTCGTTTCCGACACTGAAATTGCTATCCCGCACTATGGTATGAACGACCCGTTTGAATACCAGACGCAGAAGAAAATGAAAGAACTGGCTCGTGACATGGAACTGGCTTGGGTAGCTGGAACTCGTGCTTCCGGTAGCTCCGGTGTCGCTCGTGCAGCCGATGGTGCAATCGCTTTGATTTCCACCAATAAGACCGCACAGACATCTGGTACTTCGCTATCAGAAAGCAACTTCAGCCTTCTATTCCAGATGGTTTACACCAATGGAACCGACGAAAACGTTGACCTAGTAATGCTTGGTGCTTACTTGAAGGCGAACGCCGTTGACGGTTACGCCACCAACACCACTCGTTACATTGACGCCGAAGAGTTTAAACAAGCTCGCCGGGTAGACATCTACCAAGGCTCATTCGGTCAACACGAAATCGTTGTCGAGCGTAACATCCCTCTTGGGGGTGTTCTAGCTGTCGACACTTCCAAATGGCGCACAGCATGGCTGGTCAACCGCCGAGTAGCTATCAAGCCACTCGCCAAGACTGGTTCTGCGACCAAGGCTCTGATGGAAGGTGAAGCAACCCTAGAAGCACTGAACGAGAAATCTTCAGTCTACGCTTCTGGCTACTTCGCAGGCTAAGCTGACCGTTCGCTAAGAATTAGGGCGCTGACGAGCGTCCTTTTTCTATGGCTTGGACAGCCAGCAGGGCAGGGAGGCCACGACGCCAATTAGGCGGTTCGGTATCTACGCCATCATGTAATGCTATAATGGGGGTTGCCTTTTTTGCTTCGCAGATTTCGGCGACCTTTTGGCCAGGGTCGCCGTTTTCATAATCCCAATCCCAATCGCCAGCAGTGGTTGGCGTATCGAATAAATGTAGGTCAAAGATTTCTTGAAGTTCAGCATTCCAAGCATTACCTGGTGCCCTGAAATAATAAGTCCTATAGCCCGGAATGATTTTGTCTATCGTCTCATCCCAATGTTCAATTTCCTCACGGACTTTTTCCACAGGCAATCCAACTAATGGAACATGCGAATAGGTATGGTTGCCGAGCGGATAGCCACGTCGCACAATCTCTCGCACAATCTCGGGGTATTGCTTTGCCCTTTTGCCGATTACAAAGAAGATGGCTGGCGACCTTAACACGTCAAGTAATTTGGGGGTGATTTCGGGATTCGGACCGTCATCGAAAATAAACATGTTGACAACATAATAACCTTTATGCTTTTATTTGGGCAAGATGGCTCGCATAAAAAGTCGCAAACTGGGCGACGCCGAACGCAAAGACCTTAAAGGTCTAAAAATGAGCGAGTGGGACCGCCAAAACATAGCCAAACTTATTAGATTCTACGACCTCGCCTTCCCGGGCGTCCGCAAGCAAGTTATTAAAGAAGGTCGTGATGAAGTCCTATCCCAGCACCAAGTCCAAAAATCCCGTAAGGTTGGTGGTTTAGACCTAACCCGTCGGGCGGCAATACCCGAGGGCTTGCTCCAGGCATTAAAAGAAGGCTATCCATCGATTATCGTTGACCGCAACCAATTTGAACAGTTCCTTAGATGGTTCCCGGAGCATGACTTGTGGCGGAAGTAAAATATCCCAAGGTTGCACTGGCTATGATTCTATCCTGCGATGATGTCGCAGACTTTAAGAAATGTATTAAAAGCATAGGTAAGCACGTGGATGGGATATTCGTGAATCTCAACCACCCTAAGATGGTACCGCTAAAAGTCCTGAATGAAGTTAACGAAATCCTCAAGTCCTATAACCACGACGTCATGACGTCAAAATGGCGTGGTAACTTTGTCCAAACACGCCAAGAGTCATTCGACCTAGTACCCAAAGAATACGACTTTATCTTCTGGTGTGATGCCGACGATATTATCAAGCACCCCGAGAAGATTAAAGAGACTGCTTCTATCACGCCTAAAAGCGTCTCGGGCATCTTTGCCCGCTACGACTACGCCCACGATGAGTACGGCAACGTAACCGTACCCCACTATGTCGCCAGGTTGGTCAGGAATGATGGAATCTTCCACTGGAAGTCATCTTTCGATGACGCCGAGTATACCGTCCACGAAACTTTGGTAGAGTCTCGTAATACTGGCAAACGAGTTAGTGAGGAGTTTTGGGTAGACCACCAGGACTCAGCCGAGAGGAGTATTAAATCACTTTATAGGAATGTTGAACTGCTACAGAAGATGTACAAAAAAGCCGAGAAGGGCTTAAAAATCGACCCCAGAATCCTGTTTTACCTCGGTACTCACTTATATGACGCTGGCGAACTCACTGAAGCCAAATACCACCTGCAAAACTATATGACAACCTCCGGTTGGCCTGACGAACGGTCAGAAGCACTAGTCTATCTCGGTTTAATCCATTTAGTAGAAGAAAAACCCCAGCAAGCCAAACACGCTTTCGTACTGGCTATCAGTGAATCGCCCAATAACCCTCGACCATACACCGAAATCGCTGACCTATCCTTTAAAGGCAAACGCTATTCTGAAGCCGCAGACTGGGCGCTTAAAGCCATAGAGTGCAAGAAAAAGCCGACTTCAATGGCTACCCGCCCTATGGACCATACATTTAGACCGTATATGATATACGCTAAAGCTTTAGGCGAAATGGGAGGCGCTAGATTAGAAGAAGCTATGAAATATGTGAATAAAGCCCTCAAACTACGCCCTGCTGACCCCGAAGCCAAAGCCTTACAGGAAAACCTTGAGAACTATATCGAGTTGAGGGATATGAATAGGGCTTTTGCCCGCCTAGCAAGCGCTGTACGGGACGATAAGCCCAAAGCACTAGCATTACTCGACTCTATCCCCAAACGCCTCGTAGACAGCCCCATAGTGGCTGAGTTCCGTAATTTAATAATTCCGCCTAAAGAATGGCCGAGGAAATCAATAGTTATCTTCTGTGGCGCCAGCGTCTTTGATTTGTGGGGACCGTCAGCACTTAAGCAGGGTATCGGTGGTTCGGAAGAAGCCGTAATCCGCCTAAAGCTAGAACTAGAAAAACTTGGTTGGGATGTGCATGTCTTCGCTACCCCCGGCAAAGAAGCTGATGATACCTGGCACAACTACTGGGAGTTCAACCCCAAGGACTCATTCGATGTCTTAATCGCTTGGCGCAGTCCTTGGTTCTACGACAACGAATACGACGCCCGCCAGAAGTACCTGTGGATGCACGATGTCATGCCCCAGAACGAGTTCACTCAAGAACGCCTAGATAACTTAGATAAAGTTATCGTCCTGAGCAAGTACCATCGTTCGTTATTTCCTAATATTCCAGATGACAAAATCTTCCTCTCGACTAATGGTATTACTCCCGAAGATTTTGAAGGCATCAAGGAAAAGCGTAACCCCAAGCGCATTATTTGGATGTCTTCACATGTTAGAGGTTTACAACTTTTATATGATATGTGGCCAGATATTAAGAAAGCCGTCCCAGACGCTATTCTAGATATCTATTATGGCTGGGAATCGTATATCAACGTTAACAAAGATAACCCTGAGCGGATGATTTGGATGGAAGAAATGGTTCGCCAAGGAAAGGAATTAAAAGATGTCGAAGACCACGGAAAAATATCTCAACCTCAGATTGTCAGAGAGATTTTTAGAAGCGGAATATGGGCGTACCCGTGCCCATTCCCGGAAATATCGTGTATCACTGCCCTCAAAGCCCAGGCAGGAGGAGCTATCCCAGTTTCTTCAAACTTTGCCGCTTTGGATGAAACAGTTCAATTTGGAATTAAAGTGCCCATGTCACAAATGGCAGAAGATACCCCAGTCGGAAAATGGAACAAACAGGAAATCGAGCGCTATAAGCAAGCCTTAATCGAAATGTTGCAAAAACCAGCCTTACAAGAAAAAATCCGCCCCGAGATGATGCGATGGGGGCGTGAACAAAGCTGGGCCAAAGTAGCGGAGCAGTGGAATGAGCAAATGCAGGTTTAGTATTCTTGTGCCAACCCGCAAACGCCCTCACCGCTTGAGCGCTATGTATGAAACAGCCCGCTCGACAGCCCATAATCCTGAAGATATAGAACTGGTCTACTATGTAGATGAAGATGACCATAGCTACGATGAACTAGACTTGCCTAATTCATTAAGGGTAGATGGTCCACGCAAGGTTCTAGCCCAATGCTGGAATGATTGCTGGAAAAACGCTACAGGCGAATACCTAGGGCTAATAGGCGACGATATTGCTTTCCATACCCAAGACTGGGATTTAAAGGTTGATGAGATGTTCCAGGAACAGGCAGATAGAATTATGTATGTTTTTGGTGACGACGGCACAACTTTTGGCAAGAGCTTCGGCACGCATGGCTTTATACACCAGAACTGGGCAAAGACGCTTGGCTACTTCGTGCCGCCATACTTCGTTGCCAATTATGTAGACCGTTGGTTAAACCTTTGCGCAGAAAGCGTAGGCAGATTGCGCTATGGGGGTATATCATTAGAGCATAATCATCGTGGTTTTAATAAAGCTCCCGACGATGAAACCTACCGAGATGGATATAAACGTTTTGGTGATGCCGAAGCAGAATGGTTTAAACGCCAAGACGAGCTTGAAGCCGACAAACAAAAACTTAAGGAGTTTATCGATGCGTATCCAAACAACTGAACCACATGTTAGATTTTGGAAACATGTAGAGATATCTAATGATTGTTGGGAATGGAAAGCATCAATTCATCCTAACGGGTATGGACGTTTTAATTTAAATGGGAAGATAGTCAAAGCTCATCGGATGGCCTTTTTCTTTGCTTTTGGATATTGGCCTAAAGTTTGTATGCATACTTGCGATAATCCAAAATGTGTCAGGCCTTTCCACCTGAAGAATGCAACTCAATTAGAGAATCTTAGAGATATGTCTGCCAAAGGTAGGTCATATTATCAAAGCAAGACATGCTGTGCCCAAGGTCATCCTTGGGATTTCGATAACACTTATATAAATAAAAGAGGTCATCGCAAGTGTCGGACTTGCGCCCGATTTAGGAAGCAAAAAGAAAGGATGCGGGCTCATGTCTAATCTACGTTGGTCAATCCTGGTCGCTACTATCGGGCACAGGCGCAGTGAGTTCTTGCGTTTGATGGATTGCCTGATGCCCCAAGTTGAGAAGTACCCTGATATCGAAGTCGTAGCCCACTTTAATAACGGCGAAGGCGCTATTGGGCTTATTAGGAAGAATTTAATCGCAACAAGTAGTGCTGAGTATATTAGCTTTATTGACGATGACGACCTCGTAGCCCCTGATTATGTAGATAGAGTATACCCCCTACTCGATGGAGTGGACTATATCGGGTGGAAGGTAAGGTTTACAGTCAATGGCGAACCCCAAAGACAGGTTATTCATAGCCTTGAATACAATGGTTGGAGCCAAGATGATAATGGTTATTATCGTGATATTTCGCACATTAACCCCGTTAAACGAGAGCTGGCTTTAGAGGGAACTTTTATGAATTCGCCACAAGTCGGTGAAGACCACGCTTGGTCAAGTTCGATGTCCGGCAAACTCAAAACCCAACATTTCATCGACGACGAGATGTACTACTACATGTGGACAGACGACTCTATGTACTTAAATGGCTTGCAGAAACGAGGCGATTTCCCTCGGCATAAATTTAAGCACAAACAATTCAGGTGGCAGGGATGAAAATACTAATCACGGGAATAAGCGGATTCCTTGGGCAATATCTTTGTAAAAGGTTGGTAGATGAAGGACATGAAGTTTATGGGTTATACCAAGCCGCTGAACACATCAGTAAAAATGAGTTGCCCAGTGGGCATAAATATATAGCCGACTTGACTGACCAGAAATCAATCGAGATTCTCATCAAGAATATCCAGCCAGAGTTCATTTACCATCTGGCGGCGAAAACCGAAGTTGCTATGAGCTTTGATAATTATGTAGAAGTTTCGGAGGTCAATTATATTGGCACGATAATACTAGCCGAAGCCAACAGGAAGTACAACCCCAATCTTAAACTCTTTGTTATGGCTTCTACCATGGAGACCTACGGCCACCACGACGCCGAGGAAGGAGCCTTTAATGAATGGACTGAGCAACGCCCAATGGCACCTTACGCCGTGGCTAAACTCGCATGCGAGAAATACTTGGCTTATATGGATTACGCCTATCTATTCCCTTATACGATAATCAGGCAAACGAATACCTATGGGCGGACGGATAATGACTTCTTTGTAATGGAATGCATCATCACCCAAATGCTTTGGGACGATGAACTTAACCTCGGCGACCCCCGCCCAGTTAGAAACTTCCTATGGGTCGAAGATTTGATAGACTTCTATGTTCTGCTTTTAACTAAATACCCCGAAGCCCGAGGTGAAATTTTCTGCCTAGGGCCGGATAACGGATTATCTATCCAGGAATTAGTTGAAAAGATTGCTGAAAAACTGGAATGGCAGGGAAAGATTAACTGGTACAACCGTAAAGATGGACTGGGCGACCTGCCTGGCGAAATCTATTACTTGAACTCAACTGGCGAAAAAGCTAAGGAATATCTAGGTTGGGAGCCGAAAGTCTCTCTCGATGAGGGAATTGAGAAAACTATCAAGATATGGGAAAATCAATACATTATGAGACCCCAAAATGGATGAAACTGTAATACAAGAACAACTAAAACAAAAAACTACCCAAGATACCCAGATAGATGATTCCTATCCAGAAACAGAAGGTGGAGACCCAACCCAGCATTCCAATCTTCCTTTAGAAAATATGCTTCTCCAACGGGAAGTCGCTGAATTTCTTTCCCTACCCAGCGGTTTTAAGAACAATCCTGAGTTGGTTACTCAATTAGACTCAGTTATCCAGTGGGCAGTCGACACTTCTGGCTCCAGAGAATTTTCAGATATTTTGCGGGTGCTGGGGCGCAAGCAAGGCGAAATGGGAATTACTGGTAAGCCAGATAAGCTTTACCGTATTTACCAAGCAGTCAAGATTTCCAAACAGATAGATGGTATGTACGAACGACTGAGAGCCTTAAATGGCTAATCGGGATAACTTAGTCCCTCTAATCCGGGCGGAACATATATCACCTGATGATACTGGCGATAATATCTCGGGAAAAAGAGTAGCTAACTATAAATGGGATGGGGCGAATTGGCAACGGGATTTAACTCCCCTTATCAACGCCAAGTGGGATTATCTGGTTACTTCCAATGATGACGGTCAGGGAAACCCCCAAACCTTTATATTCAAAACCGGCGGTTCTGGTGGTACGACAGTCGCTACTTTAACTGCAACTTGGAACTCCTCTAGCAATATTAGAACTCTGTCGTTGTCGTAGGGGGTCGTATGAAGACCTGCACAGTCTGCCAGCAAGAACTTCCCCTGAGTGAATTTCCCTATCAAAAAGATACCCGTAAAATAAAGGGCGGTTATTATAAGTCTGATTGTTTCAAATGCCACGCTAATAAGAACTTAGCTCATTATCACCGCACTAAAGTCCTAAAGCCCAAACTAAGCCTTAGAACTAGGAAAGCCCGCAGGCGTAAATATATCCGTCTTTATATGAGAGAATTACGCAAAGCACCGTATAAAGAAGAATATTTGCTTCCTTTGGGTTCGCCGTCCCCATCACCTTCTCCAGAAGATTGGCAAACTGCTGCCAAAGAGTCCTATAGTCGTATTTTATCCAGGAGAGGCTAAAAATGGCTATCTCTAATAACCCCAGATTGCTTTTTGCGGACAGGTGTAAAACTTTCCTGGAAGCTGGTTGCCATTTACATAACAGGTCAAATTTGGAGGATTTTGTGGTTGCTTATGAACACCAAAACCAATCATTATGAAAGCTATGACTACAAATTTTAACATTTACTTACTCCTTTTAAGTAAACTAATCATATCAAACGGAGTATCTAGTGGCTAGGCTTTGGCAGTGTGGTTTTGAGCTACAAAGTGTATCTGCTGGAGTTGAGTGGGACACTACCACTGGTTCGCCAACTATTGATACCACTACTTTTAGAAGCGGACTGGCTTCTTTAAAAGTAAATCCTTCAGCTAGCACCGCTTATATAACCCATGAAGTTTCAGCAACCCAGCATAAGATATACAGTCGATTTTATCTGTATATTAGTTCAGCAACTAATAACGGGTCTCACACAATTCACGAAATTGACTCTTATGACG
>Ga0335069_10011509_pt1 | contig 12476 bp, 10 predicted proteins | sample Lox_Sample_11_FD_206714 | JGI IMG/M metagenome (GOLD analysis project Ga0335069, IMG submission 206714) | Soil microbial communities from Loxahatchee National Wildlife Refuge, Florida, United States - Lox_Sample_1.1 | ecosystem: Environmental > Terrestrial > Soil > Wetlands | place: USA...
AGGCCGTTCTTAAAGGCTTTGCGCCCGCCGCCCAGGCCCAAGCCGGCGACCTGACCTTTGCCGAGAACGAGGAATTCCTCGCCCGGGCCGAACAAACCGCCGCCACCGCCATCATCACCGACCAAAAGCCCGCCTCGGCGAGGAAAATTCTGATTCGCGTGCCCAACGCCCGAATCGCCTTCGCCAAGGCCCTCGCGCTGTTCTTTCCGGAGCGCGCCTACGCCGCCGGGGTCCACCCGACCGCTGTTGTGGCTGCCAGCGCCCAGGTGGACCCGACCGCGCACATCGGACCGCATTGCGTCGTGGGCGAGCGCGTGAAGATTGGCGCCCGGTCCGTGTTGGAGGCCGGCAATTTCGTCGGCGACGACTCAAAACTGGCCGACGAGGTGAATTTGTTTCCGAATGTCACGGTTTATGCGCAAACGCAGATCGGCGCGCGGGTGCGCATCCACGCCGGCACGGTCGTCGGCTCGGACGGATTTGGCTACGTGTTGGAAAACGGCGTGCATCTCAAGGTGCCGCAGATTGGTAACGTCATCATCGGCGACGACGTGGAGATTGGCGCCAACGTGACGATTGACCGCGGCGCGCTCGGCCCAACGGTCATCGGCAAAGGCACGAAAATCGACAACCTCGTCCAGATTGCGCACAACGTGGAGATTGGCGAAGGCTCGCTGGTCATCGCGCAAGTGGGCATCTCCGGCAGCACGAAGATTGGCAAATACACGATCCTCGCCGGGCAAGTGGGCCTGGCCGGGCATTTAAAGATTGGCAACCAGGTCATCATCGGGGCCAAGTCCGGGGTGATGACCGACATTCCCGACGGCGGCAAGTGGCTGGGCATTCCCGCGCAGCCGGACAAGCAGACCAAGCGCCAGATGATCGCCATCCAGCACCTGCCTGACCTGATCCGCCGCGTGAACGAGCTGGAACGGAAGCTCGGGGAAAAATCTGCAGGCAGCGGGAAGGAATAAATTTAACGCAGAGACGCAGAGGCGCAGAGGACTGCAGCCGATTTATTTTGGACTGCGGCGGGAAGCGAAGCGCCACGCCGCTTTGGAAGTCGGTTCGCAATCAAAAAGCGGTGTCGCCGCTTACGCTCTGCCACCGCACTCCGAAAACCACACTGGACAACAAATTCCGCCCGGCATAGTGTCGACTCATGAGACTGGATGGGCCACCAATCATTCTGTCCATCGTCATCCGAGTCACAAGTTTCATCTTCCTGATTCTGGTCATTATGCCAGTTGTGTGCGCAGCGGGCGAAAAGGAAGTTGCGGTGTGGACTGAGAAATGCACAAATTGCGGAACGGTGTTTCATGTTTCTCGCTCGTTCGACCAACTGGATTATAAACTCCTCGGCCAATTTATTGACGAATTACCCCCGGTGAACATCGGGAAGCTATATTACCGCTCGCCTCACGGTCCACAGCCAAACTGCAGTGCTACTTGGTCCAAAGATATGCCTTACGAGATGCTGCGAAAGCAGATGGCTGATATTCGCAGAGACACCTATGATTCGTTTATCACACGGAATTGCTATATTGCGGAGCACGCCACGAATAGTTTTACCACGCCGGCAGGTCACACGATTCGCATCGTTCGAAAGACCAAGGCTGATTCCTGGCCACTCACGTTAGCTCGGGTAGGGTTCAGCAGCGATAGGCGACAGGCCCTGATATGCACTGATTCAAATGTTTATCTGTACGAAAAGTCAGAAGACCGTTGGAAGCAAGCTGGGGCGGTTGCCTTGTGGATTCCATGATTTCTAAGTTAAATAATCTGGAAAGACTGACCCGGTCGCGGAATGATCTCTAGGCAGCCGTACGGAGCGACACCGACGCAGTACCAAGTTTTTTAAACCTCGACAGCCGTCTCCACATCGACCGGCCTAATTTGCCTCGCCCGCCACAAATAAAATATCGCCGGGTACACCAGTAGTTCCATCAGCGTCGAGGTCACGACCCCGCCGACCATCGGCGTGGCGATGCGTTTCATCACGTCGGCGCCGGTGCCGTGACTCCACAAAATCGGCGCCAGGCCGGCAATAATGACGCACGCCGTCATCGCCTTGGGCCGGACGCGCTTGACCGCGCCGTGATAAATCGCGTCGCGCAAATCCGACGCCTGCCGCATCAGGCCCTTCTTTCTCCATTCGTCGTAGGCGAGGTCGAGGTAAAGCAGCATCACCACGCCGGTTTCCGCGTCCAACCCGGCCAGCGCGATGATGCCCACCCAGACGGCGACGCTGAGGTTGTAGCCGAGCAAATAAATCACCCAGAACGCGCCCACCAGCGAGAACGGCACCGCGAGCATGACGATGGCGGTTTTAATCAGCGACCGCGTGTTGAGATAGATGATGAGCAGAATGATGAGCAGCGTCAGCGGCACGACAATCATCAGCCGTTGCTGAGCGCGCAGCATGTATTCGTACTGGCCGCTCCAGAAAATGTTGTAGCCTGGCGGCAGCTTGATGGCGCCCTTGGCGATGGCCTCGTTCACGGCGCGCATGGCCATTTGCACGTAGGTGCCCACGTCCACGCCGCGGATGTCCACGTAAATCCAGGCATTCGGCACCGCGCCTTCGCTCTTGATGCCCATCGGGCCGTCCACGACCTTGAGCGTGGCGAGTTGGCCGAGCGGCACCTGCGCGCCGCCGGGCGTGGGCACGACGATGTCGTCCGACAATGACCGCAGGTCGGACCGGAAATCGCGGTCGTAACGGAGGTTGATGGTATAGCGCTGCAATCCTTCGACGGTGGTCGCGAGCGGCATGCCGCCCAGCGCCACGGACAGCACGTCCTGCACGTCGCCGACGGTCAGGCCGTAACGCGCGATGGCGTCGCGGTTGATTTCAAATTCAATGAACCGTCCGCCGGTGACGCGTTCGGCGTAGGCGCTGGCCGTGCCCGGTACCGTGCGCATGACTGCCTCGATTTCGGTGCCGATGCGCTCCAGTTCGTTTAGGTTCGGTCCGGCTACCTTGATGCCGATGGGGGTCTTGATGCCGGTGGACAGCATATCGATGCGCGTCCGGATGGGCATCGTCCAGGCGTTGTTGAGCCCGGGAATCTGTACCGCCTCGTTCAGCGCGTCCACGAGTTCGTCCGGCGTGCGGCGGCGATGCGCGATGACACGGTCGTTATCGTCCTTGATGTCCACCGCCGGCCATTCCGATTCCGGCTTGAGCTGGATGGTGGTTTCAATCATGTCCATTGGCGCCGGATCGGTGGCGGTCTCGGCGCGGCCCGCCTTGCCGAACACCGTCTTCACCTCGGGAAATGATTTGATGAGGCGGTCGGTGATCTGGAGGATTTGCCGCGCCTTGGTCGGCGAAATGCCGGGGAACGTCGTAGGCATGTACAATAAATCACCTTCATACAGCGGCGGCATGAATTCCGAGCCGATGTTTTGGTAAGGGAACAGTTTGCCGGCTTTGAGCGCGGTGGCTCTTGCCCAGCCTTCGGGCACAACCGAGGTTACCAGCCGGTTCCAGGGAACAAAAACCCAAACCACGATCAGCGCCGCGGCGATGACGATGCTTCGGCGCCGCTGGATGACGAAGTCAATGGCCGGGTGGTAAAGCCAGATGAGGAAGCGGTTGATGGGGTTTTGCTCTTCCCGCGGAATCCGGCCGCGGATGAACCAACCCATCAATATCGGCGCCAGCGTGATGGACAACACTGCAGCGGCGGCCATGGAATACGTCTTGGTGAACGCCAGCGGTTTGAACAGCCGGCCGGATTGCTCCTGCAAGGTGAACACCGGCACGAAGGACACGGTGATGACCAGCAGCGAGTAAAACAGCGTCGGCCCCACCTCGACCGCCGCGTCGCGGATGATTTCCCAATGCGGTTTTTTGCCCTGGTCGCGTTCGAGATGTTTGTGGGCGTTTTCGATCATGATGATGACCGCGTCCACCATCGCGCCGATGGCGATGGCGATGCCGCCCAGCGACATGATGTTCGAGCTGATGCCCTGGCAAAACATGATGAGAAACGAAATCAACACCGCCAGCGGCAGGATGACGATGGCTACCAGCGCACTGCGCAGGTGCAACAGGAACGCGAGGCATACCAGCGCCACCACGACGCTTTCCTCGATGAGCTTTTCTTCCAGCGTCCTCACTGCGCGATCGATTAGTTCTGTCCGGTTATAAACCACCGTGTACGTCACGTCCCCCGGCAGGGCTTTCATCGCCTGATTGAGGCGTTGTCTGACATTTTGGATGACCTGGTTGGCGTTCGCGCCGTAGCGGACGACGACGATGCCGCCGACCGTTTCGCCTTCGCCGTTTTGTTCGGCGATGCCGCGCCGCATGTCGGGGCCAAACTGCACCGTGGCGACGTCGCGCAGCAGGATAGGCACGCCGTTCGCGCCAGAGCCGACGGCGACCTTCCGCAGATCGTCGAGGCTTTGCACGTAACCCTTGACGCGCAGGATGAATTCGCGCTCAGACAGTTCGAGCGAACGGCCGCCGACCTCGCCGTTGCTGCGCTCGATGGCCGTGCCGACATCCTTGAGCGACAGGTTGTAGGCGCGTAGTTTGGCCGGATCCACCGTCACTTGGTATTGCTTCACGAACCCGCCAACGGAGGCGACCTCGGACACGCCGTCCACGGCGGTGAGCTGGTATTTGAGATACCAGTCCTGGATCGAGCGCAATTCGGCCAAGTCGCGGTTGGTCGAGTTGATGGAATACATGAACGCCCAGCCGACGCCGGTGGCGTCCGGGCCGAGCGACGGCGTCACGCCTTTCGGCAGTTGACCCGTCAGGCTGCTCAGATATTCCAGGACGCGACTGCGTGCCCAGTACGGGTCCGTGCCGTCCTCAAAAATCACATAGACGAACGAAAAACCGTAGAACGAGTAGCCGCGCACCGCCTTTTGCCGCGGCACGGACAGCATCTTGGTGGTAATGGGGTAGGTGACCTGGTCTTCGACAATGTTGGGTGCCTGGCCTTCCCACGGCGTGTAGATGATGACCTGCGTGTCCGAGAGATCGGGGATGGCATCGAGCGGAATGTGCCGCACCGCATAAACGCCGCCGAGCACCAGCGCCGCCGTGGCCAGCAGCACGAGGAACCGGTTCTTCAGCGAAAAATCTATGACGCCTTTGAGCATAATTTTATTGGCACTCGCCGGAATAAGGAGCGGAGCGCGGACAGCCTTGTCCGCCAGCCCGCGATGGAATGACAAATGACGAAGCCCAAATGACTAAAGAATGCACAAACCCGAATGACCAACGGGCGTATAATTGCGCTGGCTGGTTTCGAAATTTCATCATTGGGTATTCTCTCGTCATTAGGATTTAGGGATTAGTCATTTCCCTGCGGTGACGAGGTCCATCTCACACTTCGGACATTTGCCGGGTTTATCGGAAATCACCTCGGGATGCATCGGACAGGTGTAAAACTGCTTTGCCGCTGGCTGCGCCGCAGCCGGAGTTTCGGTTTTCGTTCCGGTGGCTGACGTAGGTATGGCAGGCGCTGCCATCACCGGAATCAGCGTCATGCCGCACTTGGGACATTTGCCGGGCTTGTCTGAGTGAACGTCATGTTCCGGCATCGGGCAGGTGTAATAAAGCACCTGGCCGCCCGGCTGAATTTTTTCCAGCGTGTTTTTCGAAACCGGCACCAGGGTCATGCTGCAAATCGGGCATTTGCCCGGATGATCGTACTCGATGGACACATGCTCCGGCATCGGGCAGACCCAGACTACTTTTTCCTCGTTGGTATTAATTGATGAGCTGACCATGGCAGTGCCGGAAGCTGCGGAGGTTTCCGTTGCCGCCGCCGCGCCGGGGTGGCTCATTTTCTGGATGGCCTCGCGCAACTGGCTTTCCGAGTCCAACATGAACTGGCCGGACGTCACCACCCGCTCGCCTTCGCTCAAACCGGCGAGCACCTGGTCCATATCGTCCTGTGCCTGCAATCCCAGCGCGACGGTGCGGGCCTCGAATTTGCCACCGGGCAGCGCGACAAACACGGTGTTCTTCTGTCCGCTGCGCAACACCGCCGAATCCGGCACCAGCAGGGCCGACGGCGCGAAGTCGCAGACGAGTTCCGCCGTCGCGAACATGCCCGGCTTGAGGTAGTAACCCGGGTTGTGGAACTCCATGCGCACTTTCGCTGTGCGCGTTTTCTCATCCACCGTCGGATAAATGTAAGTGACGCGCCCGCGGAATTTGCGGTCGGGCAGGTACGAGAGCGTCATGGTCGCCTCCTGGCCCAGTTGGATGAAAGGCAAATCCTTTTCGTAAATCTGGGCATAAACCCAGACCGTCGCAATGTCCGCCAGCCGGTACAACCTCATCCCCGCATCGACCATCTGGCCGGCCACGACGTTTTTTTCGACGACAAAGCCCGCGATGGGCGCGGTGACGGTCAGCGTCTTTTTCGCCTGGCGCGTTTTTTCCAATTCGGCGATTTGCGCATCGGAGAGGTCGTAAAATTTCAGCTTGGTCCGCGCACTTTCGAGCAATGCGCGGTCCTCGGCGGAAGGCGAACCGGCGGTGGCGGAAAGCGCCGCCAGATACTCGGTCTGGGCGCTGTACAATTCCGGTGAATAGATTTCAAAAAGCGGGTCGCCCGGATTCACCAGCGCGCCGGTGGCGTCCACGTACAGTTTTTCAATCCAGCCCTTGTACTTGGTCGTCACATCCGCCAGCGCGGTTTCGTCGTAGTCCACGTTGGCCACCGTGCGAATGACGCGCCGGAGCGGCCCGCGCTCAACGACGGCGGTGCGGATGCCCATCGTCTGGATGGTGGATGGGTCAATGACGATGGTTGAGGAGGCTGTGGCGGCATTGGCGGGGGCGTCTTGTTTGCGGATGGGCGTGAGTTTCATGCCGCAAATCGGGCAGTTGCCCGGATGGTCCTGGATGATTTGCGGATGCATGCCGCAGGTGTAGAGCGTCTTGGTTTCGGCGGCGCCGGCCTGGCTGCCCGAATTTTTGCCGCATGAAACGGCAACAACGGCAATCACCGCCAGCAAAACGGCGAAGAGAATCAATCTAAAGGTAGGGACAGCACGCCGCGCTGTCCGGACGCCGCAGCGCGGCGTCCCTACCTTTGAAAATACTACATTGTCGGTTGTTTTCATGGCGAGGGTCGGGTCGGTGAATGGGTTGTGCCGGCGGCGTTGTTTACAGGCAACACCGGCGCGTTCGCCGGCGGGATCCCGGCGATGAGCAGCGACAGCTCGGACAGCGCGAGCTCGCGCTGGGTGCGCGCGTCGATCTCCGCCAACCGGAATTCCAGCAGGGAACGTTCGGCATCTAGCAGATTGAAGAAATCCGTCTTGCCGGCGAGGTAAGCCGCGCGGGCGATTTCCAGCGAACGCTGGGCCTTGGGAATCAACTGCTCGCGCAGCAGTTCGAGGTTGCGGGTGATTTCGCGGTAATCGTAACTCTTTTGCGCAAATTCGGCGGTCAGGTTGAGTTGTCCGGCCGTCAACCGGGCCTGAGCGGCGCGCTGGCCCGCCCGGGCGGCGGCGATTTGGGCGGCGATCTTGTCGCGCCAGATCGGCAGCGTCACCGTCGCCTGCGGCCAGTAAAGAATGGGGTTCGCCTTCACGTCCACCGACGAGCCAATGGTCACATCCGGTAGTCTCGATTTGCGGGCCAGGTCAACTGATGCCTGCGCCTGGCGCACCTCGGCTTCGAGCGCCTTGAGTTGCGGATTGCGCGCGAATGCGGTGTCGAGGATCTGCTCCGGCGACAGGTCCAGCGCGGTGCTTTCGAGCCGGGCGGGTAAAGGCGGATCGGGTTGGTCGCGCGTCAGGCCCAGCGCCGCCTTGAATTGCGCCTCCAACGGTTGGCGCGAATCCTCGAGATTGGCAAGTTCCGTTTTCAACCGGTCCATCTCGATTTGCGCGCGGTACACGTCCTGCAACGTGACCCGGCCGACGTCGTTCTGGGCGCGGGCAATCCGCTCCAGTTCGGACAGCAACTGGAGCATTTCGCGGTCAATCTGGATTTTTTTGTCAAGAAACCAAAGCCGGTAATAGCCTTGCTTGACATCGTAGGCGGCTTGGAGGACCGCGCTTTCGAAGGCGAAATATTTGGCCCGGCTTTCCGCCGAGGCCGCCTCCGCCTGCGCCCGCAGTTTGCCCGGCCACGGAATCTGCGCCATCAGCCCGGGCATGACCGACGTGATGAGGTTCTGGATGTACATCTGGAAAGTGAGCTGCGGGTCGGGCAACGAACGCGCCACGGTGATATTCTCCACTGCGCCCACCCAGTCGTAGTAGGCCGCCTCGACTTGCGGCTGATTCAGCATGGCGTAGGTGAGAAAATCACCGAGCGACGAATTGGTGGTGAGATCGGGCAACGCAGGCCGTTGTTCCTTGGGCCGGTATGCGGATTTCACCGTGCCCAGTTGCTGGCGGGCCTCGCGTTCGTCACGGGTGGAAACACCCTTGCAGCCGGTCAAGGCCAGCGCCAGCAGCAATGCGATGCCGCCGAGCCAGCATTGCCGATCAATTGTTCGTCCCCGGTTCATTGGCAAAAAATCCGATGGTCACGGACAACCAGCTCGTTTCCCTACCGACAACAGCCGCCGGGCGAACAACAACCCGGCATCGCCGCCGCCGGCCGGTTGGTGCCCGTCGTGGCCGGGGGCGCGTTGGTGCCGCCATTATCGGCATAAACCGGCCGCAACGCCATGCTGCAAATCGGGCAATCTACCGGCTTGGCCGCCCTGACTGATGGATGCATCGGGCAGGCATAGTAGAGGATTTTCCGGCCGGTGGATTTCGTGTCCGCCGCCCGCGCGCGCGGCGGCGCGAGCCAGAGGGTGCTGCCGCCGAGCAGGGCGGCCAAAGTGATCATCAAAATTGTTTTCGTTTTCATAGTTGTTTCAGTTCGGTTTAGCTTTTGCCGCTGTTTGTGCGCAGACGGATATAAATTGAAACCAGGCACGGGCACAAAATTCCGTGGGACCAAGGAAGGCCGCGGTGTCCGGTTCAGGGCACACCACGGGCGTCAGAAGTAGTGAATCAGATGAGCCGGGCGCAATCCCGGGCGTAGAGCGGCGTGACCGCCACCGGCCCGGGTGACATGGCAATGGAAGAAGGCGGGCAGATTGGACCGGCCGGCAAAGTCCAGGCCGGTGAATCCCAGATCGGGAAAGAAAATTGATTTTGCGTGGCCGGCCGGGACGGAACCGTGGACACGGGTTGGGAACCGGCCGACTTCGGCGCGCAACAACTCATCTTGCCGCCGCAACGGCAGCAGGCGTGGTGCGGCGGTTGTGCGCACGCCGGCAGGCCCGGGACCAGCAGTTGCGCCCACACCAGCGTCAGGCCAAACACGATGGCGGAAAGTTGCCGCATAATTTTATCGCCGGACCGTCAGGCGGACGGTCACTTTTTGGCCGCGTCGGCTTCCCGGATTTTCTTCAGGTATTTGGCCGGGTCCTTGTCGAAATCCTTTTTGCAGCCGGAGCAACACAACTTGACCTCCTGATCCTTGTACACAAAGACGTAAGGCTTGCCCATCTCGCCAAGTTTCTCACCCGAAACGGGACAGGTGGTCAGCTTGTCGGGTTTGGGCGGAGTGCCCGCCACGGAATTGGTGTCGGCTGCCCGGCCGGCCAGCGGCAGGGCGAGAAAGGGAACGCTTAATGCGAGTATCGCGAGTTTTTTCAATGTTTTCATGGTTAAAGTTAAAAGTCTTTCATCCATTATACACCGGCTCTGAGTAAAACCCCCAAAAAATTTTCCGCGTGAATTTCCATCCGCCGGGGTAAGCCCGATACAACATTCGGTGGCGCAATGGAGCGCCGCCCCAATAAAAAGAAAGTTAATATGAAAGCTCAAATTCTCCTTGCCACGCTCGGCGCGGCCGTCCTGACCACGATCACGTTCAGTGCCAATGCCGGTGAAGCGCTGCTGACCCCGCGGGCCGCGGGCAACCAGATTAAAAATGTCCCGGCGGAAGCGATGGGGGCAACAGTGTTTACAGCCCAACTGGTCGCGCCCCGCGCCTTGGGCAATCAGACCAAAAACGTGGCGGGCACAAGCATTGAGACGACCCCGGCCACGGCTTGCGTCAAAAGGATGACCGGCAGCCCCAAAGCCATTCAAGCCTGCTCCGATCATCCCGCCACGATGCCCGGCTGCAATGTCGCAATGTCGGCTCACTGAATTAAACCGCCGGCACAACCGGGTTGTCCCGGCCTGAAAAAAGCGTAAGCTGCGGGCGGCGGAACGAATCCGCCGCCCTTGATCCGATGAAAAGCGAAAATACCAATCCCGAAGACGCCCGGCTCGCCGCGCTCCTCCGTGAGTCGCGCGTCGCGCCCATCCTGCCTCCGCGCTTCCAGGAAAGTGTCTGGCGCCGCATCGAAGAGGCTGGAGCACCGGCCAAAACCGACGGTGGCATTGGCTGGCTGGAGGCGCTAGCCGCGCTGGTGTTGCGTCCGCGCTTTGCGCTGGCTGCTGCCGCTGTGCTGATTGTCACCGGTGCGTTGCTGGGCGCACGCGAGGGCGGTCAGATGGCAAAACAGGATGCCCAGGCGCGCTATCTCGCAGCGGTCGCGCCCAATTCACTGCGATAACCGCATGAACCGGTCGCTCGTCATCGTGCTGGCGGCGCTGGTGCTGGGCGTGGCGCTATTCGGCGGTTCCTATTTCGCCGGGCAGCGCGCGTGCAGGATGACGCTGGCCAATCCGGCGGATGACCTGGTTTGGCTGCGGACGGAATTTCACCTGAGCGATGCCGAAATGACGCGCATTCGGGAGCTGCACGAAGGGTATCGGCCACGCTGTGCCGAGATGTGCGCCCGCATCGCGGCCAAAAAGGCCGAACTCGAAGCGGCGCTGAACGGTGCCACGAATGTCAGCCCGGAAGCGGCGCAGAAACTGGCCGAAGTGGCCGCGCTCCGCGCCCAGTGCCAGGCGCAGATGCTCCAGCATTTTACCGAGGTCAGCCGGACCATGTCGCCGGAACAAGGCAGACGCTATCTGGCTGAAATGCAGCGCCTCACTCTCGGGTTCCACGAACAAACCGAACAGTCCATGTCCGGAACCGCAGGCCATGAGCATCACCACCAATGATGATGCCCGGGACCGGGCCGACATGGGGCGATTGGCGGCCGGCCAGGACGCGGCGCTCAACGATTTGATGGAGCGCCACGCGACCCCGGTGTTCCAGTTTCTCTGCCGGATGGTCGGGAACGAGGACGAGGCCAACGACCTGGCCCAGGAAACATTCGTCCGCGTTTTCAAGTCATGCCGAAGTTTCCGGGTGAACGAAAAATTTTCGACCTGGCTTTTCACCATTGCCGCCAATCTGGCGCGGAACCATTTCCGCTGGCGGTCGCGGCATCCGAACGTCTCGCTGGAGGCCGAAATGGGCGAAGCAGAACAAACGCTCGGCAATACCCTGCTGGCAGCCGGCCCGGCGCCGAACGAGCAGGCGCTGGCCGCCGAGCGCGCCGCCGCCGTGCGTGCCGCCGTGGGCAAACTGCCGGAGGATTTGCGCGAAGCGATCGTGCTGTGCGAGTGGGAGGAGCTCAGCGTGGCCGAGGCCGCGACAATTCTGGAAGCCACACCCAAGGCCGTGGAATCGCGGCTATACCGCGCCCGACAAATGTTGCGGGAACGGCTGAAATCGTGGCTGTGAAATTCGATTCGTAGGACAGGTTTCCGGCCTGTCCTACCCGATTTTGGCCTCGAACTCCGCCAGGGCGATTCCCGCTTTCTCCCAAGCCGCCGTCACCTCCGGCAGCCGGGCATGGATTTCCATCAGCTCGCGGTTGATCTGCACCGCGCCCCCGCCGGCTGCGTACGTTTCCGGCTTCTCCAGTTCTGCCGTCAATTCCTTCTCCCGTTTTTCGAGTTCGGTGATTTCCTTTTCCAGCGCGGCAAGTCGTTCCTGGATTTCCCGTTTCTTCCGCGAACGCGCCTCGGCCTCAATCCGCCGCTGCTCCTTGCGGTCGATCATGGATGTTGCCTCGGAGGGCGGAGCTCCGCGACGCCCTGAATGATGATGGGGGCTCGTGGAACTCGCCCCTCCGGAACTAGAGGTCAATGCCGCATGCGCCGATTGCGCGGTCTTGTCGAGGTAATACTGGTAGCCGCCGGTGAAATGCCGGAGCCGGCCATTCTCGACGCGCACCACGTGGTTCGACAACGCACGGATGAAATGCACGTCGTGGCTGATGAAAATCAGCGTGCCCGTGTAGGGTTCCAGCGCCTCGATGAGCGCGTCCACGCTGGCAAGGTCAAGATGCGTGGTCGGCTCGTCCATCAGCAGCAGGTTCGGCGGATCGAGCAATAATTTCACCAGCGCCAGCCGGCTTTTTTCGCCGCCGCTCAACACAGTCACCGGCTTGAACACGTCGTCGCCGCGAAACAAAAAGCTGCCCAGGACGGTGCGGACAAACTGTTCCGTGATTCGTTGCGGGGTGTCCAGCGCTTCCTGCAGCACGGTGTGATCTGGGTTCAGCATGGCTGCGCGGTGCTGGGCG
>Ga0335069_10011510_pt1 | contig 12476 bp, 7 predicted proteins | sample Lox_Sample_11_FD_206714 | JGI IMG/M metagenome (GOLD analysis project Ga0335069, IMG submission 206714) | Soil microbial communities from Loxahatchee National Wildlife Refuge, Florida, United States - Lox_Sample_1.1 | ecosystem: Environmental > Terrestrial > Soil > Wetlands | place: USA: Florida...
CGACGGTCGGCGCCGCAGGCGGCTGCGAAGGCTTGCTGTCGCAACCGGACGCGAACGTCACCACGAACGACGCCGCCAGAGCCTTCTTCCTCGCTCTCATGAGCCGGCACCATACTACGGCTCGTGCCGCCCGGCTCGGCGAGCGAGCTCAGGTGACTCTCACCGTGGCAAACCATCTCGATCTGCAGCAGGATCGAGCCCGCCTTGCAGAACTTTGGCGGCGAGACGGAAGAGGTCACGACGAAGCGCTCTCCTCGCGGTGTCGAGGAGTCCGTTCGTCTCCTGTCGCGATTGCTCGCGATCAGCGGCTCGATGGCGGCCGCACGCACGCCCGCGGAGGTCGCCGCGACCATCGTGAGGGAGGGCTCCGAGGCGCTGCGAGCGGGGATGGGACTGTTCGTGCAGCCCTCCGAAGACGGGCTCCTCGAGATCGTCGCCTGCCACGGACTCGCGGAGGCCGCAGCGCGGACGTGGAGCCGCTTTCCCCCCGACGACGCCACGCCGGCCGGCATCGCTTACAGAACCGGCGAGCCGCTCTGGGTCGAGAGCTCGGACCAGTTCGAGGGCCTCTTCGGCCGGCAGGCTCACGCGCGCGATGGGTCGTCTGCCGCGGCGCTTCCACTCGTGCTCGACGGGCGCGTGCTCGGAGTCGTCGCGTTTCGCTTCGACGGGCCGCGCGCTTTTGCCGCCGACGAGCGTGCCCTGCTGCTGACGATGGCCGCACAGGCCGCGCAGGCGCTCGAGCGCTCGCGAGCATACGCGGGCGAGATCGCCGCGCGCCTGAAGGTCGAGGCCCTTCGGTGCCTCTCGGAAGCGCTTTCGGGCGCACCCGGGACGGACGAAGTGGCAGCCGTCGTGATCGATCGCGGCATGCACATGGCCGGGGCGGACATATGCACCCTCTACGTGCTCGACGCCGCCAGTGGTGCCCTGGAGCTGGTGGGCGAGCGCGGGTGTAGCCCGCAGATCGCCGATCGCATCCGCCGTATCACTGCGGGGTCCGGAGACCCTGCGTACTCACCGATTGCGACCGGCGAAGCCCTCTGGGCCGAGACGCCCGAAGAGTATGCGGCGGTGTTGCCGTTGCTCGCGACGATGCGCGCCGAGGGACGCCGTGCACGCGCGTTCTGGAGCATGCCTCTCGTCATCGAGGGTCGAACGATCGGCCTGCTCGGCATGGGCTTCCACGAGGCGCGCCGCTTCCCGCCTGAGGAACGCGAATTCATAGGCCTCTTCTGCCGGCAGTGCGCCGAAGCGTTGCTGCGCGCCAGCAGACTCGATGCGGAGCGCCGTGCGCACGAGCTGGCGCAACGCATAGACGTCGAGCGCAAGCTCGAGGAGGTGCGTCGCGCATTCCTGGCCGACGCGACGGCGGCCCTCGCCCAGTCGCTCGACTACGAGTCGACGCTCGCGAAAGTGGCGCAGCTGGCCGTGCCGGGTCTCGCCGACTGGTGCGCCGTCGACGTCCTGCCGGAAGGTGATCGCGTCCCCAAGCGCCTCGCGGCGGCCTGCGCCGACCCCGCGAAGTCGGAGCCGGCTCGTGACATCGACTCGGGAGTGTCGAGCGTGCTGCGCACGGGGCGCTCCGAGATGTCCTCCACGGTCATGTGCGTGCCCCTGCAGGGGCGCGGGCGCGTGTTCGGGGCCGTGACCTTCCGCGCGGCCGAATCGGGGCGGACGTACAGCGTCGACGATCTGCACTGTGCGGAGGAGCTGGCGCGGCGGTGCGCGATCGCCATCGAGAACGCGCGCCTCTATGCCTCCGAGCACGCGGCCCGCAAGAGCGCCGACGTCGCCAACCGAGCGAAGGACGAGTTCCTCGCGGTCGTGAGCCACGAGCTGCGCACGCCGCTGAACGCCATCATGGGGTGGGCCAAGATGCTTTCCTCGCAGCAGCTCGACGAGCCGAGGCGCGCACGGGCGATCGAGACCATCGACCGCAACGCAGTCGCCATGGCGCAGCTCATCGACGACCTGCTCGACGTCTCGCGCATCATCAGCGGCAAGATGCGCCTCGAGATCAAGCGCGTGGACGCCGCCAGGGTGATCGACGCGGCGATCGAGGCCGCGCGGCCTGCCGCCGAAGCCAAGGGCGTCGCCATCGTGGCGTTGCTCGATCGCTCCGTGCCTCCCGTGTCGGGCGATCCGAACCGCCTGCAGCAGATCGTGTGGAACCTGCTGAGCAACGCCGTGAAGTTCACGCCGGCCGCCGGCCGCGTCGAGGTCGGCCTGGCCATCATCCAGGGGAGCGTGGTGATCCGGGTGGAGGACACCGGCAGGGGCATCGCCCCCACGTTCCTGCCGTACGTGTTCGATGCCTTCCGTCAGGAAGACACCGCCCACACGCGCTCGCGCGGCGGCCTGGGGCTGGGGCTGGCGATCACCAAGCAGCTCGTCGAGCTCCACGGCGGTCGCATCGACGCAAGCAGCCAGGGCGAGGGATTCGGCGCCGTGTTCAAGGTTCACCTGCCGGTGCCGGCCATCGCGCGGACGGGGGATGCGCTCGAATCGCAGCGTCTGCAGCTCCAAAAGCGAGGGGACCTCGAAGGGCTCCACGTGCTCGTCGTGGACGACGACGCAGACGCGCGTGAGCTCGTGCAGGCGGTGCTCGAGAGCAGCGGCTGCCGCGTAACGGTCGCCGAGGGCGCGGATCCGGCGCTCGATGCCATCGGCCGCGAGGTGCCCGACGTGCTGCTCTCGGACGTCGGGATGCCCGGTCGCGACGGGTACGATCTCATCCGCGAGGTGCGCCGGCTGTCTCCGGAAAAGGGTGGCAGCGTCCCGGCGGCTGCGCTGACCGCGTACGCGCGCGCCGAGGATCGCCGGCGCCTGCTCGACGCCGGCTTCTCGATGCACCTGGCGAAGCCCGTCGAGCCGGCCGAGCTCCTCGCCGTCGTCGCGAGCCTCGCCCGCTTCGCGCGCGCGTGGGGATAGAGGACGTCGCTATGGGGCGATGGTGACGGTCACGTCGCTCGCTCCGGCTTCGTTCTGAACGAGCAGCCTGCCCGGGACCGAGGTGTCGTCCCAGCAGCCGCTGCTGAGGGTCACCGTGTGTCCCTTCGGGTAGGCGCGCTTCGGGAGCTGTATCTCGGTGACTCCCTGCGTCCCCGGCGCCGTCGCGTAGGAGAGGGTGAACGTCGACGTCGACGGATCCCACTGCTGATTCACGTCACTGCCCGCGACGGCACGTGCGAAGGGGCGGATGAGCGCCGTCGCGTCGGGGTATTCGGTGCCGTCGGACGCGACGACACTGTTGGTCTCGCCGTTCCAGAGGCTGCTCTCGACGCTGTACTCCCAGCAGGCACCGCCCAGCCCCGTCGCGTCGAGCGCCTGGAACTCCGCGGTCAGGAAGTCGCGCGCGACTGCGGAGGTATGCGACAGGCCGAACTCGCCGACCCACACGGGCACGTTCCATTGCGCCCCCTGCTGCGCCCAGCTCTGGAAGCCGGCGAGCACGTCGTCGGGTCGGGAGCTCACCGGGTAGTAATGCGGCGCGAACACGAAGTCCCCGTCGGGGCGGTGCATCGACGTCTTGGCCGAGATGCCGTCGAGGCCCGCCGGATCGACGAACACGAGCGACTTCGGCGCGGCCGCGTGGACGTGCGCGATCATCCGCGTGAAGAAATCGGTGAGCGTGGTCGCCTCGAATGTGCCCTCGTCCTTGGTGCCCCAGCCGGGCTCATTGATGGGCTCGAAGCCGAGGACGCCCGGCTGGTCCACCAAGTGGGCGATCATCGTATCCCACGCCGCGAGGTACTTCGCCTGTACGGGCGAGCCTGGGGCCCAGAATGCGTCGAACGCGTGCTGCACGTCGGCGTCGCCGAAGTACTCGAATTCCCACTGCGGGCAATCGTGGTGCGGCGGCGGGGCGTTCGGGATCGTCCACGACGGGAAGCCGTCGCCGCAGAAGCTTTCGGAGTAGACGTCCTGGTGGAAGTCGATGACGGTCCAGATGCCGCGCGCCCACGCAGCGTCGAGGAGCTGCTGGTAACGAGACAGCCAGTCCAGGTCGTGGGTGCCCTCGGTCGGCTCGAGGGCGGCCCACGTGAAGGGCACGCGAATGGCGTCGATGCCCCACGATGCGGCGCGATCGAGGTACGGGCCGAGCGACGCGGTGAAGTCGGTGTACTCGAAAGGCATGTACGGAGCCCACTTGCTGCGACCGCCGGCGTCGACGCCGCGGAGGAACACCACGCGTCCGAGCTCGTCGCGCAGCACAGTGCCGTCGGTGTGCAGCCGCCAGTCGGAGAGCTGGGGTGGAGCGAGCGTGCACGCGTGCGGCGGCTGCGTACCGGAGGAGTCGCAGCCGGGGCTGGCGGCGATCAGGAAGGAAGCGAGGCTCGTCGCCAGCAGGCGCCGCATAGGGCGATGCTACAGCTCGTTGCTGAAAGCGCCGTCCTTTCCGGGTGTCGCGTCGGGCACCGCGTAGTACTTCGTGTACGTCTCGGCGTTGGCGGGCGCCCCCCCGGGATTGTCGCTGGGCTCCTGGCCGTAGATGTAGCCCTGGGGGTTTCCGCCTGGTGCGGCGGCCAGGTACCCGAACCAGCCGAAGGACGCGGGGCGTCCGCCGATGAGCGACCAGGGGACGACTTCCTCGCGCACGTTGGTGCCCGCGTTGTCGCAGATCTGCACGGCCGTGGTGCTCTGCGTGTTCCATCCGCCGCCCGAGGGCGTGCGCGCCTCGGTGTATCCGTCGTGGGCGTAGACGACGAGGCTCGCCGCGAAGGGTAGCGTCGTGACGTCGGTGTTGTCGTACGTCGCCCCCTGCGTGAGCGCTCCGCTGAAACCCGCATCGGTGCCGGGCGCGATGGCGACGTACACGACGTTGCCCTCCGCCACGTTCGCATTCTCGATCGCGATGTACAGGTTGCTGTCGTCCCAGGTCATGAGCCACGTCTGCGATCCGGACGTCCCCTGGTTGGCGGCGCCGCCATACTCGCCGGAGGACACGACGCCATCGCACGTGGGCGCGACGATGCCGGCTTCGGAGCCCGCATCGGCTCCAGCTTCGCTTCCCGCCTCTGTTCCGGCCTCTTGCCCTCCCGCCTCGTTGCCTCCCGCTTCGAGGCCCGCTTCGGTACCGGATTCAACGGCCGCTTCGGCGCCGGATTCGACGCTGGCCTCGGTGCTGGCCTCGACGCTCGCCTCGGTCGCCGCCTCGACGCTTCCCTCGGCGCTCGCCTCGCTCGCTGCTTCAGGCCCGGCCTCGCTCCCCCCATCGGTGAGCATGGTCGCGTCGGTGCCACCCTCGCCGTCGCTCGGCGAGCCGTCGGAGGACGCCTCCGGTGCCGCCGGGTTGTCGCTCGTCGCATCCTGACCGAAGGCACCGTCGTCACCGCCGTCGGGGAATCCGCCCCCCGCCGGCGAGCTGCCGCTGCTGCAAGCCGCGGCCGTCGCCGCGACGACCGCCCCGATCCACAAGCTCCTGGCCATCCTCATTTCGCCTCGATTCGTCACTCAGGCAAACGTGACGGCCCGAAACCTGACACAGCAGGGCACCAGGTGCCAGCCGCCCGCGACTACTCCGCGTATCGCGGCACGAAACGCGGCGGCGATGCCGTCGCCGCGTCAGGCTGTATGCGGCGCTACTCGGCGGCGTAGGCTTCGATCGGCGGGCAGGTGCACACGAGGTGGCGGTCGCCCTGGGCGTTGTTGATGCGCCCCACCGAGGGCCAGAACTTGCGCTCCTTGGTCCACGGTGCCGGGAAAGCTGCAGCCTCGCGCGAATAGGGGTGCTTCCAGTCGTCGGCCGCGACGGCGCCCGCTGTGTGCGGCGCGTTCTTCAGCGGATTGTCCTCCCGCGGCAGCGTGCCCTCCTCGATCGCGCGGATCTCGCGTCGGATCGAGATCATCGCCTCGCAGAAGCGATCGAGCTCGGGCTTCGACTCGCTCTCGGTCGGCTCGACCATCAGCGTGCCAGCGATGGGGAAGCTCATGGTCGGCGCGTGGAAGCCGTAGTCCATGAGGCGCTTGGCGACGTCGTCCACCTCGATGCCGGCGAGGCGCTTGACGCCGCGCGTGTCGAGGATGCACTCGTGCGCCACACGTCCGCGCTTGCCTCGGTAGAACACCGGGAAGTGCGCGTGCAGGCGGTCGGCGACGTAGTTGGCGTTGAGGATCGCGATCTCGCTCGCGCGCTTCAGGCCGTCGGGGCCCATCATCGCGATGTACGCCCACGAGATGAGGAGGATGCTCGCGCTCCCCCACGGCGCGGCGCTGATGGCGCCGATGCCCTGCTCGCCGCCGACCGCGACGATCGGGTGGCGCGGGAGGAACCTCGCGAGGTGCGCCGCGACGCCGATGGGCCCCATGCCTGGGCCGCCGCCGCCGTGCGGGATGCAGAAGGTCTTGTGCAGGTTGACGTGGCAGACGTCGGCCCCCACGTCGGCCGGGCGGCAGAGCCCCACCTGCGCGTTGAGGTTCGCGCCATCGAGGTAAACCTGCCCGCCGTACTCGTGGACGATCGCGCAGATGCGCACGATCTCTTCCTCGAAGATGCCGTACGTCGACGGGTACGTGATCATGATCGCCGCGAGGTCGCGCGCGTGCTCGCGCGCCTTGGCCTCGAGGTCGGCGACGTCGATGTACCCCTTCTCGTCGCACGCGACGACGACGACGCGCATCCCCGCCATGGCCGCCGACGCGGGATTGGTCCCGTGGGCGCTCGCCGGGATGAGGCACACGTCGCGGTGCGGCTCGCCGCGCGTCTCGTGATACTTGCGGATGACGAGCAGGCCCGCGAGCTCGCCTTGCGCTCCCGAGTTGGGTTGCAGGCTGACCGCCGGGAAGCCCGTGATCTCGGCGAGCATCGCCTCGAGCTGCTTGACGACCACCTGGTAGCCCTGCGCCTGCTCGACGGGCGCGAAGGGGTGGATGCGGCCGAAGCGCATCCAGGTGACCGGCATCATCTCGGCGGTCGCGTTGAGCTTCATCGTGCACGACCCCAGCGGGATCATCGAGTGCACGAGCGAGATGTCGCGCTCCTCGAGTGAGCGGATGTACCGCAGCATCTCGGTCTCGGAGTGGTGCGTGTTGAAGACCGGGTGCGTGAGGTAGGCGCTCTTGCGCGCGAGCTCGCCGGTGATGGCGGGCTGCGCCTGCTGCGCGAGCTGTTCGCACGTCGCGTCCGGCGCCCGCCCGTCGTTGAAGACGGCGAGCAGCGCGTCCACCTCGGCGGCCGCAGTCGTCTCGTCGAGCGCGACGCACACCGCACCGTCGCCGAGTCGGCGCAGGTTCAGGCGCCGGGCGCGCGCGCCCGCGAGCCATGCCTCCACCTTCTTCGCGTCGCCTTCGACCCGCACGGTGTCGAAGAACCTGTCGTGCGCGACGCGCACCCCGAGCTTCTTCAGACCAGCGGCGAAGGACACCGCGTGGCCGTGCACGCTCTCGGCGATGGCGCGGATGCCGCGCGGCCCGTGGTACACGGCGTACATGCTCGCGACGTTCGCGAGCAGCGCCTGCGCGGTGCACACGTTGCTCGTCGCCTTCTCGCGGCGGATGTGCTGCTCGCGGGTCTGCAGCGCCATGCGCAGCGCGCGGTGACCGTGGGCATCGACGCTCACGCCGATGATGCGTCCCGGCAGCTTGCGGACGAACTCGTTCTTGCACGCGAAGAACGCCGCGTGCGGCCCGCCGTACCCGAGCGGCACGCCGAACCGCTGCGCGCTGCCCATGGCGATGTCGGCCCCGAGCTCTCCCGGCGGCACGAGCAGCGCGAGCGCCAGCAGATCGCACGCCATGGCGACCATCGCACCGGCCGCGTGCGCGCGCTCGACGAAGGCACGCCAGTCGTCGATGCGCCCGTCGGTCGCCGGGTACTGCACGATGGCGCCGAAGACGCTCTTGCTCGCGAAGTCGAACCGCTGCGCGTCGGCGACGACCACTTCGATGTGGTGCGCGGCCGCGCGCGTACGCACGACGTCAATCGTCTGCGGGTGGCACTGGTCGCTCACGAGCAGGGCGCGCCGGCCCTCCTCGCCCTTGAACGACTCCATCATGTGCATCGCCTCGGCGGCGGCGGTCGCCTCGTCCAGCAGCGACGCGTTGGCGATCTCGAGCGCCGTGAGGTCGCTCACCATCGTCTGGAAGTTGAGCAGCGCCTCGAGGCGGCCCTGCGAGACCTCGGCCTGGTACGGCGTGTACTGCGTGTACCAGGCGGGGTTCTCGAACACGTTTCGCAGGATGACCGGCGGCGTGATGCAGTCGTGGTACCCCATCCCGAGGAAGCTCCTCCACACGTCGTTCTTCTGCGCGATGGAGTGTGCGAGCTCGAGCAGCTCGTGCTCGCTGCGCGCCGGCGGCAGCGCGAGCGGACGGCGGAGCCGGATGCCGGCGGGGATCGTCTGATCAATCAGCTCGTCCAGCGTCTTGCACTGGACGACGCTCAGCATCTCCGCCACCTCCTCGTCGCTGGGGCCGATGTGACGCGGTGCGAAGCGGTCGGGGTGCGCGAGAGTTACGGGCATGGTGGGGAGTGATCGAGGGATTTAGTGCGGTAGAGCGCGGTTGACCAGCCGGCACGGAGGCTGCGTGAGATCGCTGCATGAAGGCCGTGGCGCGGCTGGCTCTCTGCCTCCCCCTCCTCGTGCTGGCTGCATGCAGTGGCGAAAGGCCCGTGGCAGAGCAGCCGAACGCACACGGAGCGCAGCCGCCACCGCGCGACGACGGCGGCGCGCAGCTCGTCCGTAGGCTGGACGCCCTCAAGCGGCCCAGCGACCAGGCCGTGAAGGACACGCAGGCTGCGCGGTCCGTGCTCGACGCCATCGGAGGGTCGGCCCAGATGCAGGGGGATGCGGGTCTGAAGGATCACTAGAGGTCAGTCGTCGCCCGAGACTCAGTTGCGTGAGTGCGGACGAGGTTGAACAATCTCGAAAGCGATGAGGAGTGGCCGACTCGTAGCTTCATCAGCCCCGCTTGCGTGCCTCGCGCTGCTCGTGGTCGGCCCGGATTGCGGCTCGAGCAACGGCGAGGTGCAAGACGCATCCGTCGACGAGGACTCGGGCGGCATCATCCTTGGCGAGGCGGGTCTCGATTCTGCACGCGATGGGCACCTCATCGATGGGTCCGAGGCCGGCGCGGCCGACGTTCGCTCCGAGACCAGCGCTACTTGCGGTTCGAGCAAGTGTCCGAGCGGATGCTGCACGTCTGCTGGCGCGTGCGTTCCGTATGCCAGTCAATCCAACGCTTCGTGCGGTGCCGGGGGTGCGAACTGCGCCGCGTGCAGCGCTGCGGAGTTCTGCAACACGATGAACGGCATCTGCGCTGCCCCACCGAGCTGCGCGTCCGGTGGTGCCGGGATGACCAACTGCGGAACAACCGCGAACGAGAACTGCTGCACGAGCCTCCCAGTCACGGGGGGGACGTTCTATCGGGTCTACACGAACAGCGGCACGGGGCCGACCGGCGAGGCGTCCCCCGCCACCCTGACCGGCCTGTCGATCGACAAGTACCTGGTGACCGTGGGCCGCTTCCGGCAATTCGTTTCCGCCTGGAATGGCGGATGGCGGCCAACCGCCGGCTCCGGGAAGCACGTGCACCTGAACGGTGGCCAAGGATTGGCGAACAGCGGTAGTGCGGGTACCTACGAAACGGGCTGGCAATCGTCCGATGACAGCAACGTCGCCCCGACCGACACGAACCTGGCGTGCTTCGGGGGAATGGGAACGTGGACCCCGAACGGATCGGGGAACGAGAATGTGCCCATCAACTGCGTCAACTGGTACGAGGCCTACGCGTTTTGCATTTGGGACGGAGGGTTTCTCCCTAGCTCAGCGGAAAGCGAGTACGTCGCTGCGGGTGGAAGCCAGCAACGAGAATATCCATGGGGATCCACAGATCCCGGGACCTCGACCGAGTATGCGATCTACAACTGCGTCTATCCGAACGGTTCGGGGACTTGCAATGGCCTGACAAACCTGGCGCCTGTCGGAACGCCGACCTTGGGCGCAGGAGTGTGGGGTCAGCTCGATCTCGCGGGCGAAGTGATGGAGTGGAATCTCGACTGGTCCGCGCCGCCAGTGGATCCATGCACCGACTGCGCCTATCTCACGATGCCGAGCCCGGCGTATCGCATCGTACGTGGGGGCTACTTCTACGACGACAACACGCTCCTGTGGCCGTACAACCCGCTCGCGTCGACGCCGACCGCGCGTCAGTACGGGTTCGGCCTGCGCTGCGCGAGGGTGCCGTAGGAATGCATACGTGTCGGCTGGCGCGCGGGGCGTGCGTTCTGCCGTAGGTGTGAAAGTGCACTTCGCCCGTGAATAGACGCGATCGTTGCTTGCGTCTGGGCTCGGTCGGCGCGATCACATCCGCGCCATGCGAACACACCTTGGACTCCTCGCCTTAGCCTCAGCCCTCGTTCTTTCCCCCGCTGCGTGCGGCAGCAGTAGCAGCAACCCGGGGGGAGACGACGGAGGCTCCGGAGGGAGCAGTGGTGGGTCAGGCGGGAGCAGCGGAGCCGGTAGCAGTAGCGGGACCGGGAGCAGCAGCGGCACCGGCAGTTCCAGCGGGACTGGTAGCAGCAGCGGTTCCGGGAGTAGCAGCGGCACCGGCAGCTCGAGCGGCAGCGGCGGGAGCAGCGGCAGCTCCAGCGGCGGGATGGCCGGGAATCACATCAAGCACATCTTCATGATTCTGATGGAGAACAACAACTGGTCCACGATCACGGGCAGCAGCACGGCGACGTACATCAACGGCACGCTGCTGCCCATGTCCTCGTACTGCACCAACTACTTCAACCCGCCGGGCAATCATCCGAGCGAGCCGAACTACGTCTGGCTCGAAGCCGGGACCAACACCTTCGTGGACCATACCTTCTCGACGGACAACGACCCCAGCCAAACCAACAGCACTGCCTCCACGCAGCATCTCTCGACCTTGCTCACGGGTAAGGGCCTCACGTGGCGCGAGTACGCGGAGGACGCCAGCGGAAACGGCTGCCCGATCAACTCGTCAGGCCTGTACGCCGTCAAGCACGTGCCGTTCTTGTTCTTCCAGGACGTCGCGGGTAACCCGCCGAGCACTTCGAGCGCTACGTGCACCGCCAACGTCAAACCGTTCACGCAACTCGCGACCGACCTGCAGGCTGGGACCGTCGCGGATTACAACTTCATCTCGCCGAACCTGTGCGACGACATGCACGGAGCGTCGGGCTGTCAGTCCGATGTGATCCACCAAGGGGATCAGTGGCTGGGGCAAACCGTTCCGCTGATCATGAATTCGAGCGTCTACAAGGATAGCGCCATCTTCATCGTGTGGGACGAGGGTGCCGGGAGTGTGAGCGACGGTCCCATCGGGATGATCGCCGTGTCGCCGTTCGCCAAGGGCGGCGGCTACAAGGCCCCGGCCCACTACGATCACTCGTCGACCGTCCGTACCGTCGAGGAGGTCTTCGGCCTGATGCCGCTGCTCGCCAACGCGACGTCCGCGACGTCCCTGTCGGATCTCTTCAAGACCGGGATGTATCCGTGACGAGCGGCGGCGCCGTGGAGGCGTAAGCACGCCTCCACGGTCCACGCTTCCAGCGCACCGAGAAGAGCGCCGCCGAGAGCGTCGTTTCGAGGACGAAGCCGCACCAGCCTCCCACCGTGCCCCAGCCGGCCCAGCGGCCGAGGACGAAGGCGGCGGTGGGGATGCACGTCCACACGATGCCGATGCCGAGCGCCATGGGCACACGTACGTCCTTGGCGCCGCGCAGCGCGCCGCGGAACACGAGGTTGATCGCATCGAGCACCTGGAAGCCCGCCGCTATCCAGAGCAGGTTGCGGGCGACGTGGGCGACCGCCGGATCGCTGGTGAAGGCGCGTGCGATCAAGCCGCCGCCGATGGCGAACACGACGCCGCAGGCACTCATGAAGCCGATGGCCAGGAGCAGAGCAGCGCGGGTCGTACGATCGGCATGCGCGACGGATCGCCGGCCGAGCGCCTGGCCCACGAGGACGCATGCGGCTTCGCCGAACGCCATGCCGGGGAGGAACGACGTGCGGATCACGGCGAGGGCGATCTGGTGCGCCGCGATCTGCTCGGCGCCGAGCGTGCCCAGGATCGTCGTGAACGTGGCGAACGCCAGGGTCTCGCTGGCGAACTGCATCGCCGTGGGCGCTCCGAGCGAGAGCACCTCGCGCGTCGCATGTCCGAGGGAAAGCTCGGCACGCGCGCGCTCGTAGCCGCCGCGGCGACGCACGTCGCGCACGAGGAGCGCGAGCAGCACTGCGGCCTCGAGCCACTCGGTGGTCGCCGTGGCGTAGGCGCTGCCTCGCACACCGAGCGCGGGCAGGCCCAGGTGACCGTAGATGAGCGACCAGCCGAGCAAGCCGTTGAACAAGTTGCCGCTCAGGCCGACCACCATGGGCGTGCGCGAGTCGCCCTCGGCTTGCCGGTGGTGCGTCAGCGCGCACACGACCGCCGTGCCGGGCGCACCGAAGGTGAACGCCGCGAGGAACGCGCGCGCGGGCCCGACGAGACTCGCGTCGATG
>Ga0335069_10011511_pt1 | contig 12474 bp, 12 predicted proteins | sample Lox_Sample_11_FD_206714 | JGI IMG/M metagenome (GOLD analysis project Ga0335069, IMG submission 206714) | Soil microbial communities from Loxahatchee National Wildlife Refuge, Florida, United States - Lox_Sample_1.1 | ecosystem: Environmental > Terrestrial > Soil > Wetlands | place: USA...
GTGTCGCGGTGACCGTGGTGTTCTCGGGCGGCGCAGCCACCGCCGGCTCGGTTGTCGAGGCCATCGCTACGCGCACAGGTGGCGGTGCCGCTCTTGCCCTCGACCGCGCCGCCATTACGCGCTTCCTCGACGACCGGCGCGCCACCGCGCGCGCAACGGTGCGCGGTCGCGTCGCGGCGATGCGCTGAGTGCGACTCCGGGACCGCCGCGCACGCAGTGGCCGCTTCGCTGCGCCCGATTTTTTCGTCCGTCTCGATCGGGCGGGGCTTCTCGCCTTGTCGGCCGCTCTGCGGAGAACGATGGTCCGCCGGATCCGCCTGGAGGCAGGCTTCGATGCATCGTCTTTCTGGGCGCGCCGTGCGCGCTTCCAGGCTTTGCGAGCCGTCGCCGCGAGCTTGCGGGCCCGTTTGGCCTCGCGTTTGGCCTCTTTGAGCCGCTTACGGGCGCGTTTGAGCTCGTCTTTTGCGATGCGCACCCGCTGCTTGGCGACATCGGCCTGGAGACGCACCCGCTCGAGGGAGCCGACGGAGGAGCTCCCTTCGCTGCCTGTCTTTTTCATTGGCGGCTCGTGAAGCGAAAGAACGCGAGTCTCACACAAGGTCGGGCGCGTTTCCACCCCCGGTAGTTATCCACAGAATTTGTGCATAACCATGTGGACAGGCACCGCGGCACGAGAGCAAACGCGATGCTTCCTAAGGGCTTGCGTCACAGTGCGTGCGTTTTGGCCAGGGCATTCGCCGCTTGCCCGCGAGTCACCGCGTCACTCGCTGCTGGCATTGAACATGGTGGCGGTCACGCGATTACGACCGGAATGCTTGCTGCGGTAGAGCGCCGCATCGGCGATCTTCAGAACGCGCTCGGCGAGGCGCCGCTCGCCGGCCGGCACACGATCGAGGCCACAGAGTCCGAAGCTCGCGGTCACCGCGATGCTCTGCCCGTCGCTCGTGAAGCTCGCCTGTGCGATGGAGGCGCGCAGCTTGCGTGCGACCTCCAGTGCAGCGTCGTAGCCGGTTTCGGGCAGGATCACCGCAAACTCTTCGCCGCCGATGCGGGCCACCCAATCGATCCCGCGCCGCAGCTGCTTCTGCAGGCGCGCGCCGAATTGCCGCAGGATCTGATCGCCGGCTGCATGGCCGAGCGAATCGTTGATGCACTTGAAGAGGTCGATGTCGCAAAGGATCAAACCGAGCGCGCGGCCATAGCGGGCAGCACGCTCGATCTCACGAGGAAAGTGCTTGCTGAAGAAACGGCGGCTCGCGACTCGCGTCAGGTCGTCGGTGGCGGAGAGCTTGCGGTTCTCGGCGAGAGTGACGCGCAGCACCGCCTCCAGCTCAGCGATGCGCCGGGCAGAGGCGAGTCGGGCATCGAGCTCGCCCTCGGCGGCGTGCCGACCGATGCATTCGTCGGCGCCGGCACGCAGTCCGGCAGCCCGCGCGGCCGGCTCATCGAGCTCGGCGACATACAGCACGAACGGCGGACGTTGCGTCAGGCGGGCGCGCGCCAGGCGGATCAATTGCACACTGTCGGTGACGATGACTGCGCGATGCTCCGCGCCACAGCGCTGCAGCGCCTCGTGCTCATCCTCGATCGACTCGCAGTCGAGCAGGCCCGCAGCGATGCGCCGCTCGAGCTGCCGACGCAGCGAGACGTCGCGGCACACCAATAATGTGCGCGGCGGCGGCACGACGCGCAGCATCACCGCGATGCTGGCGGTGGTCTCCTCGTGGGTGACGGGCAGCCGTTGAGCGCGCCGCTCCAGGATGCGTTGTATGACCGTCGTCTGCCCGCCTGATGGCACTGAACCCCCGCTCACGTTGCCGGCAATCGCCTCACCCGCAGATTACCGAGCGTCGCCGGAAAAATCGCGGGCGACGCCTCAAATGATGCGCAGCAGCAGCCGCGACTGCCGGCGCGACGTTATGATGGGCGGCATGGAGGCCCCGGGCATTACTCGACATCGCCGCCCCTTCCTCGCGCCCCTGTACCTGAGTGTGCTCGTGGCGATGCTGGCGGTCGCCATCGGCTGGGTCTTCTACAATCATGCGACCACGACCGTGGTGTTCCTCGTGCGCCCTGCAGGGACCCCGGCGGTCATCGACGATCCGCCGGTGTCTCCCGAGGGGGAAGCGCGCGCAGAGAGACTTGCGCGCATGTTCGGCGAAGACAGATCCGGAGCGGGACAGCTCGATGCCATCTATCGGAGCGACGACCGGCGCGCCGAGCAGACTGCGGCGCCGCTCAGCGCGCGCCTGCAGCGTGCGCCCACGACCTTCGCGGTCGCGGACGCCCGCGTCACCGCCGACCGCGCCCTGCACGAGCATGCGGGCGCCACCGTGTTCATCGTTGCCAGTGGCGCCGCGCTTCCGCAGATGGTGCACGAGCTGACCGGCATCACCCTCACTGCGGCACCCGACGACGCCGATTTCATCTACGTGGTGAGTGTCCCCAGCATCGGCCGCGCTCACCTCTCGCGACTGCGATTGTGAGCAGTGTCGCTGCAGCGGCCCATCAGGTCGGGGTGCGCTCGCGATAGCTGCGCCCGGCGCTCAGGGCGACCGCGCGCCGGACGAATGCCTCGTGCTCACTGATGCGGAAGTTCGCCAGCACCGTAGCGCGGATATAGCGAGCCTGATCGATGAGGTAGGTGCCGCGGCGCACGCCGATCCCCAGAGGCCCGCGCAGGTCGTACATGGAGATGACGAACTTGTCCACATCCGACAGCAGCGTGAAAGGCAGTTGGTACTTTTCGCGGAAGCGGCGGTGGGTGGCAGGCCGCTGCGGACTGACACCGGCGACGTTGAGGCCGGCCTGCTGGATCTCCCCGTGCAGATCCCGCATGAGGCAGGCCTCGCGCGTGCAGCCGGGTGTGAAATCCGCAGGATAGAAGTACAGGACGAGGGGTCCGCGCCGCAACAGGTTGCTCAGGGACACGCTCTGATCATCCTGGTCCGGCAACGTGAACTCGGGCGCTCGCCCACCCAGGGGCAGCATGCTCTCCTCCCTTCAGCAGGCGGCGTTCGTCCCCCCGCGTCGGATGATAGCCGCATCGAGCGTCACGGTTAAAATCAGATTGGAGCCGCACCCTCGCGTGCTAAAATCGCGCGCCGCAGCGTGGGCACCTGCTGCGGTTCCGATGGGGCGGTAGCTCAGCTGGGAGAGCGTCGCGTTCGCAATGCGAAGGTCGAGGGTTCGATCCCCTTCCGCTCCACATCCCCCCTTTCCAAGCTCGTCCACGAGAGTCCAGTTCAGGACTCTCGATGACAAAAAACACCTATAAAAATAGGCTTTTCGCAAGCGGCGATAGACGCGAGAAGATCGCGATAGACGAGCGCGGTTCGGTTTGAAGTAACCTGCAAGTCACGCCTTCCGGCGGCCGACTAGCGGTTGATCCGGGCGTCCTTCGTCGCGAGTCACGTCATTTACGGTGCACCGCGAGTATTCCTCGATCTCCGCGAGGCTGGGGAGACGTGCGGCAAGCATCGTGTGCTGCGGCTTATGCGCGTCACGATCGTCGGCTGGTCTACAAAGCCGACGCTGGGGCGGGAGCTCGCCCTCGATGCCATTCTGATGGCCGTCCGTCGGCGACGCCCGAAGCGCACGATCATTCATTCAGACCAGGGCTCGCAGTATGGGAGCGACGATTGGCAGCGCTTCTGCCGAACTAATCGGCTGAGGCCGAGCATGAGCCGTCGTGCTAACTGCTGGGACAATGCGGTTGCGGAATCCTTCTTCAGCAGCTTGAAGAAGGAATGCATCAAGAAGAGGATCTACAAGAATCGCGAGCTTGCCGTCGCGGAAATCGCCCAGTACATCGAGTCGTTCTACAATCGAACTCGTCGCCATAGCCACTTGGGTGGAGTAAGTCCCGAGCTGCGATAAGGAGCAATGACGGACGGTACTCCGCGACGCTGTTCGTAAAGAATGTCACGAACCACGTGTACTACACCGATGTCGAGGTTTTTTTAGCGGACTCTGGACTGGCAGTCCCACGCATACCGGCGTTGCGGTCATCGGTCAGCCGGCACGCGACGCATTGCGCTACGCGGGCGTCACTTTTTGCGCAAAACTATGACGAGGATACACACGACGTACCACTCCCGTGCGGGACGTGAAGGAGCCTTGCCCGCGGCGCATCGGCGCAGCCTTGCTCGCGCGCTCCGGCGTTGCGGTGTGCTCCTCGCATTGCTTGCCCAATGCTCTGGTGCCTTTGCCGCTGAAGTATTAGGCGACCTCATTCAGTATCCGCACACGGCGTGGACAGCTGCCGACGGCTTGCATGGCAGGATCCAGTCAATCGCCCAAACGTCCGATGGGTATCTCTGGCTCGCCACAGAATTTGGCCTGGTCCGCTTCGATGGCGTTCGGTTTGTGCCATCGGGAGCGGGAATAGGGCCGCCTTTCTCCATAGCGCCCGCTTACTGGCAGACGAACTGGTTTCGCGCGTTGTGCGGGCTAGCCTTCGCGGCATTGCTCGGAACGCTCTATCGGCTGCGACTGCGGCATGTGGCCCGTGAGTTCGAACGGGGCCTGGAGCGGCGCTTCCGGCTGATCGTCGAGGCAGCGCCAAACGCTATCGTGATGAGCGACCCGGCCGGCAAGATTGTCATGGTCAATGCCCTGGCCGAGCGGGTTTTTGGTTACTCGCGAGCAGAGCTGGTGGGGCAGTCGCTAGAGGTGCTCGTCCCTGAACGATTCCGCAGTCATCACCCGGAGTTGCGGAGGACATTTTTTGCCGATCTACGGCCGCGGCCCATGGGAGCTGGGCGCGATCTCTACGGTCTCAAGAGGGACGGCAGCGAGTTTCCGGTCGAGATCGGCTTGAGCCCGATCGAGACCGACGAGGGAATGATGGTGCTGGCGGCGATCGTCGATATCACAGAGCGCAAAGCAGCCGAACTCGCGCGGCGCAACACCGAGCAGCAGCATAGCGCCCTGATCGATGGCGTCGTCGACTACGCGATCTACATGCTCGATCCAAGCGGGATCGTCACCCTCTGGAACCGGGGCGCGCAGCGCATCAAGGGCTACCGCAGCGAGGAGATCGTCGGCCAGCACTTCTCATGCTTCTACACCGAGGAAGACCGTGCTGCGAACGTGCCGCAGCAATCGCTCGAAATCGCCGCCCGCCAGGGCCGATACGTTACCGAGGCGTGGCGCGTGCGCAAGGACGGCAGCCGCTTCTTGGCCGACGTGGTGATCGACGCGCTCAAGGACGACAGCGGCCGGTTGATCGGCTTCGCCAAGATCACGCGCGACATCACCGAGCGCGTCCGGGCAGCACGCGAGCTCGAGGAGGCGCGCATCGGCCTGGTGCAGTCGCGCGCCGAAGAAGCGTTGCGCCGCGCGCAGATCGAGCTTGCGCACGTCGCACGCGTTACAACGTTGGGCGAGCTAACCGCCTCGATCGCGCATGAAGTCAACCAGCCGCTCACCGGGATCGTCGCTCACGCAGGCACCGCATTGCGCTGGCTCGCCGCGCAGCCGCCGGACTTCGAAGAGGCCCGCCAGGCTCTCGGATTTATCGCCAGAGACGGCGCGCGGGCGGCTGAAGTGATCCAGCGCGTCCGTGCGCTCGCGAACAAGGCCGACGTGCGGACGGCGCCGCTCGACATCAATAGCCTCATTAACGAGACCCTCTCCTTGGTGCAGCTTGAGCTGGTCAGCCATCGGGTATCGCTGCGGCGGGAGCTCGCGCCCGCTCTACCGCTGGTGCTCGGCGATCGGGTTCAGCTGCAGCAGGTGATTATCAATCTGCTGATGAACGGTATTGAGGCCATGGAACCGGTCACGGAGCGGCCGCGCGAACTGATGGTCCGATCACAGGAAGACGAAGGACGCCAAGTCGTGGTGGCAGTGGAGGACTGCGGTGTCGGGATTTCCGCCGAGAATGCGGACCGGCTGTTCAACGCCTTCTTCACCACCAAGCCCAGCGGCCTGGGCATGGGATTATCGATCTGCCGCTCGATCGTCGAGGCACATGGTGGACGGCTTTGGGCAATGCCTAACAAGCCCTACGGCGCGGTCTTTCGTTTCACGCTGCCGCTCGAGGACGTCCCGCCCGCTGAAGCTGCATGATCGCCACTGCCTCTGAGCTGCCCGGCCAGTCGGCGTTTCTCGGCTTGCGCTTGGCCCAACTTTTTGCACTGGCAACTCCTGGCGGCGTTTGCTACAGACGAATGGCGGCTGATACAGCCGCCGACTTCATAGCCGCCTGCCGGCGCGACCGGTGAGTACGGAGGGTGCAGTGAATGAGGATCAACCGACGGTGCTCGTCGTCGATGACGATGCGACGGTCCGCGAGGCAATCGCGGCGGTCGTGAAGTCCGTCGGGCTGCGAGCGGAAGTCTTTGTCTCGGCACAGGACTTCCTCGCCCGGCGGCCCGCGTGTGGACCCTGTTGCCTGGTGCTGGATGTGCGGCTGCCGGGGCGGAGTGGACTTGACTTCCAGAAGGAGCTCATCGCAGAGGGTTCTGACCTCCCAATCATCTTCCTCACTGGCTATGGTGACATTCCAATGACCGTGCGTGCGATGAAGGCCGGTGCCGTAGAGTTCTTGACCAAGCCTTTCCGCGACCAGGATCTTGTGGATGCCATCTGCAAGGCGATTGATCAGGACCGCACGACGCGACGAGCGCGCTCTGAAATTACCGCACTGCGACAGCGTTTTGAGACACTTACGCCGCGCGAGCGCCAAGTCATGAGCCTTGTCGTCGCCGGCAAGCTAAATAAGCAGATCGCGGCGGAGCTCGGGACGAGCGAGATAACCGTGAAGATTCAGCGCGCTCACGTCATGGACAAGATGCAGGCGCAATCCGTGGCCGACCTGGTCAGAATGGCGGAAAAGCTGGACGTCCGCGCGCGCAAGTGACCCCCTGAGGGTCTGGCACTGGATAATACTAAGGTGTGATTGCGCGATTGTTTGGTGTGATTGCGGCACCGTCTCCGAGCCCCTACCGTTCAGCTTGCCATGAGTCCGCAAACGACGAAACCCCTGATTGCCATCGTGGACGACGATGAATCCGTGCGCTGCGCCGTCCGCGGCGTACTGAAGTCGGGGGGCTACGAGGCACAAGCGTTTGCCTCAGCACGCGAATTCCTCCGCTCAGGTGTGCAGCGCACAGCCGCATGCCTGATCAGCGACGTCCGCATGCCTGACATGAGCGGTCTTGAGTTGCAGGCAAGGTTGGCTGAGGAGGGCTGCCGCATGCCGATCATTTTCATCTCGGCGTACGGGGATTCGAGAATGCGATCGCAGGCCATGAAGGCCGGCGCCGTCGTTTTCCTCGGCAAGCCATTCGATGACAAAGTCCTGCTCGACAGCGTTCGTGCAGCGCTCAACGCGGCCCCTGACGGCACGAGTTAGACCGACTGCGTAGTTCGCCCATGAATTCGGTGCCTGCGATGCGATTCCCGCCCGACAGAAAGCGAGCGGAGGCCAACGGGAGCAACGCGCCCCCGCCGCGATCGGGAGTCGGTACGCCGAAAACTGTGGTTCCGCGCGCCGCCGTCTTGACTCCCGGAGCGGGGATGACGGAGTTTCCGCCATTCCGGCTGGACCTGATTAACGAGTGTCTTTGGCGCTGCGGGGAAGCCGGTGACGCGGAACGCATTCGGCTGACGCCCAAGGCCTTCGCGGTCCTGCAGTATCTAGTGCGGCATGCGGGTCGTCTGGTAACACAAAACGAATTGCTGGACGCTGTGTGGCCGAAGGCCTGTGTCCAGCCGGAGGTTCTCAAGAGTCAGATATTCGATATTCGGCGTGTCATAGGGGACGATCCGAAGAATCCTCGTTTTATCGAGACCCTGTCGCGACGCGGTTATCAGTTCATCGCAGCGGTTAATGAAATACCGCCCGAAGTGAAGCGAGCTCCGGACACGGACGAGCGCAAACTGGTCGGCCGGCGCATGCCGTTGAGCCACCTGAGCCAGAGCTTGCAAACTGCCTCGCGCGGGCAGCGGCAGCTCGTTTTCGTGACTGGCCCGACGGGGATCGGCAAGACTGCGCTCGTCGACGCGTTCCAGCACCACGTGATGACCGGGGCACCGTCGATCCGCGTGGCTCGCGGGCAATGCCTCGAAGTTTCCGCCGGCACGGAGGCTTTCTACCCCATGCTTGAAGCACTGGGTCAGTTATGTCGTGGACGCGAGGGACCTGCATTCGTGCAGACATTGGCTACGCGGGCTCCGACGTGGCTGGTGCAGTTTCCAGAATTCCTGAGCTGCGAGCACCGGGAAATGTTACGGGGTGAGATTCTCGGCGCCACTCGGGAACGGATGCTGCGCGAAATTGGCGAGTTCCTCGAAGCGGTCGCCGCGGACAGGCCCCTGCTGTTGATATTCGAGGATCTGCATCGCGCGGATCACTCTACCGTGGATCTACTTTCCATGCTGGCGCGCCGACGCAACGCGGCAAAACTCATGCTGATCGGCACGTACGTGCCGGCGGTCGTCGCGGCTGCGGATCGCCCGCTGAATGCTCTAAAGCGCGAACTCTTGCTGCATCACTTGTGCCAGGAAATCGCTCTCGCACCGCTACGGGAAGCGGAGGTCTCGGAATACCTGTCGGCTGCTCCGGAGGCCTCAGCCGAAACTGCGGAACTGGCAGGATTGATCTATCGATACACCGAGGGCAATCCGCTCTTCATGGTCACCGTCCTCGAACACCTGAGAGATCGGAAGCTCATCACCATGCAAGGCGGCAACTGGACCCTCGCGGTGCCGCTCAAGGACATCAAACTGCACGCCCCGGAGAGTCTGCGCCAGATGATCGAAGTTCGGATTGGACGGCTGAGTGAGGAGGAGCGCCGAGTGCTGGAGGCGGCGAGTGTCATCGGGCCTACGTTCTCGACCGTCGTGTGCGCTGGCGCCACGAACATGGAGCTGCACAGGTTCGAGGAACTGTGCGAGGCGCTTGCGCGCCGGGAGCAGATCGTGCGACCGGCAGATGCCATGCACTTCCCGGACGGGACGACGTCTGAGCGGTATGAGTTTGTTCATTCGATGTTCAGCGAGGTGCTCTACACACGCCAGGCCGCCGGCCCCAGGGCGAAACTGCATCTGCGTACCGGCGCGATGATCGGGGCACTCTACGCGCAAAACCCTGAGGAGGCCGCGCCGGAGCTGGCACATCACTCCGAACATGCCGGAGACTGGCTGAACGCCATCAAGTACCTGCAGCTCGCGGCGGACAGTTCTGCACGCCGATTCGGACCACGCCAGGCCGCCGGAATACTCGAGCATGCGCTGGACTTGGTCAGCAGACTTCCGGTTACACAGCGTGCGGAACTCGAAGTGGCAATTCTTGAACGCTCCGGGGCGATCTGCACCGCCTCGCTGGACTCACGGGCGGTCGACACTTGCATCACGCGAAACTTGGACGCGGGAGCAGCGCGCAGGCGCGGAAGAGGTCGTTGAACCCAAGTGTGGCGGAGTAGCTAAAAATTCAGTCGATCGTTCAAACGCTTACAGAAGCATTCGATCCCCTTCCGCTCCACCATCCACTCCCTCACGAGGCTAAGGAACGCTGAAATGTCGGCCGACGATGGTCGCTGGAGTCCCGCTGATTCTTGCCGCGATCGCCGCGAGCAGATGCACGCTCTTTCCTGGAGCGATCCAACACTCGGCGCGCTCGACGCGCACGCACAGCAACGCCAGGCGCTCATCATCGGCACCGCGCGGATAGTAGGCGCGCTGCTCCATCGTCCACAGTAAGCGCGCCTTCGCCGGGTCGTGCAGGATCCGTCCGGTGCCCGCGATGGCCACGTAAGAGCCGCTGCGCCGGTCCGCATATGCGAGGCTGAGCCGCACGTCATGCAGCAGCTCGTGCGCCTTCTCGCTCTCGGCCGCGGTGAAGAACCACAGGCTACGGTCGGATTCAATGCCGAGTGTCTGCAACGGCCGGGTATGAAAGCGTCCGTCTCGATCCACGGTGGTCAGCAGGGCAGCTTCCACCCGCTGGATCACACGGGCGATCTCCGCGAACGGCCCTTCGATCGGTTGCACTACCATCAGCAGGTCTCCTTTATAAGAGTAGGATGGGCGCAGCAATCACCGGGAAATGCACATGACTGGACGCGTGGCACTGGTTACCGGGGGCGGTCGCGGGATCGGGCGCGAGGCGGCGCTGCTGCTTGCGGCTGCCGGAGCCCGCGTGATGGTCGTCTCGCGCACCGAAAGTGAGCTGGCCGGCGTGGGCCTGGAGTACACCGTTGCGGATCTCGGCACGACCACAGGTTGCGCCCTGGCCGTCAGCGAGACCGAGCGGCGGCTCGGTCCGATCGACCTGCTGATCCTCAATCATGGCATTGGCTCGGCTCACGAGCGGCTGGTGTGGAAACAGGATCCGGAAGTGTGGCGCGAGACGATGCGTATCAATCTCGATGGTCCCTTCGAGCTCACGCGACTCACGGTAGGTGGCATGTGCCAGCGTGGGTTCGGCCGAGTGGTGTTCACGAGCTCGACTGCCGGCGAGAAAGCCGAACGCTCGGGTAGCGCATATACGGCTTCCAAACACGGGCTGATCGGGCTGGCGCGCGCCGTCGCGCAGGATGCAGGGCCGTTCGGCGTGACCTCGAACGCGGTGCTCCCCGGATGGGTCCGGACCGCGATGGCAGAGCGCTCGGCGGTGACCGAGGCCGAGCGTCGCGGTGTGACGGTCGAGCAGGTCTGGCGCGAGCGGGCCGCGATCTATCCCCGGAACCGCGTACTGGAGCCGCTCGAGGTCGCGCAGGTCATCGCGTTCCTCTGCAGCGACGCGGCGGGCGGAGTGAATGGCGAGGCGATCACGGTCGCACTCGGAGGGATCTGGTGAAGCAGGCGTCGACCGGCTGACCATTGCCAGGTGCGGTTAGCCATCGGCACTAGGCGTGGCGGCGGGCGGTCTTCCGGCACGCCTTCACCTGGCGGCGCGCTTCTGCGGGCCCTTTGATCGCGAGAACGCGATACCTCTTGCCTCCGAGCCCGTGGTAGTTGACGAAGAATTCCTCGAGCTCCTTGCAGAACGCTTTTCCGAGGTCATCGACGTGCTTCACGTGCGTGTAGCTGTGCGTTCCCTGCTCGACGCATACCAGGCGGTCATTGCGCGTGGCGCTCTTCTTCTTCTCGTTCTTCTCGATCTGCTCACCTTCGATGATGCCGACCGGGCGGCAGGAGAGCCGGCAGCCGGCGAAGGCCGGCTCATCCATCAAGACCAGTGCATCGAGCGGGTCGCCGTCACCCGCCTCGGTCGAGGGCACGAACCCGAAGTCGTACGGAAACTCCATTCCCGCCGGCAGCACCTTCCGTAGTGAGAAGACGCGCTCGTCCGGGTCGTAGGCGTACTTGTTGCGGCTGCCTTTGGGGGTCTCGATCACGACCACCAGCAGCTCCTCGTCATCGGGATCGAAGGAGCCCAGATTGAGCGGACTCGCCAATCCGAGTTTGCGTCCCTTACCCACTTAGAATGGCGGCGCGCGCGGGAGGCGCCGGCTTCCCGGGCCTCCGCGCACGCACCTTCACCCGACAGACTCAGCGGTTCCGCCAGCCGCGTTCCGAAGCGCGCGAGTGGCCTTCCGGATCGCCGAACCAGCCGCCATGTCCGCGACCGCCACGGCTGCCGCCGCCGCGCGAGGAATAACGATCGTCATCGTCCTCATCGCGGCTTCTGCCGTAGCCACCGCCGCCACCGCGGCGATGCTCCCAGCCTTCCTCGGAAGCGCGCGAGTGGCCTTCCGGATCACCGAACCAGCCGCCATGTCCGCGACCGCCACTGCTGCCGCCACCGCCGCCGCCACGCGAGGAATAGCGATCGTCGTCATCATCGCGGCTTCTGCCGTAGTAGCCGCCGCCGCCACCGCCGCGGCGCTGCTCCCAGCCTTCCTCGGACGCGCGCGAGTGGCCTTCCGGATCGCCGAACCAGCCGCCCTGCCCGCGGCCGCCCCGGCCGCCGCCGCCACGCGAGGAATAGCGATCGTCGTCCTCCTCGCGGCTTCTGCCGTAGGAGCCGCCACCGCCGCCACCGCCACGGCGCTGCTCCCAACCTTCCTCGGAAGCGCGCGAGTGGCCTTCCGGATCGCCGAACCAGCCGCCCTGCCCGCGGCCGCCCCGGCCGCCGCCGCGACCGCCGTAGCGCTCATCATCGTCGTCACGACGCGAGTAGCGTCCACTGCCCTCGCTCATGAAACGTCCTTGTTCATCGCGATCTCTCTCGTAGCCTCTTTCCATGACATCCTCCTGTGAATAACGCCGCTCACCTGAAAGGTCGAGCGAACGGACGGGTGGGGGTTTGAATTCCGGGCTCTGCACCTGCGCCATCAGCTGTGGCTTGCGCTGACTGATGCGCTCGCCCAGCGCGTTCATGTCGACGCCGGCAGCCTGCGCCTTGGCGAAGATTCCGCTGCCGGCACGCTCCTCTTCGCCGACATGGTGCTTGACGTAGTCGCTCAGGACTTTCACCTTCGCGTCATAAAAAGCGGAGCGCACCGGGTGATTCAACAG
>Ga0335069_10011512_pt1 | contig 12474 bp, 11 predicted proteins | sample Lox_Sample_11_FD_206714 | JGI IMG/M metagenome (GOLD analysis project Ga0335069, IMG submission 206714) | Soil microbial communities from Loxahatchee National Wildlife Refuge, Florida, United States - Lox_Sample_1.1 | ecosystem: Environmental > Terrestrial > Soil > Wetlands | place: USA...
CCTGGACCTGCTGCGGCGCCGGATCGTGGTGGCGCCGATGGCCGGGGGCTGCTCTCGCTGATCGGGGAGGTCGCCGCGGTGACCGGGCTGCCGCAGATCGCGGCGGGCGGCATCATGGGCCCGCGCCAGGTGCGGGCCGTGCTGGCCGCGGGCGCGGTGGCGGCGCAGTGCGGGACCGCCTTCCTGCGCAGCCCGGAAGGGGATGTCGTTGTGGGCGGGACAGGGCTACCGCCTGGCGGCCGAGCGGCCCGCCGCCGAAATCATCGAGCGGCTGCGCGGGTGATCGCCATCCGCCTGGCCTCGACGGCGGACGTGCCCCCGCTGGCCGAGGACCAGGGCTCTCCTACGCGGACGCCCAGGGGTTCGCCCGGATGGTCCTCAGCCCGAGCCAGCGTTCGATCCCGTTCTACCGGCGGGCCGGGTTCGGCCCGGCCGACGCCCTGCTCCTGCGCGAGCATCCCGCCGGGTAGCCCTCGCCCGGCGGGCATACAGAGCGGGGCCCCGGAGTTGAGGGGTCTGGAGAGAACGGAGGCAGGCCGGTGAAGGCAGTACGGTTCGACGAGTACGGCGACGTCGACGTCCTGAAGGTGGTCGACGTACCAGCGCCGGTGCCGGGTCCGGGCCAGGTGCTGGTCCAGCTGAAGGCGGCCGGGATCAACCCCGGCGAGGCCAAGATCCGCGAGGGCCTGCTGCACGCCAGGTGGCCGGCCGCGTTCCCGTCCGGGCAGGGCAGTGACCTGGCCGGGGTGGTGGCCGGGGCCGGAGCCGGAGTGACCGGGTTCGCGGCCGGGGACGAGGTCATCGGCTACACCGACAACCGGGCCAGCCAGGCCGAGTACGTCGTGGTCGAGGAGCGTAACCTCACCGCCAGGCCGCCGGGCGTGCCATGGGAGGTCGCCGGGGCGCTGAACGTGGCCGGGGCCACGGCCTACGCCGCGGTCCGGGCCGTCACGCTGACCGAGGGCGACACCGTAGTGGTCTCCGGCGCGGCGGGCGGGGTCGGCTCGCTGGCCGTCCAGCTGGCCCGGCGGGCGGGCGCCACCGTGATCGGGCTGGCCAGCCCGGCGAATCACCAATGGCTGGCCGGGCACGGGGTGGTCCCGGTGGCCTACGGCGACGGCGTGGCCGACCGGATCAGGCAGGCGGCGGGCAAGGTCGACGCGTTCATTGACACGTTCGGCGCGGACTACGTGGAGCTGGCTCTCGGGCTCGGTGTCGAGCCGTCCCGGATCGACACCATCGCCAATTTCGGCGCGGTCGCACAGTACGGCGTCAAGGCCGAGGGCAACGCGGTCGGCGCGGGCGCGAGCACGCTGGCCGAACTCGCCGGGCTGATCGCGGACGGTCAGCTGGAGGTGCCGATCGCCGCGACGTACCCGTTCAGCCAGGTCCGGGACGCCTACCGGCGGCTGGCGAGCGGCCACGTCCGCGGGAAGATCGTCCTGACGTTCTGAGCGCGGCGCGCCATCGAGTAGTGTCGTGTTATGGGTGAGATGCTGCCCCTTTTCCCACTCGGCGCGGTGCTCTACCCTGGCATGCTCCTGCCGCTGCACATCTTCGAGGAGCGGTACCGGCAGCTCGTCCGAGACCTGCTCGACCGAACGGAGCCGCGCCGGTTCGGCGTGATCGCCATCCGCAAGGGACGTGAGACCGGCGTCGATGGCGTGCACTCGCTGTACGAGATCGGCTGCACCGCCACTCTGCGCCGGGTGGACCGGCACGAGGACGGCCGGTTCGACATCGTCACCGTCGGCACTCAGCGGTTCCGGCTGCTCACGCTCGACCAGACGGGGCCGTACCTGCAGGGCGAGGTCGAGATGCTCGCCGATGAGCCCGCGGACCCGGCGGTGGCCGGGCCCGCCGTCCGGGTGATCCAGGCCACGTTCCGCGAGTACCTGGACGCGCTGACCGAGTGGGGCGGCGCTACGGTCCGGCTCGAGGAGCTGCCCGATGAGCCGGAGCTGCTCTCCTATATCGTCGCCGCCGCCATGGTCATCGACCTGCCAGAGCGGCAGGCGCTGCTGGCGGAGCCGGATACCCTGCGCCGCCTGGCCCGGCAGCGCGTGCTGCTGACGCGGGAGACCGCCATGCTGCGCACGACCACCTCGCGGCCGGTACCGGATCTCAGGAGCACGCCGTACAGCCCGAACTAAGACGGGCCGAACGAGGACGAGCCGGGCGGAAGGAAATGTGGGTACTCGGGGATGAGGGGTAGGGGATAGGTCATGGCAGAGCCGGAAACCGACGCGACCGACATCTCGGTGCGCGCCGCCGAGGTAGCGACCGACGTCAGCGAGACGAATCAGGAGGCCGAGCGGCGCAGGCTGGTGACCACCTTCACCAGGGCCGCGGTCACCGGCGCTCGCGCCGCCGGCCGCGGGACGCGGGCCGTACAGCGGCGCGCGGGCGACGGGACCACCTGGCTGGCCGATCATGTGGTCGCGATGGCGCCGCGGCTCAGGGTCCGCGACGCGGCCGCGCTGCGGACCCAGTTTCCCGGCAAGTCGGCCGACGAGATCGCCGAGGCGCTCATCGAGGGCGCGGCTCGCGCCGCCGCGGCCGCGGGCGGCGCGACGGGCATGGCCGCGGCGCTGCCGGTCCTGCCCGCCTTCCCGGTCGAGATCGCGGCCGAGACGCTGGTCCTGGTCGGGATCGAGCTCAAGCTCGTCGCCGAGCTGCACGAGGTGTACGGAACCCCGGCCCCGGGGAAGTTCCCGGAGCGGATGAGCGCCTACGTCGCGTCGTGGGCCCACCGCCGCGGGGTGTTCATGATCGAGGGCGGGCTGATCTTCGCGGCCGGCTCCCCGCTGGCCCGGCTGCTGCGCCGCCGGCTCGCCTTCCGCGCTGGCCGCAGCGCGTTCTCCCTCGGCCCGATGCTCACCGGTGCCGCCGCGGGCGCCCTGTTCAACCGCAGGGAAACCCGCAAGCTCGGCCGGGAAATCCAGCGGGACCTGCGCCGCCACGCTATCGGCGTACCTCGCGAGCCCCGGTGGCACTGGTGAGGCACCTCGGCCGGGCCGGCCGGGGCGGTGGTTCTAACCGGCCGGGGCGCGGAGGAACTCGCGCAGGGCATGGTAGTACGGCATTACCGTGGTGAGGTCGGCGTACTCGTCGGGGCCATGCTGGCCCGAGCCGTCCACGCCGAACGTGACGGCGGCGATGCCCAGCTGGCCGTAGAAGCGCCCGTCGCTGACGCCGTACTTGCGGAGCAGGTCGCCCGAGTACCCCTGATGGCGAGCCGCGTCCCGGAGTCGCAGGATCTCCGGCCGGGCCGGGTCGGCGTGATGCGGCGGGTCGAGGAGGTCCACGACCGGCGTGACCCCGGGCTCACAGAAGCCCTGCAGGTAGGCGGTCACTTCGGCGGTGGTCTGGCCGGCCAGGTCCGCATCATCGGGCGGGAATCGGATGTCGAGCAGCGCCTCCGCATCGGCGGGCACCTGGTTACGGCCCTGGTTCCGGGTCTCGACGCGGGACAGGTTCACGGTGGTCCGCCAGGCCTCCTCGGTCGCGATGGGATACCTGTCCAGCAGGCTGGTGATGCTCCGCTGCAGCTTGACCAGGGCGTTGTCGCCCAGCCACGGGTAGGCGGCGTGAGCGGCGCGGCCGGTCGCGAGCAGGCGCGCCACCAGCATCCCCTTGGACTCGTTGACGATATGCAATCCGCTGGACTCGCCGACGATGACGAACCGGCCCCTGACCCCGCGCTCGAGCTGGTGCAGCGTCCCGTCCCGGCCGCTCACCTCCTCGTCGGTGACGAGCTGGAGCGCGACCGGATAGCCGAGCCCGGCGGCCAGCTCTCGGAAGACCTGCGCCGCCAGCAGCCCCGACACCTTCATGTCCTGGGCGCCGCGGGCGTACAGGCGGTCCCCGTCGCGACGCGGGCGGAACTGGCCGGGCGGAGCCGGGACGACGTCCAGGTGGGCGTTGAATATGACGTCGAAGTCCTGGCGTTCCGCCCCCGGGTACACCAGGGCGCTCGGTTTGCCGCCGGACTCGAACCTTTCCACCGTGAAGCCGGGCCCGACGAAGTCGAGCACGTAGTCGAGGGCCCGCCGCAGCTCGCCGGGCTGCTCGCTGGTCGAGGGGATGGCCAGCAACTCACAGGCCCGGGTGAGGAACACCTCTGCATCCATGACCCTATGGTCACACCGGCCCGCCCCGTTCCGTTAGTGCAATGCGGAGGACCTTCCGGCTCGGCGGGGGAGAAGGCAGGCTATGGGCATGGACCGGGTGCTGGCGGGACGCGATGGCGAGTGCGCCGCGCTTCGCCGCGCGCTGGCCGCCGCGCCGGGAGGCCGGCCACCGCTGATCCTGGTCTCCGGCGAGGCCGGCGCGGGGAAGACCACGCTGGTCGAGCACGTCCTCGCCCGCACCGGCATGCCGGTCCTGCCCGGCCGCGCCGCCGAATGGGCCGGTACGGCCTATGACGTGCTGGCCCGTGCGCTCCGGCCCGCGATCAGGGACACGGCCGGGCCGGTGCCGCCGGTACTCGCCCTGGCCTACAGGGACGGCGTGGTCGCTCTGACCGGCGCGGACGCCGCCCTGGTACCCGACGGCATCCGGGAGGCCGTGCTGCTGCGGGCGGCCGGGCTGTCCGGCGAGGAACGGAGGCTGCTCGAGACGGCCGCGGTGGCGGGCCAGGAGTTCGACATCGACCCGGTGCTGGCGGTGTGCGGCCTGCCCGCGTGGCCGGACGGGTTCACCGGCGCCGGACTGCTGACCGAGGTCCGCGACGGCCGGGCGGCTTTCCGTCATTCCCTCACCCAGGAGGCGGCCTACGCGGACATTTCCTGGTCGCGGCGGCGCGGCCTGCACCGGGAACTGGCCCGCGCGCTGGCCGTCGGCGGCGCTGCGCCAGCCCTGATCGCCGTTCACCTCCTCGCGGCCAGGGACTTCGAGCCCGCCCGCGAGGCGCTCGTCGCGGCGGCGGATGCGCACTGCGCGGTGCACGCCTACCGCGACGCCGCCCAGGCGCTGCGGACGGCGCTGGAGCACTGGCCCGCGGCCGGGGACGACGATGCCAGGCTGGCCGTGCTCGGCCGGCTGGCCCGGTGCGCGGAGATGTGCTCGGACTACGCCGAGGCGGTGACCCTGCTCCGCGAGCTCGCCGACGGGCATGAGAGCCGCGGCGACCAGGGTGCCGTGGCCGGGGTGCAGCGACGGCTGGCCATCGCGCACGAGTTGCGCGGGCAGTGGGAATCGGCGCTGACGGCCAGGGAGGCGGCGGCCGCGGCGTTCTCCGCCGCGGGCCTGCGGGCCGAGGCGGCTGCCGACCGGCTGGCCGTGGCCACTCATCTGCGTGCCGCGGGCAGCTATTCGGCCGGCCTGGAAACGCTCGGAGCGGTCCGGGCCGACGCCGAGGCCTCCGGGCGCACCGACCTGCTGCTGCGGGCCGAGGGCCTGCGCGGTAACTTGCTGTCGCGGCTGGGCCGGACACGGGAGGGTATCGCGGTGGTCCGGGCGGCGCTGGACCAGGCCCTCGCGGCCTCGCTGACCGACACCGCGGCGGACCTGCAGCAGCGGCTGGCCGACTCAGTGGAGCACTCCGGTGACTACCGGGCCGCGACGGCCGCCTACGCCGCCGCCTTCCAGTTCTGCGACGCTCACGGAGCCGACGCCGTCGGCCAGCTGTGCCGTGCCTGTGCCACGGTGGTGCTGTTCACCCGGGGCGAGTGGGACCGCACCGCCGCCGTGTGCGGGGACGTGCTCGCGTCCCCGGCGCAGCCGCATGCCCGCGGGGCCGCGGCCGGCATGCTCGGCCTGGTGCACGCCATGCGGGGTGCCGCCCGGCAGGCCCGGCCGCACCTGCTGGAGAGCCACCTGATCGCCACCAGGATCGAGCTCGTGCCGATGGAGCTGTTCTCGTCCTGGGGGCTGTGCGTCCTGGAGTGTTCGGCCGGGTCGTGCGCCGACGCCGTCGACCGGGCGCGGCGGATGCTGGCCCGGCTGGCGCGAACGCAGGAGCGGCACTTCAGCGTGCTGATCCTGCAGTGGATGGCTGCCTTCTTCGCGGAGCAGGGGATGACCGCCGACGTCCGCGCGTGCGCGGCCGCGCTGGCCGGGATGGCCGAAGCCACCGGCCAGCCCGAGGCGCTCGCAGCGCTGGCCCACGCCCGGGGCGAGTCCCTGCTGGCCGACGAGCCGCGGACGGCGCTGCGCGAGCTGCGCCGCGCGGCGGAGAAGTTCGCCGAGCTCGAGCTGCCCTACGCCACGGCCTGACCGTGCGCGAGCTGGAGATCATGCTGCTCGTCGCCCAGGGCAACACCAGCCGGCAGATCGGCGAGACCTTGTTCATCAGCCCGCGCACGGTCGAGATGCACGTCCAGGGCAGCCTGCTCAAGCTCGGCTGCCGTACCAGGGCCGAAGCCATCGGCCGGCTCGCCGAGCTGGGCCTGCTGCCGCCCGAGGCGACTGCCCGCTAACCGCGGTCGGCACGCTATCCGACGCGATGGCGGGTACCTCCGTCAGCGGAGTGGCCTCGTTTCTGCCGTCTAGCCGGATACGGCCGGGTCGATGACGACGACCACGCGCCGATTGAGCGGCTGGCCGCCGGGAGTATTAGGCGCTACCGGGTCCGTGTCGCCGTAGCCGAAGGCCTGAAGTCGGCCGGTTGCGATCTTGTGCGCGATGAGCCACTGCAGTACGGCCTGCGCACGCCGTCGGGACAGCAGGAGATTGCCACCCTCGCCCCGCTCCGGCACATTGTCTGTGTACCCATTGATGCTGGCGGTGGCGTGCGGGTACGTGACCGCGAGCAGGTACAGCAGGTGCCGCAACTGCGGAAGCGAGGCAGGCTGCGGCGCGTACTGCCCGCTGGCGAACAGGACGCTGGTAAGCGTGTCGGTGACCGCGCCGTCGAGGCCCTGCCGTACCACGCCCACCAGTTGATCATCAGTTGCCGGGGTCAGCACGACAGCCCTGGCCGCGCCGTCCTGCACCAGGCTGGACTGCCATGCCGCCTGCTCGGCCGTGCCACCGGCAAAGTCGTTCAGCACCACGGTGCTGGCCTGCAGGCCAGCCGTCGGCGTCGGCGTGGCGGCCAGGCTCACGGCCATGACTGCGATGACGGCGGGCGTCCCGTAAGGCAGGCCGGCCTGCCGCATGCTGGCGATAACGGAGGAAGCGGCGCTGAGATCCGCGCCCACGTCGGCGCCCTGCGTGCTCTGGAGGTCCGGACGGCTGGCTGCCCGGGCAACCAGGGCCGCCGTCCAGGCCCTGAGCCGTGCTTGCTGCCGGCTCAGCAGCGCCGCCCGGTCACGGGACACCATAGTGCGGTACTTCTCGACAGCGTGCTCGTAGCGAGCCCGCTGGAAAGTGGTCGGATGCTCGGGCACGACCGGCGGGTCAGCCACTGACATCGTCGGGGAGCCCGGCGCCTTCCCCGATGCAAGAAGCGTGCCCCCGCGGGCGCTGAGGATTATGACTCGTCCGCTAGCGCGCACCGTACCCTCTACGAGCGCTCCCATGGCTCGCATGACGGCCGCGGATTCAGGGTCGGTAATGACCACAAGCACAGATGGCCTGGCCGGATCCAGCCTGAGGTTCCTGGCACCTTGCTGGTGGCTCTGCGGCAGGACCTTGCACCCAGAGATGCCCGCCAGGACAACGCCGAGCGCCATCATGACCCGGAGGGACGCCGGAGCTCGGGTGAGCTTCATCTAGGGGCACCTTCCGCACAGGTGCTCGCGCACCGCGAACTCCACGGTCAGCTGCTGCTCGACCGCGCAGGTCTTCAGGACCACCTTTCTGACGTGCCTGAGGTAGGCGTCGATGAGCCGGTCGCGCTCGGCGGCATCCCGCTTGCCCGCGGCCCTGGCCCCCCGCGCGGCCTGCGTGGCCGCGTGCGCCGCCCGGCGGGCGCGCCAGGCCTGCGGGGTCTCGGCGGCCCGCAGCGCTCGGTAGCCCACGGTCAGGAAGCCAGCCGTCACCACGGTGAACAGGACTGCCCCGGTGAAGGCCGCGACCAGGTCATCGGCTCCGATAGTGGCCAGGAACCAGAAGCGCAGGACGCCGAGCAGAACCACGAAGGCCGAGGTGATGTAGGCCAGGATTCGCCAGGCGCGCAGGTTGCGGTCGCGGTAGAAGTCGAGGCCGATCTCCCCGCCGGCCAGCACCGCCAGGAAGAGCACCGTCCAGATCAGGGTGCTGTCCTGGCCTCCGTTGAGGGCCTGGGCCGCGAAATAGCAGGCCACGCCGTCGAATGCGACCGTGCCCGCCGCCAGGGCGGCTTGGCGTAGCAGGGGTGAGCGCCGCCGGGGTCGTTCCGCCTGGATCGTCTGGTACGCGATCCAAGCGGCTTCCGCCGCGACCCTGGACTCCTCGGCGGCCAACTTGCTGCGGTTGGCGATGTCGGCCGCCTGGCGGGCGCGCAGGTACTGGTCCTCCACCGCGTTGTTGGTCGCGTTGACGTCGCGGATCAGCTCCGCCACATCGGTCCCGGGCATTGGCATCTCGGGTATTGACATGATCGACCCTCCTCGTCGTCACCCCGCGTCCATGGACCTTTACACCTTCGAGCGTGGCACAGAACGATGGCATGTGCCAGAGGCGAATCAAGAAAAATTTCGCCAATGGTCATGACCGATGGAGAAGGCCGTATGCAGCATGCTGAACTAGCAGGGAGCTCTGCCAGCTGCGACGGGGCAGGTTGGTTCGGTTGGGGCCATACCAGATGGGACAACTGTCCCGCCGGGGTTACCCGGTGAAGCTGACGTGTTTGGCACATGCCAATGGTATTGACTCGTAGTCCTATGCCAGATGATGTTGCAGTAGCACGTGGAGGCGCGGGCTTCGCCCCGTAGACCAGCCACCGCGGCGGCACGGTCGGCGGGTACGCCGGTTCTCGCTGCGGACCTGGCATCATCTGTCTCGGTGGTCGGAGTCCGGTCAGTGCACTGACAGGGAGTGACGAACCGGGCGGCTAGTCGTGCGTCTATGGTCGTCGGCGGTCGTGCGCTGTCATCGGCGTGTCGACTACTAGCTTCGCCAGGACTATGCTGCGTGTGGTACAACTTGGCACATGCCAATGGCCAAGACCTTTGGCTAAAGCTAGCGGAACATGCTTTCCAGCACTACAGGAACCCGTACCTGATAGTCGGTGGCGTGCGGCCGAGCCCTCAACAAGGAGGCAGAGTCGTGGCAACTTCAAGTTCGACCGTACGGCAACGCGAACTCGGCAAGCGACTGAGGGAGCTACGCCTCGAACATGGTCTCACAGTCGAGGATGTAGCGGAGAAGATTATGTGCTCTGCTACCAAGATTAGCCGGCTCGAGACCGGGACCCGCAGACCCAGCCTGCGCGATGTCAAGGATTTGTCCTTGCTGTACAAGGTCGACAAATCGACTGCAGACGAATTCATGGAGCTTGCCCGGGGAGCTCGCGCGCAGGAATGGTGGACGCAGTATGAAGACCTCAAGCTCGACCCTTACCTGGGGCTCGAAGAGGTAGCCAGTGCCATCACCAGCTACACAATGTACTATATACCGGCGTTGCTCCAGATCGAGAACTATACCAGGATAATCATCGAGACCATCGCGCCAAAAATGGATCCGAAGATCCTGCAGGATCGCATCGAAGCACGGATGCGTCGCCAGAAGCGGCTAGAGGAGGACGACAGGCCCCGCTACCGTGTCTTCCTGGACGAGGCAGTGCTGTTCCGGGGCGTCGGCGGCCCGGTCATCATGGCCGATCAGCTGGATCGAGTCCTGGAGGTCGAGCGCCAGAAGAAGGTGACATTCCAGATCGTCCCCTTCGATCTCGGCGCTCATGCTGCCCAGGACAGTAATTTTATCCTGTTCGAGTTCGATGAGAAATCAGGCTTGTCTCCAGTAGTTTTCGTGGAGGCCCTTACCGGGACTCACTACCTCGAGAAAGATGCCGATATCGGTCGCTACCGCGAGGCCATCGACTACCTTCGTGACACTGCCCTGAGCCCTCGCGATTCTGTGCAGCGCCTGACCGAAATCAAAGAAATCTACATGTCTGGCCGGTATCCAGCCAGCGTGGGTGCTGCAAGTAAAGGAGAGAAGATAAAAAATGGAGGGATCCACAGCATCTGAGGGACTCGAATGGCGGGTTTCCAGAACGTGCGATGGGGGGGCGTGCGTAATGGTAGCACGAAATGGTGATATTATCTTTTTCGGCAACACTACCCAGCCTGATGGCCCTAAGCTGTCATATACCAGGGCCGAAGTCAAGGCATTCGCTACAGGTATTAAGCGCGGGGATTTCGACGACCTATTCTAGCTTGATAACGACCGCGGGGGTTGTGTTACTTGACCCTCGCGGCCGTCTCATTTGTCGCAGTAGCGGCTTTCTAACTAACTAGTCACTCCAGTCTCGGATGGCATGCCACGCACCTCCTGGTTTGACAAAGGTTAAAACCACGTGTTTCGCTCGACGTGAAGATGATTGGAGCCGCCAGACGATTTGGGGGTAGTAATGACCGACAGGCTGGTAACCGGCCTGGTGTGGTGCCGTTGTTGTGAGGGCGGCGCATGCATGGAGGTGGCAGCGTCCGAGGACGGAGAGCGTGTGTTGATCCGCACTACCAAGGATCCGGGCACGATAGTCGACCTCAGCCGCGATGAGTGGAATGGGTTCCTCGCCGGGGTGAAGCAAGGGGCTTTCGACCAGGTGGTATGACCGGTGCCGTTGGGACACCGTCGTCCCAACCCCGGAATGCGACGGCTGCTTTCGGCTTCATCTTCATACAGCCGAAGCTCAGCGTCTGATGAGTAGGCTTTCGTTACCCGCACCCAGGTCGCCTCGGCATAGTGATTATTCATTCGAATATTCACGGTCTGCCTTCGATTACTCTGAGTAATTTGGGTGCGCAAAGTACTTCGCCGGTTGTGGTACAGCTGTCATATGCCGGAAGTCAGAGCACTGACGTGAGAGCGTGCGTGATGTCTCGGAAGAAGCCAGAGTCGTGAGCACAAATCCGACGATCCAGCAGCGCGAGCTCGGGAGTCGGCTCAGGGAGCTGCGCCTCGAACACGGCCTCATTATCGAGGACGTGGCGGCGAAGCTTCTGTGTTCGGCTAGGAAGATCGGCCGCCTCGAAACCGGGGACCGTCGTCCTGGTTTGCGCGATGTACGCGACTTGTGTGCCCTGTACAACCTCGACCGGGCGACGACTAATGAGCTCATGGAACTGGCAAGGGAAGCCCGCGAGCAAGTCTGGTGGACTGAGTACGAAGACCTCAAGCTGGATCCTTACGTGGGACTAGAACAGGCTGCCAGCTCGATCACGAGCTTTTCTACTTTCTACGTTCCGGCATTGCTACAGACTGAAGATTACGCCCGGGGGGTTATCAAGAAGATAGCACCAAAGATGGACTCGGATATTTTCCGGCAGCGTGTCGAGGTCCGGATGCATCGCCAACAGATACTCGAAGGAGATAACCATCTCCGTTATCGTGTCCTTATGGATGAGTCCGCGCTATGCCGCCCGGTAGGCGGACCGGAGCTCATGATTGCGCAGATCGACAAGATCCTCCAGATCGAGCGCGACGGCAAGGCAGCTATACAGATCATACCGTTCAATTGTGGGGTACCTGCGGTTGGGGATAGCAACTTCATCCTCCTGGAATTCGGCGATTCGACATCGATATCGCCACTGATATTTATCGAGAGCCTGACGCGTAATCAGTACCTGCAGCGTAAAATTGATATAGAGCGCTACAATGAGGCGATCGGCTACCTGCGTTACTCGGCCTTGAATCCACGCGACTCAGTTGAGCATATGACTGAGATGAGAAAACGTTACAGCAAGCAGTAGATCGGGTACTCGAAGGGACGGTCATATTATAAAACGAATCGCTTCAGGAAAGGCTCGGCAAGCGTGTCGCTCGCTCATGCTCATCATGAACTGGGGTATGTGGAACGAATTCGTGGCCAGGGCGAAGGCGGGCGAGCTTGGTCCGTAGGCGGCTTGGGTCCCTGTCGCAGGCTGTTCGCTCAGTGCGCCTGCGCGCCGTTGTGAGGGTAGACCTCTAGCTCGGTGGCCTTGACGGTGAGCCACACCCGGCTGCCGGGGTCGAGCGACAACTCGGTGACCGCGGCGGGCGTGACGTCTACCAGGGCGGCCGGCGGCCCGTCCAGATCGAGCCGGACGCGGTCGGCCAGCAAGGTGAGCCCGGTGATCTTCGCCTGCCAGGTGTTGCGGGCGCTGCTGGACTGTGGAGGCTGGGTGCTGACCACGATGGCCGAAGGGCGCACCGCCACCAGCACGTCACCGTGCAGGCCGTGATCGGGGATCACGAAGGTCCCGCCGCCGGCCAGCGTGACCGCGGCGCCGTCGGCCCGGCCCGCGTACAGGTTCAGGCCGACCAGCTTGGCGACGTAGTCGGTGCCGGGCTGGCGGGCGATCAGCGCCGGGGTGCCCTCCTGCACGATGCGGCCGTCTTCGAGCACGACGACCTGGTCGGCCAGCACGAGCGCCTCGATCGGGTCGTGGGTCACCAGCAGGC
>Ga0335069_10011513_pt1 | contig 12473 bp, 11 predicted proteins | sample Lox_Sample_11_FD_206714 | JGI IMG/M metagenome (GOLD analysis project Ga0335069, IMG submission 206714) | Soil microbial communities from Loxahatchee National Wildlife Refuge, Florida, United States - Lox_Sample_1.1 | ecosystem: Environmental > Terrestrial > Soil > Wetlands | place: USA...
ACGATCCGCAGGTCACCGCCACGGGACGGGTGCGCGAGATCGCCCCCCAAGCCGATCCCGTTACCCGAACCTTTCAAGTCAAGGTCGGCATCACCAATCCGCCCGACACCATGCGGCTCGGAGCCACTGTCATCGGCCGGGTCAAGCTGACGGCGCCGCTCGGGGTGGAACTTCCCGCGAGCACACTCACCGAGGCCAATGGACGCCCGGCGGTCTGGATCGTAGACGCGACGAGCAAGACCGTGTCCCTGCGCAGCGTAGAGGTCACGCGCTTCGATCCGGACACCGTCGTGGTGTCGCAGGGGCTCGAAAACGGCGAAGTCGTTGTGACCGCCGGCGTGCAGGTGTTGCGGCCAGGCCAGAAGGTCCGGCTGCTCGGAGCGCAGTGATGAGCCGCTTCAATCTGACCGATTGGGCGATCCGGCACCGCTCGCTCGTCACCTATTTCATGCTCATTGTCGCGATCGCCGGCATCGGTTCGTACCTCCGCCTCGGACGCAGCGAGGACCCGGACTTCACCGTCAAGACCATGGTCGTGAAGTGCATATGGCCGGGGGCGACGGTCAGCGACACGCTGGAACAGATCACCGACCGCATCGAAAGCAAGCTGCAGGAAACGCCGAGCCTCGACTACCTGAAGAGTTATACCAGTGCTGGCCAGACCACGATCTTCGTTTCCCTGAAGGACTCGACGCGGCCGGCCGACGTGCCGGACATTTGGTACCAGGTGCGCAAGAAGGTGGGTGACATCCGCAGCACGCTGCCGCAGGAAGTGGTCGGCCCGTTTTTCAACGACGAGTTCGGCGACACGTTCGGCATTGTCTACGGCCTGACCGCCGATGGCTTCACGCCGCGGGAGCTGCGGGACTACGCGGTCGAGATTCGCAAGAAGCTCCTGCAACTGCCGGATATCTCCAAGATCGACCTCGTGGGGGCGCAGGACGAGCGTGTCTATGTCGAGTTCTCGGAGAAGGAGCTGGCCGGCCTTGGCATCGACCGCGCTGCGTTGGTATCGACGTTGCAGGCCCAAAACGCCGTCACCCCTGCGGGCGTGGTGCAGACCTCGGATGAAAAGATCCTGGTCCGCGTCTCCGGTGCGTTCGGGTCCGAGCAGGATATCCTGGGCGTCAACTTCGTCGCCAAAAATGGCAAGATCATCCGCCTTGGCGACATCGCGCACGTGACGCGCGGCCCTGCCGACCCCGCCCAGCCGATATTCCGCGTCAACGGCAAGGACGGCATCGCCCTCGCGATCGCGATGCGCGCCGGAGGCGACGTGCTGGCGCTCGGACACAACGTTGACGAGGCCATGCGCGAGATCACGGCGAACCTGCCGGTCGGGATCGAGCCGGTGCTCGTCGCCAACCAGCCGGTGACGGTCACCCATGCGGTCAACGATTTTATGGAGGCCTTGTGGGAGGCCATCGCGATCGTCCTTGCGGTCAGCCTGGTGGCCATCGGCCCGCGGGCCGGCGCAGTGGTGGCGATCTCGATCCCTCTCGTGCTGGCCGCCGTATTCGGCACGATGATGGTGTCTGGGATCGGCCTTCAGCGGATCTCGCTGGGCGCGCTCATCATCGCCCTCGGGCTACTCGTCGACGATGCGATGATCACGATCGAGGCGATGATCACGCGGCTGGAACACGGCGACGACAAGGAGACTGCGGCCGGATTTGCCTACAGCTCGACCGCCTTTCCGCGATTGACCGGCACGCTGGTCACGATTGCCGGATTCGTCCCGATCGGCTTCGCGCGCAGTGCCGCAGGTGAGTACACCTTCTCGATCTTCGCTGTCGTCGCCATTGCGCTGCTCGCCTCCTGGATCGTGGCGGCGGTGTTTGCGCCACTGCTCGGGGTGTGGATCTTGAAGAAGCCCAAGGCGGTGCATTCCGGACAGCCAGGGCCGATCATGCGCGTGTTCCGGCGTGTGCTGGTCGTTGCGATGCGAGCGCGCTGGGTCACGGTGCTCGTCACCTTGGCTCTGTTCGGCGTCGCGCTCTACGGCATGCGATTCGTCCCGCAGCAGTTCTTTCCCGCCTCGGATCGTTCCGAGCTGCTGGTCGACCTTCAGCTGCCAGAAAACGCGTCGATCTACGCGACAAGGGACGTTGTGAACGAGTTCGACAAGCTTCTTAGCGGCAACCAAGATGTGGATCACTGGAGCACCTACATCGGACAGGGCGCGGTGCGCTTCTATCTGCCCCTGAACGTGCAGCTGCCAAATGACTTTTTCGCCCAGGCTGTGATCGTGACCAAGGGCCTGGTGGAGCGAGAGCGCGTCAAGCAGAAGTTGGAGCAGGCGCTCGCCGTCGACTTTCCGAACGTTGTCGCGCGTGTCTATCCACTGGAGCTCGGACCGCCGGTCGGATGGCCGCTGCAGTACCGGGTGAGCGGGCCGGAAGCCGATCAGGTGCGGGACATCGCGTTCAAGGTCGCGGACGTGCTGGGGAGCGACGCTGACGCCCGCAATGTCAACTACAACTGGATGGTACCGGCACGCACGGTGAGGATCCATATCGACCAGGACCAGGTTCGTCTGCTTGGTCTGAGCTCCGCGGAAGTGGCGCAGGCTGTCAACACTGTCCTATCCGGCGTACCGGCCACCCAGGTGCGGAGCGGCATTTACCTGGTAGACGTGCTCGTCCGCGCCTCGGCCGCCGAACGGATGTCGCCGGCCACGATCCGAACACTTCAGGTTCCGTTGCCGAACGGTCGAACCGTTCCCCTGACCCAGATCGCTTCCGTCGACTATGGTCAGGAATATCCTATCGTCTGGCGGCGCGATCGGCAGCCGACGGTCACGGTCCAAGCCGATCTCGCGCCGGGTGTGCAGGCTGCGACCGTAGTGCAGGCGCTGGCGCCGAAGTTCGACGCTTTGAATGCGAGTTTGCCGAGCGGCTACCACATTGCCGTAGGCGGGTCGGTTGAGGAGAGCAGCAAGGCACAGATTTCCGTCGCGGTCGTCGTGCCGCTGATGCTTCTTCTGACGCTCACAGTGCTGATGATCCAGCTCCAGAGCTTCAACCGACTGTTCCTTGTCCTCAGCGTCGCCCCCCTGGGCATCATCGGGGTTGTCGCCGCCCTGCTCCTTTCGGATAAGCCGCTCGGCTTTGTCGCCATCCTAGGCGTCCTCGCTCTTTCGGGCATGATCGCTCGAAATTCGGTCATTCTCATCGATCAAGTGGAGAAGGAAAAGGCGAAGGGCGTGGCCCCCTGGGATGCGGTCATCGACGCCGCGGAAATCCGGTTCCGGCCGATCCTGCTCACTGCTTCCGCCGCGACCCTGGGCATGGTCCCGATCGCACCCACTATCTTCTGGGGCCCTATGGCCTACGCGATCATGGGAGGACTAGCGGTCGCGACGGTCCTCACGCTTCTCTTCCTCCCGGCCCTGTACGTGGCTTGGTTCGGCATCAAGCCGCCGCACCAAGATACTTCATCTAAGGCAGAGACCGAGCAGGGCGCGACAGCCGGTGAGACCAGCGGATCTCAGATCAGCGTACCGGCGAAAGGGACATAGAAGACCCAATGCCGGCCTCTCACGTCTCGCATGCCGAGGAGGTCTAAAGGTGCTCGCATGAAGGCTCGCGATATCATGACGACCAAAGTCATCACCGTGGACGCGGAAGCGCGGACACCACAGGTCGCCCGGGTGATGCTCGCAAACCACATCAGCGCTGTCCCGGTCGTCGATAAGGCCGGGGCACCGGTCGGCATGGTGAGCGAAGGGGATCTTATCGGCCGAAATGAAACAGAACGCGAGACGCGTGCGGATTGGTGGCTCGCATGGTTGGCAGAGGGCGAGCCGCTCAGCCCGGAATTCATCGCGAGCATGCATGTCCCGGGGCGGACCGCAGGGGAAGTCATGTCAAAGCCGGTGATAACCGTCGGTGAGGACACCGACGTAGGCGACATCGCTCGCCTGCTTGAGGTCCACCGGATCAAGCGGGTGCCCGTCGTTCGTGGCGGCCAGATTGTCGGTATTGTGAGCCGTAAGAATCTGTTGCGCGCTATCGCGGCAGAAGACGCAAGACCGAAATTCGTCGGAATTCCGGAGATGTTCTCGGAGTTGGCCCTGCATTTCGAACGGCTACGTCGCGAGGGACCGTGGCACACCGTGGAGCCGGAAGTGCAATCCGATGCTGCGAAGCAGGGACAGCGGCGCGAGGAGCCAACATCACCTCAATCTGTGCCGGTTGTGTTGACTCCGGATCAGCTGCGCAAGATCAGTGATGATGTCGCTATGGAAAAGGCGAAACAGGCTTTCTCTAAAGTGCAGCTGGAGGAGCAGGCGAGGAAGAGCCTGCGCGACGCCTTCATGTCGGAGGAGCCTCCCGCGGATGCACTGAATCGCATCATGGAGACGGTGCGCCATATCGCCGAACAGGGGGGAACCGAGGTGCTGGTCCTCAGATTTCCAGCAAGCTATCTCGACGATCACGGGCGGAAGATCAACAACTTCGAGCCTGATTGGCCGACGTCGCTGACCGGGTCCGCAAAGCGCGCGTTCGAGTTCTTCGAGAAGCACTTGAAGCCGCTCGGCTACAAGGCCCGCGCCCAGATCTTGGACTACCCCGGCGGCATGCCCGGCGACGTCGGGATGTACCTGGTTTGGTGAAACATGGTCTCGCGGCAATAGGTCTCTGTCTCATCTCGGTTGCTGCGGCTTCTGGCTGCTCGAGCCCGCCGACTGCGTTATCCGTTCCGGGATATGGGGATTAGACACTTGTTGCAAATGCCGAACAAGTCAATCAGCTCAGGGAGCATGACTTCCTTTCTTACGACCCCGCCTACCGTTCGCAGAAAGAGATCTTTGGGAACCGTCTTGTAGCCGCCGCCAGCCGACTCGCAAGTCTCCAGAGTTCGGGCCGGGACATGACCTGCTCGGACGAGATCTACCTGGAGGCAAAGTGGCTCTATGGGAGCACCGCGGACTGGATCGAGCTGAATGCGCAGTTGGCGCGTCTGGATCAAAGTCTGGCCGAGGAAGCGCAAGCCTCCCAAGGCAAGCCATCTCGAGATGCCGCGCTGGAGACGTGTTATCAGCAATGGTTCTTGCGAAGCGAGGCGACGCTTGCGCAGTTGGAGGCGCTCAACGACGCGGCGCGTACGCCGGAGATCCCGGTCTTTCGTCCAGGGCCGATTGATACGCCGGAGAAGATCGAAGCCTATCTGAATGGTCTGCTGGTCAGCGATATCGCCGCAACAGGCAGAGACAATCGCGCTGAGCTGGGCGGGATCACCACGACGCTCTCTGAAGCGATCTTCAAGCGAAAGGTTCGCAGTTGGTTGGAGAATGTCATTGATCCTCTGCCCGGCAAGACTCACAGCGAGTCCTTCAGGGAGATCGAGGCGACATATGAGCGTTTCATCGCCCAGTGGCAGGATCCGGAGACCGGCTACTGGGGGGCTTGGTACAAGAGCGCGGGCCGAATCTATAAGACCGCCGACCTCAGCATGACATATCATACGGTCGCCTATCGCGATGGGCAGGTGAGCTACTGGCCGCGAATCATCGAGACCACTCTACGCATAAGCAAAGACGCTTATCCCTATGGCTGGCTACATCAGGGACACCCGACCAATCACAACAGCTATGATGTGGCCCGGATACTGCGGTACGGGTGGTCTCACATGACCTCATCGCAGAAGCAGGCGGCAAGCGAGGCAATCGACCGCATGCTTTCATGGACCTTGAATGAATCGCTCAGCGCCGAGGGAGCATTCAAGACGGATCCGACCTTCTTCAGCTCGCTTTCTGCTGACTATCATTTCGGGGTGTCATTCCTCGATACGGTTGGTTTCTGGGATCGCGGAAAGCGCTTTTGGACGAACGTCGATTTTCCGGACGCCGACAGCGTCTGTCTCCGCATCAAAGGACGGCTGGTCCAGCTCCAGCTGAACGACTATCTGGCCGTCGTTGCTCTGAGGCGCGTGAACGCCGCGTGCCCCGCAGCCAGCAGGTCAGAACGCTGATCAGACATAGCACTGGAGAATCTCTTTGACGTAAATCGAGACACTCGGCCAGGAATCCGGATTGCCCGCCATACCGCGGGCGTGTCGCCCCGGACCGTTGGGCGGCACCGGAAATGACCCCATTGGTCAACTAACCGCGAGGAGTGACTCGATAGACCTGCGCGTTGCCCTCGACACCGCGGAGCGGTGCATCGAACTCCTCAACACCCTGGTCCGCCAGAATCTCGCGGACGCCGGGCGCCGTGTACAGCGCTTCGGTCAGGCAAATCTCCCCGGCATCGGCAAACGACTGCACCCGGGATGCTATGTTCACCGTCTGGCCGAAATAGTCGAGATTCTCGTTGAGCGTTACGGCGATGGACGGACCGCAGTGGGCGCCCATCTTGAGAATGATGGCGGGCTGATCATGCTCCCGGTTGAATTGGACAATTTCCTGCATGATGCAGAGGGCTGCCGCCATGGCGTCGACCGGTCGGGAGAATGCTGCCATGACGGCGTCGCCAATGGTCTTCACGATAGCGCCCGCGTGCCGATTGACGGCAGCATCGAGCAGGGAAAAATGCTCACGGACCAGGGCATAGGCGTTGAGATCGCCGAGACTCTCGTAGAGAGCAGTCGAACCTTTGAGATCCGTGAAGAGGAACGTCACCTGTCGGACGCCCAGGCTCTCTTCATCGTCCACGCGCTGGGAGCGGAAAAGGTTTCGAAAGGTCTGCCGCGTCAGCAGCATGCCGCCGGAGAGGTATCGGTCAAATTCGAGCGCCGGCTTCTTGGTCATTGCCACGATCTCGGGCGGCCAGTTGATCAGAAGCAACGAGCCCCGGTCGGAACCGACGTTGTTGATCTCAAAGACGGCAGGCCCGGCCGGCAAGGTCGAAACGGAAGGGGCGAACCGCCGTCCTTCGTAGGTGATGCGCACGATCGACGGCGTGCGGGGTGCCGACGCGGGAGCACGAGAGGCGACAACCGGAAGCATGAAGCCGGCCTGCGTCTGGACGTTTACCCCGGAGAGTGCGCCCTCCCCGACGTCGGCCTGAAGCGTCGTCGTCACGCCTGGTGGCAGATATGTCATGCCGCGCACGAAGCCCTGCAGGACATCGACGAAACGAGTCTGCCCACCGGGCAGTCGTCCGCTGTTGGCGAACTTCAATTTCCAATGCAAGTCTTCAATCGAGAGACCGTCGACGTCGTGCAACGCCAGGCGCCGAACCTGCGGCGAAACGGTAAAAGAAACCTCGATGAAGTCATCGAGCTCGGTCTGACCCTCGATATCGCACAATCCACAGACGAAATGGCTTCGGAGCGCGCTCAGCTTGCCGAAGCTTTCCAGCACGAGACCCGAATGGGGGCAGAGGATGTCCCAATGCATATCGACCAGACCGGCCCGAGCGGCGTGGAGGAATACGTCGATTGCCTCCGACTCGGCCAGGCCTCGGTCACGGCCGAACCTCAATGGATTGGTGCGGTAGACCTCGAGTTCATCGCCGCTGCGAACAAGCGCTTCGAACTTTGAAATAACGCGCGGGCTCCAAGCACGAGCCTGCTCGATCTGGGTCATCTTGTTTTCGAGAAGCCGTTCGTCAATGGTTGTCATCACTGCTCCTGGCGACCAATGAGGACTTCGACGCATTCCCGGCTGAACAGCCAGATCAGGGTCGACAATGACGCACCGGGCGGCGGCGGTGCAAGGGGACAAGCATGATGACCACGCCATCGGCCCGAGGCGGCTGTATCCATCCCGTCTGATTGGCGCAGGTCGCGGAATGCCGGACCTCGTGCTGCCGGATCAATCGACGATATTTCAAGACTTTGCGGTCTCATGGCGTGGTTTGGTTCCGGCATGTCGCGCCGCTCGCGGCGCCCCTACGCCGGTCTCCGTCGGCGCCTGGCGCGCAAAGCGGACACGGCGACCGACGCCATTTTCTGGCAGATACTGGTCCACTTCATCGCCTTCACGGAGAATGGAATTGAGAGCTCTCGAAATTCTGTTGGCAACGGCCTTTGTCCTGGTAACCGGCCAGGCCTTCGCAGACGAAGTCCCGGCTTGGGGCAAGTCGGTTCAGGCCAAGTGCCTCATGGACCGGGGTGACAGGACCGTAGCGAAGCTCGCCGCTGCCGACGCGAACTGCGGCCCGGTCGGAGACCCCAGCCGGGCATCGAGGGCCTTTGTCCTCGCCAACGCTTTCGGCGACGTGGCCAAGGCCGTCAACTCGGGCGACGCCTCAGGCGCAAAGGCCGTCATGAATGATCAAACGGATCTCTGACTGCAATCTCTCCCAGGGTGTTGGTTGGAGAGTCCGGTCCCGGTGCAGAACGGACTCCGGGACTTGAGATGACGGTCGGCTGGTCAAACTTGATGAACGGGCAGAGGGTGAGGGGTGCACGGCGGGCCTGGCCTTGTCGGACGCAGGGCCGGTGCTATAGTCGACTGCGGGAAGTTCAACGCTGTCGGATGGCATCAGAAGATCGCGGAGGCGACATGGCACCGGGGCGCGGAAGATTCATCGCGATCGTCATCATCGCTGTTGGAACGGGCCCGTTCGCGACGCTCTCGGCCCTCCCCGGGCATGCCCAGTCGCAGAATGGCGACGGACCGGCATGGTGCGACACGAGCTGGGCCTGTGACACCGTGGGACCCACGAGCCGGCCGGCGGATGGCAAATTCGCGGGCTACGCCGTTGGCGATGCCCAGAGTATCGACGTCGTGACCGGCCAGGCGAGCGAGGACGCCGCGAGCAATCTCGCATTGTCCAAGTGCGCTGCCAGCAACGGCAACCAGTCTTGCTTCTTGTCCAAGACCACAACCGGCTGCATTGGGCTTTCTGGTCCGCCCGGCGGTGACATCACCGCCTGGGACGACGCCAAGGCGACGCGCGTAGACGCGTGGAGCCACGCCCTGGCAGCTTGCAGCACGGCCAATTGCCAAGTGGAGATGACGGCCTGCGCCGGTGACGATCCGCGCACCGCGCCGCGTTTCCCCCTGCCGCCCGATGTGACGGGCGGCAAGGTCGATCCCGCGGTGGTGGGCACCTGGGAGATTCCGATGCATCCCGGGCGCTGGGTGTGGGAGATCGCCGCCAACGGCACCTATGAGTTCCATACCGAGGCGCCGGACGGCGCGCCCTCGCATGCCGGCACATTCTCCGCCAATGGCGGGACCTGGACCCTGGTGTCGATCGCCGGCTACGCCGACACGGATGGCGGCACCTATCTGATGCAAGGGCCGGACACGATGGTGATGACGGGAAAGCTCGGCACCGGCAGCTGGCTGCGCATCAAGGGCGCCACGCCGGGGAACTAGGCGCGCGCGATCCAGACCTCGAGCGGCGGCGGCCGAGGCATTGTGGCCGCCGCCCTCACAACGCCGGGCCGGTCACGGAATAGCCCTTCCTCTGCATGCACGCGATCACCGCACCGGTACGCTCCCGATCCAGAAACCACCCGTCGATACGATACGAACGTCCCTGGTCGAGATCGGCCAGATGTGCCGGGTCGCCCGCGGCGACGCATGCGCGCAGGTCCGGGCGGAAATGCGACCACTTCTCGGCGACTGCGGCTTGCTGTGCGGCCGGGGTGGGATAGGCATCCGTCGAGACGCTGACGCCCCACTCCCGCTCGAATGTGTAAAGCGAGCAGCCACCCAGAGCCAGGCACGCGATCGGGGCCAGGATGGCGCATCTCATCTCGACGACCGACGGCAGTGCCTCAAAGCGGACATCCGGCCCACGGTCTAGTCGCTGCGGAACAGATTGCCCGCAAAGATCGCCAGCCCTGACCAGAACAGGACGACGAGAAGGGGCAACGCGGGCACATAAGTGTGCGAGCCGACCAGGAACAGCGTCTCGACGCCGATGCCGATTGTGACCCAGCCGGCCAGTCCCAGCAACATTCCACGCGCGAACAGGCCGTAGATGCAAGCCATGAGGTAGACAACCGAGAAAGTAATGGAAGCTGAATCCCGGGTTGCCAACCCGAAGATGAGGTTGACCACCCAACCAAGGACGAGGAAAGCGAGCACGATACGCATGGAGGGACGGTCCGCTTATCGTGAGGCACGTGCTGATGCGAACTTATCGCTGCAAGCGTTCGAAGTCTCTCACGTAATCGCCGGCGTGCCCGTGGCCAAGAAGGCGAAGCAGGAGCGCGATCCCGCCGCCGGCGCGGCAGCCGCGGATCTGCAGGTGGCCAGAAACGCATCACCGCCTCAAGTCAGATCGAGCGCGATCTCCGCCTCGGTGCCGCGCTCCCAGAAGCGGCCGGTCTTGGTGAAGCCGTAGGAGAGATAGAAGCCTTCCGGGCTGTCCGGGCCGGGGATGCAGCTTGAAAGCAGCCGGGTGAACCGGCCCATCGCCGGGATCTGCTGCCGGACCGCATCCAGCGTCTGTCGGCCGTAGCCGCGGCGCTGATATCGCCGGTCGATCATCAGCCGCCAGAGCACCATGTCGGTCGGCTCGACCGGATCGCTGGCGATGGCGCCCGGCCGGGTCGGATCGAACAGCATGACGAAGCCGACCGGCGTTCCCGCATGGCAGACGGCCCGGAACCAGGCCCCGGGATTGAAGTGCGCTTCCGCAAGGGAGACCGCATTGGAGGCGACATAGGCCTCCTGGCGCGGACTGACGGCCAGTCCGGTGATCGCCAGCACGGTGTCCGCGGTGATCACCTCGAGCGTCAACGGCTCCGCTGGTGTCGGCATCGGCGCCTCGCCAGGGGATTTCACTTCGCGCCGCGCTTCGGCTCGGACGGGCCCGAAATCGGGAAGATTTCGCGCGCATGCGCCGCCAGCATTCGGCAAAAGCCCGTCGCATAAGCGGGCAAAGGACGCCGCTTGTCCCAGAAGATGGCCAGGGGCTCGCGCAGCGCGTTGCCCTGATAGGTCACGCGCACGACGCGCAGCCGATACCGATCGACCTGCACCGCAGAGGGAACAATCGCCACACCGTTTCCCCGCTCCGCCATCGCCAGGACCGTATGCGGGGTCCGGCTCTCGAAGACGATATTCGCCTCAATTCCCGCCAGGCTGCAGGTGGCGTCGAAGATGCGGCGAGACACGAAACTGGTGTCCAGCACCAGCAGCGGAAAGCCCGCGAGACGCGCAATCTCGATGGTGCCGCTCTTTCCGAGCTGCAGCGACTGAGGCTTCAGCGACTGGGGGCAAGCGGCAAGCAGGTCGATCATTTCCAGCGGGTGATTGGCAAAGTGGGGATCGCCGGGGGGAACCGCGCGAAGCAGATTCTGGCCGAGGTGGATCTCACCGCGCTCGAGCATTCCGAGCGTGTCGGACCAGGCAATGGCCTCGATCAGTTTCACCTGCACCTTGGGGAAGCGCGCCGAGAACTTGTGCAGAAAGCCGGAAATGACGCTTTCGATGAATTGCGGCGAAGCGGCCACCTTGAGGACGCCGGTATCCCCGAGCCGCAGCTGCTGCGCGCGCTCGCCGATCGCGCTGGCATAGCCCAGCAGGCCACGGCAATCGGCCAGCAGTTGCTCGCCCGCCCCGGTCAGCACCAGGCGACGCCCCACGCGATCGAAGAGCACCAGGCCGAGATCCTGCTCGAGGCTGCCGATCTGGCGAGAGAGCGCGGGCTGGGCAATGCGCAGGCGGGCCGCCGCCTTGGAGACAGTCCCCAACTCGACCACCGTCACGAAGGTCCGCACCTGCTGCAGGTTCATGCCTTTCTATATGCCGGTTCGGCATGAATTGTTAGAGTATATATGTATTGGACGTGAATGACGGAGTTCGGCACTGATACGGGGAGGCTCAACTTCGGGGAGGCTCCACGAGACCTCGCCGAGCCTCGCAATGTCCAGGAGGCATCCGATGCAGGATCCAGCCGTTCGCGGTCATGCCGTGGTGGTGCAGCCCGGCAGCGGCCCGTCCTATTGGCAACCGGTGCCGGCCAACGGCCACGCCGACCCCATGCTGTTTCCGGCGAACACCGGCTTCGAGGGCTTGTCCATGGGGTTCCAGACGGTGGCGCCCAGGTGCCGCGTCCGCGAACATTCGCATGGCGACCAGATCGAGCTCCAGATCTGCTTCCGCGGCCAAGGCCGCGTGATGGTCGAGGGCGTCGCGCATCCGCTCGTCCCGGGCACCGCGTGCTTCCTCGGGTATGGCGTGAAGCACGAGATCATCAACGAGAGCGACGACGAGCTGGTCATGATCTGGGTGATCTCGCCGCCGGGCCTCGAGGCGTTCTTCCAGGATATCGGCCGGCCGCGCCAGGCCAGCGACCAGCCACCCGAGCCCTTCGCACGCCCCGCCGACGTCGTCGCCATCGAGCGGAGCATGGGCATGAACGACACGGTCGCCTGAGGAGACCCGCCCCCGGCACGCTGTTTCACCGCGACGATATCGTAGGGTGAATGCGCGGCGCGCTGGTGACGGGCCGCTCTCTGGGACAATCTCCGGCGTTCAGCGGCGGCCCCCACGACAAGGGTGATTTGACTCGCTGATGTTTTTTATATATTACATACTGCACTTTATATATAAGAAA
>Ga0335069_10011514_pt1 | contig 12473 bp, 7 predicted proteins | sample Lox_Sample_11_FD_206714 | JGI IMG/M metagenome (GOLD analysis project Ga0335069, IMG submission 206714) | Soil microbial communities from Loxahatchee National Wildlife Refuge, Florida, United States - Lox_Sample_1.1 | ecosystem: Environmental > Terrestrial > Soil > Wetlands | place: USA: Florida...
GCTCGACGGCTGGCAGCACACATTCTTCAATCAGGCGGATGGTTTCCTGGCGACGACCCGCTACATCCTCGCGATTCGCGACCGGCTCTCGCCTCAGACCAAGATCGATACCGACGAACTCGGCGTTATTCTTCCAACAGACGGTGTTGAGATTGCCGCTTCGAAAGCCATGCCGGATCACATTCCGCACCGCTATTGGAACGCTGCGGGTGCTCTCTACGGCTATCTCTTTGCGGAACTCTCCAAGCTCGGCGTCGACGTGATCGGGGAATCGCAGCTGGTGGGCTACCCCTCGCAGTTTCCAAGCGTCTCGATGATTGACTACAACAACGGCAGGCCGAACGCACGCTATTGGGTCCTCAAGCTAATCAAAGACAACTTCCATTCCGGCGACACGCTCGTCGCGGAGAAGCCCTCCGATGGGCCGTCGGACGTGATGGTGCAGGCCTTCGTCACGCCCGAAGGCAAAAAGGTCCTGCTGGTGAACAAGACCAACTCGGAGAAGACCGTGAAGCTCGCTTCGGAGCTGGTGGGTGCATCGTCGCTGACTGTCGACGAGGCCACCGGGGACGAGGAGCCGCGGGGTGCGACCGTCGCAGGTGACCAGCTCACGATGGCGCCGTTTGCGGTTACTGTGCTGAAGCTCAAATAGCGCGAGCGGGCATCGATTCGGAGTCACAGCAATGACAGGAAGAACTCTGCGCGTCGGTTTGTGTGGGATCGGGCTTGACGCCTATTGGCCGCAGTTTGCGGGGTTGCGCGAGCGCCTGGAAGGTTATGTCGGCCAGGTGGCCACTCGCCTGGAACGAAGCGGAGTGGCCGTCGCAAATCTCGGTCTGGTCGATACACCGCACAAAGGGCGCGAAGCCGGCCACGCATGCCGTCGCGCAGATGTGGACCTGCTGATCATCTACGTGACGACGTACGCCCTCTCCAGTACCGTTCTTCCCATCGTGCAGCGGGCGCGAGTGCCGGTGCTCGTCCTGAATCTGCAACCGGCACCCGCGATCGATTACGCCGCCTTCAACCGCCTGCCCGACCGAACAGCCATGACCGGAGAATGGCTGGCTTTCTGTTCGGCGTGTCCCGTTCCCGAGATCGCCAATGTCTTCCAACGCGCCGGCATACCCTTTCACCAGGTCACCGGCGTGTTGGGAGATCCCGCTACCTGGGCCGAGATCGATGAGTGGATCGACGCAGCGCACGTGAAGAAGGTTCTTCAAGACAATCGCCTCGGGCTCATGGGCCACTACTACGGCGGCATGCTCGATATCGTGACGGATCTTACCCAGATCGCAATCACCTTTGGATGCCACATCGAGCAGATCGAGGTCGATGAACTGAGTGCCCTGCGCGGCGGAGTCCTGGACAACGAGATCGCACATCGTGTGTCGGCCTTCCGCGAGCATTTCGACGTTCAGCCGGATTGCAGCGAAGAGGAACTCGCACGCGCGGCACGAACCTCGGTGGCACTCGATCGGCTTGTCGAACGGCATGACCTGCAATCCATGGCCTACTACGCGATGGGCAGCGGTGTGCCGGCAAACGAGGATACGCTGAGCTCCATCATCCTTGGCACATCGCTCCTTACAGCGCGGGGAGTTCCAGTCGCAGGCGAGTACGAGGTGAAAAACGTGCTCGCGATGAAGATCATGGATGAACTCGGCGCCGGAGGATCGTTCACCGAGTACTATGCTCTCGATCTGAACCTCGACCATGTGCTGATGGGGCACGATGGTCCCGGCCACATTGCCATCGCTGAAAGCAAGACGAAGGTCCGGCCCCTGACTGTGTATCACGGCAAGGTGGGAAAGGGTCTTTCCGTCGAGATGAGCGTGAAGCATGGCCCGGTGACGTTGCTTTCAGTTGTCGAGGATCCGAGTGGAAACTTCAAGTTGCTCGCCGCCGAGGGCGATTCGGTCGCAGGCGAGATTCTTCGCATCGGGAATACCAACAGCCACTACCGGTTTCCGATTGGCGCCAGGGGATTTGTTGAGGCCTGGAACTCGCATGGGCCCGCGCACCACTGCGCAGTGGGCGTAGGACACCAGTCGGCCAGGCTGAACAAGCTCGCCGCGCTGCTGCAGGTTCCATTTGTCCAGGTCTGTTAGGGCGAAGCAGCGGCCGATGGCCGCTCCGGGTCTGAATTCCTATTGAAATTAGTTTCTATCCGGATAAAATCCCGCTCGACTGAGCAGGAACCAAGGGACGTCCTGGATCCTGGAACTGTTTCCGGCCAAGGAAGCGTAGCTCGAGCGATCGGTTTCAGTAAATGCATTTAGCTGGATGATGAGACGTTGGGATTCTGCGGCGCGGCGTTCCGCCTGATTTCAGATGCTTGGAAACGCTGGCATTTGTCCAAAGTCTTTCAAATGAGAAACAAAATTCTACTTGACAATTCACCCACACGATGACTAATGTCGCGGTGCATTTGAAACAGGCTGTATCCGCCCGTCCTGTCTCTGCCTATTGCGGGCAAGGGGCGGGAAGAGTCTCGCACTTCCGCAAGGCCTGAAAAAATGCGCCAACGATGCACGGCATTTGGAGGAGGTAAGTCGATGCGAATTGTTCGTATCAGTGCTCTCTTGTTGGTACTGCTTGCGTTCGGCAGCCAGTTATTCGCGCAGGCGGGAGCAACCGGAACCATCCTGGGGACAGTGACCGACAGCTCGGGCGCAATTATGCCCAATGTCAAGGTCACGGTAACTAATACCGCGACGAACGTTGCCTTTCGCACCGTTACCAGTTCAGCGGGCGACTATCAGGCTCCCGCTTTGAGCCCGGGAACGTACTCCGTCTCTGCTGAAGCGAAGGGGTTTCAGAAGTCGGTAACCAGCGGTTTCACGCTCACTGTTGACCAGAAAGTGCGCATCGACCTGGCCCTCAAGCCCGGCCAGGTGACAGAGACCCTCGAAGTCACTGCGCAGGCAGTCAGTCTGGACACAGACAGCGCCGCGCTCTCCCAGCTCGTGAGCCAGCAGCAGGTGGAAGAACTCCCGCTGAATGGTCGAAACTTCATGCAGTTGCTGCTGGTCGGTGCAGGCGCCGTGACGGTCGGCGGTGAGCAAGGCACGATGCGGCAGGGCGAAGGCGATGCCATCAGCGTCAACGGCGGCCGCCCCGAGGGAAACAACTATACCCTCGACGGATTGGTGAATACCGATCCAGCACTCGTTACGCCGGCGGTGATCTTGTCGCAGGACGCAATCCAGGAATTCAAGGTCGAGACCGGTACCTACCCGGCTGAATACGGCTTCTCCGCAAGCCAGATCAACATCGTCAGCAAGGGGGGCACGAACAAAATCCACGGCGCGATCTTTGAGGACAACCGCAACAACGCATACGATGCGCTGCCGTTCCCGACCGTGCTCAACTTGAACGGCGCCACAAAAACGACAAACCCGATTCTGCGCCAAAACCAGTTTGGCTTTGTCGCCAGCGGCCCGGTTTTCATTCCCAAGGTTTACGACGGGCGCAACAGGACGTTCTTCATGGCCAACTACGAGGGTTGGCGGATCAATAACGGCAGCATTGCAAACGAGACTGTTCCCAATCCAGCGGTGCTGACGGGCGATTTCTCAGCCGAAACCTATGCAGCCGGCATTGGTGGGCTGCCAGGCGGTCCACTCCCGGCCTATGGAACACCCGATTGCGCAACGTTGCTCGCCAACGGCTACAACTGCATGCCTGTCGACCCGACCACGGGCCAGGCTTTCCCGGGGAACAAGGTGCCAGCTGGCGACTTTACCAGCAGGATCGGGACTGTTGCGGTGAAGCACAATTTCTGGGGAGCGCCAACGATCGCAAATCAACCCGAGGGCGTCACCAACCTGATCAAAGGTATCCCGGGAACACTGACCACAAACCAGCAGACTTACCGTGGAGACCAGAACCTTGGCCGACTTGGTTCGGTGTTTGGCCGTTATACCAAGTCGAACTATGTGAACCACTCGCTGTATAACTCCGGATCGCTCGACTACGGCATCGAGGAATACATCGAGAACCAGAAGGCATGGGCAATCTCGCACACGATCAACATTGGCCAGAGGAATGTAAATAACTTCCGCTTCGGATACCTCGACGCCTATGCTCCAGAGAGTTCACAGACACCCCCATCTTCGCTGGCCGGTGAGTTGGCGGAGACCGGCGTCTTTACTCACTTTGCGGCTTTGCAGGAAACCTGGCCCAACGTGGGCTTGTCCACTTACTCCAGCGGCGGCGGCCCCGTCAACTCGTACAGCGGCTCCGACAGCCCGGCGTGGGAATGGGCAGACTCTTTCACCTCGGTCAAGGGACGCCATACCATTGGATTGGGTCTCGACTACCGTACTTACTCGCTGACGCGTAACCTGGACGACGATTTCTACGGCGACTGGAGCTTCAGTGGGTCAACGATCACGAATAACAGCAAGCCGATCGATCCGACTGATCCCAACTCTCAGTCCAGCTGCCCGAATGTGTCCGTATCCGTGAACGGCGGTAAGCCCGCTCCCCTGTGCGGCACCGGAAACGCCGTCGCCGACATGATGCTGGGATACTACTCAGGGGTTGGCGGCTTTGTGCCCGGTCCCTTGAGTCCGACGGACCAGGCGGGCAACCCGCAGACACACATCTTCAAGTACTTTGCACCGTACGGCGAAGATGAATGGAAGGTCAACCAGAAGTTGACCCTGAACCTCGGTCTTCGTTGGGACTTCCGCGCGGCTACGACTGAGGCGCACAACCACTTCTTCTGGCTCGACACAACCAACGCTGAAGGCGGTCTGTGCTATGCAGATCCCAAGCTGACAACCAACGGAGTGGCGCCAGGCGTCGGCCTCAACGGCGGCTCCATCATCCGCTATTGCGGCTCTGTACCTCATCCTGGCTCGAAGAAGCCCTTCGCGCCGAGGTTCGGGTTCAACTACCGCTTGAGCGACAAGACAGTTGTGCGTGGCGGCTATGGGATCTTCTTCGACTCCTACGAGGGTCGCGAGATCGACGACTCGGCGGATATCTATCCGTATAGCGTCCGCAACAGTCTCAACCCCACTGCTGTTCCCACACTCAGCAAGTTCAGCAACCAGCAGTTCACTCCCTACACCACATTGGGGCCGTTCCCAGAGTCGACGCTGTCGTTTATCGCCGTCATCGAGTCTGAGAATCCGCTGAATCCTTATGTCCAGTCCTGGACCGGCTCGGTGGAACGCGAAATGGCACGGAACACCACCCTTGAGGTGAACTACATCGGGACCCATGCCGTGCACCTCCTGAACCGGCATGACATTGCTCAACCCTACGCTCTTCCCGCCGCGGACGTGGCGTTCTGCCAGCAAACGGACGCCAGCGGCAACTACGTCAACCTCAACGTGGCTCCATGCACCACCCAGAGCCGGTTGCCCTATCCGAACTTCAACGGCTTCTACATTGACAGCGACTTCCACGGCTATTCGCACTACAACGCGTTGAACGTGAAGTTCGAACATCGCGCCGGCGATATGGCCATCACCTCGGTCTACACCTGGGCAAACAGCAAGGATGACAAATCGGCGGCAGCCGGAGTCGGAGCCAGCGGTACCGGCTACCAGGGCTTCATGGACAACCACAACACCAAGCTCGACTACGGCCCGTCGGATTTCGACGTCGACCAGCGGTTCGTGTCCAGCTGGGTGTACGATGCTCCCTTTGGGCGCGGCAAGAAGATTGCCGCAAACGTCAATCGTGCAACCGACCTGTTGATCGGCGGCTGGGAACTCACGGGCATAGCCACCTTCCAGAAAGGGTTCCCGTTTGGCATCAGCGCCAGCGACATCGATGGCGTGCAAGGCACTGTGGCTCCGCGCGCAAGCATCGTGCAGGGCTGCAATGTACACGGAAACCTGGGGCAGCCCTATCAACGCATCAACATGGGCTGCTTTACCCAGCCCGGTCTCGGTACGTACGGAAACACAACCCGCAACTTCCTGCGCCAACCCGGCATCAACAACTTCGACATGGGCTTCGTGAAGAACTTCCACTTCAGCGAATACGTGTCGTTTAAGCTTTCTGTGGATACGTTCAACACCTTCAACCATCATCAATATGCCGGCGATGTGGGCGGCTTGGTTGTGGGAGGTTCGGGCGGCAACGAAACCATCGACAACAGCGTGAACTCATCGGCAGCCACTGCGGGCAAGATCACGGGGTCATCTGCACCGCGCATCCTGCAGCTTGGCGGCAAGATCGTCTTCTGATTGGCACTCCTGCTGAATCTGCACTCCGCCATAGACCTTCTATGGCGGAGTTCTTTTTGGGGATAAACTCACCTCATGATCCGATTCTGGTTGCAGCCGGTTTGCCTCTCCGTGGCCTGCTGCGTACTCACGCTTCCCGCATGCGCTCAGGCCGGCGATACAACGGCTGCCCAGATTGCCGCTGAAGGTCAGCAGGCTATGGCGCATGGCAACATGCTCGAAGCCAAAGCGAGTTTTGAAAAGCTCGTACGCATGGAGCCTTCCATCGCTGAGGCGCACGCGACGCTTGCGGCGATCTGTTTCAAGTTGCGGGAATACGACGAGACGGTGAGCGAAGTTCAGAAGGCACTCAAGCTGAAACCGAGCCTTCCGCGTCTGGACAGCCTGTTAGGCCTCGCCCTCTCGGAACTGGGTCGCTTCGACGAAGCCCTGCCCAAACTCGAAAAGGGATTCAAGTCGACGGCAGACCCGATGACGCGCAGAATGTGCGGTCTTGAGTTGTTGCGCACCTACACCGAGCTGGGGCGCGACGCCGATGCGGTTCAAACTTCCCTTGAGTTGAATAAGCTCTATCCCGACGACCCCGAGATTCTTTACCATACGGGCCGCATCTACGGAAACTACGCCTATATCGTGATGGAAAAGCTGCATGATCAGGCGCCGAACTCGATTTGGATGTTACAGGCACAAGGAGAGGCCAACGAAAGCCAGAAGAACTACGATGCAGCACTGATCGCCTTCCGGCACGTTCTTGAAATCGACCCCCACCGCCCGGGGATTCACTACCGCATGGGAAGGATCTATCTCTCGCGGTTTACTGAAAACGCGAATGCGGAAGATCGCGATTCCGCAGTACAGGAGTTCAATGCCGAGCTCGAGGTGGACCCGCGCAGCGGAAATGCGGCATACGAGTTGGCCAATCTCGCTGCCCAATTGGGAAACCGCGATGACGCTCGTGCGCGCTACGAAGCCGTGCTGCGGCAGTTTCCTGACTTTGAGGAGGCGCTGGTCGGGCTCGGCGGCGTGCTGCTGGATGGGCAATCTCAGCAGGAGGCAGTCGCTCCTTTGGAGCGGGCGACGAAGCTCCGGCCCGAGGATGAAGTTGCCTGGTATCGTCTGGCAATGGCCGAGCGCGCGGCAGGAAACAAAGACGCCCAGCAGAAGGCTCTGGCGGAGTTTCAGAAGCTCCACCACGCAACGCCCGCCGGCTTGCGGAAGCCAACGGATGTTGAGGAGGTGACGCCGCAGCAACTGGGCGCCGCTCAGGAGCCGTGAATCTGCCACCGCTTCTTTCAGTGCCGGCTTCAGTGATCGAGCCCGCACTCTCTCAGGAGGCCATTCCCAGCCCGACAAGATTCGCCGCTGCGATAATGATCAGCACGCCTGCCCACAGCAAACGAATGGAGCGGCTCTTCACTCCTGCCCACTCGCCGAGCGCAAGGCCCACCAGGCCTCCACAGAGCACATAAATGCTCATGTGCAGCATCCAGTTCACATACGACAGATGCGTCGGAATATTGGCTGCACCCCATGCGTAGAAGAAGAATTGCAGATACCACATGATTCCACCGGTCGAGGCCAGCGCCGCATTCCTCATCAGTGTCGGGCCGGGCTGGCTCAGATCGTTGCGCAACGAGAGGTGAGGCAGAACCGCCAGCCGGAAGAAGCAGTAGGCCATATTCACCACTGCGCCGCCGCCCATGATGATGACGTAGCTGGGAAGGGCCGCATAGAGCGGGTTCACGCCCAGCGCCAGCGCCGCCGTTTGCATGGGTTGCGCCGCATCGATCGCAAACGACATTCCGGAAGAAAAGATGCCGCACATTACTGCCAGCAGCAGCCCCAGTCCCACGTTGAACTCTTCCAGGTGACCTTTCAGTTGGACTTCTTTTTGGTGTCCTGCCCACGAAACGATGGCCACTCCAATCAACGCCACAAACACGCCGGACATGGTGATGAGTCCGCTTCGCGTCGTGAACAGCATCACCGCCTGCCCATGCATCAGTGGCGGCACGAGTGTTCCGACAACCAGAGTCACGCCGATCGCCACACCGATTCCGAGCGACATGCCCAGATACCGCATGGTCAATCCATAGCTGACGTTGCCCACCCCCCACATGGCCCCGAAAAGGGCAACCCGGATCAGCAGTGCCGTCCCGATGGAGGCGTAGAAGTTGTGGAAGCTGGGAAGAAGAACGAGGCTGACTCCGATCGGCAGAAGGATCCAAGAAAACAAACCGGCCACGGCCCACGTTGTTTCCCACGACCACTTCTTGACGCGCTCAATCGGCGCATAAAACGACGCTGCCATGCTGGCTCCTACGATATGCCAGCCGATTCCTGCAACAACCGAGGTCATGCGAATTCCTCTCTGCTCTCCTGGAACAGCAGGCACACAATGAGGTGCCACAGGCAAATTGGCACTCCTGAGCCCACCTGTATATAAAAGGAAGTTCCTATATAAGGATGCTCAGGACGTCTTTGCCAAATGAAACAATTTCAAAGGAAAAATAGCGAATCCGACACAGATATGTCAATACAAAGGAGAACCTCTCCTCATCCTTCGGAGAAGCGAGGGCATGGTGCAGCACGACGTTGCTGCATGGAGACCCACGCGGTTCAGCCGCTACCTCTGCATCTTCCCAGAAGCCGCCAAGTCGCCGCATTTGCCGCTCAGGGATTGCTGGATGCGAAACGCGAACGCTGGCTCATCTGGAGCCTGCTCCGGTAATTCGATGTACAGACCATCCGCTTTCTGTCTCCACTTCATCGCTGTGTCGGAGCCCAGGAGCTGCACCGAGCAGACCGGTCCGTGCAAATACGGTGTGCCTTGCCAGAGAGAGTGCACGCGCAAGGTCCCACTGGAGGGCCAACCCAGTGCGATGGCATAGAGCGCATCGCCATGCGCTGTGAAACGGATGTCCTCTGCCGTGAACTCCTGCCGATCCGTGTTCAACGCCGAGCTTGTCACCTTCGTCGGACCCTCACCAAAGAGCAGCCATGGTCGGGTTCCATAAATCGCTTCGCCGTTCACCTTGAGCCACGCGCCCATCTGCAGCAGGATGTGCTGTGCTTCCTCGGGAATTGTTCCGTCTGATTTCGGCCCTACATTCAGCAGCAGATTACCGTTCTTGCTCACGACATCCACTAATTCATCGATCAATGACTTTGCATCGCGATACTCATCGTTCTTGACATAGCCCCACGAGTGGATGCTCACCGACGTATCGGTCTGCCATGGGAGCAGGCGAATCGAGTCGAGCTTTCCGCGCTCGACGTCGAGTACCGCTGCATTCTCCGGGAAGTCGCGATCTTTGTAGGTCAGAACGACTGGCTGCTTTCGCCGCGCCGCCTGGTTGTAATAGAAGGCGGCGAAGCGCGGCAGATAGGGTTGAAACGCAGGCTGCCCAATCCACCAGTCGAAGTACACAAAGTCGGGATGATACTTGTCCACAATCTCGGTACTGCGTGCGAGCCAGTCGTCAAGAAAGGCCTTGTCCGGCGGTAGCCATTGCTCCAGATGACTTGGATCGGGGTCTTTGCTTTCATCGCCTCCCGGCGGAACGCTTGGTGCTGCCGGTCCGTAGAGCCCGGAGTAGCGCTTGTCCTGAACGTCCGAGTCGAACTTCATCCCTCCGTCGTACCACCACCAGTGCTCGGCCCGGTGCGACGACGCACCGAAGTGCAGCCCGCGCTTGCGGATCGCTGCTGCGAGCTCTCCGACCACATCCCGCTTTGGGCCCATCTTCGCAGCGTTCCAATCCGTAATGGCGGAGTCGTACATCGGAAATCCATCGCAGTGCTCCGCCACCGGTACGATGTAGCGCGCCCCTGCGCGAACGAACAGGTCGACCCATGCGTCGGGATCGAAGTGCTCCGCGCGAAACTCCGGAATGAAATCCTTGTACCCGAACTTCGCCTGTGGCCCGTATGTCGCGTTGTGATGTTTGAATGCTTCGCTGCCTTGTACATACATGTTGCGTGGATACCACTCGTTATCGAAAGCCGGAACCGAGTACACGCCCCAGTGAATAAAGATCCCGAATTTGGCGTCTCGAAACCAGTCGGGAATACGATACGCCCCGAGCGAGTCCCAATCCGCTGTAAAGGGACCTCCGGCGGTCTCCGTCTGCACACGTTCCAGCTGTGTCTCCACGCGAGGATTTGTCTGTGCCAGGGATACGCAACCCCAGAACAACAGGATGGCAGCGGAACTGATCGCCGGCCAACGATTCATCGTGAGACTCCTTGACAGCGTCGGTTTGTCGCGCAGGACAAAGGCACGTGGGAAATGTACCACTTCGACTTCGACTGAAAGGGCACGGCACGCGAGCTGCCGACGCTTCGTCAAGACCCAGCGCTTCCTACTCAGTAGCCAATCGTGAACCGTGCCCGCTCATGTGCAGGTCTCTCCAACTCGTCCACCAGGGCAATCGCATAGTCCTCCATTGAAATCCGGCTCTGCCCTGTTTGATCGGCAATCAAGGAGTCCTTGCCCAGCCGAAATTTCCCCGTTCGCTCCCCAGGCTCGAAGAATGCCGCCGGACTGAAATACGTCCAGTTGATGCCGGATTTCTTCAGGACGTCGAGTGCTTTTGCATGCGACGTCGCAATCGGAACCCAAGGCCCCGGCAGATGCCCCGAGGCAAGCAGCGTTACTCCCGGAGCGACCTCGAGCGAGGCCGCTCCACCGACAACAATCAGCCGGGGCACGCCCGCTTTCTGGACTGCTTCAATTAGGCGCTCGGTAACGCCAATCAACTGGTCTGTGTCGTTTGCCGGCGGTCCATACGCGCTTACCACGGCGTCTGCTCCGCCAAGCGTCTGCGCAGTTTTTGCCACATCGCTCAGGTCGTCCTGTGCGCTTTTGGTGCCCATCGGAAGGCGTTCGGGATGGTTGCGCACAATTGCGGTTACCTCATGCCCGCGCGCTTGAAGCTCGTGGAGTATCCGGCTACCGGCTTTGCCCGATGCGCCGTACAGTACAACTTTCATGGTTGAGACTCCTCGATTGAAATCTGCTTTACCCGTTTGGATGAACCGAATCGCAAAGGCGACACAAAAGGAGAACACGATCCGACGCAGCAGGCAACTAAGTCGTCCACATGCCGGCTTGTAGCTTGCCAGATGCTGGGTGTCCTGCATTTCCGTTCACGAAATCTCGGTGCGCATCGACCTGTCGGAACCACTTGATCCGGTGGGCTCTGTTGACTCCCTCGATTCCCGGCCCGGCTCGAGCCTCGGTGGCTTCGAATCTGCCCCTACACTGGCTGAGCTATGAAACCCCTGTTCTGGGCCACCGTTCTCCTTGTCGCTTCGACTGCTCTACGCGCCCAATCGGTCTGGCAACCTTCCGCGGGCCATACCCAGATCCGTATCTGGCCGGGCACTCTGCCCGACGCGCGTCCCGCGGTGAAACCCGAGTCAGCGACCCTGGTCGAGAAGGAACGCGTCGCGGGCAAGCCCTGGACCGCCGTCGCAAATGTTGCGGAGCCCACCATGACCGTCTATCCGCCCACCGCCAGGAGCACCGGTGCGGCCATCGTAGTCTTTCCCGGTGGAGGCTATGAGATTCTCGCCATCGATCTTGAAGGCTCAGAGGTGTGCGATTGGCTCACATCCCAGGGGATTACTTGCGTCCTGCTGAAGTACCGGGTGCCCGCTCCGCGCTCCGCGCCGCACTGGGGAGCCTACCCGCAATCCCCGATAGCTCTCGAAGACGCCCAGCGCACTGTGGGCCTCGTTCGTCTGCACGCCGCCGAATGGCACATCGATCCGCACAAGGTTGGCGTCATGGGTTTCTCTGCCGGCGGCCATCTGGTCGCCGCCATCAGCACCCACTACGAACAGCGACTCTACCCGGCCATCGATGCCGCTGACCAGCAGAGCTGTCGCCCTGACTTTGCCGTCGCAATGTATCCGGGCCACCTCTGGATCGACGAGAAGAACTTTGCATTGAATCCGAATGTCCCCGTCACCGCGCGCACGCCACCGACTTTCCTGCTCCAGAATGAAGACGATCATGTGGACAACGTCAACGACGCGCTGGTCTACTACATCGCACTGAAGAACGCCGGTGTCCCGGTCGAGATGCACCTGTTTGCCCAGGGCGGTCATGGCTTCGGACTGCGCCGCACCAGGCTTCCGGCCACGGCCTGGCCCCAGCTGGTCGAAACCTGGCTCCAGACCATCGGCGTCGTTGCTGAATAGATCCGCATCAATTGCAGAGAATTAGAGCTCATTCAGGCATACTGAAAAGTG
>Ga0335069_10011515_pt1 | contig 12473 bp, 14 predicted proteins | sample Lox_Sample_11_FD_206714 | JGI IMG/M metagenome (GOLD analysis project Ga0335069, IMG submission 206714) | Soil microbial communities from Loxahatchee National Wildlife Refuge, Florida, United States - Lox_Sample_1.1 | ecosystem: Environmental > Terrestrial > Soil > Wetlands | place: USA...
TCTGGACGATCACCTGCTGGGCGATCGCCGCTTTGCCGAGGCGCTTTTCGAAGGGATGAAAGGCATGCGGCGGTTGTTCCAGGGCGCAGCAACCGTGGACTCGATTCTGCGCGGTGACTTGATCGAACGTGCGGCAGAGGCAGGACTGCGCAGCATCTTCGTTGGATTTGAGACACTCAGTCCCGACAACCTGCGCCGAAGCAACAAACGGCAAAATCTCGGCCGCGACTATAAAGCCGTCACGGAACGCCTGCACGCGCTGGGAATCATGATTAACGGTAGCTTTGTGTTCGGAATGGATGATGACGGAGGCGATGTCTTCCGCCGCACCGTCGACTGGGCCGTCGAGCACGGCATCACGACGTCGACCTTCCACATCCAGACGCCCTACCCTGGAACAGGGCTGCACGCCCGTATGCTTCGTGAGGGACGCATGGTGACGAATGACTGGAACCTCTATGACACCCGCCATGTCGTGTACCGTCCAGCTCGACTCACGCCGGAGGCGCTGAAAAGCGGTTACGACTGGGCGTACGGCGAGTTTTATCGCTGGTCGTCGATTCTTCGCGGCTCGCTCCGCCACGGCACGCTGAAGCACCAGGCTAAACACTTCTTCTACGCCGCAGGCTGGAGGAAGTTCGAGCCGCTCTGGGATTGGCTCATCCGAGCGCGGCAACTCACTCGTATGACGCCACTACTGGAAGCCATACTCTCCCGAGTAACCGCGGCCGACGCAGAAGTTCAGCCTGCAGCAAAGCTGAAACCGGTCATCGATGATCTCTCCGCTGTTTCCTGACAATGGTCGTGTTCAAGCTATTACATCGATCGCTGCCTTCAATGTTTCGAGGGTTGAGGTCGGGTGGACTTCGCCTTCCCGCCGTGCGCCTGGATATCGCTCAAGTGGATGAGCGCGGCCGCGGCAGCATACTGGACTTCGTCCTGCTGATCCTGCAGGCCTTCGATGCACGCCTTTTGCAGCGAAGGATTGCCGCGTTTGGCAATCGCCTCGAATGCAGCCGCGCGAACCAGCCATTTTTTTTGCGTCAGCGCGGCGTTCACCAGAGCGTCTCCGCTCTTCGGGTCCGGATCTTTCGCAAGGGTTAGCGCCGCCGCCGCCAGCACCGGCGAGATATCGTCCTTGGTGAAGAGCTTGTACGCCGAATACCCCATGCCACCAAAGGGAACGAAGCCCAGCCCCGTCTGGAAACCCAGCCCCGCGAGCTTCTTGGGATCGTTCAGCATCTTCTTCTGCTGTTCCATCAGGCTCTCGCCGCCCTTGCGCTCGCCAGTCAAGACGGCATAGAAGACGTTATAGCCGCGTTCGTCGCCCATCTGCACCAGCGAATGCGCGGCCGACAAGATTACCGTGACGTCCGGGTCATCAATGAGTGCGACCAGTTGAGGTTTCGCGCTTTTGGCGTCCATGTCTCCCAGCGCCTGCGCTGCCGCCGCGCGAACCTCGGGCTTCTCGTCCTTCAACGCGGTCAGCGCCGCATCCGTTGCCTGTCCATCGCCCGGCAACATTCCCAGGTCGGCCACGGCCTTGGTGCGCTTCTCCAGGTTGGAGTTGGTGAGTCCCTGATTGAGAACGGTCCATCCCTGTTCCCGCGGGCTTTCGGTAGCCGACATGATTATCGGAAAGGTAAAGCTGAGTGCGCCGAAGAGCACCACCAGACTCGCGGCGCGAAGTCTTACAGTCATCGCTGATCCCTCAGGTTTCGTTATGACTACGGTACGAGAGTCTAAGCGTTGCGGCTCAAATACGCCAATCGAAATAGGCAGGACCGCACCAAAGCCGGCCACCGGCTGTCTAATTTGCAAACCATCCCACGACGGGAGAGTACAACCTTTGCGGCAACTCAATCCTTCCAATTCAGTGTTGCTGACTGTTGATTTCTCGCTCCAGGGCTGAAGAGTCGCCGGTGCGAACTCTCCGATGGAAACGTAATGGCGAATCACACACTGAAGCCGAGTAAGCCAACCGGCGACTGGTTCGGGCGATTTTCCGCCAAGGCTTCGCAGTATGTCGGTTCGCGATGGGCGTTTGCGGCGGCCGTTCTGGTCGTGGCCACCTGGGGAGTTCTCGGCCCGATTTATCACTACTCCGATACCTGGCAGCTGGTGATCAATACCGGCACGACGATTGTCACTTTCCTGATTGTCTTCCTCATCCAGAACACACAGAACCGCGACGCACGCGCCATCAACCTGAAGCTCAATGAGCTGATCCATTCCATCCACAGCGCGCACAACAGCATGATCGACATCGAAAACCTGTCCGACGAGGAACTCGACAAACTCGCTAAGAAGTTCGAGAGCTTACGCGACAATGCTCGCAGACGCGACAGCAAGAAGCTTGCCTAGAATCTAACCACTGCGCAGCCCTGCCTCGGTTGACCGCGATTTTTCCCAGTGCTACCGTCGAAGCCGACCTCGTAAAAATGCTCGACAGGTTGCAATACTGGCCGGTTGCGCTGCTGGTGCGCACATTGGGCATACTGCCTCGCCCGCTTGCCCATGGCGTGGGGATCTTCATCGGCGGCCTGGTTTATTGGCTGCACCCCCGGCTTCGGCGCGTGGGGCTGCTCAACCTGGAGCGCGCCTTTCCGGAAAAAACCGAAGCCGAGCGCCGCCAAATCCTCCGCGGCGTCTATGTCTCGCTCGGCCGATTGCTGGGTGAGGCCTGCCTGTTTCCACGCTACACCCGCGCCAGTGCGGGCGAGATTGCCGTCTATCAGGGATTTGAAAATTTCGAAGCAGCAGAGAAGCGGGGCAAGGGCGTCCTTCTGCTGACCGGACACTTCGGCGGCTGGGAGGTTGGCTCGTTCTTTCACTCGCTGTGCGGACATCCCATGCAGATTGTGGTGCGGCCGCTGGATAACCCCTACGTCGATGCGCTGGTCACGCGCTATCGCGGATTGCATGGCAATACCATGATTGGCAAGCAAGAGTTCGCGCGCGGGTTGATCGCCGCCATGCGCGACAACGCCACCGTCGGCATCCTCATGGACACCAACATGACGCCGCCACAGGGTGTGTTTGTGAACTTCTTCGGCCTCCCCGCCTGCACCGCTAGCGGTTTAGCACGCGTGGCGCTGCATACCGGCGCGACTGTCGTTCCCGCGTTCACCATCTGGGACCCGGTCTTGCGTAAATATCGTGTGGAGTTCGACCGGCCGGTCGAACTGGTGCGCACCGGCGACGACCAGGCTGACGCGGTGACGAACACCGCGCGCTTTACGAATGTCATTGAGGATTACGTTCGCCGCTATCCCGATCAGTGGCTGTGGGTGCATCGGCGCTGGAAGACAAGGCCGCCCGGGGAAGCGCCTCTGTACTGAGTTCCGAGTTTCGAGCGAAGAACAGCTCAGCTTGAAACTTGAAGCCCGACACTCGAAACTGCTTGAAACTTGAAACTCGAAACTTGAAACTGACTTCATGCCCTACAGCCTGGAAGAACTGGCGGCATTCATCGCTGCGCGCCTCATCGGAAATGGCAAGATCGAAGTCACAAAAGTTGCCAGCATCGTGCAGGCGCGGCCCGGCGATCTCGTCTTCGTGCAGGACGCAAGAGACCTGCAGCAAGCGTTGAACTCCGATGCGAGCGCGGTCATCGCGGGCGAGTTCGCAAGCGTTTCGGCAAGCTCGAAGCCGCTGCTGATCGCCGACAATCCGCGGCTGGCATTCTGCCGCGCCGGTGCGCTGCTGCATCCGCCGAAAACTTACTCGCCAGGCGTGCACCCGACAGCAGTAGTCGATTCCGCGGCCGCGATTGCCGCCAGCGCCGCCATCGATGCTCATGCCGTCGTTGCCGCGGGCGTTACGATTGGCGAGCGCGCGCACATCGGCGCAAGCTGCAGCATAGGCGAGGGCGTCGTAATCGGCGACGACTGCGACCTGTACCCCTGCGTAGTCGTCTATGCAGGCACGACGTTGGGGCGCCGGGTGATCGTCCATGCCGGCGCAGTGCTGGGGTCTGACGGGTTCGGCTTTGTGCGCGACGAGAAGTATGGCCGGTACCACAAGTTCCCGCAGGTGGGCGAACTGGTCATCGGCGACTATGTCGAGATTGGCGCCAACTGCGCCATCGATCGCGGCGCGCTGGACAAAACCGTGATTGGGGCCGGCACGAAGCTCGACAACCTGGTGCACATCGGACACAACGACATCGTGGGTGAGAATGTCGTCATCGCCGCGCAAACCGGCGTCTCCGGCAGTTCCGAGATTGGTGATGGCTGCGTTATAGGCGGGCAGGTCGGCATCGGCGATCATGCCAAAGTTGAAGCGGGCACGATGCTGGGTGGTCAGGCGGGCATCCTGCCGAACAAGGTCCTACGCGGCAACGGCAAGCTGTATTGGGGAACGCCCGCCCGCCCGCTGAAAGAATACTTGCGAGAATTGGCAGCGCTGGCAAAACTGGGGCGCAGAGATTGATGGTGCAAACAATTACTGCCCCGCCCTAGCCAAAAGATGGCTAGAACGGGGCACCCACAGTGAACCACTAGTGCTAGTTGCTAGTTGCTGCATTTTCCATGCTCATCGTCGTCGGCGGACAATCCAGAAACGTAGGCAAGACCAGCGTCATCGCCGGGCTGATCGCCGCTCTGCCCGAATTTAATTGGACAGCGATGAAGATCACGCAGCACGAGCACGACATCGGCCCCGCCGGCGGCGAGTGCTGGGTCATCAGCGAAGAGATCGACTGCAGCGGCGAAAGCGACACCTCGCGATTCCTGGTCGCGGGCGCGGCGCGCTCGCTCTGGGTCCGCACGCGTGAGGGAATGCTGGCGGCGGCAATGCCCCGCATCCGCGAAGAACTTGCCTCAGCGGAGAACACGATTGTCGAATCGAACAGTATCCTGGAATTCGTGCGGCCTGATCTTTATCTCCTGGTTCTCGATACGGCGACCATGGATTACAAGCTATCGGCACAGCGGTTTCTCGAACGGGCGGACGCGTTGATTGTCCAAGGCGATATAGCCCGAGCGACGTGGAAAGACTCCTTGAAGGCTGTCGCGGAAAAACCGGTGTTTCGCATTGCGCCGCCGCCGTATATCACGCCGGAGCTGGTCGCACTTGTGCGAGAGCGATTACAGGAGCCAGGAACCCAATCAGGCGGCGCGCATCGGTGAACCGGCTGTCTGCCCCTCCGAATCTTCCACCGGCTTCCTGGGGGCGCTCTCCGCGCTGACACCGTGCTCCAGACCGATCTTCGCGAATGTGATATCGAGGACCAATCCGGTGAGCGCCTGAATAAAATCTTCATTGACGCGGACAACAGAAGAAACCTGCTGGTCGGTAAGACCCGCATCCAGCAGTTGGGAAACGGTTGTTCCCGCCACGACCGGCAGCTCGTCAGCCATGTCAAGGGCGCTGTCGGCCACCCGATATTGGCAATCCGCATAGATCGGCGACTGCAACAACTCTTTCAGCCCGGCCCAGTACTGCACGTAGAAATCGGGCCAGCAGGATAAAGCTCGGTGCTCGTCCGAGATAAAGGCTAACTCCAGCACCTGTCGTCTCTCTTGCCAGCTGCGGTGCAATTCGGGACGGGCGTTCTCATCGCAAACCAACGGGGGCGCCTTGGAAAACTCGGGATGCCTCGCGGCTTCCGGAGTTGCCGTCCCCGTTCCCACCGGCTCCTCGAAGGCCCGCATTTGGGCGGCGGCGATCAACAGCAACAAAGGATCGAGGTACTGATAGTAGTCCAGCACCTGCGAGATCGAGAGACCGGCCGCGTCGGCAGAACCACACGCGCATAGTCCGGGTACTTCGAAGTAGTTATGGGCGCGGGTGTAGCATTCCGCCGTCAAGCGCTCGCCCAGGACGAAGAACTGCCGTGATTGCACTGCCGGCCGAAACGCCTGCCAGTGGATATCCAGGAACTTGGGACAGATCGCATAAGCCCGATAGAGCATAGGGACGGCGGGCGTTCCCAGGCTTTCACGCACCTCACGGAAGATCTCCAGGGTGCGACCGGACGCTTCGCTGTCGCTGATCAGCTTCAGACGGTGTCCTCGCTTCCAGCGCATACTTGCTTCGATGTGAAAAGAAGACGCTTCGATGTAAGGCGAATACCTGCGGTTGTTGAAAGGGGTGGGTTGCGCTACCGGCGTTGTGCTCAGAGAGAGTGGGGATGAGAGACTGTAGCGAATAGCAGGACTACCGCTGGGCACTTGGCGCGTGCCCGCGTCGCTTGCGATACAGTCCCTGATCTTCTACCCAGCTTTAGGGAGGGTCAGCGATTCTCCATCTTCTGCATCATCTGCTGCCGTTCCTGCGCCCGCATCTGCTGCCACGTCTGATATTGCGTCGGCGAGAGAATCGGCTTCAGCTTGGCGTCGGTGGCGTCCGCGATCTGCCGCATCTGCATCGCCTTTTGCATCGGTCCCAGCGACGTGTCGGTTTTGAGGGCCTTCAGCTTGGGGGCCTCTTCCATGAGGATCGGCCGGACCTGCTGCTTCTGCTGCGGAGTGAGCTTCAGCGCTGCCGACATTTTCTCCAGCTTCTGCAATGCGGCGGCTTTGTCGGTTTGCGGGGCCGCACCTTGAGCCGACATGGTGTCCTGGGCGGCCAGCGAGAGCGTCATCATGAATGCGAATAACGCGAGAGCGAGCGTAATGTTGGACTTCCTCATCAAGAAATTTCCTTTCCTAGGTTCAGGTGTTGGGACGGCAGACAGACGGCCCAGTTTCGCGGGTCTGAGATATACGACAGCGGCGGGCGTGAGTCAAGAAAGATCGCGCCGGGCAAATCCGCGGGCGAATCGGGTGTGTTAAGTTCATGGCCATGACGCCAGCTGAACCGAAATTGACGCTTGATGGAGAAGTAGCGCTGATCACCGGAGGCTCCCGCGGTATCGGCGCGGCTGCGGTACGACTGTTTGTGCGCGCGGGCGCTCGGGTGGTGTTCAATTATCAGCGCGCTAACACGGAAGCCCAAAGCCTGATGCGTGAGTGCGGCGCCGACCGGGCGCACGCCCTCCAGGCCGACCTGACCGGCACGACCGCCGCCGAGGCCCTGGTACGCGGCGCCGTCGAGCGCTTCGGCGGGCTCGACGCGTTGGTGGTCAATCACGGCATCTGGCCGGACAATGACGCTCCCATCGACCAGATGAGCGATGACCAGTGGCGCACTACCTTGGCCGTGAACCTGGACAGCAGCTTCGCGCTCATCAAGCACGCTGTGGCGCAGATGAAGCGGCAGGCGCGCGGGGGGAACGTCGTGCTGGTCAGCTCGACCGCAGGCCAGCGCGGAGAATCGATGCACTGCGACTACGCCGCCAGCAAGGGCGCGCTCATTAGCATGACCAAAGGCCTGTCAACGGAACTGGCGCCATTCGACATTCGCGTCAATTGCGTTGCCCCCGGCTGGGTGGCCACGGACATGACGACCAGCACCCTGATTGATCCGGAGAAAGCCGCCAAGGTTTTTGCCACCATTCCGCTCGGGCGCGTGGCGAGCCCCGACGAGATTGCCGCGCCAATTCTTTTCCTCTGCACCAAGCACGCTGGATTCATCACAGGCGAGGTGTTCAATGTGAACGGGGGAGCGGTATTGATAGGATAGTCGCTAAAACGGAAATGCATATTAATTAAATTGATTTTAATATTGATTTTATAAATATAATGGTTCATTATTACCGTTGAACCGAGTTCGCATGGCTTCGAAGACCGTATGCCCGGAATGCAATCAGCCGTTCAGGATCACCCGGCTGGCATGCCCCACGTGTAGCGTCGCTCTGGAAGGACAAATTGAGCTCCCTGTCTTGGCCCAGCTCTCTCTGGAGGATCAGGCCTTCGTGATGGCCTTTGTGCGGCATCACGGCTCGATCAAGAAAATGGAGAGCCTCTTCGGCATCAGCTACCCGACGGTCAAGAACCGGCTGAATGCGATTGCCGCCTCGCTGGACAAGTCGATGCAGGCGCCGTCGCCCCGTGCCTATGTGCTGGAGCAGCTTTCTCGGGGCGAGATTACGGTCGAGGAAGCCTTGGACAAACTCGGTTGAGTTCGCCAAGGAGAGATCACCATGTCTGTCGAAACCAGAAAAGTGCTGGAGATGCTTGCGGAAGGAAAAATCACCACCGCCGACGCGGAGCGACTGCTTGACAAGCTGGCCGCGTCGCCGGATTCAGCCGACGCGAAGCCCAGCGAAAACCTAGGCACCGGCACCAAGAAATTTTTGCGGGTCTTAATTGAGCGGCCCCTCGGCGCTGACGTCAATGTCAGGGTTCCCCTAAGCTTCGTTCGCTCCGGAATCAGCATCGCCGGAGTTCTGCCACCGAAAGTCATGGAGCAGCTGATGCAGGAAGGGATCGACGTGCGGATGTTTGGCCAGAAGGTGGATCAGACACTCGATGAACTGCACGTGGACATGGAAACCAAGTCGGGCAAACGCGTTCGCGTGTTCTGCGAATAGATAACGAAGCCTGAGCTATTCGTCGCTGTGGGATTCGGCAAATCCCATCTCGCCAAGATGGCTTTCGCCAATGTCCACGTTGGCCTGGGTAGTGTGGTGGTCCTTACGCAACTGCTCGAGCAGGGCATCGACTTCGCTGTTGGGAAGCGCGGCACTGTGGCGCAAGAACTCGTCCAGTCCAGCGGGGGTGAAGACCTGCACCCAGGAATTCGAGCCCAGGTTATAGTTCACCTGATATTGCAAAGGATCGGCTTTCAACCGGAATATATGTAGGTTTCCTGGCATGAGGTTTCCGTTCAGAATGGTTCAAGTCGCCCGATTCTGCCTGGGCGGTTGCATTGTATGTTTCACGCCCATGCATAAGCAAGCGGCCCAACGTTGCAAAAAAATAGCGCGGAAATATACCCCGCGCGGTGCATCAATAGAAACCAGCTATGATTCCATCGGCGATGCTTCCGGAAAACGCAATTTGCATTTCGACAGAGCACGGTTGAGCAGTTCTTCCACGGCGGGTTCCTCGCAGCTTTTCGCCATCGCCAACTCACTCACCAGCAAGTAGCGTGCTCGCTCCAGCATCTTCTTCTCGCGAAAACTGAGCGGCTTAGCCTGCCCGAGCAGCAGCAAACTCTTCAGGACCTCCGCCACATCGAGCAGCGACCCGGTGCGCATCTTGTCGGAATTTTCCTTGAAGCGGTATTTCCAATCCGTGTGGTTCTCGCACTTCCCGTCCATCAGGAAGTCCAGGATCTTCTGCACTTCCCCATTGCGAATCACCCGCCTGAGGCCGACGCTGCCCACGTTATGGAAGGGCACCATCACCTTCAAGCTGCTGGCTTTGATTTTGAGGAGGTAAAATCTTTCGATCTGTGAGCCGATTGTCCTGCTGCTGATCTGCTCGATGACGCCCACCCCGTGGTTCGGGTAAACGACCTTGTCTCCGATACTAAAACTCTGGTTATTCATGAGGGCCGGAGCTACTGCTCCCCAGAGCTTAATCTGGGTTGTTATGAAGAGGGGAACCGCGAAATTATAGATTCAGTATACCCCTGCCCGCGCGACATGGTCAATCGGCGGGGCTGCTCAACATGCGTCGATTCGCGCCTCAGGAATGATTCACAACGATTTTTCTATCGTAAGGCGAGGTTTACGCTGGGTCCGGCAATCGCGCCTACGCCCTCGCGTATAATGTATAAATGCCTTCGGGTAACGTTCGCCGGCCCGAATACATCAACTCCGAAGTATGCCTGAACACATCAAGCGTAAGCTGGAAGAAGAAATCGCGGTTCTCGAGCGCGAGCTAAATCACGAACTACCTAAAGAACTGAAGCGGGCCATCGCGCTCGGCGATCTCAGCGAGAACGCCGAGTATCACATGGCCAAGCAGCGGCAGGAGTTCGTTCGGGCGCGGCTGGGGCAGCTCAAACAACGCATGGCCGACCTGTCCATGGTCAACATGTCCAACATCCCCAAGGATCGTGCCGCGATCGGATCTACGGTGGTCGTGTACGACTCCACCAAAGAGGAGAAGATCGAGTACAAGCTGGTGACCAGTGAAGAATCGGACGTGACAAAGGGGTTAATTTCCACCAGTTCTCCCATTGGCCGCGCCTTGATGGGTAAGAAAGTGGGTGACGTGAGTGAAGTGGTGACGCCCACAGGCAAGCGCGAACTCGAGGTGCTCAAGCTCATCACCATTCACGATGAAGCCTAGCGTATGACGTGGACGAGCGCAGTAGGGCGGTCGTGCAAGTGGCTGCTGTACAAGATTGTGCACGGCCTGGCGCTCACCAAGATCTCGCCCAACGCGCTGACCTTCATCGGCTTGCTGATTAACCTCGTCGCCGGCATTCTTTTCGGATACGCCCATCCCGACAACCAACGCCGCATGTTCCTCTACGCCGGCCTGGTGATCATCGGCGCCGGCATCTTCGACATGGTCGACGGCCGTGTGGCCCGCGCAACCAACCAGGTCACGCAGTTCGGCGGTTTCTTCGATTCCATCATCGACCGCTACAGCGACGTAGTGATCTTCTTCGGATTGCTGGTGTACTACGCACGCGCCAATCGCTTCTTCTATGTGGTGATGGTGGCGTTCGTGATGGTCAGCTCGGTGATGGTCAGCTACGCACGAGCCCGCGCCGAATCGCTGATCCCGAGTTGCAAAGTCGGATTCATGGAGCGGCCGGAACGCATCGTGCTGGTGATCATCGGCGCGCTCTTCAACCGCATGGGCCCTGTGCTCTGGGTTATCGCTGTTCTTAGCACGATCACCGTAATACACCGCATCCGCCACACCTACCAGGTGCTGCGCGAAATCGAGCCTCCACCCATTCCCGTCCCGCCCGATCCGCTGAACTTCGAAGAGATTGTCGGGTAGCGCCGGTTTTCCTGTATAACTGTTGGCTGATCTCAGGAGCCGAGTGCCAGGCAAGCTCGGACAACAACCAGCGGCGGACCGCAGCCGCCTGATTTAGAAGTGGGGACACGATGGCCACGGCGACCTTGCGCTCGATCGAAGAATCTACCCGCCCGAAGAGCAAGTCACTGGTTTGGCTGGGCGTATTGCTCGGCCTCTCCGCGGTACTCAATATCATCGTCGCGCTCACCGCGGCCACGACCACGGATGAGGTCTTGCATATTGGCTACGGCATCCGCATTTTGCACTTCCAGCCGGACCATATGCTGAACGGCCTCGCCGACAGTCAGATGCCGATCTCGGCCCTTAATGCCTTGCCCCAGGTGATTGCGGAAACACTGGAACAGCATCATGAGCTTCCGCGGATCGCAGCCATACTCGACCTGCACTTTCGACTGGCCCGCATTCCTACCATCCTGGCGACGCTCCTGTTAGACCTGTTGGTGTATTTGTGGGCATTTGAGCTGTACGGCGAAGCGCCGGCATTAGCCGCTTGCCTGCTGTGCGTGATCTCGCCCAATCTGCTGGCGCACGGCAGCCTCGGCACCACGGACATGTACCACACACTGGGTGTGGTCGCCTCACTGTATTTCTTCCGGCAATTCCTTATCGAACCCACATGGAAGCGCGCCATCATCAGCGGCCTGGTACTGGCGCTGGCGCAGATTACGAAGTCGTTTGCCTTGGCTCTGTATCCCGTCGTTGGAGTTGGCCTGCTGTTCGCGATGTGGAAGCGCACCTCGCGCCAGCCACTCTCGCCGCGGCGTGCGCTTGCGTTTCTGGGCAGCGCCGCCGTCTGCTTTCTGCTGGTATTCAACGTGGCTGATTCGTTCGACAATACCTTTCTTCCGCTTCGCGCCTACCAGTTCGAGACAAAGACACTGCAGCGGATTCAACAACTCCCCCTGCTGGGCTATGCGCCAGTGCCACTGCCGTACCCGTTCCTGCAAGGGCTGGACATGACGAAGTACAGCGAAGAAACCGGCCGCACTTTCGGCGACATCTACCTGCTGGGCTGGACCGGCCAGGCCACAAACCCCGCCTTCCACGGATTCAAGTCTTACTACGTTGTCGCGATGTTCTTTAAGGAACCGATCGCACTGCAGATATTGTTCATCTGGGGCCTGGTCTGGGTGTTCCGCCATCGCAAGCTGGAAGACTTTATACGCGGCGAGGGATTGCTGCTGACGTCTGCCGCTCTTCTCTTTTGCTGGATGTCCCTGTTCGACCGGGCGCAGATTGGGATCCGGCACATCCTTCCGGTCATCGCCGTTCAGACCATCATTGCAGGCGCCGCCTTTTACCAGTTCGCCTCGAAAAGTCGCGCTCAGAAAGTAGTGCTTTCCGTCTTACTGCTGTGGATGGGAGTTTCGGTGGCTAGCTACTTTCCGCAGATGATTCCCTACATGAACGAATTCGTGCATGATCGGCGCTATTCCTACAAGCTGCTGTCAGACAGCAATTTGGATTGGGGACAGGACGCCGACATCGTGAAGCAATATGTGCGCAAGCATCCCAATGTTGCTCTTGATCCGGAGAAGCCTGTGGCGGGACTCATTTTGGTGCAAGCCAATCGCCTGACGGGGGTTTATCGGTGGGACTCGGCAACGTACCTTCTGAAGTACAACCCTGTCGCGC
>Ga0335069_10011516_pt1 | contig 12472 bp, 9 predicted proteins | sample Lox_Sample_11_FD_206714 | JGI IMG/M metagenome (GOLD analysis project Ga0335069, IMG submission 206714) | Soil microbial communities from Loxahatchee National Wildlife Refuge, Florida, United States - Lox_Sample_1.1 | ecosystem: Environmental > Terrestrial > Soil > Wetlands | place: USA: Florida...
TCCAGATCTTGTTGGCAAATGCCCGGTAGCCCTCAGTCCGCGCCACGTTAAATGCGATGTCTGTGCCCGGAGATGCCATTGACGCCAGCGTGAAGCGCACCGCATCCGTGCCGTACTGTTTCACAATCTCGATTGGATCGATGACGTTGCCCTTGGTCTTGGACATCTTCTCGCGATTTGCATCGCGCACGAGGGCGTGGATGTATACCTCGCGGAACGGCACCGACTCCGCCAGTAGGCGCTCGGAGCCGTCACGCATTTTAATTTCTCCCGCAAACCAGCAGCCGAGCATGATCATCCGCGCAACCCAGAAAAACAGGATGTCGAATCCCGTTACAAGCAGGCTCGTCGGATAAAACGCATCAAAGTCCGTGCGATTTTTATCCGTGATGTCCGGCCATCCAAAAACCGAAACCGGAAGCAGGCCCGATGAGAACCAGGTATCGAGAACGTCGGTCGATTGCGTGATCTGGTCCGAGCCGCAATGCGCGCATGCTGCCGGGTCCCGGCGCGCCACCGTTGCCTTGTGGCAAACGCCGCAATGCCATGCGGGAATGCGATGCCCCCACCACAGTTGCCGCGAAATACACCAGTCATGGATGTTCTCCATCCAGTTCAGGTACGTCTTCGCGTACATCTCCGGCGTAAAGCGGATGTGGCCCTCTTTCACCGCTGCAATCGCCTTGTCAGCCAGCGGCTGGATCTTCACAAACCACTGCAGCGAGAGGCGCGGCTCCACCACTGTCTTGCAGCGGTCGCAATGGCCCACGTTGTTGATGTGATCCTTTACGCCGGCCAGCAGGCCCAGCCCTTCAAGGTCCGCGACAACCCTTCGGCGCGCAGCAAACCGCTCCAGCCCCGCGTAGGGGCCGCCCTCCTCGTTGATGTGCGCCGAGTCGTCCATCACGTTGATCGAAGGCAGATTGTGGCGCTGGCCCAGCGCAAAGTCATTGGGATCGTGGGCGGGCGTCACCTTCACCGCGCCCGTGCCGAATTCGCGGCTCACCCATTCGTCGAGAATCACAGGAATCTCTCGGCCCATCAGCGGCAGGCGCAGCTTCCTCCCGTGCAGATGCCTGTACCGCTCATCCTCGGGATGAACCGCGACTGCGACATCTCCCAGCATCGTCTCCGGCCGGGTTGTTGCTACCGTCAGAAACTCGCCCGTCTCCTTGCCCGCATTGTCAAGTACGGGGTACCGGACCTCCCAGAGGTGGCCCTTGTGTTCGTCATAGACTACTTCGAGGTCGCTGATGGCGGTCTGGCATCGCGGGCACCAGTTCACGATGTACACCCCACGATAGATCAGGCCCTGCTCGTATAGCCGAACGAACGCCTCGCGCACAGCCACGGACAGCCGTGCGTCCATCGTGAAGTATTCACGCTCCCAATCCACCGAAGCGCCAAGCCGCTTCATCTGGCCGAGAATGTTTCCGCCGTAGTGTCGCCGCCACTCCCAGACGCGCTCAATGAAGGCCTCGCGACCCATCTTTTGCCGCGTGGAACCCTCGCTCACAATCTGGCGCTCTACCAGCATTTGTGTCGCGATGCCGGCGTGGTCCGTGCCCGGGATCCAAAGCACCGGTCCGCCGCGCATGCGGTGCCAGCGGATGAGGATGTCGCTTTCCGTGTGCTCGAACATGTGCCCCATGTGCAGGTTGCCGGTCACGTTCGGCGGAGGCAGAAGGATAGTAAACGGGGCGTTAGCGTCGGAGTCCTGATCTTTGGCTTTCGGATCCGGGGTTGACTGCGCAAACAGCCTCTCGTGTACCCAGTATTCGGCCCAGTGATCCTCGATCGCGGTGGGGTCGTAGGCTTTGGCCAAATCGTGCGGCATGAATGGTTAGCGCAGCCCCGATGGAGTGCGGCGAACCCGTGCATTCACAAGGGTTTCACGCTGGGGGACCACTCTTCACTCTAGCAGATCGGGCGACGCTCGGAGGACCAGCCTCTGTGCTTAGACCCGAAAAGGAAAGGCCGCAGCTCTTTGGCCGCGGCCCTCCTCGATCTCTGATGATCAGGCTCTAGAACGGGTTGAGCTTGCCCAGCCCCTTCTTCTTTTTCTTCTTGCTCGAGGACTCTTCGTCGAGATCGGCCTTCGGCTTCTTCACCTTCTTCCCGTCGGTTGCCGTCTGAGCCGTCTGCGCGGTCGGTGGCCTCACTTCCACCTGATTGGGTGCTTCCGCCGGCTTCTCAGCAGCGGGCAAAGCCGTGTTGGTGGGTCCGACTGCTTTCACCAGCGCGTTGGGATCTCCTGCTGAGCCGCTCGGAGCCGGCGCACCCGCTCCGGATGCCCCGGAGGGCGCACTGACGATGGAGACTCCAACCCCCGTTCCTCCCGAGGGAACTGTCAACTGGAGAGGCGCCTGTGAGGGTTGATCGCTGCGAGGAGGCTCATTGGGTCCGGTCGGCGTGACTGGTGCGCCCTCGGCTGGCTTACCTACCGCCGCCTCATACATGCGAACGTTTTCCTTCGTAATATCGGGTGCCAGCGTCCGCTTCGGGTCATCCAGAGAAGGATCCCCGACGTGAACCGCTTCCACGACCGTGGGACCATGCTTCACGAGTCCGAGCGTTCTGTCCGTGAAGCGGAGTGGCTGGCGGCTGCGCTCTTCGGCATCGTTTTCGGCGACGGACTCCGGCGTGGGCTCGGGTACTGGCCGATTCATGGCAACCAGGCGGTCGCGCGCATCTTCCACATGCGGCGCCATGGGATACCGCGTGATCACCTTGCTGTACGCGGCTGCCGCGCGGTCTAGGAACATCGTGCGCAGTCGCTCCCGAACTGCACCCTGAATGCCCGGAGCTGTCTGCACCGCGTGCGCCTCGGCTGAATAGGCGTCGCCGATCGCCAGCAGCGCCTGATCGCTCCTCGAGTAGAGCGGGAAAGTATCAACTACCGTCTGCAGTCGAGCGATTGCGGCCGTGTAGTTTTCTTTGCTCTGGTAGTAGAGCCCGATCTGCGTCTCCCGCTCTGCCAGCACTTCCTGCACGTCGCGCAGCTTCTGCTTTGCGCGCGGGATCAGCGGCGAGTCCGGGAACATATTGATCATGGCCCGGTATTCGCGTTCCGCGTTCTGAGCATTGTTGTAATCGCGGTCCGGCTTTTCCATCTGCTGGTAGTAGATGTCTCCAACCTTCATCTGCGCCTCGGCTGCTTCAGGAGCCTGAGGGAAGAAGGTGATGAAGTCTTTGTACTCGGCTTCGGCCTGCGTCAGCGCCGCGGTGCCGCCTTCCTTGAACCAGGTGTCGCCAACCGCAAGCTTTGCGCGCATCCGGTACTCGGAGTCCGGGTAGGTGTTGAGCATGGTCTGCAGGTCGAGCCGGGCCACGTCAAATCGGCCCTTTTTCATGGCGACCATTGCCTTGTCGAAGAGTTCCTTATCGGGCTGCTTCGAGTTCACGCCGGCCAGGGGATTGGCGCTCAAGTCCTGATTTTTCTTATGCTTGGGCTTCTTCTCCCGGGCCTCGGCCGAAATCCCTGAGAACAAAAGCGCAGCCAGAGCAGCCGCGACAACACTCTTCGACAACCAGTTCATACCACCTCGTTGCGGCGGCCGCCCTTCCATGGGCTCTCCGCCATCGCTCTAATTCCTGCGGTGACTTCTATTCACCAGCGGCTTCCCGGGCTGCTTGCAGCAGCTCTCGTGCATCCCGCTCCGGTTCGCCCGCGCCAAAAACCGCATTGCCGGCCACGAGCAGCTCCGCACCGGCTTTGACGACCTGGGCGACCGTGTCGTGAGCCACGCCGCCGTCTACCTCGATTCTAAATGCCAGCCCCAGTTCCTTGCGCAACTCCGCCAGCCGACGGATCTTGTCGAGCGAGAAGGGAATAAACTCCTGCCCGCCAAAGCCCGGATTCACGCTCATGATCAGCACGTGGTGAACCATCGGTAGAATGTCGCGAATCAACTCCACGCGCGTGGCCGGATTCAGCACGACCCCCGGCTTCATCCCATGGTGCGCAATCAGCTCCAGCGACCGGTGCAGATGCCGGCAGGCCTCGTAATGAACGCTCACCCAGTCCGCCCCGGCATCCGCAAACGCTGGAGTGTAGTCGTCGGGATTCTCGATCATCAGGTGGCAATCGAGCGGCAGCTTCGTCGCCTTCCTCAGGCTCTTCACCACCGGCGGCCCGATCGTGATATTCGGCACGAAATGACCGTCCATCACGTCCACATGGATCACCGTTCCGCCGCCGCGTTCCGCCGCGGCAACCTCCTCTGCTAGCCGCGCGAAATCGGCCGATAAAATCGATGGAAGCAGCTCAACCATGTGGCGCCCGGATGCGTTCCCTTCCGGCCTAGTGTATCAGTCGAACATGTGCATCGAAGCCTGGTTCATAGGCTTTTGAAAACGCGTTTCAAACGCTTTGAGCAGGATGCGGCTCCGCGCACGCATCGCCGGCGTTCCTGACCTGCCCGCCACACGCAGGAGGTCGATGACCCTCGGCATGGACTTTGGATCCTGCCGGCTCAGGTCCGCCAATCCGTGCAATGCCGCGGTTTTGACAATGGAGCTGGGGTCGTCGAGGTACGAGTTGAGCACAGAGGCTACCCGGTGGCACTCCGGTATTGTGAGCCTCAGCCGTGGAACCGTCAGCGCCAGATTCCAGCGGACCTTCTTCTCTGTGGTTTCTGCCATCAGCCCCAGCAACGATTCCTTCCACCGCTGAGCCTGCCGGGGCCTGTTGCGACTCACGCGCTCCAATACCTCGGCTGCACGACTCGCAACGCCCGCGTCATCGTCCCACAGGCACTCGATCAGCTGCGCGAGCCTGCCCGGACGGCCATCAACCAGTTCCACAACCTCCCAGGAGCGCCCGCCTGGAGCCAGCATTTTGCGAATGGTTTGGGCCGGTGGCATGGATGGCTGCCATTGTGCTACCGGGGGCTTCGCTGCTGCAAGCCGAGTGCTGCGGTCCGATTTTCCCGCAGGTGTGCTAACGTGATTGGCGATTTCTTCTGTCTGCGTTCTCCTGTCTTCAATTCATCGCAAGCAGGAGGGGAGGTGGGAATGAGTATCGGTGCCTTCAATCAAAGGGAATGTCCGCCGAAGGAGACGGAGATTCTGGCCGCTGTCGGTCAGGCATTTGATTCATGGAACGAACTCAGCCGATGGATGCATGAGAGCCTTTCGGCTCAGCATGATTTGAAGTACATGTACGGGAAAAAGTACGGATGGGCACTGCGCTTTCAGAAGAGCAATGCTCTGCTGAGCGCGCTGTATCCCACACAAAAGGGTTTCGCCGCTCAGGTGATTCTCAATCGAGCTGCACTTGACCAGGCAAGCCACCTCAAGCTGGGCAAGAGTGCGAAGCAGGCGATAGATCAAGCGCATCTCTACGCCGAAGGCAAATGGCTGTTTATTCCCGTGGTATCGAAACGCGATGCCGATGACGTTAAGCGTCTGTTGAAGTTGAAGATTGAGGGCGGTAAGAAGCCGAGCGGCAGAAAGCTGCGGATCTCAGCGTCCGGCAGTTGACGGGGTCAACGACTTGGAGGCAACCCGCCCGGCTCCGCGAACCAATGCCTTGATCGGCCAGTGGCCCTCAGCATTGGCGAAGAATACCTCGCCCTCGCGTTTCACCTCTGGCCTGTAATACCACCGCTTTAGCAGCGCCAGGTGACCCTGCCGAACCGCCGCCGTGGGCGAGCCGCTCTCCTGCTCAAGCTCCGCCAGGACAATCTCCATCCGCGCTTCCAGCATCGTCCTTGCAGCCCTTGCACCGATCGCTGACCCCTGACCCGTGATCTCTGATCGCTGTTCGCTTTCTTCGGGCACCGGCTCCACTGCCATCGGCTGCGCAAACAGCGAACTCGAACCGGACTGCTCATTCTGGATGCGCATCCCAATTGTCGAAAAAGCTGCGGGCCCGCGAAACCTGCCGTCCTGGTATAGGAAGACCGACACTTCCGGCGCTGGCGCCGATGCCGCAGTCGGCCCCACCGCAGGGGTCTGCAACACGATGGCGCGCAGCTTGCTCAGCGGCCGCACGATTTCTGAGGCCAGCGCGCGAACGCTCTCCACCTTTTGCACCTGCGCGTGCAGTGCTGCCGCGCCCTCGAATTCGAGATTCGCCGATGCGGTATCCCGCTCGCTGCGCAACACGACCAGCCGACTCTCTCCGCGCGTGGCCAGAAAGCTCTCAACCGCCGCAGCTTCTTCCGCATACCGCTCGTCCGTGCATCCCTTGTAGCAGGGCGCAAGGCACATCTTCATCTCAGAGTAGACACAGCCGGGATGGCTCGGATCAGGATGCAGATCGTCGGTACAGCGGCGCAGGAGAAACAGCTTGAGTGCTTCTTCGGCAAAGCGCTCTGCCGACGCCCGCGACGGAAACGGCCCATAAGCCCAGTCAGCTTCGCGCTGGCTCGGTCTGTTGGTTACCACAATGCGTGGATACGGATTCCCGCCCAGGTAGCGCACAAACGCCGGGCTGCGCAGATGCATTCTCTCCAGCGCCTTCGCGCCGTACACTTCTTCGAGCAGCGAGAACTGCAGCAGCAAAGATTCGAAGTCCGACCCTGTCAGCCGCCATGCAATCCGTCGCACGCGTCCCGCCAGTTGCAGGCGCCTCGGATGCTTCGCCGAGGGCTGCAGCAACCGCTCAAGCCGTCCGCGTAGGTTCGGTGTCCGGCCGATGTAGGGCTCGTCTTTCTCTTCCGCTCCATACAGGGCAAAGACCGCGGGCTTTGTCGGCAAATGCGTCAGCGCGGCTCTGGCGTCAGCCGGATCGAAGGCGAGACTCTGCAATTCGACGTGCACCGCCACTCCCGCTCAGGACCCTGCGATCGTCATGCCTTCAATGCGCAGCGTCGGCGACGCGATCGAGCTGCGAAATACGAGATCATTCCCGATCGCGCTCACGTGGCTGAACATCTCGGCAAGATTCCCCGCGATGGTTACCTCTTCCACGGCGTATGTAAGCTCGCCCTTCTCAATCCACAACCCTGCCGCTCCGCGCGAGTAGTCGCCGGTCACGAGGTTCGTTCCGGGTCCCATCAGGCTCGTCACGTAGAATCCCGCATTCACCCCGCCGATAATCTCCTCTTGCGTCTGCGCCCCCGGTTCAACATATAGGTTCCCGCATCCGATCCCCGGAGTGCCCGCCAGCCCGCGCGATGCGTTGTGCGTCGATCTCATGCCGAGCTTGCGTGCCGCGTACGTGTTCAGCATGTAGTTGCACAGCACGCCGCGCTCGACCACGACGGTGCGCCTCGACGGCAGTCCTTCGCCGTCAAAGGGTGAGGTCCCAAAGCCTCCAACCCCACTCGGGAGCAGCATCGTGTTGTCATCGATGATTGTGATCTCCGGGGCGGCAATCATTTCGCCCATCTTGCCTGCGAGAAACGACGCGTGCCGCCAGATTGCGTCGCCCGAGGCCGCGTCAAAGATTGATCCGATCAGCGTCCGGGCCACTTCCGGTGCAAAGACAATGGGTGCCTGTTGTGTCGCCACGCGCCGCGCGCCCAGCCTGCGCAGTGTGCGCCGGGCAGCCTCCTGCCCAACCGACTCAGGGCTTTCGAGGTGCGCGAAGCAACGCGCGCTGCTCCACCAGCCGTCGCGCTGCATATGCCCGTTCGCATCCACTGCAATCGGAGCCGCAGAAACTCCGGCATAGCTGTTCCGGAATCCCCCGAGAAATCCGCGCGAGTTGGCCAGCACCTTGCGCCCGGTCGACGCCTCGAAGCTGCCGCCGGCGGAGTTGGTGATGCGCGGGTCGGCGGCCATCGCCGCCGCCTCTGCGCGTCGCGCCCACTCGATCCGCTGCGGTCCCTCAAGCGAGTACACATCATCGAAGTAGAGGTGCAGATCGTCACTGATTGCGCCGAACTCGTCCGCGTCGGGAAGTCCGGCAAACGCGTCCTCCTCCGTCACCTTGGCCAACGCCAGCGCGCCGTCCACGAGCCGCTGGATCCCCTCCCCGGTCAGGTCGCTGGTTGAGGTGGAAGCCGACCTCTTCCCCATGAATACGCGCAGCCCCAATGCCCGCGATCCCGATTCCTTCAATGTCTCCACTTCGCCCATGCGCACGTTTACGCTGAACTCATCGCCTTCGCGCACAACAACTTCAGCGTCACTGGCGCCGGCTTTCATCGCCAGCTTCACCACATCGGTCGCAAGAGACTCAAGTTCCAGACCCGTCATTTCCCGCGTCAGCACTGCTTCCATCATGGGTCAACAGTAACAAAACCCAGCCGCACTCGGCATCCGGAGCGGATAAAGCACCACCCGCCGGCGCGGCTCTTCGTCACATCGTTTGGCGTCGTCCATTTGCTAATGTGGGGAGTACCTTCCGAGGTGTTATGAGATTGCGCTCGAACCCCATCCTCCTTCTTTCGGCCATCTTGTGTTTCGGTTCTAATGCGATCGCACAGGTCAAGGGAATCGATCCGGCACTTCAGAAGAAAGCCGACGCCGGCGATTCCTCGGCGCAATATCAGGTCGGTCAGATCTTTGCCCAGGGAGTATCTGTCCCTCAGGACTTCAGGCAGGCGGCCTCATGGTATGAGAAATCGGCCGATCAGGGCTACGCGCAAGCGCAGTACGAGCTCGGCCTGCTCTACAGCCGTGGAGACGGTGTCCCGCAGGACTATGCAAAGGCAGCCGGATGGTACCGCAAGGCGGCTTTGTTGGGTGTTGCCAACGCTCAGTACAACCTTGGCACGTTCTATGAACAGGGCATCGCGGTCCCGCAGAACTACTCGCAGGCAGCCGAGCTGTATCGGCGCGCAGCTGAGCAAGGCAACGCCTCCGCGCAATTCAACCTCGGCCTCCTCTATGACAATGGTACGGGCGTCGATCGCGACTTCGCTCAGGCTGCGGCGTGGTACACCAAGGCCGCCGAGCAAGGGCTCCCTCGTGCGCAGTTCAATCTCGGTTCCATGTACTCCGGAGGCCAGGGTGTGCCCCGAAATCTCCCGGAAGCCTATTTCTGGTTTGATCTCGCAGCGAACCTCTGGAATGGATCGCATCAGGGTGAGGCCGTTCGAGCACGCGACCTCGTAGCACAGCACCTGTCGCAAGCGGACCTTCTGAACGCACAAAACCGCGCCGCCAAATGGCTCGCGGATCACCGCAAGTAAGGGCTTCTACTCTAGCGGTGATGAATGAATGCGAGATTCGCCATCAAAACAGTCTCCAGGACTGCAGCCCTTATTTCGCCGGAAATGTTCGCTGCCACCTTCGCACGTACACTTCGATCATTCGAGCCATCGTTCGCTCCGGATCTATCGCCCCGTCCCGCCCACCGTCATCTTGTCGAGCTTCACTGTCGGCATCCCCACGCCAACCGGTACGCTCTGTCCGTTCTTGCCGCAGGTGCCGATGCCCTCATCCAGCTTCAGATCGTTCCCGACCATCGAGACATACTTCAGCGCCTCCGGTCCGTTGCCGATCAGTGTCGCGTCTTTTACCGGAGCCGTGATCTTTCCATCCTCGATCAGGTAGGCCTCTGAAGCGGAAAAGACAAACTTGCCATTGGTGATGTCCACAGACCCGCCCCCGAAGTTGACGGCATACAGCCCGCGCTTGACCGATCGCACGATATCCTCCGGCGAGTCGTCGCCCGCCAGCATGTACGTGTTGGTCATTCGCGGCATCGGGATGCAGTGATAGCTCTCTCGCCGCCCTGATCCCGTATTGGCAGTGCCCATCAGCCGCGACGACAACTTGTCTGTCAGATAACCCCTCAGGATGCCGCCTTCGATGAGCACCGTTTCCTGGCTTGGCGAACCCTCGTCGTCCACATTCAATGATCCGCGGCGGCCCTCCATGGTACCGTTGTCGACGACCGTCACCTTTGAGCTCGCCACCTGCCTGCCGATCAGGCCCGCAAACGCCGATGTGCCCTTGCGGTTGAAGTCTGCTTCGAGTCCATGTCCCACTGCCTCATGCAGCAGTACCCCCGGCCAACCCGGGCCAAGCACCACCTGCATCTCTCCGGCAGGCGCAGGCACCGCGCCCAGCTGCAGAATCGCCCCGCGAGCAGCCTCGTTGGCCATGTGTTCAGGACTCTTGTTGCCGGCAAACTGCTCGAGTCCCGCCCTGCCTCCGCCGCCGCTCACTCCTTTGGTTGTGGTCGCGCCCTCTTTCGCGATGACAAAGACATTCAGCCGGCACAAGGGTTGTGTATCGCTGGCGAAAGCGCCGTCTGATGCCGCAACGAGAATCCGACGCAGCTCCTCGTTATATCCTGCCCGCACATGAACAATCCGATTGTCGAAGGCGCGTGCTGCGCGATCGGCTCTCAACAGAAGCTCCAGACGCGCGGCCAGATCAAGGTCGAATCCGCCCAGAGGAACAGGATAGAGATCCGCTGCCGCCGTCTCCGTGAAACCCTGAACCGGCTGCTTGGCAGGCCCAGAGGCAATCAGGGCGGCAGTCCGCGCAGCGTGCAGTAGCCTCTCCGGACTCAAATTGTCGGTATACGCATATCCCGTCCGCTCGCCGGAGAGCACCCGAATTCCGCAGCCGGCGCTGGTTCCTTGGCTGGCGGACTTCACAATCTGCTCATCAACGGCCAGCGACGTCGAATCTACCGACTCGAAATACAGATCGGCATAGTCGCCGCCTGCCGAAAGCGCCTCGCCGAGGCACCGCTCCAGAAGCCGCTCAGTGATCCCGAATCTTTCAAAAAAGTAACGCCTATGGCTCGCTTGAGGGGAAGTTGCCGGATTGCTCATCGTGACTGTAGTTTACGCCTCGCATGCGAGCGCCGCCCTGACCGCGCAGCCCTTTCCTCACTTGATTCAGAACCGGGTCCTGACCGTTTCCACAACTACGCTCATGTTAAATTCGGGCCATGAAGAAGATTCTCGCTGCTGTTCTCCTCGTGCTCGTGTTTGCCAGCCCAGCTTTCGCCGCAGGACATCGTCACCGACACCATCGTCACCATCATCACCGCGCAGCATAGAAGTGATTGCACAAAGTGCTTCGAAAGGGCACGGCCTTAGCCGTACCCTCGAGGCTTGCGGCCGGCAGCGCTAACCCGTCTCGTCTTTTTGCCAGGCGACGGCCAGGGTCGTACCTCTCTTGGTGCGGTGACTTCGGGTACTATCGCACGGCCCGCTATCGTGCTACATTCGGGCCATGAAAAAGATTGCCACAGCAACTCTATTGCTGGTGTGCGCCTTCCCGGCGTTTGCCTGGAAGCCCCATTTCCCTCACCGGCAGAAGAGTCTCCCTGGTCATCCGCCTGCGGTCCACCAGCAAAACCCTCATCTATCGCATCCTGTGCGTCACAAGCCGCACCCGGTCGAGCAACATCACGCATAGCGAATCCACAGAGATTGGCTTACCGCCCTGGTAGCCGTAGCCAAGGTTGTTCGTAATGACAGATTTGGAAAGCCTGCGTTATCCCATCGGTCGTTTTACTCCGCCACAGAACACCACACCCGAGACGCGATCCGCCCAGATCGAGACTTTGCGCTCGCTACCCAGAGCGCTGCAGTCCGCCATCAACGGCCTCCAACTGCCGCAGCTTGACACACCCTATCGCGAGGGTGGATGGACAGTCCGGCAGCTCATTCATCACATCGCTGACAGCCATGCAAACTCGTTCATTCGATGCAAGCTTGCTCTGACCGAAGACTGGCCCGTCATCAAGCCTTACGACGAGAAGGCTTGGGCTGAACTTGCCGACTCTCGTTATCTGCCCGTTGATGTCTCCATGCTCTTCATCGGCGCACTCCATACGCGCTGGGTAACGCTCTTTGAATCGCTCGATGAAGCGGACTTCCAGCGGGGCTATCACCATCCGGAAACCGGCCGTCAAACTCTGGCCCAGGCCCTCGCCCTCTACGCCTGGCATTCACTGCATCACACCGCGCACATCACGAGCCTTTGCACGCGGATGAACTGGTAGGCCTCGCACATGACATCGGACGGCCCTGCACCGGCCCCCGGCCGTCTCGTCGAAGTGATTGAGGCGTATTTAGCCGATCATCCTGCCGCTGCGTTGCTTGAGGATGGCCGCGTGCTTTTCGATATGCGCATGGCCCGCTATGCCATCAGCGAGTCGCACGGCCGCTGCCTGCTCCAGATGTGGAGCGACGAGCGAAATCTCGTACGAACCATCGTCGACATCCAGCAGCGCGCCCAGTGCCTGCGCCTGACCACGCGCCGCATGGGTATCGCGAAGCCTGCGGCCCTTGAACTGGTTCCCAACAGCGATCGCCGCACACCCACCTCCCGCGATTCCGCCCGCCGCAACTATCAGCGCTTGCTGGAACGGGTTCTCAGCCGCGCATTCATCGGCTGCAAAGTGGATGGTCTTCGTTCGGCAATGGATCTTGAGCACAGTTTTGGTCCGGCTTACGTGCGCGGACGACTGCTGCGCGGCACCGCCGCAGATGCCGTCATCGGGGTTGGCGGCTCAGAGTCGTCGTCCACAATCGATGGCGTTCTCACACTCGGCATACTCTGGCTCGACTACTGTCGCCGGCATGCCGGCGCCCGAAGGCACTTC
>Ga0335069_10011517_pt1 | contig 12470 bp, 8 predicted proteins | sample Lox_Sample_11_FD_206714 | JGI IMG/M metagenome (GOLD analysis project Ga0335069, IMG submission 206714) | Soil microbial communities from Loxahatchee National Wildlife Refuge, Florida, United States - Lox_Sample_1.1 | ecosystem: Environmental > Terrestrial > Soil > Wetlands | place: USA: Florida...
GAGCCGCCCAACCGGGTCATCGTCGCCCGGCGCGGAAGCCTGGCCCTCGAGGGCGACCAGCTGTGGCTCGACCTGACGTCCTCGACGGTCCACGAGATCGACCCCGAAGACCCCTCCCGCTACCGCATGACGCGCAACGACTCCCAGCGTCTCCTCCTGGCCGGGGAATCGATGAACCCGGCCGGCGCGACGGTCACGACGCAGAAGGGCATCCGCGCCCGGACGCTAGCCGAGCTGATCGCGACGGCTCGATCGGCTCCCCCCGGCGACCCCGGGCGCCGCCTCGCTCTGACCGAGATCAACAAGAAGATCGCGATCCCGTTTGCCTGCTTCGCCTTCGCCCTCGTCGGGGTCCCGCTCGCCCGCTCGCTCCGCCGGGGCGGCCGCGGCAGCGGCTTTGCGATCTCGCTGCTGATTCTCGTCGGGTACTACGTCCTGCTCTCGAGCGGTGAGACGTGGTCCGTCGAGGGCCGGCTGCCGCCGTGGCTCGCGATGTGGCTGCCCAACCTCGCCCTCGCTGTCATCGGGCTGGTGGCCGCTCTCGTTCCCGCCGAACGGCGCGGCCGAGTTCTCCCCCGTCCGCTCGCCGAGGCCGCGGCCGCCGAGCCGCCCGGCCGCAGAACGCGGGCCGTCTGGCGCGCGCCGGCTCCCGCCTCGCGTCTCCTCTCGGGAGTCGACCGCTACGTCCTCGCCCGGTTCCTTTCCGCGCTCGGCCTCGTCCTGGCCTCCGCGATCCTCATTTCCGTCGTCGTCGACTACGCCGACAAGCTCGACGAGGTGGCGCGCCATCACCCGCGCGCGGCGGCCGTCTTCGGCTACTACCGCTACTTCCTCGTCACGATCACGCTCCAGATCGCACCCTTCGCGGTCCTCCTGGCGACGCTGGCGGGCCTCGGGGTGCTCTCGAAGAACAACGAGGACACGGCCTTCAAGGCCTGCGGCGTCTCGGCCCTGCGTCTCGGCCTGCCCCTTTTCGTCGCGGCCGCAGTCCTCGCCCTGCTCTGCTTCGCGGTTGGCGAGTACGTCCTCCCCTTCGCCGAGCAGCGCGAGGCGCGCTACAAGAACGAGATCTACGGGCTGCCGCCCGATACCGGCGTCCACGGCCACGGCGAGCGCAACTGGTATCTCTCGGATCGCGGCGAGATATGGCACCGCGAGGAGGCCAACCCGGCGAGCACCGAGCTGTTCGGCGTCTCGGTCTTCCGCTTCAACCCGGCCTTCGAGCTCGTCGGCCGGACCGCCGCCCGCGAAGGCCGCTGGACCGGTGCCGCCTGGGATCTCCGCAACGGCTGGACGCGCGACTTCGCCTCCAGGGCCGCCGAGCCCTACCACGCCTTCACGGAGGCCGCGATCCCGGGCGATCCGCCGCGGGCTCTGGCCCAGGTCCGCCGGCGGCCCGAGGAAATGCGCTTCCGCGAGCTCGATCGGCTCACGCGGCGGCTGCGATCCGGAGGCTACGCCACCGCGGGCCTCGAGACCGCTCTGCAGACGAAGGTCGCCCAGCCGGCCCTGCTCCCCGTCATGGCGCTGCTCGCGGTGCCGTTCGCCTTTCGCGTCGGCAAGCGCGGCACCCTCGCCGGCATCGGCGTCGGCCTCGGCCTCGGCATCCTCGCCCTGGTCGCCGGCGCCTTCTCGACCAAGCTCGGCGAGGCCGGCGCGCTGCCGCCGCTGCTGGCGGCCTGGTCCCCGAACGTCCTCTTCGGCCTCGCGGGCACGTACTTCCTGCTCCGCATGCGCTCCTAGAAGCGAAAAGGGCGGCCTCGCCGGGCCGCCCTTCCCGGGGATCGCGCCCTGTCCGGCTCTAGGTTCCCTCTTCCCACGAGCCCATGTACTTGACCTGCTCGGGCGTCGGCACGTCGATCGCGATGCCCATCGAGGCGAGCTTCAGCCGCGCGATCTCCCGGTCGATGTCCTCCGGGACGGCGTAGACCTTCTTCTCGAGCTTGTCGTGATTCCTGACCATGAACTCGGCGGCGAGCGCCTGGTTCGCGAACGACATGTCCATGACCGACGCGGGGTGGCCCTCGGCGGCGGCGAGGTTGATCAGCCGGCCGTCGGCGAGCAGGTGGACGCGCCGCCCGTCCTTCAGGCGGAATTCCTCGACCGAGTCGCGGATCGGCCGTCGCGACGCCGAGAGTTTCTCGAGAGCCGGAATGTCGATCTCGACGTTGAAGTGCCCCGAGTTGCAAACCACCGCGCCGTCTTTCATGACGCGGAAGTGCTCGTCGCGGAGCACCCCCTTGTTGCCGGTGACCGTGATGAAGATGTCGCCCACCGGAGCGGCCTCCGCCATCGTCATGACGCGGAACCCGTCGAGGGCCGCCTCGATCGCCTTGGTCGGGTCGAGCTCCGTCACGATCACCTGGGCTCCCAGCCCGCGCGCGCGGCTGGCCACGCCGCGCCCGCACCAGCCGTAGCCGGCCACGACCACGTTCAGGCCCGCGACGAGCAAATTCGTCGCGCGGATGACGCCGTCGAGCGTCGACTGTCCCGTTCCGTAGCGGTTGTCGAAGAAGTGCTTGGTCCTGGCCTCGTTGACGGCGACGACCGGGAACTTCAGGACGCCGGCCTTTTCCATCGCCTTCAGGCGGATGACGCCGGTGGTCGTCTCCTCGGTCCCGCCGAGAATGCCGTCGAACAGCTTCTGGCGGTCGGCCGGAGAGAGCCCCCTGGCCCACGTCCGCACGACGGGGTCCACCTCGGCGTCGCGTCCGAGGGCCAGGAAGAGGAGCGACGACACGAGATCCGCGCCGTCGTCCATCGTCATGTGCGGCGCATGCGCGAGCGCGGCACGGATGTGGTCGTAGTAGGTGGCGTGGTCCTCTCCCTTGATCGCGTAGACGGCCACGCCGTAGTCGGCGACGAGCGATGCGGCGACGTCGTCCTGCGTCGACAGCGGGTTCGACGCGCACAGGACGAGGTCCGCCCCGCCCGCTTTCAGAGCCCGGGCGAGGTTCGCGGTCTCGCTGGTGACGTGGAGGCACGCGGACAGGCGCACGCCCTGGAGGGGCTTTTCCTTTTCGAAACGGTCGCGGATCAGGCGGAGCACCGGCATGCTCGCGTCCGCCCACTCGATGCGGGCCTTGCCCCGCGGCGCGAGGCCGAGGTCCCGGACGTCCTGGCGCGCCGCCGTCGTCTCGGTCGCCATGCTCACCTCCCCACCGCGGCCGCTGCTTCGACACCCGCGGCCTTCGACAGGGCCTCCGCCCGGTCCGTCTGTTCCCACGTGAACTCCGGCAGCCGGCGTCCGAAGTGCCCGAACGCGGCCGTGGCCTTGTAGATCGGCCGGCGCAGGTTCAGCGTCTCGATGATGCCCTTGGGCGTCAGCTTGAAGTGTTCGCGGATCAGGGCCACGATCCGGCTCTCCGGGAGCTTGCCCGTCCCGTACGTCTCGACGTGCACCGACACCGGGTCCGCCACGCCGATGGCGTAGGCGAGCTGGATCAGCGCCCGCTCGGCGATCCCCGCGGCGACGACGTTCTTGGCGATGTACCGGGCCATGTACGCGGCCGAACGGTCCACCTTCGTCGGGTCCTTGCCCGAGAAGGCGCCGCCGCCGTGCGGGGCGCTGCCGCCGTAGGTATCGACGATGATCTTGCGGCCCGTCAGCCCGGTGTCGCCCTGGGGGCCGCCGATGACGAAGCGGCCGGTCGGGTTGACGTGGTAGTTGGTTTCCGACGTCAGCAGCGAAGCCGGGATGACCGGCTTGACGACCTCCTCGATGATCGCCTCCTTCAAGGCGGCGTGCTTGATCGCCTCGGCGTGCTGCGTCGAAACGACGACGGTCTCGACGCGGATCGGCCGCGAGCCGTCGTATTCGACGGTGACCTGGGACTTCCCGTCCGGGCGCAGGAAGTCGAGCTCGCCTTTCCGGCGCGCCTCGGAAAGGCGCTGCACCAGCTTGTGCGCCAGCGTCAGCGGGAGCGGCATCAGCTCCTCGGTCTCGCGCACCGCGTAACCGAACATCATGCCCTGATCGCCCGCGCCGCCGGTGTCGACGCCCTGGGCGATGTCGGCCGACTGCGGGTCGATCGACGAGACGACCGCGCAGGTCTCGTAGTCGAACCCGAACTTGGCCCGCGTGTAGCCGATCTCCTTGATCGTCTGACGGACGATCGAAGGCAGGTCGACGTACGTCTTCGTCGAGATCTCGCCCGCGATGAACGCGAGGCCCGTCGTCACGAGCGTCTCGCAGGCCACCCGGCCCGTCGCGTCGTCGCGCAGCACCGCGTCGAGGACGGCGTCCGAGATCTGGTCGGCGATCTTGTCCGGATGCCCTTCGGTCACCGACTCCGAGGTAAAGAAGTGCCGGCCGGTCTGGAGCATGAAATCGACTCCTTTAGCGCGTGTTGGGAACCCGAATCAGAACCGCGGAGACTAGCACTTCCAGGCCTGAGCGTCAACGCATCCCGAAGAAAAAGAACACGTTACGACCATAGGCACGGCGCTCGAGAAGCGTCAGACCCGGGGCTTCGCCGGGGCCGGCGCCCGCATCGCGCTGCAGCACCAGAGTTCCGCCTCCGGCGAGCAGCGCGGAGGCCCGGCGCAGGTCGGGATCCTCGCCGTAGGGGGGATCGGCAAAGACGAGATCGAAGCGCTCGCCGCGCCGCGCCAGCAGGTCGAGCGCCGCGTCGGCGGGCGCGTCGAGGATCTCGATCTGCTCGGGCGCCGCCCCCAGTCGGGCCGCCGTTCGCCGCAGGGGCTCCCCTGCCGCGTCGACGAGCGCCGCGAACGCCGCGCCGCGGGACACCGCCTCGAAGCCGACGGCTCCGGTGCCCGCGTACAGGTCGAGCACACGAGCTCCGGCAATGCGCTCGCCGAGAATGCTGAACAGCGCCTGCCGGGCACGACTCGACGTCGGGCGCGCGGCCGGCCCGCCCTCCAGCCTCCGGCCTTTCCAGCGCCCCGCGACGACGCGAACGGCGGGCTTCACCGCGGCGGCTCGGGCGGCGCGAACTGGTAGCGCAGCTCCTCGATCTTGATCCACTGCGAGTACGGCTCCTCGACCCCTTCGACCTCGACGTAGCCCGTGGCTTTCTCGAGGATCGCGACGCGGAAGAGCCGCCCGTCGAAGCGCCGCAGGAGGGTGCCGGCCGGCAGGACCTCCACCGAGAACCGCGAGACCGGAGCCAGCGGCGAGAGGAAGATCTCGCGCAGGCCCTGGAGCGCCGAACGCAGCGACGACGAGGCGGCGTCGCCCGCCGACAAATCGTCGAACCGGATCGCCTTGCGGCTTCCGTCCGCCCGCGCGAGCGTCACCGCCGACTCGGCCGCCAGCTCGCCCGTGAGTCCCGTGCGCAGGTCCGAGGGCAGATTCCAAAAGTCCTTCTGGACGAAGAACTCGTCGCAATAGAAACGGCGCGCGCCGTCGTCGAGGCGCTCGCGCTTGACGACGTCCTTCTCGCCGCGATGCGTCTTCCAGACCAGCACGCCGTCGCGAAACAGGGTGAGGCGGTCGAACCCCTCGGAGGACTGGCGGATCCACTCCGCGCAGAACGTCGGTCCCGAAGGCGCGGGCGTCGGCGTGGGCGTCGGCGTGGGGGGCAGCGCCAGAAAGACGAGCGCCGCGATCATTCGACCGGCCCGCGCGCGGCTCGCACCGCGAAATCGAGCGCATCCGTCGGCCTCAGGCGCCCCGCTTCCAGGGCCTCCCGGGTCAGCGCGAGCGCTCGCCCGATCGCCGGACCCGCGGGGACTCCGGCCGCGATCAGGTCGGCGCCTCTCAACGCGGGGTCCGCGGTCGAGACGCCCCGGGCGCTGCCCAGGGCGCGGCGGTCCGCTCGCGACAGGCCGAGCTTGGACGCCACGCCGTCGCGCCCGGCATTGCCCGCGCCTTCCATCCACGCCGAAAGGTAGCAGAGCCAGTCGCCGCCGGGTCCTGCCCCGCGCAAGCGGGCGGCCGCCCCGGGACGCGCGAGCGCCGGGTGGATCGCCGCGTCGATCCCCAGGCGGCGCAGGAGCGCCACGGCCCGGGCTCGTTCCGGCTCCTCCAGGATCAGCCGCAGCTCGCGGCGCAGCCGATCCGCGGAGATCCGCTCGAGCGCGCCGTCCGCCACCGCGGCGGCGAGAAGCTTTCGAGTCGGGCGGGCGAGACGGAAGCCGAGGCGCGCGCAGTAGCGGACCGCCCGCAGAATCCGGGTGGGATCGTCGAGGAACGACCGCGGGTGGAGGACCCGGATGAGGCCGCGGCGCAGGTCGTCGCGGCCTCCGAGCGGATCGACCAGGCGCGCGCGACTCCCCGCCTCGAGGGCCATCGCGTGGATCGTGAAGTCGCGCCGCGCGAGGTCTTCGTCGATCGAGGCTCCGGTCTCGACCGACGGAAGGGCTCCGGCCGCGGCGTAGCGCTCCCGGCGCGTCGCCGCCACGTCGACGCGCGCGCCGGGCACCTCCAGCGTGGCGGTGCCGAAGCGCGCGTGGAAGCGCACGGCCGCCCCGAGACGCCGTCCGAGCGCCGCCGCGAACGCCGGGCCGTCACCCTCGAGGGCGAGGTCGAGGTCGAGCACCGGCCGCCCGAGGAGGAGATCCCGCACGGCGCCGCCGGCGAGAAACACGCGCTCGCCCCGCTCGCGGGCCAGGGTTCGCGCCGCGTCGAGCCGTCGACGCTCGTCCCGCGTCAGGCTCGCGGTCGAAGGCGCGCGGAGCCGGCGTCGGCGCCCGGCGCGGCTAGAAGACGTACTCGACCGACCCCTCGCCGGCGAGCGCCTGGATCTCGCTCGTCAGGCGCGCGGACGGCGCGATCCGCATCGAGTCGGCGGCCTTCAGCGTCGCCTCGAATTCGCCAGGGCGGATCAGCCGGATCGACACCGGCGTCGTCCCCGGATGCGACCGCAGCCTCTCCTGCAGGCGCGTCAGCACGTTTTCGTCGGCGAAGGCGAGGTTGACGCGGATCGCGAGCTCGCGGGCGCGCCGCTCCCGGATTCCCTCGAGCGGCGAAAGCTCCTGGATCGTCAGCTCGATCGACCCGCCGGACTCGCGGACGGTCGCCACCGCGAGCACCGGCAGGTCCTCCCGGACCCAGCCCTGCACCTTTTCGTACAGGCTCGCGAAGACCGCGATGGGAACGCTCCCGCTCGTGTCCTCGAGAACGGCCTTGAGCATCGTCTTGCCTTCGTTCATGCCCTTCTTGATCTTCTGTTTCTTGAACGCCGCGAGCACGCCCGCGATGCGCACCGACTGCTCGACGCGCGAGCCGAGGTCGGCGACCCGCACGTCGGCGAAACGCTCGATCTCCGCCGCGAACCGCGTCAGCGGGTGACCCGTCACGTAGAACCCGAGCGTGTCCTTTTCTCCCTTGAGCTTCTCGTCGAGCGGACCTTCCGGCAGATCGGGGAACTCGTCCGCCGGCGGCCCCTCTTCGCCCGACGCCTTCGTGAAGAGGCTCGTCTGCCCGAGCTCCGCTTCTTCGCGAAGGCGCGCCGCCTGAGCCAGCACGCGCTCGCTCGCCCCGGCCAGCGTGGCACGGTTTCGCCCGAGAGAGTCGAAGGCGCCGGCGGCGATCAGGGCGTCGAGCGCGCGCTTGTTGACGAGGCGCGAGTCGAGGCGGCGGGCGAAGTCGGTGAAGGAAGCGTAGGGCCGCTGGCGCCGCTCGTCGATCATCGCCCGCGCGGCCGCCTCGCCGACGCCCTTGATCGCCGCCAGGCCGAAGCGGATCGACGTGCCGACGGCCGCGAAGCTCGTGGCCGACTCGTTGATGTCGGGCGGCAGCACCGGAATTCCGCTCTCCTGGCAGTCCCCGAGCACCTTGACGATGCCGTCGGTCGAACCGATCTCGGAAGAGAGGTTCGCGGCCATGAAGTCGACCGGGTAGTGGGCTTTCAGATACGCGGTCTTGTAGGCGACGAGCGCGTAGGCCACGGCGTGGGACTTGTTGAACCCGTACCGCGCGAAGGGCTCGATCAGCGTCCAGAGCTCCTGCGCCTTCTTCTTCGGCGTCCCGTGCTCGACGGCGCGCCGGATGAACTTCTCGCCCTCGGCGACCATGATCTCGCGCTTCTTCTTCCCGATCGCCTTCCGCAGCAGGTCGGCCTCGGCGAGCGAATAGCCCGCCACGTGCTGCGCGATGCGCATGACCTGCTCCTGGTAGACGAGGATCCCGAGCGTCTCCGCGAGGATCGGCTCGAGCTCCGGCAGCGGATACGTCACCCGCCCGCCGGCCCGACGGCGCACGTAGTCTTCGACGGTCCCGGCGTCGAGCGCGCCGGGGCGGTAGAGCGCATTGAGCGCGGCGAGGTCCGGGAACACGCGCGGCTTGGCGCGCCGAAGCAGGTCCCGCATGCCGCCCGAGTCGAACTGGAAGACGCACGCCGTCCGGCCCGAGCGGAAGAGCTCGTAGGTCGGCTCGTCGTCGAGGGGCACGTGGTCGATGTCGACCTCGACGCCGAGGCGCTCCTTCACGGCCGCCACCGTCGCCTCGAGGATGTCGAGCGTGATCAGGCCGAGGAAGTCGATCTTCAGAAGGCCCATCTTCTCGACGGCCGTCATGTCGAACTGCGTGGTGATTTCGTCCTTGTTCGTCCGGTAGAGCGGCAGGTATTCGATGATCGGCCGCGGCGCGATCACGACGCCGGCGGCGTGGATCCCGGCGTGCCGCGAGAGCCCCTCGAGGCGCTCGGCGATCCGGACGACCTTGCCGACCGACTCGTCCGCGGCCATCGCTTCCTTGAGGCCGGGCGAGTCGCGGAAGGCGCGCTCGAACGTGACGTCCGGGCCGTCGGGGACGAGCTTGGCGATGCGGTCGCCGATCGCGACCGGCAGCGAGAGGACCCGGGCGACGTCGCGGACCGCCAGCTTCGGCTTCAGCTGCGAGAACGTCACGATCTGGGCGACGTTCTCGCGGCCGTACTTGCGCGTCACGTAGTCGATGACCTCGCCGCGGCGCGCCTGGCAGAAGTCGATGTCGATGTCGGGCATCGAGATGCGCTCGGGGTTCAGGAACCGTTCGAAGAGAAGGTCGTACTTGAGCGGGTCGATCTCGGTGATCCGCAGGGCCCACGACACGATCGAGCCCGCGGCGCTGCCGCGGCCCGGCCCGACGGCGATGCCCTGCTCGCGGGCGTGGCGGATGAAGTCCGAGACGATCAGGAAATAGGACGGGAACCCCATCCGCTCGATCACGCCCATCTCGTACGCGAGGCGGTCGCGGTACTTCTCGGCGGGAATCGCGGCGGCGTCGTCGGCGGAAAGCTCTGTCAGCCGGCGCTCGAGCCCCTCGGCGGCGAGGTCGCGGAAGTGTTCGACGGGCGGCCGTCCGCCCGGGGCCGTGAACGTCGGCAGGTGGAGCCCCTCGGTGTCGAACGAGACGGCGCACCGCTCCGCGACCGCAACGGTGTTCGAGACGGCCTCGGCGCTCCACGACCGAAAGCGCGCTTTCATCTCGTCGGGGTTCTTGACGTAGAACTCGTCGTTGTAGAAGCGCATCCGGCGCTCGTCCTCGAGCGTCTTGCCCATGCCGATGCAGAGCAGGACCTCGTGCGGAAAGGCGTCGTCCCGCCGGAGATAGTGGCTGTCGTTCGTCGCCACCGCGGGAGCCCCGGTCTCCGTCGAGAGCCGGAGGAGGTCCGGCACGATCGCGGTCTGCTGCGGCAGCCCGTGGTCCATGATCTCGACGTAGAAGTTGCCCTTGCCGAAGATCTCCTGATACTCGAGAAACGCGGCCTTCGCCGCCGCGTAGTTGCCCCGCGAGAGCGCCCCGGCGACCTCCCCCTTCAGGCACCCGGACAGACCGATCAGGCCCTCGGCGTGCTCCCGCAGGAGCTCCTTGTCCATGCGCGGCCGGTGGTAGAAGCCCGTCAGGTAGGCCTCGGACACCAGCCGGACCAGGTTCTGGTACCCCTTCTGCGTCGCGGCGAGCAGCGTCAGGTGATACGCGTAGCCCTCCCCCGACTCGCTCGCGGCCTGCGCCTCCCGGTTGCGGCGGTCGGAAGGCGCGATGTAGGCCTCGACGCCGATGATGGGCCGCACGCCCTGCTGCAGCGCCTCGTGGAAGAAGTGGAAGGCGCCGAACATGTTCCCGTGGTCGGTGACCGCGACGGCCGGCATGCCGAGCTCCGCGACGCGCTTGCAGAGCTCGGGCAGCTTGTTCGCGCCGTCGAGCAGGGAGTACTGGCTGTGGAGATGGAGGTGAACGAAGTCGCCGGGCATCGAAGCCCGATTCTACGTCGGCCGCGGCAAAGGTGATAGAACCGCGCCGTCATGAGCTCACTCTTGGCCGCGGTCCTCTTCGCCCTGACGACTTCTCTCGCGCCCCGCACGCCCGCGCCGGTCGGCGAAGACGCGCTCTGGTCGCCGCCCGAGGGTTTCCTGGAGTCCTTTCACGGCGCGTGCGCCGGAAAATCGGGCGACGCACTCGGCGCCTGCTTCGCCGCGGCGATGAAGAAGGCGGGGGCGTCGCCGGCGGCGCTCGCGTTTGCGGAGCGGACCGGAAATCGGGGATACCTGCGTCTCTTCCACAACGAAGGGAAAGTCGACGTCGCCTGCGCGACGTATCCGTTCCGGGCCAACGCGAACGACGTGTGCTTCCTGGTCAACGGCGACCCGGCGATGATCGACGTCGACGACCCGAAGAACGTCGACCAGCCGGCGCTCGACGCCAACCGGGGGTATGCCGCGCTTCTGAAGCGCTACCCGAAGCTCGCGATCTTTCCGGGAGCCCGCGGGGACAGCCCCGGCATCCAGGCGGGCGTACGGCGCGACGGCGGCCAGGAATTCGCCGTCGAATACTTCCTGCAGGACGGCTGCCACGCCTGCGCTCGGATCGCCGCGATGCGGCTCGGCTTCGATTTCGACGAGAACGGCAAGTTCCTGGGCTCGCGCCTGATCACGATCCGCGTCCTGGCCCACTGACGCGGCCGTCGATGGGCCTGCGCCGCGAGCTCGGGGCCTTCGACGCGACGATGGTCGTGGTCGGGGGGATCATCGGCGCCGGAATCTTCATCAACCCGTACCTCGTGGCCGAGCGGCTCCCGAGCGGGGCGTGGATTCTCGCGGCCTGGTCGTTCGGCGGCCTGGTCGCCCTCGCGGGCGCGTTCGCGTTCGCGGAGCTCGCCGCCCTCTACCCGACCGCCGGCGGCGAGTACGCCTACCTTCGGGAGGCCTACCACCCGGCCGTGGCGTTCCTCTTCGGCTGGGCCTCGCTCGTGATGATCCAGGGAGGCGGCCTCGCCGCCGTCGGCGTCACGTTCGCCCAGTACGGGCTCCGGCTCGCCGGCGCCTCGGGGGACCCGCGCCCGCTCGCCAGCGGCGCCGTCGCCGTCGTCGCGCTGGTCAACTACGCGGGCGTCAAACCGGGAAGCCGGCTGCTGAACGTCCTCGTGCTCCTGAAGATCGGCGCGCTCGCGGCGCTGATCCTGGGCGGCCTGTTCCTCTTTCGCGGCGCGTCGGCGCCCCCGCCCGTGGCCGCGACGCCCCTCCCGAGCGCCACGGTGCTCGCCTTCGGGGCTGCGCTCGTGCCGATTCTCTTCTCCTACGGAGGCTGGCAGAGCGCGAACACCCTCGCCGAAGAGATCCGGGAGCCCCGGCGCACGCTGCCGCGGGCGCTCTTTGCCGGCACGCTCGTCGTGCTGGCCGTCTATCTGCTGGTCAACGCCGTCTACCTCGCGACCCTCGGCCGCGACGGGCTGGCTGCGACCGCCACACCCGCGGCCGACGCCGCGCGGCGTCTGTTCGGCGGCCGCGTGGACCGATGGCTCGCGGCGGCGATCGCGATCTCCGCCTTCGGGTTCATGAACCTCACGCTGCTCGGGCCGACGCGGATCTCCTATGCGATGGCCCGCGACGGCGTTTTCTTCCCCGGTCTCGCGCGTCTCCACCCGCGTTTCGGAACGCCGCACCGCGCAATCCTCCTGCAGGCGCTCTGGGCCATCGTGCTCCTCTGGACCGGAACCTACGGCGGCCTCGTCGACTCGGTGGTCTTCGCCGACTGGATCTTCTTCGGGCTGACGGTCGCGAGCGTCCTGTTGCTGCGCCGCCGCGTGCCTCCCGAGAAGCGCCCGCCCGGCGCGTACCTCTCGCCGGGCTACCCGGTGCTGCCCCTCCTGTTCCTCGCGGCGTGCGTGCTGGTGCTCGCCGGCGTGGTGCGCTCCAATCCGCTCCGCTCCGGAGTCGGCGCCCTGCTTCTCCTCGCCGGGCTGCCTCTTTACGTCGCCTTCTCGGGACGCGCACGCGCCGCCGGAGGAACCACGCCGTGAGCCGCGTCCGGGCGCCCTACATGGAATGGGCCAAGAGCCGGCCGAAGCCGGCCATCGACCTCGCCGGGAGCAACCTGGCCGCCTGCACGCTCGACGACCTTCCCGGGGCGCGGGAGGCGCTCGACCTTTCCGGCGAGAGCCCGGACGGCTACGCGCCCCTGGTCGCCGCGATCGCGGCGCGGCACGGCGTCGCGCCTGACCGCGTCGCGACGGCAACCGGGTGCTCGGGCGCGAACTTCTTCGCCTGCGCCGCCCTGCTCGAGCCCGGCGACGAGGTCCTCGTCG
>Ga0335069_10011518_pt1 | contig 12467 bp, 14 predicted proteins | sample Lox_Sample_11_FD_206714 | JGI IMG/M metagenome (GOLD analysis project Ga0335069, IMG submission 206714) | Soil microbial communities from Loxahatchee National Wildlife Refuge, Florida, United States - Lox_Sample_1.1 | ecosystem: Environmental > Terrestrial > Soil > Wetlands | place: USA...
CATCGACCTTGGTGGCTTTCAGGATGGCGTCGGCCTTGATCTCCATCGCGCGCAGCGAGGCAGCGGTATCGGTCGAGAAGTACGGATTCCCCGTGCCCCCCGCAAAAATCACTACGCGACCTTTCTCCAGATGGCGAATGGCGCGGCGGCGAATGAACGGCTCGGCCACCTGGTTCATCTCGATCGCCGATTGCACGCGCGTATAGACTCCCTGCTTTTCCAGCGCGTCCTGCAAGGCAAGGGCATTGATCACCGTAGCCAGCATGCCCATGTGGTCCGCCGAGACGCGGTCCATCTCTTTGGCCTGCACGGCGACGCCACGGAAGAAATTGCCTCCGCCGACGACGATGGCGATCTGTGCGCCGGACGCGTGAACTTCTTTGAGTTCGGCGGCCACTTCATGAATGCGCGAAGGATCGACTCCGAAGCCCTGGTTCGCCGCCAGTGCTTCGCCGGAAAGCTTGAGAAGAATACGCTTGAATACTGGTTCAGCCACGCCGAGTCCTTGAAACAGCGATTTTATTCAGTGTAGAGGGTTGCTGGATAAGGCGCAACGTAACCGTAACTCTACAACTGCAGGTCGAGTTTCGCCTTCGCCGCCAACAGCATTACGGATGAGACTGTTTCAACACGAATTCCAACTTGCTCCATCCAACCTCTTGCCGCCTGGGCTTTGGGATCAACTCCATACGGTCGATCCTCTACGATAGCGAATAGCTCCGGATTGTTTCCCTTGACCTTGTTCATGCCGTCCCGGATTAACGGCCAGCTGAGACCCAATATCTTGGCGCGATCAAGATTGGTCACCAGCGATACGGCGTGCATCATCCGGTAATAGTTCGAGACCCGGTTCAAATATCCGAAATCGATCGCCAGGGAGTCGCCTTTGAAGGTGTGATCCTCGACGGAGATATCTCTGCTCAAGTGCTTCGAAACGTCAAATTGAACGAATACTTCTTCCATTTTGCGCAGAATATAGGCCCGCCCAAAGTCCGCGGTGCGCTCCTTGCGGGACTTCTGGCCATCCTGGGGCCCATTGGGCGCCAGGCTGGCCAGGTACTGCCGGTTGAGGAAGTTGACCTCGGTTTCCATCGAATCTGTCAGCACCGCACTGCCTGGGAGAAAGCTGAAGACCGTGGTTCCGTCGCTGGGCAGATTCTCCAGATATTTGTCGAAGTCCGTTACGCTCCTTAAAACAGGCTCCATCTCAAGCAGCAGTCCCTTGATCGCGTCTACGTCCGCGTCAGGATACACACACTGGATGGAGTCCAGATTCTGAGCGAGGCGTACCTCCACGCGTGGAGTTTCTCCATTGATGTCACGCAGCACAAAGCCGACGGTCACGCGGTCGGGGCGAAATGGGTTGGGTTCGCAGACCAGCAATCGCAGCTCGCACTTATGCTTGAATTCCTTTTTGTGTGGCGGCCGGTTCATCAGTTCCACCGCTCCGGATCGTTCTCCGGTCCATGCGCGCCCCACATTATCGGCACCGCTCGCTCCTCAGCACCGTCGCGCCAGTTCGGGAAGGGCATGCGCGAACTCCTGCGAAAGTCTTCGATCAGCCGGCGCACTCGCTTGCGCCGCTTATCGAGTTCCTGCAGCAACATGGAGAGTCCGTCTTCATCATGCTCATACCACTCAGGAGGAATATCTTCGGCACATGCTGCAATCGTCGAAAATGGCATCTCCTCCAAATGCGTCAGCCAGGGTTCAAAACTCTCCCAGCCTGTAACTCCGACATAAACATCGTTGCGTAGAAATACTCCCCGCAAGGGAGCGTCAGGGAAACTCCATTCCCCCGCATTGAAGCAGTAGCCCTGGTCGATAAACTTGGCCTCATACTTCTTTTGGCGACCTTCCTTATGGAAGACCGCCTGGCGGCCGTCGGCGTTGCAAGTCCACTTGTCGAGCGCCAGAATGCCGGCGAACGTTTCGACATTGCGGATCTGGCTGATCATGGTTTCCGGCAGATAATCGAGCACCTGCCCCTTCAGCGGATCGCCAACGTAACGCGACCCGAACTGCAAACCCGGCTGGCAGGGCACGGTGCCATTCGACAACTGGAAGTTGAGTTCGGTGGTGTGCTCCACCAGCCAGCCATCGACTTCGACGATTGCCACCACCGGCACCGGCAAGCCGACGCGTTCCGCCAGTCGCGTGGCGAAGAAGTCGTTGGCCAGCACGCGCCGGTGTTGCGGATTGTTCTGGAACTTGACGACGTAGAAGTAGCCGTCTTCGGCGCGCATGAGGTGGCTCTGGGCGCCTCCGCGCATGCGCTTGACGTGTTGAACCGCCTGGACCGGCAGAGGGCACCTCGCCGATTACCGCCGTGGACGCGGCAATCACCGCTCAGGATAGCCGGGTTTCTAACCTCGCTCTGTGACGCGCGACACAGGCCGAATGTTCATGCCAGAAATTTGTGGGACGCAAGAGATTTGTGGGAACGGGCGCCCTCGCCCGTTCAAGCGGAGCGCAGCTCCGCAGGGTTGTGTGCGGACCCCTGTCCGCGTAGCCGACGGCGTGGGCGTCTCGCCCACCCCCGCTGTTTATATAATGTTTGTGAATGCCCCCATTCCTACCCGTTGACGAACAGCTCGCCTACATCAAAAAGGGCGCGGTCGAAATCATCCGAGAAGACGAACTGCGCACGCGCCTCGAAAAATCGCGCCAGACCGGCACGCCGCTGCGCGTAAAAGCCGGATTCGATCCCACCGCCCCCGACCTCCACGTCGGACACACCGTGCTCATCCGCAAGCTTAAGCACTTTCAGGACATGGGCCACACCGTCGTCTTCCTGATCGGCGATGGCACAGGTCTGATCGGCGACCCCAGCGGCCGCAACGCCACCCGCCCGCCACTCACGCGCGAACAACTCAACGCCAACGCCGAAACCTACAAGGCGCAGGTATTCAAGATTCTCGACCGCGACAAGACCGAAGTCCGCTTCAACAGCGAGTGGCTCGACCAGCTTGGTTTTGAAGGCATGATCCGCCTGACGGCGAAGTTCACGATCTCGCAGATGCTCGAACGCGAAGACTTCCACAAGAGGTTCCAGGAAGAGAAGCCGATTTCGGTGCACGAACTGCTCTATCCGATGACGCAGGGCTACGACTCGGTGGCGCTCAAGGCCGACGTGGAACTCGGCGGCACCGACCAGAAGTTCAACCTGCTCGTGGGGCGCCAGCTCCAGCGCGAATATGGCCAGCCCTCGCAGATCGTCCTAACCATGCCGTTACTGGAAGGCACCGACGGCGTCCAGAAGATGTCGAAGTCGTACGGCAACTACATCGGCATCACCGAGCCGCCAAAAGAAATTTACGGCAAAGTGATGTCGATCAGCGACCAGCTGATGTGGCGCTACTACGAGCTGCTGACCGATGTAACGACAACGCAAATCGCCGAAATGCAGCAGAAGGCCACGTCAGGCACCAACCCGATGCAGTACAAGAAAGAGCTGGCGCAGCGTATCGTCGCCGACTTCCACGGCCCCGATGCCGCCAAGCAGGCGGCCGAAGACTGGGCGCGGCAGTTCCAGAAGGATGAAGTGCCGGAGAACATTGAGACGGTTGCGATCTCATTCGCCGATATCGCGGCTCCCAACAATGGCGGGGTGAAGCTGGACAAACTCCTGGCGAAAGCTGGGTTAGCCGAGTCTGTCAGCGATGGTGCGCGCAAAATCAAGGCGAAGTCCGTGCGAGTGGATGGGGAAGTGAAGAGCGAGCCCGTGCTGGAGGTGAAACCCCCGAGCGAAGTGACAGTAAGAGTGGGAAGACTGCTCAAGAAAGTGACCATTTCATAGGTTCGCTTTAACGGCACGCGTTCCAGTACGTATACTATTGCATTACGGTAGTAATGATTGACAATAGTAATGCGACAAAGTAGTATTCGATGAGTGATTAAGACATTCCGGGATGCCGAAACCGCGCGTCTATGGAAGGAAGAGTTCAGCCGAAGGATCCCGGCGAGCATTCACAAACCGGCGCTGAAGAAACTGCAGATGCTCAACGCGGCGGGAGCGCTCGCCGATCTGACGATACCTCCTGGAAACCGGCTGGAGCAGCTAAAAGGCGACCGCAAAGGACAGCGCAGCATCCGGATCAACGACCAATATCGTGTCTGTTTTGAGTGGCGCGACGGCAACGCGTATGAAGTCGAGATCACGGATTATCACTGAGGAACCATGGCTAAGCGAAAAGCAAAGACGATTGCTGCCCATCCCGGCGAAATCCTGCGCACCGAATTCATGGAGCCTTTGGGCATCACGGCCTATCAACTCGCCAAGGCGCTGCACTTTCCCGGCATTTATGAAATTGTGCGCGAGCAGAGATCCATCAGCGCAGATGTCGCCCTGCGCCTGGGAAAGTACTTCGAAATGACTCCCCAGTTCTGGCTGAATCTGCAAACCGATTACGACCTGCGGGTCGCGGCTGCCAGCGCGCAACTCAGCAAGATCAAGCCACGCAGGGCTGCCTAACGCCTTAGAGTACCAATCCGTCCACTGTCCACCGACCACCATCCACTTGTATCCTCTGACCGTTGAACATCGCCGCCATCTTCAAGCCTGGCGTTGAGGAGAGCCGTCTCGCTCCCTTCCGCGGAGGTGTCGAAGCCAATTGGTCGAATGAAATCACGCAGAGCACCGACGCCGCCCTCATCCTCGGAGGCGACGGCACGGTCCATCGCTACCTCAAGCAATTGCACGAATGGCAGATCCCGTTTCTTCATGTTCCCATTGGCAGCGGCAACGACTTCGCCTCTTCCCTCGGCATCAAAAATCCAATAGCGGCTCTTCGACTATGGAAACAATTCCTCAGAGACAGCGGTAGCGTTCGCCCCATCGACCTGGGCACCATCCACTACCCACCATCCACTACCCACTTCTTTTGCAACGTCGCCTACTTCGGCATCGACTCCGACGTCACCCGCCGCGCCAACCTGCTCTCGCCCTTCTGGCGCGCCAATGGCGGATACATCCTCTCGCTCTTCCCCGCCCTGCTTCACTACCGCGCTCCCAAGGTCAATCTCACGCTCGACGGCGAACGCTTCCAGGAACGAGTCTTCGTCGCCGTCGCCGCCAACGGAACGCGGTACGGACGCGGACTGCAAATCGCGCCTCGCGCCGAAATGGATGACGGCCAGCTCGATCTCTGCTTCGTCCGCGATTTGCCGCGCTTGAAGATCGCCACCCTGTTTCCCACCGCTTATTTCGGACAGCATCTGCGCATCAAGCAGGTGGAGTACTTCCGCTTCCGCACCATGCGCGTCGAAAGCGAATCGCCTATCGCTGTTTACGGCGACGGAGAACCGGTCTGCCAGACACCAGTGGAGATCGGGGTTATTCCGGGCGGCCTGAAGGTGATCGCCCCGAAGTAGCGGAGCTTCGCTCCGCCCGGACGGGCGAGGGCGCCCGTCCCCACACTCTCTTCTGTCCACTGTTCACTCTTCTCTGAGCTGCTACACTTCTCTGTTTATGGCTAACGGACGCTCCCGCAGTCTCTTTCTCTGGATCATCGTTGGTGGCGGCATCTTTTTCGTCTTCCTGATGGCCGTCTTTACTCTCGTGCTCTTCACCGTTCGTCACGAGCAGAACCGCACCGAGATCGTCAGCTCCGGTTCCGGCGGCACCATTGCCATCGTTGACCTCGACGGCGTGATCGTTTCTCCCACCAAGGTGGTGAAGAATCTCAAAAACTTCGCCGACGACAACTCGGTCAAGGCCATCATCCTGCACATCGACTCGCCCGGCGGAGGTGTCGCCGCGTCCGAAGAAATTTACAAAGAGGTCCGTCGCATCCGCGACGAGAAGAAAAAGAAGATCGTCGCCTCCATCGAAACCGTCGGCGCCAGCGGCGCCTACTACGTCGCCTCCGGCACCAGCAAGATCTTCGCCGACCAGGGTTCCATCGTCGGCTCCATCGGCGTGATCATGGAGTGGTACAACTATGCCGACCTGGTGAAGTGGGCCAAGATGAAAAACATTGTCATCAAGACTGGCGAGTTCAAAGATACCGGCAACCCCGCCCGCGACATCACTCCCGCTGAGCAGCAATACCTGCAGGGCATGGCCGAGAACATGCTCGGCCAGTTCATCGGATCGGTCGCCAGCGGCCGCGGCATGAAACCCGACGACATCAAGGCCATTGCCGACGGCAAGGTCTGGACCGGCGAACAGGCCAAGCAAATGAAGCTGATCGACGAAACCGGCGACTTCGAAGCTGCCGTAAAGGACACAGCTAAGTCCGTCGGAATCAGCGGCGAACCCACGCTGGTTCGCCCAGAAAAGGAGCGCCATACCCTGCTCGACCTGCTGATGAGCGACTCCAGCGAGCTGCTTCCCACGCCCGAGAAGCTAATGCAGTCAAACCCCGGGTTTTACTATTTATGGAAGTAGCGTTAAATAAATTTGGCTTTGAACCCTGCAGTCGGGTATAACTGTCTGTGGAATCAGCCCTTTAGCTGGAACTTCGCTGCGGGGCACGGCACCGGCACGAATGCCTGTGCTACATGAGCGTGCGACATGACAAAGGCGGACCTGATCGAAGAAGTATCGCGTTTAGCTGAACTTACGCGTAAAGACAGCGAAATCATCGTGGAAACCATCTTTGAGAGCATCGTGAACTCGCTGCGTGCTGGCGACAAGATCGAGATCCGCGGCTTTGGCAGCTTCCGCACCCGCCAGCGCAAGCCGCGCGTCGGTCGCAATCCCAAGACCGGCGACCGCGTCGATGTCCCCGCCAAGAAGATTCCTTTCTTCAAGCCCAGCAAGGAGTTAAAGGACGTCGTCAATACCGCGGAGCAAACACCTGCTGCTGCATCGAGCGAATCCGGCCAGTAGAAAAGGATTTTCGTGGCAGGGCGCGGACAACCGTCTGCGCCTTTTACTTTTGGAGTCTCTCAGTCACTCAGTCCTTCCTATCACATTTCATCGAGAATCGATCCCTGATGGAAGAAGTCAAGAACTGACAGACTGAAAGACTGACCGACTGAGAAACTTACTTGAACTGAATCACGAACAACCGCACCGTCGTCGTCCCCGTATTTACCAGCCGATGCGATCCACCCGCCTCGACATACTGCACATCGCCGACCTTGAACTTCTCCTCAAACGCCGGCTTCCCGACTGGCTCATTCCGCCAGGTGAAGTCAGAGGTCGCCACCACCATATAGTCGGCGTCGTGCGTGTGCTGCGTCGAGATCGCTCCCGGATCCAGCGTGACCGTCTCCGCGCAGAAGCGGTCGGTGCAGTACAGGTAGCGTTCTGTGACGCAAGCTTTCTGCGACCCTGGATTGCAGTAATGTGACGGCGGTACATCGAACGCCACGTACTTCCCTTGCGGACGCAGGAATTGCACCTGCACGAATGGCACCGGCTGCTTGCCAACGTTCTTGATGGCACGCTTCGTCAGGACAGCAAAATAGTGCGAGTCGCCCAGCGGATGCTTGTCGGGCTTCTCTAACTGGCCCGGTTCGATGAGCGCGGTGTCACCGTCGCCAAGCCGCACGGTTGCGACGTCGTAGCGCGCGTCGTTAGGCAAGCTTTCGCCGGTCGGCAGATCAATCCGGCTCACTCGAACGCGATCATTCTGGAGAACAACCTTCGATTGCCCAACGGCAATCATTGCCAAAAACAGACAAGCCATCAGCACGATGGCGCTAACCATTCGCATGTTCCCCACCTGACCACTTCCGACTGCGACAGCCTATGCCGCCGGAAAGATCAGCGCAAGCGGAAGCCGTTTCTATCCCAGGTACCGTAGTCCCTCCACAATGCTCTTGCGCGCCGCCTGGTACGACGGCAGCAGCGTGCTCAGGATCCCCAGCAGCGCAGCCATCAGCATGGCAACCACCATCGTCAGCGCTGTTACGTGGATTCCGATCGGCATGCCGACGCCGCGCGCGTGCCCAATCTCGCGTACCAGCCCAACGCAAAACAAAATCCCCAGCAAGCCGCCCACCAGGGCCATGCTTACCGATTCGCTCAAAAACAGCGCAAGAACCTTGCGGCTGGTGAATCCCAAGGTTCGCAGCACCGCCACTTCGCGTGTGCGCTCGCGCATCGACATCGCCATGGTGTTCGCCGTCACCAGCATGATCGCAAACGTAACCGCCCCCGAGACCAGCAGGATGAACGTCTTCACATTCCCCATCATGGAAAGAAAGTCGAGCCGAAACGTCTGTTCCGTCTCGCTGCGTGTCGGCTGCGGCGAATTGCGGAACAGGTCGTCAATCGCCGCACCGATTCGCGGCACCGACGCCGGTGAATCCACCCGCACCGAAAATATGCTGCTCTGATCCTTCAGGAAGGGCACCGACTCCTCCAGGTACTTCTGGTTGAAGTACATCGCATCGTTCGGCGGGTCGATGGTGTACATCCCCCGGATCGTCAGCTCGAGATTGGAAGGAAAATACGTGCCCTTCAGATGAATATGATCGCCAATTTTCCAGCCATGACGTGCCGCAAGATGCGCATCCACGATGCAGCCGGTCTGGTCCCGCTGCCACGCTTTCAACTGATCGGGCGGAACGACCTTGTCGGCGGCGACATCGAGATACTCCGCCGGGTCGGTCGCTACGTTCGCGAAATAATTTTCCGGCCGATCGTCCTTCCACTGCCCCATGTAAAACGTCAGCGGAGCCACGTGCTGTACCCCGGGAATCGCGCGAATCTTCTCGCGATACGAGTTCGGCAGGAAGAACGTCAACGACACGCGATGACGACAGATCAGCCGCAACGCTGAATCAGGCGCGCCGTGATCGAGATAAAAACTGCGCCAGATCGTCATCAGCAGGCTCAGCAGCAACATGGAGAAAGCCATGCTCGCTACCGTCAGCAGGCTGCGGCGTTTGTTGCGAAAGGCGCTTTTGCGGATGAAGTCGCCGAGGGTCATCCCGATTCCCCAGCATAAGCGTAGTGCAATCTTGATGAACGGTGCAGTGACAACCGGACCTACTTCGACCCGCGGAACTCCTCGACCATCCCCTCCGGACGCTCCGAACGAGGCTTATCGAGAATCTCCGAGCGCGAGTAACCGTAGAGACAATAGAGCGCCGTCCCTATCGGCGGCAGAAATGCCAACACCACCCAGAACACTTTCTTGAATGAGGATGACTGGTCGAAGCCAAACAGGAAGTATTCCATTGCGACCACCAACAAAGCCGTGGCCAGCACTCCTGCATAAAACAAGAGACGGTAGAGCGGCACGAGCACGTCGGGAATCTCCCCTAAAAAAGGAGTCGCAACGAGCAAAACGGTGAACAGGATCGCGAGTCGAGCTGCCCACCGATAAACGGTTTGCGCAGTCGTCGACATCATCCAACTTCGGCTGATGTAGAAGTGATACATAGGTTTCGTGGCTTTTGGGTGATGTGTCGGGTGCCCCACCCTCTAGCCATCCTTTGGCGTAAGGGTGGGGTAAGACGAACTCACACACATTTGGGAATCGCGCCTACTTCTTTACTTCGTCCGCGGTCTTCTCCGCAGCCGTCTTGGTCGCGCTACCGGTTTTCTTCGCGGCCGTCTTGGTCGCATGGCCCGTCTTGTCCGCCGCTTTCTCGGTATCCTTGGCTGCGTCCTTGCTGACGTCTGCGGTCTTGTCGCCCGCTTTCTTCGTATCCTTCGCGGTTGTCTTGGCGACTTTCTTGGTCTCACTGCCCGTCTTATCGGCAGCCTTCTCGGTGTCTTTGGCGGCATCCTTCGTCGCGCCGGCGGTCTTTTCGGCGCCTTTCTTGGTGCCGTGACCAATCTTCTTCACCACGCTCTTGGTATCCTTACCAACGTCTTTGGCCGCCGTGGAAGCGTCTTGCGCGAAAGCGCTGAACGTGAACAAACTCAGGATGAATAGGGCGATTGACAAACGTGATTTCATGGCAAACGTCTCCTTACTGGAATGAGCTACAACATACAACACGGAACGAGAGCTGTCGATTCGGCAGTGCTCTGAGATAGCGCCAGCGACCCGCCGGCTTTCGCTTGGGAGACCTCGCCCGCGCCTGCTCCCTGCCCGGGACCAGATTCCAGGTCCGGAGCGCAGCGGAGGACGTATGCTTTTGAGTCCACGGTTCGAAGAACCGTGGGTTGCCGATCCCTTTAATCTCACCCAAGGCCGTCAGGGTTTAGGTTTTCTTCAGCCCAGCGGATTGCGGCGTTACCACCATTCCGGTCAGTCGCACTTTCTTACGAAAATCCTGATCGATCCCGAAGAAATAGTTCCGGTCACCGAGCAGCGCCCCCAGATCGTCGTTCACCGAGCAAACAAAAACGGCGGGCCGCAGCCCGCCGCAAAACTCCAAAACAGCTTATGCCGGTGACGGCCTCTCGCCCGGAACCATCCCCGGCTGCGCGCCCGGTGCTGGCTTCAACACCTGCTGCACCGCGTTGCCGTCGTCGTGCGACGTCGGGCGCGCCGGAAGTTCTTTGCCGTCCATGATCGTCTTGATCTCCGTGGCATCCAGCACTTCGCGCTCCAGCAGCGCATTGGCGATCCTGGTCAGCACCTCGCGATTCTGATCGAGGATATCGTGCGCCGACTTGTACGCCGTGTCGATGAAGCGCTTCACTTCGGAGTCGATGCGGATCGCCGTCTCTTCCGAGTAATCGCGATGCTGGTTGATCTCGCGGCCGAGGAAGATCTGCTCTTCCTTCTTGCCGAAGGTCAGCGGTCCCAGGTCGCTCATACCGAACTCGCACACCATCTTGCGCGCCAGCTCGGTCGCCTGCTCGATGTCGTTTCCTGCGCCCGTCGTCATCGTGCTGAGGAACAGCTCCTCGGCCAGGCGGCCACCCATCATGATCGCCAACCGCGTCGTCAGGTAATCGCGGGTGTAGGTGTGCTTGTCGTCGATCGGCAACTGCATCGTCACGCCCAGCGCCATGCCGCGCGGGATGATCGTCACCTTGTGCAGCGGGTCCGAGTTCTTCGACATCACTGCCACCAGCGCGTGACCGGCTTCGTGGAATGCCGTGACCTTCTTCTCCTCGTCGGAGAGGATCATCGACTTCCGCTCGGCGCCCATCAGCACCTTGTCCTTGGCCAGTTCGCAGTCGTACATGGTGACTGTCTTGCGATTCTGGCGCGCTGCCAGCAACGCCGCTTCGTTCACCAGGTTCGCCAGGTCGGCGCCGGAGAAGCCGGGTGTGCCACGAGCGAGAACGGAGAGATCGACGTCGTCGCCCAAAGGAATCTTGCGGCTGTGCACGCGAAGGATTTCTTCACGTCCGCGAACATCAGGACGAGGAACTACTACGCGGCGGTCGAAACGGCCGGGCCGCAGCAGCGCCGGATCGAGCACGTCGGGACGGTTGGTCGCGGCGATCAGGATGACGCCTTCGTTCGACTCGAAGCCGTCCATCTCGACCAGCAACTGGTTCAACGTCTGTTCGCGCTCGTCGTGTCCGCCGCCGAGGCCTGCGCCACGGTGACGCCCGACGGCGTCGATTTCGTCGATGAAGATGATGCAGGGAGCATTCTTCTTGCCCTGCTCGAACAGGTCGCGAACGCGCGAGGCGCCCACGCCAACAAACATTTCTACGAAGTCGGAACCCGAAATCGAGAAGAAAGGAACGTTCGCTTCACCCGCAACGGCACGGGCCAACAAGGTTTTGCCGGTGCCCGGAGGTCCGACCAGCAGCACGCCCTTCGGAATGCGTCCGCCCAGCTTCTGGAACTTTTGCGCCTCGCGCAGAAACTCGATGATCTCGCGCAGCTCTTCTTTCGCCTCATCGACGCCGGCGACGTCCTTGAACGTCACCTTCTTCTGCTGCATCGAGAGCAGGCGCGCCCGGCTCTTGCCGAAGCTCAACGCCTTGTTTCCGCCCGTCTGCATCTGGCGGATCATGATGAACCACAGGGCACCGATCAGGATGAGCGGCGAAAGCTGCAGTAGCCAGCTCGGCCAACTGCCGCCCTGGTTGTCACGCACCGTGACCTGGACGTTCTTCTCCCGCATGAGCTTGTACATGTCGGGATAATTCGTCGGAACGGTCGTAATAAATGCTGTTCCGTCGTTGTTCTTGCCGCGAACTTCCGGCCCTGTGATCGTGACATCGTGAACCTTGCCGGCATCGACGTTACCCATCAGATCCGAAAAGGTGATCTGCGCTTCCTTCGGACCGTTGGTGCCTGACTTGACGACCTGCCACAACAACACCGCGCACAGCACGATGACCAGCCAGAACACCACCGTCTTTACTGTTGAATTCACCTAGTCGCTCCTAAAACCCGTGCACCCGTATTAGACACCACGGGAACGCCTCTTCTCTGCCTCGTTAGATGCCTCGAGAAGCGAATCGTCTCAGTAGATTGAGCCCGCATTGATTGTAACCCGACTGGCAGAAGAAATGTGCCGCCAAACTGATGGGTTGGCGACCGAAAAGTAACCCAAAAAACGCTTAATCCTGAATCACTTGGAGGCGCTGCGGGCAATCGCCTCTCTGGTTGTCGCAAGATAGGGCAAATTTCGTCCCATAT
>Ga0335069_10011519_pt1 | contig 12467 bp, 9 predicted proteins | sample Lox_Sample_11_FD_206714 | JGI IMG/M metagenome (GOLD analysis project Ga0335069, IMG submission 206714) | Soil microbial communities from Loxahatchee National Wildlife Refuge, Florida, United States - Lox_Sample_1.1 | ecosystem: Environmental > Terrestrial > Soil > Wetlands | place: USA: Florida...
AAAAGTTTAGAACCAACGTGGCCTTATATGCGGCCGACATGTGGAAGAAATACTTAAACATCGACATGAAGGTCACCCCGCTTGATCCGGCCCTGTTTTTTACCCGCAGGGACAAAGGAGACTTCGATATCGTTATCGACACACTCAACACGATTACGGGAAGCTCGGTGATCGAGTTCTTGAGCAGCATGGTCTCCGGAGAGACGGTCAATTACAGCAAATGGTCAAACAAAGAATATGATGGGCTTGTGCGACAGGTGATAGCCACCCAGGATCGCACAAAGAGGATTGCCCTCGCACGAAAAGCGCAGACAATATTCTTCAATGAGATGCCCTATATCATTTTTTGCGGACAGTCCTACGGAACGGCCTGGCGTCCCGATCTCATGACCGGGTGGCCGGCGAAAAAAGGCGTAGTGATTCAACCCGTATATACGAACTGGGGCAGCATCGATCGCATATGGTTCGAGGGAACGGCAAAAAGATGGATGAAATCAAAATAAGGAGGGTCAATCCATGAAGCACATAGGCCGTATTATTCTGTCGATCATCATCTTGGCCGCTGGTTTAGGGCTCCTCGTCACCCCGCTTGTATCGGGCGCCGAGACCAAGGGTCCTATCCGGGGAGGGACGTTAAGACTGGCCATTGTTTCGGATGCGCCGTCGTTTGACGCACATACCTCCACATCGGGGCGGGTACTGATTCACGCCGCCGCCGTCTTCAACGGGCTGGTGCGAACAAACCCCATGAAAGAACAGGTGACGGTGGAGAATGTGATCCCCGATCTCGCACAGAGCTGGAAGATAAGCCCCGATGGCAAAACGTATACATTCATACTGCGCAAGGGAGTGAAATTCCATGATGGAGTCCCCTTCACGGCGAAAGATGTGAAGTACAGTATAGATAAATACCGTGACCCCAAGAGAAGCGCTTTTGCATCCTACGTTGAGCCTATCGAGAGCGTAGATATCGTCGATGACTACACGGTGAAGATTCTGCTTAAGCACCCCTATGCTGAACTCCTCCTCTTTCTCTGTCCCCCTTATGCGTCGATCTATCCTGAGCACTTGAAGAACGTCGATCCGAGGACCACAGACTTCCTCGTGGGTACCGGCCCTTTCAAATATAAATCCCATGTGCCTGGCAAGGTCTACACCTATGAAAGAAACCCTGACTACTTCATAAAAGGCCTGCCATATCTGGACAAATACGAAGTCTACATCCTTGGTTTTGATGCCATGGTCGATGCATTCATTGGGGGAAATATAGATACCTGCGGGAATTTGAGGCTCTATCTAGATAATGACCGGGACATGGTATTGAAAGTAAAAAAATACGCCCCGGAAGCGGTTCCGGCATTGCAGCCGTCAGGCTCCACAAGAGGCGCCTATTTTAGCTTCGAACACAAGGGCCCCTGGCATGATGCGAGGGTGCGCAAAGCCATGGCTATGACTCTCGATTACAAAGACCTCATCATCGCAGGGGTCGGCGGCCTCGAGCTCAACTATGTAGAAGGCGCAGGGCTCGTTCCCTTCTACCTGAAAGAGGCCCTGTCCAAACAGGAAGTGGCAAAAGCTTTAGGCATCGACAAACCTTTAGACAAACGGGTAGCGGAGGCAAAGAAGCTCCTCAAGGATGCAGGCGTGCCGAACGGTTTTACCCTTGAATGCATCACGAGATCGGATGAGAAGTTCAGGGTCAACGTGGCCTTATATACGGCCGACATGTGGAAGAAATACTTAAACATCGACATGAAGGTGACCCCGCTGGACCAGGCCCTGTTTTTTACCCGCAGGGACAAAGGAGACTTCGATATCGTTATCGACACACTCAACACGATTACGGGAAGCTCGGTGATCGAGTTCTTGAGCAGTTTTATTAGTGGAGAGACAGTCAACTATGGAAAATGGTCGAGCAAAGAGTACGACAATCTCGTGCAGCAGGTGATCCTTACCCAGGACCGCGCAAAGAGGGTTGCGCTTTCCCGGAAGGCGCAGACGGTCTTTTTCGATGCGATGCCGTTCATCAACTTTTGCGGCTCATCGTATGGAACGGCCTGGCGTCCCGATCTCATGACGGGATGGCCCCCGAAAAAGGGGGTTGTCATACAGCCCGTGGCCACGAACTGGAACAGTATCGACCGTATATGGTTTACCGGAACGGCCACGAGATGGGCCAAATCGAAATAGAAAAGAGGAACTTCCTTTAAGAGGCATGACCGTGGCCATAGCAAAAGAAACGATCCTCAGTGTGAAGAATCTACGCACTCATTTTCTCAGGCGTTATCGGCCGCCTGTTAAGGCCGTGGACGGCTTGAGTTATACAGTAAGAAAGGGAGAAATGGTTGCCATCGTCGGAGAATCGGGATGCGGCAAGACCATGGGGGCCCTCTCCCTTGTGCGCCTCAATCCGCCTACGAGCAAGGTAGTAGGCGGAGAGGTGATATGGCAGGGCCAGGACCTTTTGAAGTTTTCGGAGTCCGGGATGCGCCGGGTAAGAGGGAGGGAAATAGGTGTAGTCTTCCAGAACCCTTTGAGTTCCTTAAACCCGCTCATGACGATCGCAGACCAGATGGCCGAGGCGCTTAAGTTACACCGCGGTATGAGTAAGACAGAGGGCCGCGACGAATCAAAAAGGGTACTGGAGACGGTATCTGTGCCTGACGTAGACAGTAAGATGAGGGCTTATCCTTTTGAGTTAAGCGGCGGCATGAGGCAGCGGGTCATGGTGGCCATGGCGATATGCTGCAATCCTCAATTGCTCATCGCCGATGAACCGACTACCGCCCTCGATGCCACGACACAGGGACAGATTCTGGAACTTATCGTCGCTGCCAATGACAAGGATGGCAGAGCGACAATCCTTGTGACTCACGACCTGGGGATTGTGGCTCGATACGCGGATACTGTCCATATTATGTATGCGGGGCGTATTGTAGAGAGCGCCGGTTGCGTGGAGCTTTACTCCCAGCCGCAGCATCCTTACACCGAGGCGCTGCTCAAGGCCGTGCCCCGGTTTGATAGCAAAATAGAGTACGAGCTTAGTCCGATCGGAGGCTTTCCCCCGCGGCTTGATCGTCTGGGCGAGGGCTGCTCGTTCGCGCCGCGGTGCGGCAAGCGCCTCGCACGCTGTGATAAGGAATCGCCTCCTTTTAAGACTATCTCGGAGAACCACTCTGTGGCCTGCTGGCGAATTGATGGAGGTTAGAAGAAGAACATGGCTGAACCCCTCATCGTAGTTGACGGACTGACGAAACGCTACCCCGTTACCAAAGGTTTTTTTAAGCATGCCGTTGGCAGTATAAATGCCGTGGACGGGGTGAGCTTTACCATTGAGCCGGGACAGACGTTCGGGCTTGTGGGTGAGAGCGGTTGCGGCAAGACCACTCTTGGCCGCCTGATCCTCCAAACCATTCAACCGAGTTCCGGACGGATCACCTTCGAGGGAAGACAGATCAGCTTTGACACGAAGACGAGACCGAAAAGCTTAAGTTCCAAGATGCAGGTCGTGTTTCAGGACCCTTATAGTTCACTGAACCCCCGGCAGAAGATACGGGACATTATCCTGGAGCCGCTCAAAATCCAGGGAGACATTCCGCAAGACGCCATGACCGAGCGACTTCAGAAACTCTATACGCTCACGGGATTGGAAGAGGATATGGGTGAGCGATACCCTCATATGCTCTCGGGAGGACAGCAGCAGCGGGTATGTATCGCCCGGGCCATGATCGTACAACCGAGCTTCGTGGTGTGTGATGAACCGGTGGCATCGCTCGATGTGTCAATCAGGGCCCAGATTCTCAACCTCCTTAAATCTCTGCAAGATCAACTGAATGTTTCCTATCTTTTCATTTCTCATGATCTTTCCGTAGTGCATTACGTGAGTCACATGGTTGCCGTCATGTATCTCGGAAAGATTGTGGAGATATCGCCCAAGGCCGAGCTCTATCAGGACCCACTGCATCCGTATACGCGGGCGCTGCTTTCCGCAATTCCGATTCCTGACCCCGTACTCGAGCGACAGCGAAGAAGAAGCATCGTGCAGGGTGAGGTGCCGAGTGCGCTCAATATCCCCTCAGGATGTCGTTTTCATCCTCGCTGTCCGGATGCGAAAAAGGCTTGTTTTGAAGAGGAGCCGGCGTTACGGGAAGCAAAGCCTGGGCACTGGGTCAACTGCCACACGTAAGACAAGGAGAAACCGATGGGTAAAGATAAAAGAGTATCGCCAGGCAAAAAAGATCATCGAGAGAATAACCCAACTCCCGCTCTGCGGGAAAGCGTGGGAATCAAAGGTGCCTCCGGTACCAACAGGGGCCGGGATGCAGCCTTTGACCTGGCGCAGTATGTAGTAAACACAGCCTACGCGGACCTGCCGGGCGAGCTCGTGGAGATGACCAAACGATGTATTCTCGATACTTTGGGCGTCACAATCGCTGCTTCCACCCTGGATGCGGCGGCAAAAGAGATTGTCGAGCTTATCAAGGAAGGGGGCGGCAAACAAGAGAGCACCATCCTTGGTTTTGGCGGCAAGCTACCCTGTTGGATGGCGGCCTTTGTCAACGGTGCGATGGGACACATGGTGGATTACGACGACATGCATATGATGGGCAAGATTCATTCCGGTGTAACGACTGTTCTCCCTGGCTTGGCTATAGCGGAGCGTATAGGAAAAGTCACGGGCAGGGATTTCATTGCGGCCGTCGCGTTGGGAAATGACATCATGGTGAGACTGGGGCGGGCGATTACCTTGAGCCCTCAGGGACGGGACGAATGGACTATGGACAAGGGCTGGTTCTCCACACAACTGTTTGGCTTCATCAGCGGTGCGGCTACGGTGGGTAAACTACTCAAGCTTTCCGAGGAACAGATGATAGATGCCTTCGGTATCGCGTTTGCCCAGTTGTCGGGCAGTCGGCAGATGGGCACAGGGTTTGCCGCAGAGACGAGGGCCATTCAGGCAGCTTGGACCGGCAAGGGGGCCGTACTCTCTGCGCTGCTTGCCAAGCGGGGTATAACCGGTTCGCGAGACAGTTTTGAAGGAAAGTACGGGTTATACAGGGTTTATCTCCAGGCCGATCCCGACAGGGATTCTTTAGTAGGCGCGCTCGGCAGGAGGTTCGACGGCATGAGAATGCAGTTTAAGCCGTGGCCCGCGTGCGGCGCCACGCATCCCGTGATTTACAGTACGCTTGAAATCATGCGTGAACACGGACTGAAAGCCAAAGACGTGGAGGAAGTGAGGATCGTGGGCGGCTCTCCCCATACGAGGCTTCTTTCCGAGCCCATCGAATCCAAGCGGCAACCGAAGACCGCGATCGACGGCAAATACAGTATTCCCTTTACGGTGGCCATAGCCGTGGCCAAAGGCAATGTCACGCTTCATGATTACACACCGGAAGGGTTGAACGATCCCACGGTTCTTAAGATAGCGCAGAGGATTACCTACCATTACGTGCCGGAGGTAGCTGGCAAACGGGAAGAAGAATCCCCCGTTGTAGAGATAAGGGTTAGCAATGGCGCCCTGTACAGACGACAGGATGAGATAATCTATGGGATGCCTGAGAAGGCTGTGAGCGGAGAGGATCTCATGGTCAAATTCAAGGATTGCCTCTCTTTTTCGGCAATACCTATTCGCGACGAGGATGCAGTGAGGGCTGCCGATATGATCGGCAAGCTTGAGACTATCCCTGATGTGAGTCAGGTGATCGATCTACTCGGCGGGAGCGCCAGCTGAAGGGTTTTGTGAGTTTGAGCGGTGATTTGAAGAGGAGGATTAATGATGGTTGAGAATGATGTGGTGACGTTATGCGCTGTGGGCGATGTGGGGCCGGACCGAGAGGACCCCGATTCTATATTCCAATTCTCCGCTGAAACCACGAGAGGAGCGGATATTGCATTCTGCCAGCTTGAGAGGAGCCTCACCAAGGGGGGATCCCGGCAGGTGCAGATCAGATCGCATCACTCACGGGTTGATCCCAAAAACGTGTCGGCTCTCGTCTCCGGCGGATTCAACGTGGTCTCCTTTGCCAGTAATCACACCCTCGACTGGGGCGTGGAGGGTCTTTTCGATACCATGGAGCTTCTCAAGGCCAAAGGCATGCATGTGATCGGGGTAGGACGGGACATAGAGGAGGCGCGACGACCCGTGGTGATCGAAAAGAAAGGTGTGAAGATCGCCTTTCTGGGCTACTGCTCGGTGCTGCCCAAGGGTTATGACGCGGCCCCCGGGGTAGCCGGCTGCGCGCCGCTTCGAGCCACCACATTCTATGAACAGGTCGACTGGCAGGCAGGAACGCCTCCCAAAATTGTCACGAATACGAATCAGAACGACTTGAACGACATGATCAAAGACATTCAAAAGATCAGGCCGCTTGTAGATATCGTGATCGTCTCCGTGCACTGGGGCATCCACTTTGCGCCCGCTATGATCGCCATGTACCAGCGTGAGGCGGGTCACGCCGCTATCGACGCAGGCGCGGATTTGATTCTCGGACATCATGCCCACATCCTCAAGGGAATCGAAGTCTACAAGGGAAAGACGATCTTTTACAGTCTCGGTAATTTTGCCTTTGATGTGCCTGCCTCCTTCGTACTCAGCGATCCAGGATACAGGCAGATGAGACAGAGATATCCCTGGGATGTGGACCCCGGGTATACGGGGTACGGCTATCCTGTCGATTCGAGAAAGACCATGATCGTGCGCTGTTTGATTTCTCGCAAAGGGATTGAGAAGGTCTCGTTCCTTCCGGCCTTGATAAATAAAGATGCTGAGCCGGAAATATTGCGCGTGGGCGACGGGCGCTTTAAGGATGTGGTAGATTATCTGAGCTCCGTTTCAAAAATCGAGAAGCTCGAATCCAGGCTCACCACGAGCGGCGATGAGGTGGTGGTTTCTTGAACGGATGCGAGGGCAAAGACATGGACGAACAAGCGTTGACGATGTTTGCGGTTGGTGATTTGTCGCTCGGGGTGCCCGACGCTCAATCTCTCTTTGAGCTCGCGGCTCCCACGCTTCGCCGGGCCGAAATTGTAGTCGGTCAGGTGGAGCACGTCTTCACGGCGAGGCCGATCACAACGAGAATCGATACGACCGCGCCTCCGGCTGACCCGAAGAACATGAGCGCCCTGCCGTTCGCCGGTATCAATGTGGCCACCGTCGCGAGCAATCACGTGTGGGATTCGGGCCCTCCCGGTATCGAGGATACTTTAGCCGGACTTGCCGCTTATGGCATAGTCACGGTGGGGGCGGGTATGAACATCGATGAAGCCCGCAGGCCTGCAATAGTTGAACGTTCGGGCATTCGTTTCGGTTTTCTGGATTACAATTGTGTTGGACCCAAAGAGACATGGGCCGGTCAGGGCAAGGCCGGGTGCGCTTACGTGTATATCATTACCTATTATGAGTTAGACAATCCGAGCCCCGGGGGACCGCCGACCATTTACACGTTTGCGGAACCGAAGAGTCTTGAGGCCATGCTCGACGATATAGGAAAACTAAGACCTCTCTGCGATGTGCTCACGGTCAGTTTTCATAAGGGCATCGGCCACACGCCCATCAAGATCGCCCGATATGAGCAGGACATATCCCATTTAGCTATAGACGCGGGGGCCGACTTGATTTTAGCGCACCATGCCCATATCCTGAAAGGTATCGAGGTCTATCATGGGAAAACGATCTTTCATGGGTTGGGCAACTTCGTTACCGCCGTGAGACATCTGACTCCGGACCCCGCCAAAGGCGCCGGGCAATGGGCGAACCGAAGGAGAGAGCTTTTCGGGTTTGAGCCTGACCCCGAGTATCCCACATATCCTTTCCACCCAGAAGCAAAAAATACGATCATTGCCAAATGCACGATTAAAGCGGGCAAAATCTCACGGGTGGCGTATCTGCCCTGTGTTGTGAATAAACTCGCGCAGCCCGAAATCGTAAGATGCGATGAACGGGGGCAGCAGGTCTTTGACTATGTGGAGAAGATAACCAAAGGCGCGGGCCTCAACGCACGATTCGAGTGGGAAGGGGATGAGGTACTGATCCGCGAGTAAACAGATATGGGCGCCGGCTCACATTCTATGCAGCGCAACGTGGAATCTTCCTTGAGGAGGGAATATGAAGATTGATATTTTTGCCCATTTTTTGCCTAGGAAGTACTTCGACAGACTGCTCAAGAAGGCGAAAAACGCTGATTTTTCGAGGTCGGGCGGATGGATGCTCCAGAACCCTGCCTTAAGTAACATCGATGTCCGGCTCAAGGTCATGGACAGATATCCGGATGTGCTCCAGGTACTAACTGTAGCCACGCCGCCCATGGAGACCCTTGTTGGTCCCAAGGATGCCGCCGAGCTTGCTCAAATAGCAAATGACGAAATGGCTGAACTCGTTGCCCGCCATCCCGATAGGTTTGTCGCCGCTGTGGCCTGCCTGCCGCTCAAAAATATCGACGCTGCTCTTAAAGAGGCGGACAGGGCCATCACCAAGCTGCACATGAGGGGCGCACAGGTCTTTACGAACGTGAACGGGGAGATGCTCGATGCGCGCGAGTTTAGACCGCTCTATGAGAAGATGGTACATCACGATCTTCCATTATGGATCCATCCCGTGGATCCCCTTATCATGCGAAGCGCGCCCAAAGGAGTCGCGGGACCCATCCAGAACTGGATCAATCACCTGCCCATGGGTTCTTTTATATGGCCTTTTGAAACCGCATTGACTATGCTGAGCCTCGTCAATGCGGGCACCTTCATAGATTTTCCGACCATCAAATTCATAACGCACCACTGCGGGGGCATGGTGCCTTTTTTCGAGCGGAGGATCAAGAGGGTCGCGAACGCCGAGCATTTGCATAAGTTCTACAACGATACGGCGGTCTACGGAAATACCTCGGCGCTCATGTGCGGCTACGATTACTTCGGGCCCGACCGCTTGCTTTTTGGAACCGATATGCCTCTTGGCGCAACCGGTCAGGGCGGTTATGGATACACGTGGGACACGGTACGCTCGGTCGAACAGATGAGCGTGCCTGATGCGGATAAGACGAAGATATTTGAAGAGAACACCCGGAAATTATTGAGGCTGACGATATAACAGGGAACATAGAGTTTCAAACAGTTGCGAACCGGGTTCGCTATGGCTACCAGGTAAAGAATAATTCTGCTCATGTGCGGAGCGACATTAAGGAGGCAGGCATGGGAAGGAATAAATACCTTTTGATGTGTATAGTACCGGTCATATTAGCGGCCCTCATGATACCCTGTCATGTGATGGCACAGCAGGCGAAGGTGATCGAGCTCACCTACGGCACACCCTATGCGGCCGATCATGCCTTTAGCCTGACCGATCAGAAGTGGATTGCCAAGATCGAAAAAGAGACAAACGGCAGGGTAAAAATCAAGCCATACTGGGGAGGTGCCATAATCGGAGGCAGGGACGCCGTGGAAGAGCTCACCCAGGGCGCCGTGGACATGGCCTTTATTAATCCCGCAACATCGAAGAGTGGTTTCTTGATTCACAAAGCGAGCTATCTGTTCTTCTACGGCGCGAACCAGACGGTGGGGGCCAGGGTCTTTAAGGAACTACTGAAAAAGTTTCCGGAGATAGAGGGCGAATACAAGGGCATGAAGGTGCTCTGCTGGGGCGGGTCTACCCATCAACTCATCACCCGGAAACCTGTGCGCAGGATAGCGGACCTCAAAGGCATGAGACTCAAGTCACTCGGTGATATGGCCGGTGTGCTCAAAGAACTCGGGGTGGAAGGCATATCCTTATCCAACGCAGAAGTCTACGTTGCCCTGCAAAAGGGTATCATAGACGGGCTGCTTTCACCCGCTGAAACCCTTGAGGTCTTGAAACTGTCTGAGGTCGCCAAGTATGTCACGCTGATCAATCTCTACAAAACACATAGCGGTATGCGAGCCATGAATCTCGCTAAGTGGAACAGCCTGCCCCCTGACATCAAGCAGGTCTTTGAACGAAACATAGACTGGTACGGACAGGAGGCGGACGATAGCCAGCTTAAAGGCAATCAGCATGCCATGGAAGACGGGAAGAAGCTCGGTGTGGAGTTCATAACCTTGCCCAAAGATGAGCTCGATAAATTCTATGCGCCCATGAAAGCCGAGGCCATAAAAGAGGCCCAGGCGCTCGATGCAAAAGGACTTCCCGGAACGAAGATACTGAGCGAGGCACAACGCCTCATCCAACTGTACAGCAAGTGAGGCCGCTCGCTGCAACAAGCAGGTTCTTAAAAGGCGGCGCCGGTCCTGGCTTAGTCATCAGGGCATGGGAATGATCGGTTGGGTCATGGTATGAAGAACAACGTGGAAGAAAGATGCCGTGTCGGGCCTGATTCTTTATAACGCCAATGTGATGACCATGGGTCCCTGTCCGGCCGTGGCTCGCTCTATCGCCGCCGAGGGTGCACGTATATCGGCGGTTGGAAACGATCAGGCGATCCGCAAAACCAAAAACAAGGCGACAGAGACAATCGATTGCAAAGGCAGAACCGTGATCCCCGCCTTTATCGACGCCCATTGCCATCTTGCCGCGTATGCCGAGCACCTTGTGGCTCTTGATTTGTCACCCAAGGCCGAGATCACTTCAATAAGAGATATACAGGATAAAATAAGGTCACTCACGCAGAGCCTCTCGCCCGATCAGTGGATAAGGGGAAAAAGATACGACGAATTTTCTCTGTCCGAAAAGCGACATCCGCATCGTCTTGATCTCGATCAAGCAGCCCCTACTCATCCGGTCAAGCTTACTCACCGGTCCGGATATGCCCACGTGCTCAATAGCGTTGGCTTAGCGCATCTCGGCATTACTGGAGAAACGGCCGATCCCGAGGATGGTATTATCGACCGGGATCTCGAGACAGGCGAACCCACGGGCATCCTTTACGGTATGGGCGCATATCTCGCAGAAAAAATCCCGCCTCTTGATGACGACCAATTGAAACAGGGGGCAAAACTCGCAAATCAAGAATTGCTCGGTTACGGCATCACCTCGGTTCAGGATGCCTCATCGCACAACGATCTGAATCGCTGGAGCACGTTTCAACGGTGGAGGGACAAAGATATCTTAAAACCGGCCATCACTATGATGCTTGGCCTCAAAGGGTTCGAGGAATATAAGCGTGAGGCTTATCCGCCAGGCCCTCGCGAAAGCGGGCTTCGTATGGGAGGTGTGAAGATCATTATCCATGAAGTTACGGGAAGCCTTAAGCCGGCCCGTAAAACGCTCAACGAGATGGTCCTCGAAATCCACCGGGCAGGACTCCAGGCCGTGCTCCACGCCGTGGACGAGCGTGCTATCGAGGCCGCTTGCGACGCCGTGGAATACGCGCTCACGTGCGATCCAAGACCCGATCACCGTCACCGCATCGAACATTGCTCGGTCTGTCCGCCCGCTTTGGCCAAACGGATCGCCTCGCTCGGGATCACCGTAGTTACCCAGCCTTCCTTCATATATTATAGTGGTGAGCGGTATCTCGAAACGGTTTCGCCAGAGGAATTGATCCACCTCTATCCAATAGGCACGCTGATAGAAAGCGGTGTCAGGGTGGCGGCCGGTTCAGATTTTCCTGTGGCAGAACCGAACCCTCTTGTTGGTGTCTATGGCGCTGTAGCGAGGGTATCGCAGAAGGACAGGCCCGTACTACCCGAGCAAGGAATCGGGCATGTGGAGGCGCTCGGCATGTACACATATGAGGCGGCCCGGGCCTCCTTTGAAGAAGAAGAAAGAGGCTCTATCGAGGTGGGCAAACGAGCGGACCTCGTTATCTTAAGCGATGATTTGAGCCGCGTTCCCGATCACGCGCTGAAGTCGGTACGCGTGGACATGACCATTATGGGCGGTGAGATCGTCTGGCGCCGATAGCCTCGCGTGCGATGCACCTGTTCCATGGATCATACGCACGTTGAGGATAACGCTGCCCAAGATCCGGCTAGGGTTTTTCTGTCTTATATTGGAAGTGGATAATACCCTCCCGCTCAAGCCTTTGGATTTCGTTCTCCGAATAGCCGAGCCTCTCCATGGTCTGCCTTGTGTGTTCCCCTGGCAGCGCCGCAACATGCCTTATTCTCCCCGGTGTCTCCGAGAGCTTGATCGGTATGCCGATCTGTTTCACCGTCTTCCCCAGAGGAGCGTCCTCTATTTCAAGGACCATTTGACGGTGAATAACCTGCGGGTCACGCAGTGCTTCATCCGGGTCATATACCGGGGCTACCTGTGAACCCGCATTGGTGAGGATTAAGACCCACTCATCCCGGTTCCGGCTGAGCATGATTTTGCCGATAGCCTCTATCATTGTCTCCTTCTTTTCCGGATCGTGCTGAAATGGAATGAACTCTTCCTTGCCTATGGTCCGGCAGAATCTCTCCCAGTACTGATGCTCGAGGTCAGTGGTGCATATATACTTTCCATCCTTTGTCTGCCACACGCCGAGATAGGGCGTTTTGCCCCTGCGCTCAGG
>Ga0335069_10011521_pt1 | contig 12466 bp, 11 predicted proteins | sample Lox_Sample_11_FD_206714 | JGI IMG/M metagenome (GOLD analysis project Ga0335069, IMG submission 206714) | Soil microbial communities from Loxahatchee National Wildlife Refuge, Florida, United States - Lox_Sample_1.1 | ecosystem: Environmental > Terrestrial > Soil > Wetlands | place: USA...
CGGGGCATCCCGCTGATCGGCATGAACGACAGCGCCGGCGCCTACGTGCCGGCGGGCGTCGGCGGGCTCGACGGGTACTCGGAGGCGTTCACGGCGCTCCGCAAGATCAGCGGCGTCGCGCCGAGCATCATGTGCATGTTCGGGTTCAACGCCGGCGGCGGGTCGTACCTGCCGCGGCAGGGGAGCTTCGTCATCCAGCCGGCCGGGACGTTCTTCGGGCTCACGGGGCCGCAGGTCATCAAGAGCGTGCTGGGCGAGGACGTGACGCCCGACGACCTCGGTGGCCCCAAGGTGCACGGCGCGAGCGGCGTCGCCGACGTGACCGTCGCCGACGAGGTCGCGGCGCTGCGCACGGCGAAGCGGCTGCTGGGCTACCTGCCCAACTCGAACCAGGTGGCGCCGCCTTTCGAGAAGACGTCGGATCCGATCGACCGGAAGACCACCGAGGTCGACACGCTGCTCCGGCGCGCGTTCAACTCGCCGACCGGGTTCAACACGCCGATCGACGTCAGCATCATCGTCGAGCGCATCTGCGACCACGGCGACTACTTCGAGCTGCAGCCCGACCGGGCGCGGAACGCGCTCACCTGCTTCGGGCGCCTCGGCGGCAACGTGGTGGGCTTCGTCGCCAACAACAGCGCGGTCGCGAGCGGGCAGATCGACGTCGACGCGGCCTTCAAGATCGCGCGCTTCGTCCGTTTCTGCTCGATCTACAACATCCCCGTGATCTTCATCGAGGACACCACCGGCTTCCTCCCCGGCCGCGACCAGGAGAGCCGCGGCATCGTGCAGGCCGGGCGCGCGATGCTGGATTCGATCATCGACCTCCGCACGCCGCGCATCCTGTTGATCCTGCGCAACGCGTTCGGCGGCGCGTACGCCGCGTTCAACTCGACGTACGTCGGCGCCGACCTGGTGCTGGCGCTGCCGACCACGCGTGTCGCCGTCATGGGCACCGCCGGCAAGGAGTTCGTCTACAAGGCGGAGCTGAAGCACGTGCGCGACGAGGTCGCGCGCCGGCGGAAAGCGGGGGCGCCCGAGGCCGAGGTCGCGGAGTGGCTCCGGGCCGAGGAGGCGAAGCTCAACCAGCGCTACGAGAAGGAGCTGATGAACCCGAAGGAGGCGCTCAGCCTGGGCTCGATCTCCGAGATCGTGATGCCCGAGGACCTGCGCGTGATCCTCTGCCGCAACCTCGAGTTCTTCCTCCGCCACTACGTGCCCGGCCCGATGCAGTCGGTGCAGCGGGAGTTCCACTGATGCCCACCTCCGCCGCTCCCGAGCCCCGGCCGTCCCTCGTCCACCGCGATCGCCGCCTGGGGCGCGCCACGTCGAAGTGGGTGCAGTCGTTCGCCTGCGAGGACATGGGTGTGCTGATCGTCTGCCGCGGCCCGATCCGGAAGGAGGCGCTCGACGTCTTCGCCGAGATGGGGATGACGAACGTCGGCATCCTGCTCTCGGAGAAGGACTCGATCGTCTTCCCGCGCGCGCTCTCTCCGGAGCTGCGGAAGATGGACCCGGCGCACGTGCACCCGGTCCCGGACTACTCGGGCGCGACGAAGGAGGAGCGCGTCGAGCGGGTGCAGCAGATGATCCGCCTCTGCCGCGAGCACGGCTACGGCTACGTGTTCGCGGGCTACGGGTTCATGGCGGAGGACGCCGGGTTCGTCGAGACGCTGGAGAACGCGGGCATCGGGTTCATCGGCCCGTGCTCGCACACGCAGCGCGCGGCGGGCGCCAAGGACGAGGCGAAGCGGACCGCGATCGCCAACGACGTGTCGGTGACGCCGGGCGTGAACGACGCGACCGCGCGCACGATCCTGCGCCTGCACCCCGACCGCGCCGCGCTCGCGAAGCTGGCGCGCGAGCACAAGCTCGACGTGCCGGCGCTGAAGGACGAGAAGCACCACCTCGACACGATCGCCGCGGAGCTCCTGGAGGCCGCGTACCGCAAGCATATCGACCTCTACACCATCGAGGAACTGGGCGAGACGCTCCGGCTCGAGGCCGCACGGCTCTTGAAGGACCAGCCCGGGCGTCGCTTCCGCCTGAAGGCGATCGGGGGCGGCGGCGGCAAGGGGCAGCGCATCTTCTCCGACGCCGCCCAGGTGCCGGCGCTGGCGCGCGAGGTCCTCGCCGAGGTGAAGGCCACCGGCGTCGGCGACGACAAGAACATGCTGCTCGAGCTGAACATCGAGCAGACGCGCCACAACGAGATCCAGATGCTCGGCAACGGCACCTGGTGCGTGACGCTCGGCGGCCGCGACTGCTCGCTCCAGATGCACGAGCAGAAGCTGGTCGAGGTCTCGATCACGCAGGAGGGGCTCCAGCGCGCCGTCGACGAGGCGCGCGCCGCGGGGCAGCGCCGGCGCGCCGACGTGCTCGAGGCCGACCTGGGCGTGCTGATGCGGATGGAGCTGGAGGCAGAGCGCTTCGGGCGCGCGGTCCACCTCGACTCCGCGTCGACCTTCGAGTGCATCGTCGACGGCGAGCGGCACTACTTCATGGAGGTGAACACCCGCATCCAGGTCGAGCACCGCGTCTCCGAGCTGTGCTACGGCCTCAAGTTCACCAACCCCGACGATCCCGAGGATGCGTTCGTGGTCGAGTCGCTGGTCGAGGCGATGGCGATCATCGCCAGGCACAAGAAGCGGCTGCCGCGGCCGGAACGGGTGCCGCGCGAGGGCGCGGCGATCGAGGTGCGGCTCAACGCCACCGACCGCGCGCTCAATCCGGCCGCGGGCGGCGTCATCATCCACTGGTCGGACCCGGTCGACGGCGAGATCCGCGACGACCAGGGCATCTCGATCAAGAACCCAGACACGGACCTGTTCATGCGCTACCGGCTGGCGGGCGCGTACGACTCGAACGTCGCGCTGCTGCTGGCGACGGGCGCGGACCGGCGCGAGAGCTGGGCGCGGATCGTCGACATCGTCCGTCGCACGACGCTCCGCGGGATCGACCTCGCCACCAACCTCGAGTTCCACTACGGGATCCTCAAGTGGTTCCTCGCGCGCGACCCGTGGGCCAAGCCGACGACGCGCTTCGTGGTGCCGTACCTGACCGCGGTCGGCGAGCTGGCGGAGGAGGCGCAGGCGCTCGACTTCGAGTTCGCCTTCCAGCAGATCGCGCGCCGCGCGGGGCGGGGGCTCGACGGCAAGGCGGCCGCCGAGACGCGGCGGATCCTGGAACTCAAGGAGACGCTGCTTGAGCGGCCGATCTTCGGGCTGATCGAGGAGCCGCACTTCCTCTCGGCGTGGCTCAGCAAGCATCGCCTCGACTTCGCCGTCGACACGAAAGGCCACGTCACGTGGAAGCGGAACCCGGTCGAGGTGCTGTCCGAGACGTACCACCTGCTGAACCTGGACCAGGGCACGGGCGAAGCCGCGCACCGGATCTGGGACCACGACCGCGACATGCTCGACACCGCGCTGGGCTTCTATCGTCGCCTCGCGGCGCGCGGCGCCAACGAGCCGTGGCCACAGCTGGACGCGACGCTCCGGAGCGAGCGGCCGGCGTTCGGCATCGACGCCAGGACGTGGGAGCGCGTGCGCGCCGCCCACATCGGCCATCAACTCGGGCTCGATATCCTCTCGATGCTGCCGATGATCGCCGCCCGCACGAAGTTCTTCGAGCTGGCGCTCCAGGACGACCTCACCGTCTACATCCCCGAGCGCCTGCTCGACCCGAAGCACCAGGAGGCGATGCGCCGGGTGCTGGTGCCGCCGCCCTTCACCAAGTCCGACGAGATCGTGGCCGCGATGGGCGGCACGTTCTACGCGCAGGAGGCCCCGCACCTGCCGCCCTTCGTCGAGAAGGGCAGCCACTTCGAGAAGGGCGAGCCACTCTACATCATCGAGGTCATGAAGATGTTCAACAAGGTGCTGGCGCCGTTCGCGGGCACGATCCGCGAGGTGCTGATGCCGACGAGCGGCGTCGTGGTGCGGAAGGGGCAACCGCTGTTCAAGATCACGCCCGACGAGGTGATGGTGGAGGTCGACCCGGAGGAGCGGGCGAAGCAGGTGCGGGAGAATACGGCGGCGTACCTGGCGAAGCTGGGGTAGGAGTCCGCGAGCCCCTGAGCTGGACCTGGGTCCCGCGGCTGGCTATGAGTCGCCCGTCGCTCGAAAGGGAGACCCCATGCGCTCATCACCGATCGCCCGCACGTTGCTGCTCGTCTTCTCGCTGCTGATCGCCGCGCCTGTCCTCGCCGCCGACATCGAAGCCCTGGGCGACACGACACCGAAGGAGCGCGCCGAGGCCCAGACCCTCATGATGAGGGAGAAGCTCGACCTCAGCGACACGAAGGTCGAGAAGGTGCGGGCGATCAACCTCAAGTACGCCGAGAAGATGGAGCCCGTCCTCAAAGGCTCCGACGGCCCTTTGATGAAGGGGCGCGAGGCGCGGAACTTCCAGGCGCAGAAGGAAGGCGAGCTGAAGGCGGTGCTGTCGGCGGATGAGTTCAAGAAGTACATCGCGTCGAAGGAGGAGATGCGCCGGCAGATCGTCCAGCGCGTCTACGAGGAGCGCGCCAAGGCGGCGCACTAGGCGCGCGTCGTGCCCGACGCCGCTCGCGCCCGCGCGCTCCGCGTCTTCCTCGTCTTTGCCGGCGTCGTCTGCCTGGTCGTCTACCCGCTGACCGTCGTCTGGCCATCGGGCTGGGACTGGGGTGAGCCTGGCCGCCACTACCTCCACATGATCCTCGTCGTCTACGCGACGCTCGGCGTGTTCCTGATCCGGGCGGCGCGCGACCCGGTGCGGAGCCGGAGCCTGCTGCTGTTCGCCGCGTGGTCGAGCGCCGCGCACGGCGCGCTCATGGCCGGCCAGGCGCTCGCGCTCCCGGGACAGCACGCGCACCTGGCCGGCGACGTCCCGGCGATGTTCGTGCTCGCGATCGGGCTCGCGATCCTGATGCCGCGCCCGTCGCCGAGCGCCGGGTAGGGAAGTCCGCCATGTGCCGGAACATCAAGACGCTGCACAACTTCAAGCCGCCCGCGACCGACGCGGAGATCCGCGCGTCGGCCGTGCAGTTCGTCCGGAAGTTGAGCGGCTTCACGCGGCCGTCGAAGGTGAACGCGGCCGCGTTCGAGCGCGCCGTCGACGACGTGACGCGGGCCGCGCACACGCTGCTCGACTCGCTCGTGACGACCGTCCCGCCGCGCGATCGCGAGGTCGAGGCCGCGAAGGCGCGCGCCCGCGCCGCCGTCCGGTTCGCCCCGTAGGGCAAGCCGCACGCGGGGGACATCTGCCCGCGGCGAAGTAGATGCGGCGGTAGGCCCCTCGCAGCCGCCATGGCCGCCGCGGCGCCGGGGCGTATTTCCTCGATCCTCGCCGGGGTCAACCGCGCCGTGGCGACCGGCCTTCCACCTGGCAGGAGGACGTCACATGCACGCTCGCACTCTTCTACTCGCCGGCGCGATCGCGCTCTCGGCATCACCGATCCTGGCGCACGGCTTCGGCAAGGACATGGCCGCCAACCTGCCCGACCTGTTCGCGCAGGCCGACTCGAACGGCGACGGCAAGCTCACGCTCGACGAGTACCGGAACCTGCAGGCGCTGATCGCCGCGAAGCGGACCGAGACCCGGTTCCAGAAGCTCGACGCCGACGGCAGCGGCGCCGTCACGCTCGACGAGATCCAGGCCGCGATGGCCGCGCACGCCGACCATCACCGCGGCTGCACCGCCAAGCAGTAGCGCGCCGTCAGCGGGTGTGCGCCCGCAGGAACGCGACGGTGGCCGGCCAGGCCTGCTCGCTCGCGCGCCGGTTGGCCTCGTCGGCCTGCGCGCGGAGGAAGCCGTGGCCAGCCCCGTCGTACACGTGTGGCTCGTACGACTTGCCGAGTGCCTTCATCTTGGCCTTGGTCGGCTCGATGGTGGCGTCGACACGCTCGTCGTTGCCGCCGTAGAAACCCATGACCGGCGCCTCGAGCCCCGACACGTCGGACGGCGGCGTGCCGTAGTAGACGACCGCCGCGTCGAGCGTCGGCTCGCTCGCCGCGTACGCGAAGCTCGTCATCCCGCCCCAGCAGAAGCCGATGCTCGCGAGCTTGCCGTTCGCCGCCGGGAGACCCAGCGCGTAGCCGCGCACCGCGCCGAGCCGCGCCAGCACCTGCTCGCGCGGGAGCGCCGACACCGCCTGCACGGCGTCGTCGCGGCTCGGGAACGCCTCGGTGCCGCCACCGTTCGCGCCCTTGCCCGAGAGCAGGTCGGGCGCCACCGCGATGAAGCCGTCGGCCGCGAGCTGATCGGCGACGGCGCGGATCCAGTCGGTGAGGCCGAAGATCTCGTGGATCACGATCACGACCGGCGCCTTGTCCTTGACCTCGGGGTAGACCACCCACGTCCGGACCGGGCCACCCGCCGCGTCGACGGTGACGAACTCGCCGTGCCGCCGCGACGTGTTGAGGCGCTCCTTGGCCGAGTCCTCGCCGGCCGGAATCGACGGACGCTCCGCTGCCGCCCCGGGCGACAGCAAGCACACGAGCCACAGCACGGCGAGCAGTCTCTGCCTCATGACGACCTCCGCTGGCTCGACGTCTACGCGAGTCGCGCGCGGGCCGCCAGATCGGTGGCTTGAGCTGCGCCCCCGGCCCGCGATAGGGGATGCCGGCCTCATGGCGACGGCTCCTTGCATCCCCGTTCGGCGAGAGTGGATCGGCGCCCCGGCCGCCACGCTCGCCAACCCCACGCTGGGCCTGCTGCTGGGGGCGCTCGCGATCTGCGCGACCAGCGCGTGGGCCTACGCCGGGGGCGTGCTCCCGACGCCCACGATCGTCGGCCTCCAGGTGGTGGCGCTCTACGTGATCTTCACGCCGCTCCACGAGGCGATGCACGGCGTCGCGCACCCGCGGGACGGCGCCAACGAATGGATCGGCCGCGTCGCGGGAGCGTGCCTCACGATCTCACTGCCGCTCTTCCGGGCCGTCCACTACGAGCACCACTCGCACACCAACGACCCGGTGCGCGATCCGGACCACGTCGTGGCGACGCGGCCGCGCTGGCTGCTGCCGCTGTGGAGCGCGGCGATCGTGCTGGTGTACCGCCGGCACTTCTACGGGCGGCGGCTGTGGCGCTCGTCGCGCGACCGGTGGGAGTCGATCGGGTACGACGTGGCGCTCGTGGCTGTGATCGCCGGCGCGGTCGCCACCGGTCACGCGCGGTCGCTGCTCGTCCTCTGGCTCGGTCCCGCGCTGCTCGCGGTGCTGTTCCTGGGCTTCGCCTTCGACTTCGTGCCGCACTACCCGTACGACTCGGCCGCCCGCTACTACGACACGCGCATCTACGGCGGCGCCGTGCTGAACGTCGTCCTCCTCGGTCAGAACCAGCACCTCATCCATCATCTGTGGACGACGATTCCGTGGTTCCGGTACCGGAGCGTCGTCCGCGACATTCGGGGGGAGCTGGCGGCGCGCGGATGCCGGATCGGCTGGCGGATCACGCCGCTGCCGGCGCCCGTCCGGGACGGCCAGCTCGCGCCGTCACCGGAGGGGGCGTCGTTCTGAGGGCGCGTGCCGCGTGCGTGAGCGCGGTCGTGCTCGTGCTCGGCGGCTGCGCCGTGAGAGCACCGGTGCCGCCGCCGCTCCCCCCGCCGCCCGCTCCGCCCGCGTCCAAGCTCGTCGACTTCGTCGCGACGGCGTACGCGCTCGACGGGAAGACGGCGGCCGGTGTGCGCGCCAAGCCGGGGATCGTCGCCGCCGACCCGGCGGTGCTCCCTCTCGGCACCCGCATTCGCGTCCACGACGCGGGGCCGTACTCGGGCGAGTACACCGTCGGCGACACCGGCGCCCGGGTGAAGGGCCGGCGGATCGACATCTTCGTGCGCGACCGACGCGAGGCGAAGCGGTTCGGACAGAAGAGCGTGCGCGTCGAGCGTCTCTCGCGGACTAGCCGTACAGCTCCGCCAACCGCGCCCGCTGATACGCGCCGTCGCCCCACAGGAATTGGTTGTGCTTCTGGCGCTTGAAGTAGAGGTGCACGTCGCACTCCCACGTGAAGCCGATGCCGCCGTGGAGCTGCACCGAGCGGTCGGAGCAGAAGTGCGCCGCATCCGACGCGGCCGCCTTCGCCATGCGGGCGAGGCGGAGCGCGTCCTCGGGCTCGTAGTCGACGGCGCACGCCGCCGCGTAGGTGAGCGAGCGCGCCCGGTCGACGTCGATCATCATGTTGACGAGGGGGTGCTTCACGGCCTGGAAGAACCCGATCGGCCGGTCGAACTGCACGCGGGTGCGCGCGTACTCGGCGGTCGTCTGGAGCTGCCACTCGGCCGCGCCGCACAGGTCGGCGGCGACGATCGAGAGGATGGCGGGCGTCGCGGTCGCGAGCGCTGCCTGGCCGGCGCCGGGCTTGCCGACGACGCCGGCCGCGTCGACACGGACGTTCGCGAACGTCACGTGCGCCTGATCACGCGTCAGGTCGACGACGCGGTCGGGGTGGATCGTCACGCCGGGCGCCGTCGCCGGCACGGCGTAGAGCCCGACGCCGCCCGCCGCGCGCGCCGCGACCACGAAGAACGACGCCTTGCGCGCGTCCTGCACGAACAGCGCGGTGCCGTCGAGCACGGTCGCGTCGCCCGCTGCCCGCGCCTGGACCGGGGTCGAGTCCGGCTCCCACGAGCCGTCGACGCCCGGACCAGCGAGCGACGCGGGTTCGCCGCCCGCGATCCGCTCGAGCCACGCGCCGGCGCCGGCGGCCTTCAGCACGGCGGTCGCGATCAACGCCGCGATGAGCGGGGAGGGGAGCGCCGCCCGTCCGACCTCCTCGGCCAGCGCCGCCACCGCGATCGTCTTCATGCCGACGCCGCCCGCGCGCTCGGGGACCGCGAGCGTCGTCCAGCCCAGCTCGACCATCTCCTTCCAGAGGTCCTGGTCCCAGCGCACCGGCGGCACCGCCTGCTCGTAGACGTGGTAGTCGCCCGCCACCAGCTTGCGCAGCGCCTCGATGCCGGCGCGATCGCGCAGCACCTTGCGCGCCTGCTCGCGCACCATCTGCTCCTCGGAGCCGAAGCCGAAGTCCTTCGTGAGCGCCATCGTCCGTTCCCTACTTCGACTTGGCCAGGCCGAGCACGCGCTCGCCCAGGATGTTGCGCTGGATCTCGTTGCTGCCGGCGGCGATCGTGAAGCCGTAGGAGTTGAGATGCGCGTGCGGCCAGTGGCCGGCGTCGGGGGCGCCGGCGTCGCCCAGGTACAGGCTCGCGTGCGGGCCCTCGATCTCCATCGCGACCGCGGCGATGTCCTGGAGCAGCTCGCTCACCAGCGCCTTCGACTGGAGCGGGAGCCGCATCGGCTGGTCGGTGAGCGTCTCGACGCGCATCCGGCGCGCGTTCTGGCGCAGCCCCTCGGCGCGGATCGCGAGCTGCATCACGCGGTCGCGCACCAGCACGTCGTCCCACGCGGGACGGCCGCCGCGCTTCATGCGCTTGGCGAGGTCCACGAGCTGGCGGATCTGCTCCTCCAGCGACGGACCGCCGCCGCTGCCGGCGCCCTCAGCGGCGCCGCGCTCGTAGAGCAGCGTGGTCATCGCCACCGTCCAGCCGTTGCCGACCTTGTCGACGCGCATCGAGTCCGGCACGACGACGTCCTCGAACAGCACCTCGTTGAAGCCGGTCTCGCCGGTGATCTTGATGAGCGGGCGGACCGTCACGCCCTTGGTGTTCGCGATCGGCACCAGGAAGTAGGTGAGGCCGTTGTACTTGTCGGCGGTGCTGGTCCGGCAGAGCATGATCATCCAGGTCGCGAAGTGGGCGAGGCTGGTCCAGACCTTGTGGCCGTTGATGATCCAGTCGTCGCCGTCGCGCACCGCGGAGGACTGCGCGTTCGCGAGGTCGCTGCCGGCGTTGGGCTCGCTGAACCCCTGGCACCACACCTCGTCCGCCGAGAAGAGGGGCGGTAGATAGCGGCGCTTCTGCTCCTCGGTGCCGTGGACCAGGATGGTCGGCGCGGCCATGCTGAGGCCGATCACGTTCATCATGAACGGTACGCCGGCGCGGCCCATCTCCTGGGTGGCGATCTGCTGGAAGCCCTTGTGGCCGCCGCCGCCGTACTCCTTGGGATAGTCGCAGCCGATGAGCCCGGCCTGGTAGACCTTCTTCTGCCAGGCCGCGAACCACCGGCGCTGCTCCTCGGTGCCGATCTCGATCGCGGCGATCGGCGGCCGGAACGGCGGCGGGGCGGGCTTGTTCTCGGTGAGCCAGCGCCGGCAGTACTGCCGGAACTCTTCCTGCTCGGGGGTCGACGACATGCGACGGTCTTCGCACCGGCCCGTCCCGAGCGTCAAGCGACGTTCAGGGGACGGCGCCCGTGAGTGCGACCGTGTCGCCCGCGGCGACGCCGTGCTTCTCCGCCCAGCCGCCGTTCACCTCGAGCACCCACTTGGCCGGTCTGCCGACCGAGATCGGCGCCTCCGAGAGCGGCGTCGCCTTGGGGTGGATCCCGGCGATGCGCCCGTCGCCGCCGATGAAGATCATGTCGAGCGGGATGTAGGTGTTCTTCATCCAGAACGCGTGATCGGTCTCGTCGGGGAACAGGAACAGCATGCCGTGGTCCTGGGGCATCGACGGTCGGTACATGAGTCCGCGCGCCTGCTCCTCCTGCGTCCGCGCGATCTCCACCCAGACCCGCGCGGCGCCGGCGTTGGTCGTCTGAATCGTCACCGCGGGCCCCTGCTGCCCGCAGGCGGCGAGCAGCAGGACGACGGCCAGAACCATGACGCGCCGTTGCACCACGGGAGGTCGTGGACTAAGTAACCGCCTGCTGGGGGGAAAGATGCCGAGTGCCATCCTGTTCACGCTGTGTGTCCTCGCCGGACTGGGGCTGTTTTCCTATCAGGTGTGGGGGCGTTTCAACCTGCTGCGGGTCGCGCGCTGGACCGACCTGTTCGACAAGATCCCGGAGCGCATCCAGGCGGTGCTGGTCTACGCCTTCGGCCAGAAGAAGTTCGTCCGCCCCGAGGCGGCCCGCATGGGCGAAGCGGTCGCCGGGTGGATGCACTTTTTCATCTTCTGGGGCTTCACGATGCTCGGCTCCCAGGTCATCACCATGTACGGCCGGGCGTACAGCGAGAACTTCTACCTCCCGCTGCTGAGCCCGCATCTGCTGGGCGGTCCGATCCTCCTCGTCTGCGACCTGCTCGAGATCACGGTGCTGTTCTGGATCGGCGTCGCGCTCACGCGCTGGCTGATCACGCATCCGCCGCGTCTGTTCGGGTTCACACCCGCCGAGAACCGCCTCCGTCATCATTCGCACTGGGAGGCGTACCTGATCCTCTGCTGCATCGCCACGATCATGAGCGGCGGGCTCCTCTACAACGCCGGCCGCTTCATTGCGATGCCGACCGAGCCCGACATCCTGAGCGAGGCCGGCTGGTCGCCGATCTCGCGCCTCGTGGCGGCCGTGCTCGGCGGCGCGGGCGTCGGCGCCGACGGGGCGATGCGGATCAGCAACGCCGCCTGGTGGGTGCACAACCTGACCGTGCTGGTGCTGCTCAACTTCCTGCCGCTCGCGAAGCACTTCCACGTGATCACGTCGCTCCCGAACGTGTTCTTCCGGAAGCTCGAGCCGCTGGGGGCGCTGTCGAAGCAGGACCTCGAGACCGCGACGACCTTCGGCACGTCGCACATCGACCAGTTCACCTGGAAGCAGGTGCTGGACATGTTCAGCTGCACTGAGTGCGGGCGCTGCTCGTCGAACTGTCCGGCGACCGCGACCGGCAAGCCGCTCGCCCCGCGGCAGATGCTCCTCGACCTCCGCGACTACGCGTACAAGCACCAGGCCGACATCATCGCGAAGGGCGCGGCGCCGGTCGCCGAGGGCGCCGAGCGCGAGCCGATCGGCGCGGTGCTGGTCGGCACCGAACTGTCGCCCGACGGCCCCGTCGTCCACGACGACGTGCTGTGGTCGTGCAACACCTGCCGCGCGTGCGAGGAAGCCTGCCCGGTGATGATCGAGTACGTCGACAAGATCGTCGACATGCGGCGGCACCTCGTGCAGGAGGAGTCGCGCTTCCCCCCCGAGCTGACGCGCGTCTTCAAGGGCATGGAGAACCAGTCGAACCCGTGGGGCATCGGCGCCGAGAAGCGCTTCGAGTGGGCCGACGGCCTCGACATCCCGACCGTCGCCGACAAGCCCGACGCCGAGTATCTGTACTACGTCGGCTGCGCGGGCGCCTTCGACGACCGCAACAAGAAGACCACGCAGGCGTTCGCGCGCGTGCTCCGGAAGGCGGGCGTCGACTTCGCGTGCCTCGCGAACGAGGAGCCGTGCAACGGGGACTCGGCCCGGCGCCTCGGGAACGAGTACCTGTACCAGGCGCTGGCCCAGACGTGCGTCGAGACCTTCAAGGGCTACAACGTGAAGAAGGTCATCACGAACTGCCCGCACTGCTTCAACACCATCAAGAACGAGTTCCCGCAGTTCGACGGCAAGTTCGAGGTCATCCACGCCGCCGAGCTGCTGAACCAGCTGATCGCCCAGGG
>Ga0335069_10011522_pt1 | contig 12466 bp, 8 predicted proteins | sample Lox_Sample_11_FD_206714 | JGI IMG/M metagenome (GOLD analysis project Ga0335069, IMG submission 206714) | Soil microbial communities from Loxahatchee National Wildlife Refuge, Florida, United States - Lox_Sample_1.1 | ecosystem: Environmental > Terrestrial > Soil > Wetlands | place: USA: Florida...
CAGGATCCGCTCGAATGGCCGGCCGTCCCACCAGGCCTCCGGCCGAGTAGCGTCGCCGGGCACGAGCCGTGCGGCGAGGCCCAGCCGGCCGAGGTTCTCGCGCACCCGTTCGAGCCGGCTGGCGTCGCGGTCGAGCGCCCAAACCTCTTCGAGCCCCGGGCACGCCTCGAGGATATGGCACGTCTTGCCGCCGGGCGCCGCGCACGCATCGAGCACGCGTTGCCCCGGCGCAAGGTCGAGGAAGCCGACGGCGCGCTGGGCCGCGACGTCCTGCACGGACGCGTCGCCTGCCGCGAATCCGGGCAGCGCCTCGACCGGCTGCGGCGCCTCGAGCGCGATCGCCGTTGGGACTTGCTCGTCCGGCCGCGCGCCAAACCCCGCTGCTTGCAGGCGAGCGAGGTAGTCGGCACGCGTCGTGTGCCGCTCGTTCACTCGCAGCCACATGGGCGCGGGCGAGTTGTTCGCGGCACAGATGCGCTGCCAATCATCCGGCCAATCGTGCGCGAGCTCGTCGAGCAGCCAGCGCGGATGAGACAGGCGCGCCTCGTCGTCGCCGGCGAGCGCCGCATCGAGCGCGCCGCGCTCGCGCTGGAACCGCCGCAGCACGGCGTTCACGAGCGGCGCCGCGTCGCGGTGGCCGAGCACGGCGGCCGCGTCGACGGTCGCCGACACGGCCGCGTGCTCCGGAATCCGTGTCTCCTGGAGCTGAAACAGCCCGACTTTGAGCAGCGCGCCGAGCTCGAGCTGGCCGGGCTTCAGCGGCTTCGTGAGCAGTCTCGCGCTCTGCCACTCGAGCCGCTGGTACCAGCGCAACGCGCCGAACACGAGCGCCCCGAGCAACGCGCGATCGCGCTCGGCCACCTCACGCTCGACCGCCGCGAGCGCGTCGTCCGCGTCGATTCGTTCGCGTAGCACGCGCGCCAGAGCCACGGCCGCGGCCGCGCGCACCGCGGCGCCCGGGCGCGCGGCGCGCGCGCTACGAGGCGAACGCGGCGCCATCGAGCGGATGGGCGGCGAGATACGCCGACGCGGGCATCACGCGTCCCGACGGCGGTTGAACGTGCGTGAGCCGCAAGATGCCCGCGCCGGTGGCGACGTCGATGCCGTCCGCGCCGGCTCGGACGACCGTGCCGGGGCGCGCCGCGGTTTTCGCTTCGAGCGGCTCGGCGCGCCAGACGCGCAGCCTCGTGCCGTCGTCGAGGCGCGTCTCGGCGACGGGCCAGGGATCGAACGCGCGCACGCGCGCGTCGAGCTCGAGCGCGGCGCGCCGCCAGTCGAGCACCGCTTCGGCCTTCGTGATCTTCGGCGCGTGCGTCGCGAGCGCCTCCTGCTGCGGTGTCGGCTCGAGCTCGCCGGCGAGCAGGCCCGGCAAAGCGTCTGCGAGAATGTCCGCCGCAAGCTTCGCGAGCCGGTCGTGCAGCTGCCCGGCCGTCTCGCGCGCCCCGATCGACGTCGAGCGCTCGAGGTAGACGGCGCCGGTATCGAGCCCGCGCTCGATCCGCATGAGGCTCACGCCGGTTGTCGCGTCGCGCGCGAGCAGCGCATGCTGAATCGGCGCCGCGCCGCGCCAGCGCGGCAGCAGCGACGCATGCAGGTTCACGCATCCGAGCCGCGGCCACGCGAGCACCGGCGGCGGCAGCAGGAGGCCATAGGCGACCACGACGAGGAGGTCGGGCGCAGGCCCGAGAGCGTCGAGCGCGTTCGCGCCTTTCAGCGTCTGCGGCTGCGCGATTCGCAAGCCGCGCTCCGCCGCCGCGGCCTTCACCGGCGATGCCGCGACCTGGCGGCCGCGGCCGGCGGGCCGGTCGGGCTGCGTCAACACGAGGTCGACGGCGGCGCCCGACGCGACGAGCGCTTCGAGCGTCGGGACCGCGAACTGAGGAGTCCCGGCGAAAGCGATGCGGGCGGACACGCTCACTGCGGCGCTCTGCGGCCGCGTGTCAAATCACGGGGACGGACTTCGGCTCCCGCGCGGAGGCGCCGTCGGTCACAGAGCGCTTGGCCTTCTTGGCGGCCTTCTTCTTCAGCCGCTCGCGCTTGAGCTCCGATAGGTAGTCGACGAAGAGCTTGCCTTCGAGGTGATCCATCTCGTGCTGGATGCAAACCGCGAGGAGGCCTTCGGCCTCGAGCTCGAAAGGCTTGCCGTCGCGATCGAGCGCGCGGACCTTGATCCTCGCGGCGCGGTCGATGTAGTCGTAGAACTCCGGCACCGAGAGACAGCCCTCTTCCGAGTTGGTCGTTCCCTCCGAGCTCAGGATCTCGGGATTGATCAGGCAATGCGGCTCCGTGTGATCCGGCGAGATGTCGCAGACGAGGACCCGCTTGTGAACGTTGACCTGCGTCGCAGCCAAACCGATGCCCGGTGCGGCATACATCGTCTCGAGCAAATCCTCGACGAAGCGCCGAATTTCGGCGTCGACTTTTGTGACCGGTTCGGCGCGAATTCGGAGTCGCGGATCCGGATACTCGAGTATTGGGAGACGTGCCATTGTCGTTCGGCCTCGATTTCGTGTATAACGCGTCGAAGTTTGCTTAACCCTCTGACTTTACAGGGATAGTGTTTGCTTCGGATCTGCTGGATTGGGGTAGTCGGGGCACGGCAGACCCGGGACTGGCCAAGACACGATTATAGCAGCCGCTGTTCGAGCCACAGGCGACGGGTCCGAAACGACCCTTTGATAGGGAGCGAAAGACCATGATTCAAGCGCGCAAAACGCTGATTCGATCAGCCTGTCTGATCACCGCCGCAGCCGCAAGCATGGTCGCCCTGTCCGTGGGCGTAGCGCAGGAGCGCGACTTGCGCTTGGCTGCCGCCGTTGGCCAGCCCGCGCCGCCGCCGGTCCTGAATCCGCGCCATCCCGAGACCTACGTCGTGCAGCGCGGCGACACACTCTGGGACATCGCCGCCAAGTTCCTTCGGGACCCGTGGAACTGGCCCGAGATCTGGCAGGTCAACCCGCAGATCGAGAATCCGCACCTGATCTTTCCGGGCGACACGCTGACGCTCGTGTATAACGACAACGGCCGCCCCGCGGTGACCGTCACCGAGCGCGGCCCAGTGGCCGGCCCGGTCGTAGGTGGCGGCGGCGTCGAGCGCCTGTCGCCGCGCGTTCGCGAGCTACCGATCGAGAACGCGATCCAGGCGATTCCGTACGCCCAGGTTCAGGCTTTCCTGTCGCGCTCCGTCGTGCTCGAGAAGAAGCAACTCGCGCATCTGCCCTACGTCGTCGCGAATAAGAACGGATTGGTCTCGAGCGCGGGCCAGGATCTCTACGCGCGCCACGCGACCGCCGAGAAGGGCTCCATCTACAACGTCGTGCATCTCGGCAACAAGCTCGTCGACCCGGACGACAACGAGGTGCTCGGCTATGAAGGCATTTACATCGGCCAAGGACGCGTCAATCGCCCCGGCGATCCCGCGACGGTGCGCTTGCTCGACAGCACGCGCGAGGCGCTGATCGGCGACTATCTTCTGCCGGAGCAGGACGCAACGCGGACGAACTTCATCCCGCATCCGCCGGCGAAGGACGTCGTTGGACAGATCATCGCGGTGATGGACGGCGTCGCGCTCGCCGGGCAGTACGAGGTCGTCGTTTTGAACCGGGGCGCGAAGCATGGCCTCGACGCGGGCACCGCGCTGCGCGTGTATCAAACCGGCAAGGTCGTGCGCGACGACGGCGGCGGAATGGGCGGCGGGCAGGGCGGCAAGAACGGCAGAGAACACGGCACTTTCGGCAAGAAAGTGCGCTTGCCGGACGAGCCCGTGGGCACGATGATGGTGTTCCGTACCTTCGATCGCATGAGCTATGCGCTCATCATGGAAGCCACCGGCGACATCAGCGTGCTCGACACGGTTCGCAACCCCTAAGCACAGCTCCACAACGCTCCGACCGGGCTCCGCATCGCCGGCCGCGCATCGGCCATGGCGAGCGACGCCTGGCTGACGCTGCTCGCCGCCGCGGGCGCGCCCGCAGGCGCGGCATGGCGCGCGGCCCTCAACGCCTCCGGCACCGCCGAGGCGCTCGTCGCGAGCGCGCCGCGCGCGTTGCTCGCGCAGGGGCTGCCAGAGGAATCGGTCGCTAGCCTCAAGTCGCCCGATCGCGCGGCGCTCGAGCGCGGCCGCGCTTGGCTTTCTTCCAACCGACGGCGCCTCGTGACTTACGGCGGCGAGCACTATCCGCCGCTGCTCGCGCAACTGCCCGACCCGCCGCTCGCGTTATGGGTGGAGGGCGAGAACATCGCGCAGCTCGCCGCTCCGCAGCTCGCCGTCGTGGGCAGCCGCAACCCGACCCGTGGCGGCCTCGACACCGCCGAGCAGTTCGCGCGCTATCTCGCCGCTCGCGGGCTCACGATCACGAGCGGCCTCGCGATCGGAATCGACGGCGCGGGCCATCGAGGCGCGCTCGCGCAGATCGGCGGCACGATCGCGGTGCTCGGCGGCGGCCTCGATGCGATCTATCCGCGCCAGCACGCGGACCTCGCGGCCGCGATCGCCGAACACGGGCTGCTCGTGTCGGAATACGCGCCGGGCGTCGAGCCGCACAAAGCGCACTTCCCGCAGCGCAACCGGATCATCGCCGGCTTGTCGCTCGGCACGCTCGTCGTCGAGGCGACTCGGCGCAGCGGCTCGCTGATCACCGCGCGGCTCGCTGCGGACTACGGGCGCGAGGTCTTCGCGATTCCCGGGTCGATTCACAACCCGCTCGCGCGCGGGTGTCACCTCTTGATTCGCGGCGGCGCGAAGCTCGTCGAGGAAGCCGCCGACATCCTCGTCGAGCTCGCTCCGCAGCTGAAAGTCGATCTCGCAACGATCGAGCGAGCGCACGAGGAACCCGCCTCCGGAAGCGCGGCCGTCGATGCTCCCGAGTATCGCAACGTCCTAAATCTATTGGGTTTTGATCCCCGCTCGATCAGCGATCTTGCGGAGGATTCCGGATTGACGGCAGCGGAGCTTTCCTCCATGCTCCTGGTCCTCGAGCTCGAGGGTCTCGTCGAGGCGTTGCCCGGCGGCCGCTACTCGCGGCTGCGGAAGAGGGATTGATGAAAGAAACCGTTCTCGACGTCCTCATGTACCTGTTCGAATCCTTCGTTGACAGTGAAGACGAGCCCGAGCCAAATCGCAACGAGCTTCGAGAAGATCTGGAACGCGCCGGTTTCGGAGATCGCGAGATCGAACGCGCGCTCGATTGGCTCGACGGGTTGAACACCACCGAGGTCACCAGCACGGCGCCGCAGTCCGCGGCGATCCGGATTTTCGACAGCGCCGAGATCGAGAGGCTCGATGCGCGCGCTCGAGGCTATTTGCTGCATCTCGAGCAGATTGGGATCTTGCAGCCCGCGCAGCGCGAGCTCGTAATCGATCGGCTGCTGGCTCTCGACAACGAGGAAATCGACGTCGAGCAGGCCAAATGGGTCGTGATGATGGTCCTCTTCAGTCAGCCGGGCCAGCAGGAGGCCTATGCGCAGATGGAGGATCTCGTGTACGCAGACGACTCGGCCTGGGTCCACTGAGGCCAGGCATTCCCGCCCGTAGTCGCGCCGGGATCTTTAACGCGGCGCGGAGAATCGGCTATCCTGCCGCTCCTTTTTTGAGAGCCGGTGCGCGCGTTACGCGTGCACGCGCGCCACGATTGTCACGAGTCCACTGCAACCGCTGATCTATGGGGAAGAATCTCGTCATCGTCGAATCGCCCGCTAAGGCGCGCACGATCGAGAAGTACCTGGGTAGCGATTTCGAGGTGCTCGCCTCCTACGGGCACGTGCGCGATCTCGTCCCCAAAGAAGGCGCCGTCGATCCAGAGCATGGCTTCAAGATGAAGTACCAGCTGATCGACAAGAACGAGAAGCACGTCGAGAAGATCGTCAAGGCGGTCAAGAAGGCGGACGCGGTCTACCTCGCGACGGACCCCGATCGAGAGGGCGAGGCGATCTCGTGGCACGTCTACGAGGTGCTCAAGGACCGCGACGTGCTCGACTCGAAGGCCGTGCATCGCGTCGTGTTCCACGAGGTCACGAAGCGCGCGATCCAAGAGGCGATCAATCAGCCGCGCAAGCTCTCGGAAGAGCTCGTGAACGCGCAGCAGGCACGCCGCGCGCTCGACTACCTCGTGGGCTTCAATCTCTCTCCACTGCTGTGGAAAAAAGTGCGCCGCGGCTTGTCAGCCGGGCGCGTGCAGAGCCCCGCGCTGCGGCTGATCGTCGAGCGCGAGGACGAGATCACCGCGTTCAAGGCGCAGGAGTATTGGACGATCGAGGCGCTCGCCGAGCAGAGAGCGCAGCCCGGCGCACCGGCGTCGACGCAGTTCCCCGCACGGCTCGCCGTGTTCGACGCCGAGAAAGTCGAGCAGTTCACGTTCACGAACGAAGCCCAAGTGCGCGCCGCTGAGCAGAAGATCCGCGACACCGCGCGCGGCGCGCTCACGGTTGCGAAGGTCGACAAGAAGCAGCGGCGCCGCAACCCGGCCGCGCCGTTCACCACTTCGACGCTCCAGCAGGAGGCCTCGCGCAAGCTAGGCTTCAGCGCGCAGCGCACGATGACGGTCGCGCAGCGCCTATATGAAGGAATCGATATCGGCGAGGGCACCGTAGGTCTGATCACCTACATGCGCACGGATTCGGTGACGCTCGCCGAGGAGGCGCTGCGCGAGCTGCGCTCCGTGATCGCGGATCGCTACGGCAACGACAACTTGCCGGACGAGCCGCGTCGCTACACCACTAAGGCGAAGAACGCGCAGGAGGCCCATGAGGCTATCCGGCCGACGAGCGCGTCGCGCGCGCCGGAGGACCTGCGCCGCTATCTCGATCCGAACCAGTACAAGCTCTACGAGCTGATCTGGAAGCGCACGGTCGCCTCGCAGATGAACCCGGCCGTCTACGACACGGTCGCGCTCGACCTCGTCGCGGGCGAGTCGACGGTGGGCGAGATCGCATTTCGTGCGACGGGCTCGGTGCTCGTGAGCCCGGGCTTCATCGCGGTCTATACGGAGGGGCTCGACGACGCAGTCGTCGACGAGCAGGACCACATCCTGCCGGCGGTGGTCGAGGGCGACCGCTTGTCGCTCACGGACGTGCAGAGCGCGCAACACTTCACCGAGCCGCCGCCACGCTACTCGGAGGCGACGCTCGTGAAGGCGCTCGAGGAGTTCGGCATCGGCCGGCCGTCGACCTATGCGTCGATCATCTCGACGCTGCGTAACCGCGAGTACGTCGAGATGGACAACCGCCGGTTCATTCCGACCGACGTCGGTCGCGTGGTCAACCGATTTCTGACGCAGTTCTTCTCGCAGTACGTCGACTACGAGTTCACGGCACGCATGGAGGACGATCTCGACGCGGTTTCCCGCGGCGAGCGCGAGTGGGTGCCGCTGCTCGAGCAGTTCTGGAAGCCGTTCAGCAAGCTCGTCGAGCACACCGAGGCCAACGTCACGCGCGAGCAGGCCTCGCAAGCGCGAATCCTCGGCACCGATCCCGTGAGCGGCCGGCCCGTGAGCGTGCGGATGGGCCGCTACGGCGCGTTCGTGCAGATCGGCACGAAGGAAGACGAGGACAAGCCGAAGTTCGCGGGCCTACGTCCGGGCCAAAAGATGGACACGATCACGCTCGACGTCGCGCTCGATCTGTTCAAGCTGCCGCGCGAGCTTGGGCTCACACAGGAAGGCGAGCCCGTGTCCGCGAACATCGGCCGCTTCGGGCCTTACGTTCGCTACGGATCGAAGTTCGTCTCGATCCGCGGCGACGATCCGTACACGATCACGCTCGAGCGCGCGCTGCAGCTGATCGCCGAAAAGAAGATCGCCGACGCGAACAAGCTGATTCGCGATTTTCCGGACGCCGGCATCCAGGTGCTCAACGGCCGTTATGGCCCGTACGTCACCGACAAGAAGAAGAACGCGAAGATCCCGAAAGATCGCGTGCCGGCCGAGCTCACGCTCGAGGAGTGCCAGGGGCTCCTCGCGGCCGCGCCCGAGCGGCGCGCACGCGGTATGCGTCGCGGCAAGGCCGCCGCGCCCGCCGCTTCTGCCGCGGCCGCCGCTGACGAGACGTCCGCCGCGCTGCCAGCCGCCGCCGCCGCGAAGAAGACCAAGAAGAAAACGAAGAAGGCCGCGCGCAAGCCGAGCGCGGCGCGCAAGAAATCCGCGACGGCCGAGCCGCCTTCGCCGCCGGAGACACCCTCGCCCACGGACGGCACCGCCGGCGGCGGCGAGACACCCGACGCTTGACGTCGCGCGTGCACGTGTCGCGCGCGGCTCGCGTCGTGCTCGCGGGCGGCGTGATCGCCTATCCGACCGAGGCCGTTTTCGGCCTGGGCTGCCTGCCTGAGAACCGCGCGGCCGTCGAGCGCGTGCTCGCGATCAAACGCCGTTCTTGGCGCAAAGGGCTGCTCTTGATCGGCGCCGAGCTCGCGCAGCTCGAGCGGTTCGTCGTGCTGCCGAAGGAGCCGCGCTTGAGCGAGGTCCTCGCGAGCTGGCCGGGTCCCGTCACCTGGGTGCTTCCGGCGCGGCCGCACGCGCCGATCTGGATCAGCGGCGGGCGCGACAGCGTCGGGGTCCGGCTCACGGATCACCCGCTCGCGCGAGAGCTGTGCTTGGCCGCGGGTCGCGCGCTCGTGTCGACGAGCGCGAACGTGAGCCGCCGACCACCGCTGCGCGACTTGCGAGTGCTGCGCCGCGAGCTAGGTCTCGAGGTCGACTACGTGCTCGCGGGCGCCCTCGGCGGCCTTTCGAAGCCCACCGTGATCAAGGATGGCCGGACCGGGAAGATCCTGCGCCCGGCTTGAGGCGTTTCCCGGCGGTAACGCCACGGCCCAGGGAGCTGTGATAACGTTTCCACATAATCCCGGCAACACCCTGGGCCGAAATAAGAAAATGAACGTCCTCCGCCGAGCGGCCGCCGGCCTCATCGTGCTCAGCTGCGCGGGCGTCACGGCCTCGGGCGCGCAGCCCGCGGCCCCCTCGGGGGTGGCCGCCTTTGCGATCACGACGCCGGTGAAGCTCGCCGCGCCGGCGCGCCCGGTGAAGAGCGGCGCCACGTCGGTCTACATCGTGAAGCTCAAGGATCCCGGCGCCGCGAGCTACGGGAACGCGTCGATCTACTCCGCCGGCAGGTCCGTCGCGCAGGGCACGGGCGCACAGCGCGCGGCACGCGCGGCGTTCGCCGAGCGCCTCGAGCAGACGCACGATCGGCTGCTCGCCGACGTCGGCGCGCCGTCGGCGAAGATCTACAGCTACCGCTATGCGTTGAACGGCTTCGCGGCGAAGCTCACCGCTGCCGAAGCGTCGCGGCTCGCGCAGCAGCCGGAGGTCGCGCGCGTTTGGCTCGACTCCGATCACCGTCTCTACACGAACAACAGCTCGACGTTTCTCGGCCTCGAGGACCAGACGGGCGGCTTGCACGCGGGGCTCAAGATGCTCGGCGAGAACGTCGTCGTCGGCGTCGTCGACAGCGGCGTCGCGCCGAACCATCCGTCGCTGCTCGACACCGTCGACGTGATCCCGCGCGGTTGCCGCGGCTCTTGGGCCAAGAGCTCGTGGCTCGGGCTGATACTCTGCAGCTCTTACCGGCGTCATCCGCTGCAGGCGTCCGCGTACAACGCGCCGGTCGGATTCACCGGCGCGTGCCAGGCGGGCCCCGGGTTCGACGCGAAGTACTGCAACAACAAGGTCGTCGGTGCGCGCTATTACGTCGACGGTTTCTTGACCCGGCACAAGCTCGACACTCGCGAGTTTCGCTCCCCGCGCGACGCGGCAGGGCACGGGACGCATGTCGCGACGACGATCGCAGGCAACTCGGTCGACGCGTACCTGTTCGGCACGAAAGTGGCGACGGTAAAGGGACTCGCGCCGCGTGCGCGCGTCGCGATCTACAAGGCGTGCTGGGTTGAGCCGGATCAAGTCGCGCCGACTTGTGCGACGTCGGACCTCGCGCGTGCGGTGGACGACGCGGTCGCCGACGGCGTCGACATCATCAATTACTCCCTCGGCAGCAATCAGAACGACATCACCGAGCCCGACGGCCTCGCGTTGCTGAACGCGTTCGACGCGGGCGTGCTCGCGGTCGTGGCGGCCGGCAACGACGGCCCGGACTACGGCACGATCACCTCGCCGAGCAGCGCGCCCTGGGTGATGACGGTCGCGGCGTCGAGCCAGACGGGCACGGCGTACAGCGACGCGATCTCGATCACGGCGCCCGCGAGCCTCGTCGGCAACGTCGAGATGCGCGAGGCGAGCTTCACGCCGATGCTCACCGTGAAGTCGCCGATCGAGGCGCCGCTGATCGCGGCCGTCGATTCGACTCCGACGAATAGCAGCACCGGCAGCCCGCGCGACGCGTGCTCGGCGCTCACGAGCGCGACGCGGGTCGCGGGCCGCATCGTGCTGGTCGAGCGTGGCGGCTGCGAGTTCCAGCTGAAGATCCAGAACGCCGAGAACGCCGGCGCGGTCGGCGTGATCGTCTATAACAACGCGGCCGGCGAGCCGATCGTGATGAACGGCGATGCCAACGCCGTTCACATCCCGGCCGTGATGATCGGCTCCGACGACGGCCAGCGGCTCCTGACGGCGCTCTCCGGCACGCAACAGGTCACCGTGAAGCTCGTCAAAGGCGTGTTCGTGCCGATCACGACGGCGGGCAACATCATCGCCGACTTTTCGTCGCGCGGCCCCGCGGCGACCGACGCGAGCTTCTTGAAGCCCGACGTCACGGCGCCCGGCGTCGACATACTGGCCGGCATGACGCCGACGCCGGCGAACGGCGTGCAGGGCGAGCGCTACACGTATTATTCCGGGACGTCGCAAGCGACGCCCGAGGTCGCCGGCGTCGCGGCGCTGCTCAAGGAGGCGCACCCGGACTGGTCGCCGTCGATGCTCAAATCCGCGCTGATGACCTCGACCTACCAGCAAGTCGTCAATCCCGACGGCAGCGCGACGAACCCGTTCGATCGCGGCGCGGGGCACATCAGCCCGAACCACGCTGTGGACCCGGGCCTCGTCTACACGAACGAGTTCCGCGATCACGCGGCGTATCTCTGCGGCACGCTGCTGCCGCCGTACTCGCAAGCCGACTGCGCCGGCTACGCCGCCGCCGGGTTCTCGGGCGTGGCAGCGGACCTCAACTTGCCGTCGGTCGCGCTCGCAGGGCTCATCACGGGCGACGTCGTGAAGCGGCGCGTGACCAACCTCGGCCCGCCCGCCACTTACCGCGCGTCGATCGTCGCCCCGCAAGACGTCGCGATTTCGGTCGAGCCTGCGACGCTCGTGCTCGGCACGGGCGAGAGCGCGGCGTTCTCGCTGCGCTTCACGAGCACGAGCACCGCGTTCGATCTCTGGGATTTCGGCCAGCTGACCTGGAACGACGGCAAGCACTCCGTCGTGAGCCCGATCGCCGTGCAGCCCGTCGTGCTGCGCGCCGTGCCCGAGATCCGGCTGTCGGGCGCGAGCGGCACCGCGACGCTACCGGTCGCGTTCGGCTACGACGGGCCGTACACGCCGCGTTTGCACGGTTTGCGCGCGCCGCTGACCGATGCGTCGGGCCACGTGATCTCGGGACACGTCGACGACGACCCGACCAACAACTTCAATTTCCCGAACGGACCCGGCATCACGCTGCAGGGCATCACCGTGCCGCCGGGGCAGCTCTATCTGCGCATCGCGTTGTTCAACGAGTACACCGACGGCAACGACGATCTCGATCTTTACCTCTTCTTCTGCCCCGACGGCACGACGAACAGCTGCAGTCAGGTCGGGGCGAGCGGCGGGTTCACGTCCAACGAGAAGATCGACATCGCGACGCCGGCGGCGGGCACGTACATCGTCGCCGTGCACGGCTTCGAGACGGACCAGGTCGCCGGCGGGCCGGGCGCGAACTATTCGTTGTTCGTCTGGTCGTTCGGCGCGGACGACAACGTAGGCAACGCCGCGGTGACCGGCCCCGGCGCCGTGAACGCAGGCGACCGCGTCGAGCTCGGGTTGTCCTGGGCGCAGCTAGCGCCCGGCATGCGCTACCTCGGCGCCGTCTCGCACGAGACGCCGCGCGGCCTCTACGCGCTCACGATCCTCGACGTCTCGTCGCCCTGACGGCGCCCTTGGCGGGGCCTTTGCCGGCGCGCCCGCGCGGTTCCTTGCCCGCGCGCACAAAACAGCTCAGCAGATGATCGTTGACGAGCCCGGTCGCCTGCATGTGCGCGTAGACGATCGTCGAGCCGACGAACTTGAAGCCGCGCCGCTTAAGGTCCTTGCTCAGCGCGTCGGACTCCGGCGTCGTCGCCGGCACGTCGGCTTGCTGGCGCCAGCGGTTCATGATCGGCGCTCCGCCGACGAACGGCCAGACGTACGCGTCGAAGCTGCCGAACTCCTCCTGCACGGCGAGGAAGCTGCGCGCGTTCACGATGGCCGCCTCGATCTTCTGGCGGTTGCGGACGATGCCGGCGTCCTGCATGAGCCGCGTCACCCCGCGAGCGTCGAAGCGCGCG
>Ga0335069_10011523_pt1 | contig 12465 bp, 11 predicted proteins | sample Lox_Sample_11_FD_206714 | JGI IMG/M metagenome (GOLD analysis project Ga0335069, IMG submission 206714) | Soil microbial communities from Loxahatchee National Wildlife Refuge, Florida, United States - Lox_Sample_1.1 | ecosystem: Environmental > Terrestrial > Soil > Wetlands | place: USA...
CTGGAAGTCGCGATCCTCAATATGCCGCTGCTCTCGCCCCTGCGGCCGTTCGTAACGATGCGCGGCGTGTTCGCCATTCGGGCGATCATGCCGGTCGCCACTCTGGACTTCCTCGTGTCGTTCGCCCTGCGGCGTGGTGTCGTGGCGGTCGCCGGACTGGCGATTTTCATTGCGCCGGTCATCATTGCGCCGGTCGTCGTCCGCCTGGCGGGGACGCTCTTCATTCTGACGATCGCCGGGCCGGGCACTATCCTGGCGGTCAGCTGGTCTTGACTGATCCTGGCGATCCTGCCGCGTGGTGTTGTTCTCATCTCGGTGCTCGTCCTGCGCGACGACGGTCAACGCCGCTCCCAGCAGGAACGTCGCGCAAATCCCGGACACAATTGCGAATCGCTTCATAGTGAACCTCGCTTCAATTTGAAATGTGAAATGGCGGGCCCAAAAAGCTCTTTGTTGATGCGCGTCTGAGATGACCGCAGCGAGAATAAAAGTTGTAGGGGTATCCCTGTAACACGTGGGGCCGGACCCTCTGGTCCGGCCGTCAGAAAAGAAAGTTCAAGCGCGAGAAAGCGGTGGTCTTAACCCGAGACTGCTACGCCACCCCCTTGGCCACCATCTTCCCCAGTTCATCCTTCTCGATGCAGGCCCAGGGCATCCTGGGATCGTGCGTGAAGACCGTCAACCAGCGCTCAGGCAGCGCACGGCCGTAGTATTCCTTCTTGCTTTCAATCGTTTGCAGCGGATAAAGATCGAACCCCATACCCCAAGTCAGATCGATATGCGCCGAAGTAGGCATGAGATCAGAAATGTAACAAGCAATAGTGGGAGAAGAAGAACCCGGGTGCCCTACCCTAGTCGCGTTTTGTGCGACAGGGTGGGGCTTTTGACTTTCTGTAGTTTCTCCCAACCGCAGGTGCCCCACTTCTCCCTGCATTTGGGAGAAGTGGGGATATTTGCCGGAGCCATCAACAATGATTCCCAACATCCATTCCGTATGCCCCGCAAAAGTCTTCACTGAAATCCCTGGCACGATCTCTTCTCCACCCTTGAGCAAGGTCATCTGACCGCTCGCGACCAGCGGATCGTAATTATCAGAAATGTAGCTGATCGAATCGCGCTCGCTGGGCTTGCGCGCGTAATTCCATTCGCCTTCGGGAGCGTAGTATCTCGCGCGGGGAAATGTCGGGACGATCCTGCCGTTTTTGTCGCGCACGGTGTTCCATCCGCAATGATCGAAGTGCAGATGCGAGTTGATGACAATGTCGATATCTTCCGGCGCAACACCCGCGGCTGAGAGATTGTCGAGCAGTTTGGCCGGCTGCCCGTAGAACTTCACCATGCGCTCGGAAAGCTTGTTGCCCATGCCGGTTTCCACCAGGACGGTCTGCTTTCCCGTGCGGATCAGAAGCGAGTTCAGCCCGGCCTGCACGTAGTTCTTTTCGTCGGATTCAACCTTCCGCGACCACATGACCTTGGGGATGACGCCAAAAAAGGCGCCTCCATCGAGAGGGTAGGTGCCGTCGGAAATGACTGTAAGTTCAAAGTCGCCCAGCGTAAGCCGATGCATGGATTCAGTGTGCCACACACCACTCAGAGGCATTCAGTGAATCCCCTGTGCCACTGTGTGCACTCTGTGGTGAATGACTTTTGCCTGGATTTCCACAGCCGCGGTAGTAAGCCTGTGACGGATGACCTTGCGCACAGCCCGCGCGTTCTGGCATTCTTGGCGACGGCAACGCCGTGACTGAGCGAGATCCCGGTCACGTAAGTGCCTGCGGCTCAAGATTTTATCTCTAAGTCACTGAGCCTCATAGATTAAACACCCTTCTCCGCGCAAAACGTTGATCTCACTAGACCCGGGGGGGAGGGGTGGGGAGTACCAATTAGTAAACCTTCCCATTTTGGCGTTCGGTCGACGTAATTCTTCTACACTTTTTTCATGCAGCGGCCGACCGGCGTAATCGTTGTCACCCTATTGTTTGCGATCGCTGCCCTCTATCTCTGGACGATCGGGATCGTGAAGTTGCTCGCCCCCGAGGCGCTTTCTCTGATGGCAGGATCGCAACTCATGTACGGTCTGGAACTCGCCGGACCTTACATGGCGTTATTAGTGGGAAGTGTCTACGCCATCGTGGCGATTGGATTATTCAAGCTGCAAAATTGGTCGCGCTGGATGGGAATGCTGATCTTCGCCTTGAGCATCGCTCCGCTGGTACAGAAGATCTCGCAGGCGGAACTTGGTGTTCCACTCTTCTGGTATGGCTTGCAGATCGCACTACGCGCCGCAGCAGCCTGGTATCTCGCGCAGGCACCAGCGATCCTGGATGCATTCGGAAAAGACTAATCCAACCACGGAGACACTGAGACACGGAGGAATTTCAGAATTTCATCCTCTGTGTCTCTGTGCTTTGTGGTGGATTACTGCCTGGTCTTAGCCGAAGTTTTCTCTCCTACGCGATGGCTGACTTCGAACTTCATCTTGCCCGCATTCTTGTCGCCATCGACCACGACGTGATCGCCATGCAACACCTCGCCGTCGAGGATCTTCAGCGCCAGCGGATCCTGCACGAACTTCTGGATCGCACGCTTCAGCGGACGGGCTCCGAAGTTCGGATCGTAGCCCTGCGTGAACAGGAGGTCTTTCGCCGCATCGGTAAGCTCGAGCGAGATCTTGCGATCGGCCAGCAGGCGACGCACGTCTTCCAGCCGCAGCTCAATGATCTTGACCAGCTGCTCTTTGCCGAGCGGTCGGAACACGATGATGTCGTCCACGCGGTTCAGGAACTCAGGCCGGAAATGGGCATGCAACTGCTGCATGACCTGCTCCGAGGCCTTCTCGAACTCTTGGTCGGAGCGCAGCCCTTCCGCCTGCAGATACTGTGAGCCGATGTTCGAGGTCATGATGATGATGGTGTTCTTGAAGTCGACCACGCGGCCCTTGCCGTCGGTGAGCCGCCCATCATCCATCATCTGCAACAAGACGTTGAACACGTCGGGATGCGCCTTCTCGATTTCATCGAAAAGCACCACCGCATACGGACGGCGACGTACCTGCTCGGTGAGCTGTCCGCCTTCTTCGTAGCCAACATAGCCCGGAGGAGCGCCGATCAGGCGTGCCACCGAATGCTTCTCCATGTACTCCGACATGTCGATGCGGAGCAGTGCGTGCTCGTCGTCGAAGAGAAACTCGGCGAGAGCTCGCGCCAGTTCGGTCTTGCCGACTCCGGTTGGCCCGAGGAAGATGAACGATCCGATCGGCCGCTTGGGATCGCTCAATCCCGCGCGCGAGCGGCGAATCGCATTGGACACTCGTTCGAGGGCGGGATCCTGGCCGACCACGCGCTGGCGCAAACGTTCTTCCATGCTGACCAGCTTCTTGACTTCGCCTTCGAGCATCTTTGATACGGGAATGCCCGTCCACTTGGAGACGATGCGCGCGACGTCTTCTTCATCCACTTCTTCTTTGAGCATGCGCTGCTTGCCTGCGCTCTCCATCTGCTTCGTGAGCTTGGCGAGTTCCTCTTCCGCCTGACGTATCAGGCTGTACCGAATCTCGGCCACGCGCTGCAGGTTGCCTTTGCGCTCCTCGGCCTGCTCTTCGATCTTGAGCTGCTCGATCTTCTCTTTCAGCGCGCGCGTGCGGGCGATAAGATCTTTTTCTTTCTTCCAGTTCGCCTTCAGCGTGTTCGATTTCTCGCGGATTTCAGCGAGCTCTTTCTCAATTACACCGAGGCGCTCTTTCGAGTTCGGGTCATCTTCTTTCTTCAGCGCCTGTTTCTCGATCTCGAGCTGCGTGGCGCGGCGTTCGAGCTGGTCGATGTCCGTGGGCAGCGAATCGATTTGGATACGCAGCGACGCGGCCGCCTCATCGATCAGGTCGATGGCTTTGTCGGGCAGGAAGCGGTCGGAAATATAGCGGTGCGACAAGGTCGCAGCCGACACAATGGCCGAATCCTTGATGCGCACGCCGTGATGAACCTCGTACTTTTCTTTCAGACCCCGCAGGATCGCGATGGTGTCTTCGACGTTCGGTTCGCCCACAAAGACGATCTGGAAGCGGCGTTCGAGCGCGGCATCTTTCTCAATGTACTTGCGGTACTCGTTGAGCGTGGTGGCGCCGATAGCGCGGAGTTCTCCGCGGGCGAGCGCCGGCTTCAGCATGTTGGAAGCGTCGATGGCTCCTTCTGCCGCGCCTGCTCCTACCAGCGTGTGCAACTCGTCGATGAACAGAACTATCTGTCCCTGCGAGTCTTCGATTTCCTTAAGAACGGCTTTGAGGCGGTCTTCGAACTCGCCGCGGTATTTCGCTCCGGCAAGCATCGAGCCCAGGTCGAGCGCGACCACGCGCTTATTCTTCAGGACTTCGGGAACGTCTCCCGAGATGATGCGCTGCGCCAGTCCTTCGACAATGGCGGTCTTCCCGACACCGGGCTCGCCAATCAGCACGGGATTGTTCTTGGTCCGGCGAGAGAGTACCTGCACGACGCGGCGGATTTCCTCGTCGCGCCCGATGACGGGATCGAGCTTGCCACGCCGGGCCTGCTCGGTCAGGTCGCGTGCATAACGCTCCAGGGCCTGGTACTTCGCTTCCGGATTCTGGTCAGTGACCTTCTGGGATCCGCGGACCACCGTAAGCGCCTTGAGGATCGCGTCGTAAGTTGCGCCGTGCTGCGCCATGATCTGCTGCGCCTTGTCTCGCTTCAGGTGCGTAATGGCCAGCAGCTGGTGCTCGGTGGAAACGTATTCGTCTTTGAAATTGCTGGCTTCTTTGAAGGCCTGTTCCAGCAGTTTGTTGGTTTCGTTGGCGAGCGTGGCCTGCGCGGCCTCTCCGGAAACCTTCGGCAACTGGTCGATCGCGGCGTAGACTTCGTTCAAAACCGCCTGCGGCCCGATGCCGATCTTTTCCAGCACCGGGGGAACGATGCCTTCCTTGTCTTCGAGGAGCGCAGCCAGCAAATGGATCGGCTGCAGCTCGGGATTGCCGTGCTCGCTGGCGAGCTGGCTGGCGCGCTGGACTGCTTCCTGCGCCTTAACTGTGAATTTGTCCCAACGGATGGGCATGACAACCTCTTGAATTCATGAATTTCGTAACTTGGTGACTGTGTAATTGGAGTTCGCTTCTTGCCGAACGGTTTCCAATTTCGTGGACACCATTGTCAATATCGCTTTTCCTCCGCGTACCAGCCGCGAGCCCGGGCTTCATCCACTTGCTCGGCGCGATACTCGCGGCCGCAGACTCCGCAATGATACGGCGGATAGTTGATGCAAGTGCAGGGCTGCAGGTCGGTACAGGTACAAAACCTTTTTTCGCATTCTGCTTCGTGGATTCGGTCGTCGCGCATGACTGGGACCTCCAGAGATAGCGATGAGAGAATCAAAAAATAATGGGAGGCGGTCACCTCTGCCGCCTCCCGTCTTTTGCCTGTTCCGGCACAAACTTTGTTGAGCTATCGCTCGACCGGACAGCCGAGGCGGCTGTCCCTACAGGAGCACTTTAGCTCCACGGCTTGGCTTCGCCTGCGCTGGGCGGACCAGAGGGTCCGCCCCTACGTGGTGAATGCCAATTACGCGGCTTTGCCGGGACCCTTGCCTTCGAGCGTCTTTTCGGAGCCGATGTTGACTTTGATCTGCTTCGGCTTCGCTTCGGCCTTCTTCGGCAACCCGATCTTCAACACGCCCTTGTCGTAGTTCGCCGAAACGTTCTCGGAGTCCACGGTCGGAGGCAGAGTGAAAGTGCGGGTGAAGCTGCCGTACTGGCGCTCCACGCGGCGGTAGTTCTCTTCCTTCTCTTCCTTCTCGATCTTGCGCTCGCCGTGCACGGTCAAGGTGTTGTTCTCAATGCGGACATCGATGTCTTTCTCCTCGATTCCCGGCACTTCGATTTTCAACGTGACCTGGTGTTCATCTTCGTAAACGTCAACCGCAGGGGAGAAGCTGGTGGTGCTGAGGGACTCATCCCGGCCAGCGTCGTTGTAGGACTCGCGGAACAAGCGGTTCATGCGGTCCTGCAATGTCGCGAACTCACGGAAGGGCTCCCAACGGGTTAAAACGGTCATGACTGAATCCTCCTTCGGATATTTGGTGTTGAGTAGAATTTCGGTGACCGGCCTTTCGAAACCCATTTTGGCGGTCACTACGTTAGACGCATAATTAGCGTAAAGGAAGCATAAAACTTGAGCGTATTGTTGTCAACTATTTGATTTCATTATTTATCAATGACTTACGGACGCAATTACGCACTTCAAATAGGACGTTTCCGGCACATTCAGCAGCACCGGATGATCCTTGGCCTGCCCACGCACCTCCAGAAGGCGCAGGGTTCGGTGAGCATCCAGCGCGGCCGACGAGAGCATTTCGAGGAAGCTCGTCTGGCTGACGTGATACGAGCAGGAGCAGGTGACAAGGATTCCACCAGGGCGAAGCATCTTGAGCGCCCGGAGATTGAGCTCCTTGTACCCGCGCATCGACGATTCAAGGTCGCGCTTGGTCTTGGCAAACGCCGGGGGATCGAGAACAATGGTGTCGTAACGGCGGTTGGAGGCGGCGTAGTCCTTGAGCAAGTCGAAGGCGTTGGCCTCGATCCACTCCATTTCCTTGCCGCCGGAATCCTCTTTGTTCAGTGCGGCATTTTGATCGGCGACCTCGAGCGCGGGCCGAGAGCTATCCACGCCGGTGACCTGATCGCAAACGCGAGCGAGATGAAGGGCAAAACCTCCCTGGTAGCAGAAGACATCGAGAGCCTCACCCTTGCCGTATTGCGCGGCCGCGGCATAATTCTCCCGCTGGTCGAGAAAGGCTCCTGTCTTCTGTCCTTCCAGAGCGTCGAAATGGAAATGGACTCCGTTCATCGTAAAGGTGGTGGACGCCTTCTCACCTTGAACCAGGCCTGAGTTGCGAGGCGGGAGAGTTTCGAGTTCCCGGATGCGAGCGTCGACGCGCTCGACGACCGCTGCAGGATTTGCCAGTTGCGTTAACTGAGAGATGACGGTCTCGCGGACAGCGCTGGCGTCAAAGGCCTGCGTCAGAATTTGAAAAGAAAGAATGTCGTTATAGCGGTCGACAATGAGTCCCGGAAGAAAGTCGGCTTCGCTGAAGACGAGGCGGCAGGCGTTGCTGTCGCGCACGACCGTTTCGCGATAGGCAAGCGCCTGAGCGATGCGCTGGCGCAGGAGTTTGTCGAAGTCCGAGACGGCCTCCGAGGCGAGCATGCGGATGGCAATTTGAGAAGAGCTGGAATAGAGAGCGGTGCCAAGAGATTTGCCGCGGGAATCCGAAACCGTGACCAGCGAGCCGGGCGCGATGCTGTCAGCGTCGATGAGATCGGAGCGGTAAACCCAGACGTGGCCTTGCTTGAGACGGTCGGCACCGCGGGGAGTGAGTTTGACTTTGGGCAGAGTGGGCATGAGGAAAGTGTAAACCTGATGCCTCAGGCGCCCGCTGCTTACGAGGCCCTTAGGCGCTGAGCGTTTGCAGAAGCTTTTCCGCGGCTTCGCCTGGATCCTGGCTGGCGAAGTTCTCGTCAAGTACGGCGACAGAGATATTGGGGTCAACTTCTTCCAACGCTTTTCTGGTAGGGCGCCCATAAAACGATTGCAGGCGAGAAGAGATCAGGACTTTATTCGCCTTGGTAGCGCGCAGCAGAATCTTGGCGTCGTCGATATTGGCGGTGGTCAGGGGGTTGTATCCCGCCGCGCAAAGGATTTCCCGAAGAAAGGCGCGAACATCAGAGGAATCGTAAACGCAGAGAACGCGCGGACGGGCATCTCCCGCCTTGCCCGGAGAATAGCGCGATCCCAGATAGGCGGCCGTGATGGCTTCCTCAACGGAATCGTAGATTTCGAACTGGGGCAGCAGGTGCGTCATCTCCAGCATCTTGATGATTTTGGGGGAGACGCCGCAGAGCTTCAGATCGCCCTTCTTGGCGCGCGCGGCCTGCACCATGCGCATGAGAGCTCCGAGACCGCTGCTATCGATGAACTCGACCTGGTCGAATTGCAGGACGACATCGCCGTGCTTGGCAATAGAGTCGCCGACGAAGGCGTGCAGGTGGAGCACTTCGGCGCCGGTGGTTATTCGTCCATGGCACTGGATCACAAAGACTTCGCCAACTGCACGGCTCTCCAGGCGCAAATTCATGGAACACCCCCGCTGCTGGCGCAGCATCTTACGTCGGCCGGAAGGGCAAGTCAACGAAGCCTTAGGATAGTAGCGATGCTGGAGCATTCGAAGTTGATCGCCATTGCCGAGCAGATGATGAGCGGACGCGTGGTTGCGATCGGTCGGAAAGCCTTTCCCGTGACCCGCACCGGAACTCACCGCTTCCGTACGGTGCGCTTTGAGATGGATGGGAAGGAATACCAGGCCATCGAGCAGAATCCGGAGAAGCCCAGCCGCTGGGGTCAGGCGGCGCGCGAGGGGAAGCGCGTGGTGCAGTTCCGCGATGTTGACTCCGGCAAATATGTGGCCGTCGTCGTGGATGACAGGGTGTTTGAGTACGGCCGGAAGTAAGTCACCGGTGAGGCATCACAGGCCAGTGCGGTTGTGTTATCCCCCGGCGCGTGTGGTAGGCTGCCGGGCGTCAGGTTTTTTAGCCATTCGTCGTGCTGTTCTCATCGAGGGTACATCCATGAATCCGTTTCTGCGTGGTTTGCGCCGGGTCAGCTGGGCGCTCCTGTTTCTGACTTCGATTCTCGTTCTTATAGCCGCTGACAATAATTCCCTGCCTGCGCCGCCCGTAGCCAAGAAAGTTCCGCACGAAACCGAAGTGAATGGCCACAAGCTGGTGGACAACTACTTCTGGCTGCGTGACAAGCAGAATCCGGAGGTGCGGGCCTATCTTGAGGGTGAGAACGCGTACACCGACGCGGTGATGAAGCCGACCGAAGGCTTCCAGAAGAAGCTCTACGACGAGATGCTGAGCCGCATCAAGGAAACGGACGTCGAGGTCCCGTATCGCGAGGGCGACTACTTCTATTACACGCGGACCGAGGCCGGGAAGCAGTACGGGATTCGCTGCCGGAGAAAAGGCAGCATGGATGCGCCAGAGGAAGTCATCCTCGACATCAATGAGCTGGCGAAGGGCCAGGTGTTCATGTCGGTCGCGGGCTTCGAGGTAAGTCCCGATGGCGACCTGCTGGCGTACACGTACGACAACACCGGGTTCCGGCAGTTTCAGCTGGCGGTGAAGGATCTGCGGACGGGTAAAACGCTAGTAGACCACGCCGAGCGGGTCGGCTCGCTGGCGTGGGCCAACGATGGCAATACGATTTTTTATACGCAGGAAGATGCAGTGTCGAAGCGGCAGTACCGGATGTATCGCCACACGGTGGCATCGGCTGGGCCGGATACGCTGGTGTACGAAGAACCGGATGAGCGGTTTGACGTTGCAGTGGGAAAGACTCGCAGTCAGAAATTCATCTTTCTGATGTCAGTGAGTCACACGACGACCGAGGCCCGCTACATTGCGGCGAGCGACCCCACGGCGGAATGGAAGGTGCTGGAGCCGCGGAAGCAGGGCGTTGAATACTATCCCGACCACAACGCGGATTCGTTCTACATTCGGGTGAACGATACGGGACGAAATTTCCGGCTGGTAAAGGCTCCGATGAACGACCCGGGAAGCGCGAACTGGCACGAAGTTCTGGCCACGAATCCGGGAATCATGATCGATGACGTGGATTTCTTCCGCAATTTCTGCGTGATGTACGAGCGCGAGAGCGGCCTGCCGCAGATTCGCGTGATCGATTTGCGCAGCGGCCAGTCCAAGCGGATTCAATTCCCCGAGCCCGCCTATGCGGCCTATTCCTACATCAACAAGGTGTACGACACGACGGAGTTCCGTTACGGCTACCAGTCACCCATTACGCCGGCTTCGGTGTTTGCCTACGACATGGAGAAGGGGACGTCGCAACTGCTGAAGCAGAAGGAAGTGCCGGGAGGATACGATCCCAAGAAGTACCAGGTGGAGCAGATTTATGCGGTGGCCTCCGATGGCGTGAAGGTCCCCGTCTCGGTACTACGCTTGAAAGATGCCAAGCTCGACGGCAAAGGGCCGCTGTATCTGTATGGGTATGGATCGTATGGCGTTTCCATCGACATGTTTTTCAATTCGAACATCTTCAGCATGGTCGATCGCGGGGTAGTCGTGGCGGTAGCGCACATCCGCGGTGGCGGGGAGATGGGCAAGGCATGGCACGATGCCGGTCGCATGATGAACAAGAAGACGACGTTTACCGATTTCATCGCCTGCGCCGAGGATCTGGTGAAGCGCGGCTATGGATCGAAGGATCGGCTGGTGATCGAAGGCCGCAGCGCGGGTGGGCTGCTGATGGGCGCCGTGCTGAATATGCGTCCCGACCTGTTTCATGCGGCGCTGGTCGGTGTGCCATTCGTGGACGTGATGAACACCATGCTGGATGCGTCACTACCGCTGACCGTGACCGAGTTCGAGGAGTGGGGAAATCCGAAGGAGCCGGCGGCGTTCGACTACATGCTCACCTATTCGCCCTATGACAACGTGGCGGCGAAGGCGTATCCCGACATGCTGGTGAAAACTTCGTTCAACGACAGCCAGGTGATGTACTGGGAACCGGCGAAGTACGTGGCCAAGATGCGCGCGACCCGGACAGACCACAATATCCTGCTCTTGAAAACGAATTTGCAACCGGCAGGTCACGGCGGGGCTTCAGGACGCTATGACCGGCTGCACGAGGCGGCATTCGATTACGCCTGGATTCTAGGCGAGATGGGGATTAAGAACTGAAGGAGACTTCTTGATCCTTTTCGACTGAATTTCTGGAGTGCCTCTGGTTGCGGTGTTCCTATCACTTCGTCACAGTCCCGCGCGTAACCTTGGAACTTGTCATCCTGAGAACGGCGTAAGCCGTTTGAGGGACCTTACGTCAGTCATGCAGTCTTGGTGCAGCGGAAAAGGTCGCCGTGCTGTCAGGGCTTCACGTCTCCAAAGTGTGCCGCAACGAACTAAACACGACACACAATGCACGAGTGCACGACTCATATCGAGGGCTTCTCGTCCACGCCACAGAAGCTTTCGGCCGACGTACGGTCCCTCGCGCCGGCTTCGCCGCCGCTCAGAATGACATGTCGACAAATGATGGGTGCTTACAAGACCTAAATCAGTCCCGCTCGCAGGCGCCGAAGGAAGTCGTCCGCTTCTGATTTCGCCTGCTCGAGAACCTTGGGCTGGTTGCGGTATTCGAGCTGCACTTCCTGCAAGAAAAGTTCGACCGCGTCTTTTGGCTTGTAGCCGCTTGAAACCATCTTGCGGATCCGGGCGGTGAAGCTATCAGAGGGTTGCGCCAGCCGGATCAGGAAGTCGGCGCATTTGTGGTCGCGGAACTTCGACGCCGCCAGGCGGTCGAACGCAGTCTTCGCCTCAGGATCGTTGAGGAGTGTGGGGATGGGGGAATTCCACTCGCACTGCGAACAGATCCAGCCTTGAAAATTACGATCGTACGTCCAGAGAAGCTCCCTGGGCTTTTTATTTGCAGTACTGCCTTGCTCCATGAGCGGCACGACTCCCGCACCCAAGCAAACTAGCGTGGCCCATGTTCTTTCCCGGATTCTACGATGAAATTCCGCAGCCGGGGCTTGGCTTGCGGGGTTCCCGGGGAAATGACAGCAGGTGTTCGGCCGAGCACGTATAGAGAAATCCCGGGCAGGAACTTATTTCGCGAAGAAGTAGTCGAACGACTTTACGGCGTGGAATTCGTCATCTTTGATGTCGAACACCGTGTAGAGCTTGGTCACGTGCAGCACGTCCTGCACCTTCTGCGTGAGATTCAGCAGCTTGAGCTCGCCGCCACTGTTGCGGACCGTCGTATACGCGCTGACAAGTTCTCCCACGCCGGAGCTGTCGATGTAGTCGACGCCGGCCAGGTTGAGGATGATCTTTTTCTTGCCGGCGGAGATGAGGTCGCGGACGGCGTCGCGCAGCGCGTGGATTTCGTCCCCGAGAATGATCCGTCCTTCCACGTCGAGGATGGTGACCTTCGAAACTTCGCGCGGGTTGACGGTGAGCGGCATTTTCAGGCTCTCGGGGGGATGGTAGTGGGAAGGGTAATCGAAGTCAAAGGGAATTTGGGGTTCTGGGGCAACCCAGGTTGGAAGGTAAAGCGTTTATCCCCGTTCGCCTGATCATCGACCAAACGCAATATCTGTCGCGGCTGGACTCGAAGCTGGTGCCTTGCGAAGAGGGAGTCTCGAAGAAGAAATGAGTGAGCCAAGCTGACTGTCGCTGCCCGCAGAAATGCATGGGTCCTTCGCTTCGCTCAGGATGACAAGGTTGTTTGAAGATCACGCTGCTTTACCAGCCCCAAAAGCCACTCGTCATCAAGCCACCGTTCATCAAGCCCCCTTGTCATCCTGAGCGGCGTTCTTCGCCGCGAAGGACCCATGCATTTCTCTGGGGCCGGCAAACTGCCGCGAAGGATGACGACGCCGAAA
>Ga0335069_10011524_pt1 | contig 12464 bp, 7 predicted proteins | sample Lox_Sample_11_FD_206714 | JGI IMG/M metagenome (GOLD analysis project Ga0335069, IMG submission 206714) | Soil microbial communities from Loxahatchee National Wildlife Refuge, Florida, United States - Lox_Sample_1.1 | ecosystem: Environmental > Terrestrial > Soil > Wetlands | place: USA: Florida...
GTGGGAGCGCCGGGACAGAACGAATCGGCGGAGGACAAGCCCGATCTCGTGCTGTGGCACTGGAAAGATCCGCGCCTGCAAACGCAGCAGCAGGTGCAGCAGAACATGGACAAGAACTTCAGCTTTCTTTCCGTGTGGCGGCCCGACGGCAACAGGTTCGTCCGCCTTGCGGATGCGAGCGTGCGGCAGGTGACCCTCCCCGCCGATTCGAAGGTCGCGGTGGGCATGGACGTGCGCGAGTACGAGCTCGAGGGCAACCTCGACGGCAAACGCTTCGAAGATGTCTACGTGATTGACCCGGCAACCGGCGAAAGAAAACTCGCCCTGCGCAAGGCGCGCTGGTATCGCGGCGCATCGCCGGACGGCGGCAGGTTGCTGTATTACGACGACGGCGCGTACTTCAGCTACGACACATCGACCGGGAAGAGCGTCGAAATCACCAAGGGTGTGGCAACCAGCTTCATCGACCAGGAGAGCGACGTCAACGTCGTCAAGCCGCCGACGCAGTCGCTCGGATGGAGCAAAGACGGACAGTTCGTGCTGCTGAACGACGGCTGGGACATCTGGAAGGTCCCCGCGTCCGGCGGCGCCGCGGTGAACCTGACGGGCAACGGGAAGAAAGACAAAATCCGCTACCGCCAACGCTTCCGGCTGGATCCCGACGAGAAAGGCATCGACCTCGATAAGCCGCTATACGTCTCGGCCTACGGCGAGTGGACCAAGAAGGGTGGGATCGGAATGATCGAGCCCGGCAAGGCGGGCGTGAAGATGCTCGTGTGGGGCGACGCGCGGTACGCATCGCTGGTCAAAGCCAAGGATGCCGACACCTACTTGTTCACGCGCGAGACGGTGAAGGACGCCCCGGACTACTACGCAGCCGGACCTGACCTGCAAAACGGCCAGCGGCTTTCCGACAGCGATCCGCAGCAGAAGGACATCCTCTGGACCAGCGGCGTGCGCCTGGTCGACTACACCAGCACGCGCGGCGAAAAACTGCAGGCCGCGCTGTTCCTGCCGGCCAATTTCGATCCGGCGAAGAAGTACCCGATGATGGTGGAGTTCTACGAGAAGATGTCGCAGAACGCTAACACGTACCCATTCCCGGGATACAACGGCTTCAGCGTGTCGTACTACACCAGCAACGGGTACGCGGTGCTGGAGCCCGATATCGTCTACAAAGTCAATGATCCGGGAATCAGCACGGTGGCGTGCATGGTGCCGGCAGTGAAGGCTGCCATCGCGACCGGCGTGGCGGACCCCGCGCGCGTCGGAATTCACGGCCACTCCTGGGGCGGCTACCAGACCGCCTTCCTGGTCACCCAGACCGACATTTTCCGCGCCGCCGTGGCAGGCGCGCCCCTCACCGACCTGATCAGCATGTACAGCCTGATCTACAGAAACACCGGCGGAACCAACCAGGCCATCTTCGAAAGCAGCCAGGGACGCTTCTACGGCGGCTACTGGGACAATCTGGAGGCCTACCAGCGAAACTCTCCGGTATATCACGCGAAGAACGTCCACACGCCGCTGCTCCTCCTGCACAACGACAAAGATGGCGCCGTTGACCAGACCCAGGGAATCGAGTACTTCAATACCCTGCGCCGGCTGAACAAGCCGGTGATCCTGCTCGAGTACAAGGGCGAGAACCACGGCCTGCGCAAACCGGAGAACATGAAAGACTACACCGTGCGGATGAAGGAGTGGTTCGATCATTACCTGATGGACAAGCCCGCGCCCAAGTGGATGACCGACGGCGTGCCCCTGCTCAAGATGAAAGATCACCTGGAGGAGCGGACCAGGGAGATGTCGAAGCCGGCCCCCGCGACCAGCGACGGGAACCAATGAAACTTCCGCTGCTCGTGCTGCTGGCGGGTGCCGCACACGCGCAACTGGCCGGGGTGATCGACATCCACTGCCACTCCGACCCCGATTCGGTGCCGCGCTCCATCGACGCCATCGACCTGGCGCGCCTCGCGAAGCAGAGCGGGATGCGCGCCATCGTGCTCAAGAACCACTACGAGTCCACCGCGTCGCTGGCCTACGCGGCGCGCAAGTTCGTGCCGGGGCTGGAGGTCTTTGGCGGCATCGACCTCAACCGCTCGGTGGGTGGAGTGAATCCGGCGGCCATCGAGCGCATGGTGCTGGTGAAAGGCGGCTACGGCCGCGTGGTATGGCTGCCGACCTTCGACGCCGAAAACCAGGTGCGCTATTCCAAGGAGCAGCGGCCCTTTGTTCCGGTCTCGAAGGACGGAGCGCTGCTGCCGGAGGTGCGCGAGGTCATCGCGCTGGCGGCGAAGCACGGTTTGATGCTCGAGACCGGTCACTCGTCTGCGGCGGAGTGCCTGCTGATCGTGCGTGAAGCGCGCCGCGCGGGCGTGAAGAACGTGGTGGTCACGCACGCCATGCTGGCGCCCATCCACATGACCGTGGCGCAGATGAAAGAGGCGGCGGGCATGGGTGCGTGGATCGAGTTCGTATACAACGCGCTGATCGGGCCGAACAAGGAGTTCACATTCGCGGATTACGCGAAGGCCATCCGCGAGGTCGGCGCCGACCACTGCATCCTGTCGAGCGATCTTGGGCAAGCGGCAAACCCGGTTCACACGGAAGGCCTGTTGGCATTCTTCGCGGGGCTGGAGAGGGCGGGCGTAGCGCGCCCACAGATCGAGCTGATGTCGCGCACCAATCCGGCCCGCGCGCTGGGCCTTGTGGGACCGGCTTCAGCCGGTCCTACTGCTGCGCCGCGGTAGTCGTTGCCGGCGATGCCGCCTGCCCCTTCGGCAAATCGTTAAAATTCATTATCGCGTTGGCCAGCATGTTGAATTCGCCCAGGTTCTGCCAGCGATACGCCGGGTTGGTCGAGAAGAGCAGTACTCTTCCCTGCCCCACCGTCTCGTCGATGATCGCCGGCCGCATGCGCGTCTCCGCTACCCCGCGCATCAGGCCGCTCAGCACGCTCTTGTCCGATCCCGGGAACCGCATGAGCACCGTTCGTCGTGCTTCATCGTTGGGCACGCGTAGCAGTGGACCTCCCGCCCATCGCACCGGAATCACGCGGTCGGTGTAGCCGTAGAAAATCGGGTGGTTCGGATTCAAAATCTCCGCCTCGACAATCGGCCCCGGTGCGTAGAACGCGGCCGTCGGGCGCGCCGCATCCACCGTTCGGGTGATGAACGTCTCCGCCGGCAGGTAGCTGGCGGCGCCGAGCGTGATCAGCACACCTCCCTGGTTGACGAACTTATCGAGCTCCGCCACGCCCTCCAGCCCCATGCCGCCCGAGATATCCTCGCTCTCGCCGTACATGCCGAGGCTGGGGAAAGCCGGGTCCTTGGTATAGGCGAACTTCTTTCCGGGCTTCGGCTCCACATCGAAGATCAGGCTCTTGGCGCCGCCGCGGCCGCCCTGGTGCGGAATCACGATCACGTCGTAAGCCCCCTTGAGCCCTCCTTGCCGGACGCGCTCCTTGTAGATCAGATCGTAGTTGATTTCGAAATGGTCGAATGCGTACCGCACCCAGCCCACATCCTGCGTGGAGCTCCAGGTGGAGAACATGGCGATGCGCGGCAGGTCGACCTCGTGCTTCTTCACGTCCGGCGCGGCCGCCAGTGCGACAGCCTGTAAGCCCAGCTTTTCGACTTCCTCTTTCACGCGCGGACTGCTCGCCACCAGCAGCGTCCCCGCCGGCAGGTCTTTCGTGGCCTGCTCGATGGCCTCGAATTTCAGGTCCTTCAGGCGGTAGCGCAGCGTGACCAGGTTGTTCGACCCGTTGTGCAGGATGGCGATCACCGGTCCGGAGCCCTTCACCGCGCCTTGCGGAGCATAGCTGTCCACCGGCTGCACGGGCGCACTGAGAATGGATTTGTCGGCAATCTCATCCACCTGCGCCTGGCTCATCAGCCCCATCGTCCAACCGGTGTCGTCGTACGTGGTCTGGGCATCGGTCGGGAAGTTCTGTTTCTCGAACAGGATCTTCGCCAGGCGGCCGTAGGGCTGGTTGAGCTTGACGATCATCGAGCCCGCAGGATAAGTCGTGCCGCCGATTTTTACCTCGGCCGTGGCACGGCCCACTTCGATGCCCTGCTTGCGAAGAACATTCACGATGAACGCCACGCGGGTCAGGTCCTTCTGGCTGGACGGCAGAATGTAGGCGTAGGGTGCCTCCTTCGAGCCTGCCTCGACGGAGTGCCGGCTCTTCAGGTAGAAATTCTCCAGGATGGTCTTCGGAAACGCGGCGGTGAGTTCCAGCGCGCTGAGCACGCCGGTCTCCGAGTAGTTGGTGTTGTTGCGCATGCTCCACACCAGGTCTCTCGGAGGCGGAAGCGGACGATACCACTCGCGCGCAGCCATGCCGCCGCCGCGTCCGCCCCTTCCACCCGCAGCATCCGGGGCCGCCGCTGCCGGCTCCGCGTCCGGACCGCCGCCGGGACCGCCCCGTCCCCCGGCGCCGATGTTGCGCCGCATCGTGTTGGCGCCGCCGTTGCCCATGATCTCGTACATGCGGATCATGCCGTTGTGATTCGAGCTCATGAAATCCAGATAGCCCGGCGACCACATATCCACGAATGCGTGTGTCCACACACCCGGCATTCCGTAGCCGATCATCCTGGTCATCTCGAATTCGCTGAACCAGGGCATCTCGGCGTAAAGAATCGGGTCCAGCGTGGGGTTCTGCGGAGACTGCCCGCTGAAGGTGTAGAGCAACGGCTGGGATTCGTGCAGGTCATGCATGATCGGCGGGTGCCACTCGAGGTAGAACTTCAGCCAGTTCGACATCGTGACCTGCGAGTAATTGATATCGCGATTGTTGTCGTGGTAGATGTACTTGCCCCAGTACGGAGGCTGCGGCGTGCGCTCCTGCTCGCTCTCCTCGGTGAGCTTGTACTTGTAATACCAATCGACGTAGCGGTCACGGCCGTCCGGCTCCGCGGCGGCGGTCATCATCACGATCGCGTTCTTGCGAATCGAGTCGTAGAGCGGCGAATCTTCCACCGCCAGCCGATAGGCCAGCTCCATCAGCATCTCCGGCGGTCCGGTTTCCGCGCTGTGCAGGCCCCCGGTGAACATGTAGATCGGCTTGGCCTGGGCGATCACTTCTTTCGCCTGTTCCGGGCTGAGTCCGCGAGGGTCGGCCAGGCGAGCGAGATAGCCCTTGTAGCGGTCGAGATCGCGGATCGTCTCCTCGTCGGCAACTGCGATCACCAGGCACTCGCGGCCTTCGTCGGTGGCGCCCGCCGGGAAAATCTTCACGCGCTTGGAAGCGGCGGCCAGTGCGCGGTAGTACTTCGCCAGATCAGCCGTGTGAGTGAGTTTCTTGGGCGCGCCCACGTAGTAGCCGAGCACGTCTTTGGTGGTGGGAATGCCGCTCACCTTCGGCAGATGATCTACCAGAGGGCTCATGAACTCCGGCCGCGTGGTCCACTCCTTCACCAGGCGGGCGTACTCCTCGTCCTGGGGCTGCTTCGTTTGGGTCAGGACCAGCCCGGCGGCACAGGCCGCCAGCGCGAGAATCCGGGAAAGTCTCATGGGTTGCCTCCGTGCCCGGCGCATCCGGGCACTTAGATTAAGATAACCCTCCACGGCCGCATATGGAAACACGTCATTCTGTTGGAGGATCTCGATGACCACTCGCACGAAGGCGATCTTGCTGGCCGCGTTGCTGGCGCCCCTGGCAGCGGCCCAGGCCGGCCGCACCGGCAACGTCTACAAGGTGGACTTCACCATCCGCGACAGCGGCGATGCCGGCGCGAAAGCCGGGCGCAAGTACTCGCTCCTCGTCAATGAGCGGCAAAAGGGCACCTTCAAAGTCGGCAACCGGGTTCCCATGGCCACCGGCGGCAGCCCCGGCAACATGCAGTTCACCTACGTGGATGTCGGCGTCAATATCGACTGCTTCGCGGCTGAGGTCGAAGGCAAGATCAATCTGCGCACCGATATGGATTTGAGCACGGCGGTGATGCCGGACAAGAATCCGACTCCGAACCCCACGATCTCCCAGATCAAACTGGCGATCGAGACGACGCTCACACCGGGCAAGCCATCCGTGGTAGCCTCCTTCGACGATCCGGTGACCTCGCGGAAGTTCGACGTCGAAGCCATCGTCACGAAACTGTAGGACAGGCTTCAGCCTGTCCCCCGCGATCGAAGTTCATCCATCGCGCTCTGGTAATAGCCGCCGCCCGCGCCGCCGCTCGCGCGGTGCCGTTCGATGTACGCCAGGATCCTCTGCCGGATCCCCTCGGCCTCGGGAAAATCCTCATCCGTCCAAAACCGCCGTGATTTGTCGAAGTACCCGACGCGTGCCAGGAAGGCCACCGGAAAATAGATCTGCTCTTCCACCGAATCCTGGCCGGGCTCGATGCGGAACGAACCGTCGGATTGCAGAGACTCGCTCAGACACCATCGCAGCATCTTGCGGATTTCGCCCGCGGCCTCCTGCTTCTGCGTGTCGGTAAGAGACGGCCAACCATAGCGCAGCAGAACCACGACATCCATATTGTGGTGGTTCGAATAACGCCCGCGTCGCAGCCAACCGACGGGATAATCCAGGTTCTTGAACGCCAGCAACGTGTTCACAAGTCGCGCCAAGTCGGGAACGTCGCCCTTCAGGTATGCCACCACGTGGTAGGTCATGCTCAAGTCGTCGACGAACGCAGTCGTCCCATTGCGGACAAAGGTCGCGCCCCAGAAGCCGGTAGCCGGGTTGCGGAGCCGGTTCAGGATCAGGTCTCGAAAAGCTGCCTTGAGCCCTGGGTGCCATCGATATCCTGCGGGAAGATCGTGCAGGATCAGGCGGATCAGGTCCGAGAGCGATTCGTTGAATTCCCGCCGGTGGTCGATACCGGTACGGACTATATCTGAAACGAACACGGAGTTGAAGTATCGCTTTAGATTCTCCGGCGAATTGACTCGATCGAGGAAGGCATAGGAATACTTCGCAGCCCGATCGGTTGAGCTGCTCAAGTGATCGAAAGAACTATCCAGCTTGAAAAACCATTCGGTGGAGCACCGTCCCCAACTGCCGTCGGTGTCCTGCTCTTCGGCGATCGCCTCACGCGTGGGATCGGCGAGCGTCGCCTTGAGATCGCCCAGCCGCCGGTCGATGCGGGCAAAATCGGCGGTGCTGTCGATCAGCCAGCCGGTCTCGGTGACGATCTGCCGCGAGCACGTGGTTTTCTGTCCCCGGGCTTCCCGGGCCAGCACCTCGCGATCGAGCGTGCCCAGTCGCACCTCTCGTTCCCGGCTGAGTTTGAGGTAGTTCCTGTCATGGGCGATCATCTCGCGCCGGAGATTGGCTTCGGCCTCGAGATCGCTGCGCGGGATCTCGACGGCGAAGAGGATGGGGACGGCGGCCGCCACCAGAAGGAGCTTCGCCATGAAGCTCATTTTAGGGACTCGCAGGCAGGCTTTGCATCCCGCTCATCGCGCCGACGGAGTTACCCGCGCTGACCGCCCCATTGACGGGAATGTCGCGCTGACGGCCTTAGTACTTTTGGCTATTTCTTTTGGAGAATTGCCGCGCACAAGATCCGGTGATATGGTCCACGGTGGAGAATTGCCGGTATCTGCGAAGCGCTCTTTCGGCCAAGGCGTGCAGCCGGCCTCCGCTCGGGGATTCGTGTATCGACGTCGACAACTCAGCCGCCTTCGGCGTTGTTGTTGCTCGCAAAGATCCAGGACGGAAAAATCCTGCATTCGAGCCAAATCTGACAGCTAGTCTCTTTGCAACGACTCCAGGAGAATGATCTATGTCATCGAGTTCCTCACCGCTGCGCATCGACGCCAAACGCAGCGGCATCTTTTCAACCGCGGTGATACTGGGACTGATCGCGATCGCGACTTGCGCGCAAGCGACGCCGCTTACAGGCACGGTTTTGACAGCACCCGGCTTCACCGTCACTCCAGGGCTAATCCCTCCGGGGACGCCTGCCGGCACTCTGCTGGCTTCACTGGTGTCTCCGTACTCGTTCGCCACAACCGGAGGAACCACAAGCGGGACCATCATATCCGCCGTCTACAAGAACTCCAGTGGCACACTCGACTTCTACTACCAGGTGATGAACAGTGCGACCTCGGCCACCGCCATTGCCCGGGTCACGGACACGTCCTTTGCCGGATTCACGACGTGGACGGGCTTTCGCACGGACGCCGTCGGCCCGTTTGCGGCAGGTTCGGTGGTTTACATTACGGCGGACAGCGACGCTTTAGGCAACGTGCTGGGGTTCAGCTTCAATCCGCCGAACACGGCCAAGATCCTTCCCGGCCTCACCTCCGACATCATGGTGATCAGTACCAACGCAACAGCGTTCACGGCCGGCAACACATCCGTGATTGATGGCGGCGCCGTAACAGTGGCAGCCTTGGAACCCAGCTCTGCTGGCCCTCCCGGGCCTCTCACGATCACGACAACATCGGTTGCCGGTGGCACGGTGGGAAAGGCCTACTCCCAAACGTTGACGGCAACGGGCGGCAGCCCTCCGTATCTCTGGTCCATCATCGCCGGCCGGTTGCCCGCCGGATTGACCCTCAACCGGAATACCGGGCAGATTGCCGGCACACCGATAGAAGAACAGACGGCGATTGTGACGATCCAGGTGACGGATTCAAGCTCTCCGCCGCAGACTGCGACCACCGTGCTCGTCTTCACGATCGGTTTGTGATCAGAGGCTGATCACCAGGTCGGGGGGATTGCCGCTGAGTGCCGCGTAGACATCCGGGAAGCAGCCCACGTGTAATCCGTCGATGGCGTCCCTGAGCCTGATTTTCTCGGGTGCTCCGCCGGGCCGGCCGCTGCCGCGATCCGCGTAGCACCACACCGGTTCACCTTCGGCGAGATTGCGATCGAGCGCGCACATGTCGCACACGCCGAGCCAAATGTTCTTTTCCTTTGCGACCTTGGCCAGACGCTCTCCGACAGGATCCCCTTTTCGAAGGATGTACGCATTGTCGTCGAAAAAGAACATCCCGACCACCTCCACGCCGTGCGTACCCTGTTCGAGCTGCGGCAGGATCATCTTGCCCAGCTTATAGTCCGCGGTGTGTCCTGAGGTCACAAACAAATAGGCAACTTTCATCAATTCCTCCATCGCTCAGGATACAAGACTGGCGTTGGAGACCGTTGCCGCTTGGTCCCATTTTCTGCCGGCCGTCAAAAAATGCAGCGCAAACCCAGTTGCGCCCGGCGGGCGTTGGTGCCGTCCGGAAATCCGGCGGAAGCCGTGCCCACGCCAAAAGCGCCCGGCGTCAGCGTGAGAACGCGCTTCGCCTCGGTGTATGCCTGATTGTTAATGCTGGTGTTCACCGTGGTGTTGCTGATGTTGAAGACCTCGAACATCAGCATCAGGCGCGCGTGCTCGTTGATCGGGATAATCTTGCTGATGCGGGCGTCGGCACGGTAAACCGGCGGCGTGTACAGGCTGTTGACGGGCCAGAACGGCACCCGGAAGTTGCCGCCGAAGCCGTTGATGCTGTTGGTATATGCCATTCCCGGCACGGCCGTGTCCGTGGTGCGGATCTGGGCCGTGGTGGGACGGCCGGCGGCCAGGGTCGTGATGGCGCCGAGCTGCCAGTTGTTGACTACATATTTGTAGAAGGCGCCGTCACGGCGGGTGAAGACCGGCTCCTCGACAAACGAAATTACTGCCCGGTGGCGCTGATCGAGCGCGGAGCTCCCTTTGTCGAACGCGTAGTTCCCGTTGTATGTCGTGAGAGTGGGGCTCGAGAAGTAGAGCGCGTCGCCGGCGGCGCCCTGGCCGTCGTCGATCGAATGCGCCCAGGTGTACGAAACCAGCGCCTGCAAGCCGTGCGAGAAGCGCTTGTTGAGCTGAACCGCAAGTGCGTTGTAGTAACTCTTGATGCCGTTCTCGTCCTGGATGACGCGGCCGTAGCGTGGGTCAACCCGATTGGCCAACAGATAGACCGGAGTGGTGAAGCTTCCGACTGTGGTGCCGTCGGCGTTGTTGATGGTATAGGTCACGTCGGGGCCGGGTGCGCCCATGTTCAGGTCGCGCGCCGCGAGTAACTGCACACCCCGGCTCCAGATATAGGACACCGCCAGGGACATGTCCCGCGAAAGCTGGCGCTCCACGGCAACCGTGCCCTGCTCCGAATACGGGGTGCGAAGATTGGGCGCGGCAAACTGAATGTTGGCGCCTCCGGCGGCCATCCCGGGTGGGATGCCCGGCAGCGCATTCCAAAACACGGGTCCGGCCGCGAATTGCGCGGCGTTGGTGCTTTGCAGGGCGACCGACGTCTGGTACACTCCGTTGCTGGCGAAGAGATTGTCGATCAGCGAAGCGGGAAAGCGCGCATAAAATACGCCGAAGCCGGCGCGCACCACCGTCTTCTCGTTCACGCTGTAAGTTACACCCAGCCGCGGCGCGAAGTTGCGAGTGCCGGTCGGAATGTGTCCGGTCTGCGGATAGTCCGGATTCACGATCTTAGGCTGAGGAAGCTGGGCATACTCGTAGCGAACGCCATAGTTCAGCGTGATCTTCGGCGTGACCAGGTACTGGTCTTCGGCATAGAAACCGTAGTCGCGAATGGTGGCATCCACCACGGGATTCCCGAATGCCTGGGAGAAGCTCTGCCAGTTCTTGGCTCCCGCGGTATTCCCTGAAAAATCCAGGGCAAACTGGGTGACCGTCTGGTAAGTGTATGCGCCGTAGGCCGGACTGAGGTAGTAAGTGTAATCGGCCGTGCTGGCGATGTCCGCCCCGAATTTGACGATGTGCTTTCCCCGGGTCCAGGAAGCGTTGTCCGCGATCTGGAAGCGCTGCTCGTTGGGTTCCACTCGCGGCAGATAGTTGACGCCGTTGCCCAATCCGGTCTGTCCGGCAACAGTCAGCCCGATGAAGCCGAGCGACGGATTGTACAACTGCTGATTGAAGGTGTCGGCCTGGCGATCGGTGGCCCAGCCGAAGCGGAGCTCGTTTACCAGGCTCGGCCTCGGCGACGCGGTCCAGGACAAGCGGCCGTTGCGAACGCGAACCGAATCGTCGCCATTGCTGCCAATGGCAGCGCCGGTCGTAGACGAGATGTTGGTCTGAATCCCGTTCGGCGACAGGAAGTGCAGATAGTTGAAGCTGGCGCTGAAGCTGTTCCGCTCCGACGGCCGCCAGTCGAGGCGGCCGAAGCCGAGGTCCTGGTTGGCCTCGCGCGGAATCAGTCCGTAGTATCGCGGCAGGAGCGTGTTGATCGCGGCACACTGCGCCGGCGTGGCCGGCGCGCCGCATCCGATGAAGCTCTGCGTCGACGGATCGATCACCCCGGCCCGGCTGATGCTCGAGACGATGGGGAAATCCCGCCGGGTGAAGTCGCCGTTGACGAAATAGAAGAGCTTGTCTTTGACGATGGCGCCGCCCAGGCTGAAACCCGCTTGGTGCCGCACTTCGTCGGGATTGATGCTGGCGTAGCGGTCGCGCGCGTTGAGCGTGCGGTTGCGGAAAAACCAGTAGGCGGTTCCGTGCAGCCCGTTGCTTCCGCTTCGAGTTACGGTATTGACCACGCCGCCGATGGCGCGTCCGAACTCCGCCGACGGATTCGCCGAGACCACCTGGAATTCCTGCACCGCGTCCTGCGAGATCTGCGACGCGATGCGCGTGCGGCCGGCGTTCTCGTTGTAGAACTGCTCGGTAGTGTCGTTGCCGTCGATGAGGAACGCATTGCCGCCCGCCACCCCGCGGAACGTGAGCAGGCCGAAGGTTCCGTCGTTGGTGACGCCGGGTGTGAGCAGAACGAACGAGTCGACGCGGCGCCCGTTGATGGGCAGGTCCTGAATCGACTTCGTGTCGACCACCTGGGAGACGTCGCTCTTGGTATCCTGGACCGCCACGCCGGCGGATGTGACGTCTACCACCGTGACGCTGCGGTTGACCGTGAGGCTCACATTCAGGTTGAGATTCTGGCCCACCTGCAGATCCAGATCGAAGGCTTCGTAGGTGGCAAAACCCTGTGCCGTAACCACGACCTTGTAACCGGTTCCGGGAACCAGCGCGGGCGCGCTGAACGTGCCTCCCCGATTCGTGGTGAGGTTGCGAATCGTACCTTGCAGGTTATTCGCGATCACTACGTTGGCCTCGGGCACGGCCGTGCCCGACGGGTCGCGGACGACTCCGGAGATTGCCGCCAGCCCGGCGGTTGTTTGTGCAAAGGCCGGGACGGCCGCGAGTAGCAGGATCAATCTGGAACGCATAGGCCTCCATTCCACCGGACAGAACCGGTTATGCCCTCTTATTCATCCACGAGCCGTTTCCCGCGGAGTCCTTCCCGCTCAGGACGCGCTCGACGATATCGATGTCATCCGGCGTGGGGCCGGAGACGGCGTGCGGCTTGGGTGCCGGCACATCTTCGGCATGGTCGCCGTCGGGGACAATGAACTCCAGCAGCATGCTCACCAGCTCGGGATCGGCCGCGATGCGTTTGATCTCCTGCAGCTTTTGAATTCGCGATTCAATCTTCTTCACGTT
>Ga0335069_10011525_pt1 | contig 12464 bp, 6 predicted proteins | sample Lox_Sample_11_FD_206714 | JGI IMG/M metagenome (GOLD analysis project Ga0335069, IMG submission 206714) | Soil microbial communities from Loxahatchee National Wildlife Refuge, Florida, United States - Lox_Sample_1.1 | ecosystem: Environmental > Terrestrial > Soil > Wetlands | place: USA: Florida...
CTACTTGTGTTGTTGCTCCGTCTGTTACCCCTTGCAAGACTGTTCAGGAAGAATTAGAGTCTTGCCTAAATCAAAAATCTACGAGCAGTTTTTAATTAGTTTCTGTCGCGAAACTCGCATTCAGCAGCCTATCTGCTTTGCGAGTTTCTCGGGGAAATACCCATGGGACCGGGCTTTTGTCTTTCGAATCCTGACCTATGTTTTCCTTCCTATTTCTGCGTTGCTGGGGGCGCAATTTCCGGATGTGCTTAGACAGGCCGTCTCCTGGCTCAGTTCAAGCGAGATCTTGAAGTAAGGAACTCTGGGAGCAAGCCCGCAGGGCTAACCTCTTCACAGTTTGCACCATGCTCATCAGGCCCATCCCCTTTCCCATGGAGATATTTTGACGGAAGATTTTTTCGACGATGTCCGGAGAGACCGTTGCCACCTCCTCGGGACGTGTCCCTGAGAGGGTCTTGTCTAATATCACCGCCAAGGCCTTCGCCGACACACCAGAGGGATTCTCCACAGCGAAATAAAACTTGAGAGACCCGTCGGGGTTGGGAACTGCCCATGCAAACGCATCCGATTCGCAGAAAGGGACTCGATGGTCTTCAGCAAAAGGTCGCCGGGCAATGTCGGGGGGCACCTCTTTGAACCGGTCTGCATAGCTGATCAGGAAACTTGCTCGTTCAGACTCGTCACTCACCATCGCCATCGTCTCGAGGAACTCTCTTAGTCTCTCCGGACAATCCCTCTTACTTCTCAATCGGAACGTCAACGAGGTTTCCCCATTCTGTCCAACTCCCGTCGTAGTTTTTGACATTTTTGAATCCCAGCAGGTACTTGAGAACAAACCAGGTGTGGCTGCTTCTCTCTCCGATACGGCAGTAGGCGATGATTTTCTCATCCGGGTTGAGTCTGTTCTCTTCCAGGTAGATCTGATTGAGTTCGTCGGCACTTCGAAACGCCCCGGTCTCGGGGTTGATCGCCCTGGACCAGGGGATATGCTTTGCACCGGGGATATGCCCGCCTCGCAGAGCACCTTCATTGGGATAATCGGGCATGTGCAACCGTTTGCCCGTGTATTCATCAACTGAGCGGACATCCACCAGGGGCAGTTTTAGCTCGGTATGCTTCAAAACCTCATCACGAAAGGCCCGGTTCACACTGTCATCCCTCTCCTGAACTTTGTATTGGGTCTCTGGATACTGTCGAACCTCGCGGGTCAGCATACGCCGCTCTCGTTCCCATTTCACTCGACCACCGTCCATGACCTTGGCCCGAGTGTGACCAAAGAGTTGGAAGACCCAGAAAGCGTAACAGGCCCACCAGTTGTTCTTGTCACCATAAAAGACAACCGTCGTGTCGGCGGTGACTCCAATCCGCGACATGAGTGATTCAAATCCTGCCTTTCGAATGTAGTCCCGACGGACCGAGTCGTTGAGATCGTTGGTCCAGTCCACGTGTACAGCACCCGGTATATGCCCGGAAGAATACAGCAGAGTGTCCTCATTAGACTCGATAATGCGAACTTTCGGGTTTTCAAGGTTAGTGGCTACCCAACTGGTCGCCACCAAAACGTCGGGATGGGCATATGTTCTTGCTTCTGTGGCTTTCATCAAGATTCTCCTTTCAGGCTCAGATCAAGATGTATTTCGGTGCAGAAATTGTAGGGGCCCGGTGTTCCGTGTTCTCGACATTAGCAGACATGCCACTTCACATCCTTGCCGAAGTTCCGTATTCGTCCATAATCTACCTTTGGACCCAGGAGGGGCTTGGCTTACAGGGTGGACCCACCCGGCGACTTACTGCAAGGTTTTGCTATCGAATAAGGAATAAGTCCTCGTCCTCAGTATTTTAACAGCCAGGAAGACGAGAGCAAACATATCCCCATAGGGGCCGACATGACGTGAACTGCTGGAACTTGGCGCGTGCTTCATCAATCCGGTCGAGGGATCCCGGCAATCAGTTAGACGGCTTTCCTCGCTGCCGGCACCGCGACCAGTCGGGCACTTTCGTACCCCTTCACTGCATAGTAGATGGCCTTATCAAAGAACCGGCCAATCATGAGAGCCAGTTCCTCTTGCTGGTAAAGCTGGACCGCGGAACTCAATCCTTGATTTCTGCGAATGTAATCCCAAAGATGTTCTTTGGTGAGGATCACTGCGCACACTACCTCATACAAGGGAACGCCTTCTTCGTGACGTCGCCGGCCCACCTCGCCGTAGACGGCCTGTATGTTGGTTTCGTTCTTTTCAGACAACCACCGGCCGAGATTATGATAGACATCATAAATCCGACGGTGGACTTCTTGAGGGGGAATCCCGTGGAAATAAGGGGTTTTGGGGTTCCGTGCGAGGTCACTCATAACTTCATTAGTGAGGTCCTCTGCGTGTGTTTCAACCATTTTCATCAGGTTGGGTAAAACCATGGTCTCCTCCTTTTTCTGCCGAAGAAGCTCAGAGCGATCAGAAAATGCGGGGACGACTTGGTCATCCCAGGGCGTTCATCGGCAGGCTCTCGCGAGTTAAGTTCGACAATTCGATGTGCTCACCCCAACTCTCTTACATGTGGTCACTGGCAACCTGCACAATCACGCCAGCATCTGGCCATGCATTTGTTCTCTAGCAACAGCTAAGCCTTTCCAGAGAAACCTCACCGCGACGGTTGAACTTTGCTACCGCTTTGCTTCGGACTTTTCCCGACGCCTCAGTATCCTGATAAACAGTATACATCCCCCTCCCTCCTGCTTACAAGCCAGGTGGTGGGGTAGGGTGCAATCAAAACTGACGGGCAATATGGGTGCCGGTAATGCCATGTCCCGGGGACTCGCGAAAGTAGCCAGGGGCGGGGACTGCGGTCGTCCGCGCTTTGTCCTGGCCCCTGGAACTAAAGCCACCCGGCACCCTCACCCTGAAGGGGTGACAGGACAGGCTGGCACCCTTTCCGGGTGCGGACCCATGGGCCCCTGGGAACGAATGTCCAGGGGTATCGCGGCGAACCCTGTCGCCGCTCAACCCCTGCTGATTTCTCTGGTCCTTTCAGGACGTCTTGCGCCTTGCAGGCCCTTCAGCTTAGATTGCATCCAAGAGAACCTTGATCCATGGATCATCCGCCCCAAAAAATGTTACACTGCACGCCACAATGAGAAAGTCGATTCTTCTATTTCTGGCTACCTCTTTGACTTTGTCAATGGCTTTCGCGCAGCCTCAGTCCTCCGAGCAATCTGCGAAAGCAGGGGAAGCTCAACCGGTTGACCCGTTAGATCGGACCACCCCTCGCAAGGCTCTGGTTCGGTTCATCGATTTGGCACAGAAAGGGAATTACGAACTGGCAACGCAATACTTGCAGCTCAAGGTTGGCCGCGTTCGGAAGACAGAAGCGGAAGGAGTGGAACTGTCAAGGCAGTTGAAAGTCCTGCTTGATCGAAACTGGGAGGGCCAGCTGAATGCTGTCAGCAACGACCCCTCGGGGAGATTGGATGATGGTTTACCTCCCGAGTTGGAGCGAGCCGGAGAGATTCGGATTGAAGGAAATACGGTCGCCCTCCTGCTCGTCCAAGTGTCCGAGAAAAATGTGGGGAAAGTCTGGTTGATCTCCGCGGAAACTCTCAGACAAGTCCCCGAGCTTTACGAGCTCATAAAGTTCCTGGATTTCGAAGAACACCTCCCTGAAGTGCTGGTGCAGACCCGTTTCCTTAGCATGCCTTTGTGGCAATGGATTGCCATTATCCTGTTGTACCCTGTCGCTCTTGGGGTCGCCTGGTTCATCCTTTTAGTGCTCGGGTTGGCGAAATGGGGGATCCAGCGAGGACTCAAATGGATCCGGCGGCAAAGCTGGAAGGTCCGTCCGCATCTTCCACGTCTCGGACCAGTGACACTCCTGTTGATGCTTTTACTCCACTACAGTTTTCTTAGGGCACTTGGGGTTCCTCTGCTTTATCGGCAGTATTATGGCCAGGTAGTGGGAATCCCCGTGGCCATAGCCGTTTATTGGATGCTGGCCAGGATGACTGACTTTCTGTCCGGTCGCCTAGCTGCCCGCCTTTCCAGGACCAGCGTGGCCCTCGCAAACTCCGTTTTCCTTCTCGGACGCCGAATCCTCAAGGTGGTCATCCTTGTCCTTTTGGTTCTGCTTGTGCTCCAGTCCTTTGGGGTGAACGTTAGCGCAGCCTGGGCCGGCATCGGAATCGGCAGCATAGCCCTGGGTCTTGGGGCTCAAAAAACTCTGGAGAACCTCTTTGGAGGCATTTCCCTCCTGAGCGATCAGACTTTTCAGGTGGGGGATTTCTGCAAGGTAGCTGACCAGTCGGGTACGGTCGAAGATATAGGATTGAGGTCCACTCGCATCCGAACGATCGATCGGACCGTGGTGACGATCCCCAATGGCGCCTTGTCCAATGCTAACCTGGAAAATATCAGCCGTCGCGACAAGATTCTTTTTAAGCTCACCCCCGGGTTGCGTTTCGAAACTTCGGCAGATCAGCTTCGTTTTCTGCTGGCGGAAATACGCAAGTTGCTCTACCAACATCCCAAAGTCGAGTCATCGTCGGCTCGAGTGCGCTTGCTGCGGTTTGGTCAATCATCGATTGATCTGGAAATTTTCTCCTATATTCTGACCACGGATTATCCGGAGTTCCTGGCCATTCAGGAGGACCTCCTCCTGCGCATCATGGACCTCGTTGGGGAATCCGGGACAAGCATGGCTTTTCCATCCCAGACCCTTTACCTCGGCAAAGAAACCGGACCAGACCAGGAGAAAGCCCGCGCTGCGGAAGCCGAAGTGGAGCGCTGGAGAAAGAACAAGGAGTTGCCGTTCCCAAACCATGATCCGGCCACGATTGCTAAAGTGGAGAACACCCTAGAGTATCCGTCGCCGGATTCCGCATTGCGTAACGCCAAAGAATAGCCAGTGGCGGATCTTGACGGCACGACTGAAAGCTGCGCGAGGTTTCCTCGCCAACGGAGCTCGAACCGCGTATCTTCGACGACGCGGCCAATGAACGATTGAAATCCCTCAATAAGATGAACAGAAGGAAATGGAGCGTGCGTAGGTGTTTGTTTTGGATGGGCAGCGCTGGCCTGCCCGTGGTCCTGATCAGCCTCGCCTTCATTCACACTCCTTGGGGGAGGGTATGGTTGTTCAGCTTGCTCCAAGCCAAGCTCCAACAAACGACCGGTCTCCGAGTTGAGGCCAAGAACCTCAGATTCAACCTATTTACACTGCGGTTCGAACTAGAGAGTGCTGTCGTTCACACATTGGACTCCGCCGGGTTGCCCGAATTAGCCCAGGCTCAGCATGTGTTGATTCAGCTGCCACATCGTGAACTTTGGCATCCTTCCCTTAAAGCTCTTCAAATCAGCATCGAACAGCTCTCCATCAATCTGCTAACGACTCGGGGTGGCCGCAGAAACTGGCCATCTTCACAAGGAGGAGGCTTTCCGACTCTGCCAAAGGAGTTGCCTCTAACTTCGGTGGCGGTCTCCAACTTTTCCTTTTCCTGGAAAGATGAGCCAAATAGTGTGGAGCTCCGGTCTCCTGTGGGTCCGTTGAGTCTGAGCAGGGAGTTAGGCCAGGAAGGCTCGTCCCTCCGTTTTCAAGGTGTCCATAACGGCCAGATCCGATGGAAAGCTGAGGCGCTCCCCTTCCACGACTTTAAGGTGCGGGCCGTCTTTCGCTCTGGCCAACTGAATGTTGAAGATGTTCAGCTGAAGTCCGGTGCTTCTTCGACAACGTTCCAGGGGTGGTGGCACCCTTCCGGATCGCCCGAGTTGGACCTTCATGTCCAGGTAAGACTGGATACGACAGGACTCAGTCAATTCCTGATTTTACCGTTCCCGATGCAAGGGCAGATCAACGGAGATTTGCTGGTCTCAGGGACAACGGCCATCCCTCGAGTTCATGGAGACCTGTCTGCAACGGATCTGTTGTTTGCCGGCCTGAGAGTTAGGCCAATCAAAGCATCGGCCGATTGGGAAGGGGCCAGTCCAGTGATCATGCTCCGGAACCTGGAGGGTGGTCTGCTGTCGGGAAGTTTCAAGGCACATGGTCAATTCGCTTTCCCGAAAACAGGAAGATCCAGCCTCTTGTCAGCCGAGCTGAGAGGAATTGATCCAGAGGCAGCACTAAACTTGTGGAGAAAGAGCTGGCCAGCGGTGGGCCGAGGAACCATTCGCATGGAAGCTTCCTGCCCCGAACTGATGTGGCAGAAAGGACAAGCCGACGTCGCCTTTGAGTTTAAGTCGCATAGGAACCACCTGGGGGCAGTTGCAGGGGTTTCCGGGAAATTCTCTCTCAAGCAGGAGGGTGACCAGACTACGCGCTTAACGGTCCAACAATTCCAGTTGCCCGGGACCCAGGGGCACGGATCCTTCGTAGTCCAAGGCGAAGGCCGACAACTGGAAGGTCAAATTCAAGTATTGGTCGACAGTGCCCGGGAGTTGTTACCTGCCGTGGAGGAGTGGATGCAGAAACCGCCGGGGACTTTGCAACCCATTTCTATAGATGGTGCTCTCAGGTTGAATGCAGAGTTGTCTGGCAGCTTGCATAATCCTGTTCTCGCCGCTGAAGTCCAAGGATCCCGGATTGCTTTGGGTCGGGTCCATAATGTTGTCGTCAACTTCAACGGCAACTTCACTCCCCAACAAGTGCAAATCGAGAATTTCCGGCTAGACTGGGAAAACCAATCCCTGCAGGGGAGTACAGGAATCGATTTCTCCGCTCCCGCAACATCTATCAAGCTGAAGGCTGAGGGCCGGGAAATCAACCTGCCGAATGTGCTTGAAGGGCTTGGGCTCTCTGTCCCATTAAAAGGGACATCCGATCTAAGGATTAGTGCCTCTGGCCCGTTTTCGAGCCCCGAGGCTGGCCTTGAGTTTGATGCCCGATCTCTTGAGTATTCCGGCGAACCATTGGGCCGCCTGACTGGCCACCTCCAATGGCACCCGCATCAGTTGGTTTCAGGCAAATTGCGGCTCGAGAAGCCTCAGGGGGGAGAAATCGGGGTTCTGGAAGCCGCAGGTGGCCTAAACCTGACGGCGAAATCGTTCGATTTCCAGCTCAAAAGCAACCCGTTGTGCATTTCCAATCTCCGAGTTCCCGGCGGTGTTCCATTCAGTACCCGATTGCAGCTGGAAGCGCGGGGACAAGGAAACATAGACGCTCCCACCGTGGATCTAAAAGCGAGCAGCTTGGACACTGTGATCGGCGAAAGAGACATTGGCGCCATCGAGCTTAGAATGGGCCTTGCCCGACACCGAGCTGAGGGTACAGTACAGGTTCCTCTTCTGAATCTAAGCAGTCGATTGGAAATTGAATCGCGGTCACCCTATTCCTCCGACTTCCAAATCAGTCTTGACAACTTAGATCTGGCCAAGCTTTCCATCCCCGTTGGCAACAGGCAGTTGCTTGGTGGAGTACTAAAGGGAAGCATTGCTGGAAAACTTGACCTGCATCAACCTGAGACCCTGGAAGGCAAAGCAACCTTGGAAAAAGCCCTTGTCATCATCGGGGGAAAGCAATTTGTCAACGAGAACCCGTTGCACATCTTGTTCTCCAGTCAGCAGATCGAGTTTGATACGGCCGGCTTTTCCAGTGGGGATTCAAAATTGAGTTTTTCCGGTAAGGTTCCGATCGGCGAAAAAGCTCCACCCGGGGTATTTCAGCTTCGCAGCTCTTTGGGATCCGAGTTCCTGCGATCACTCGTACCCCAAGTATCGATTGTCGGCCCGGAGGGAAGAATCGACACAGAATTGTCGGCCAGCGGGGTCCGCAATAATCTTGATGTCACAAGTACGGTCACGGTTCACGGAGGATCATTGCTTGGACTTGGCTTCTCTCTGCCTTTTAGCAAATTGGCAGCCAATTTCTCCCTGAAAGAAGATTACCTGGATTTGCATCAGTTGGTGGCCGAGATTGGGGAGGGTAAGATCCAGGCTACGGGAATGGTTCCACTGGCTCTATTAACAAAGAGCCCTCCATCAGTCACAAACAAGAGGGGTCCGAGCAAAGAACTTCGATTCTTGGTCGAAGCCGATCATGTTCCTTTTGGAAACGCGGCGGGTTCAAGTGAAGGCGCTGCTGGAAGAGTCAGTTTTCGGGCGGAGGGGGGGGCCACAGAATTTACCCTGCCTTCCTTGACAGCTAAAGTTGAATTTGGGGAATTGTCTCTGCATCGCAAGCAATTCCAGATCGAGCAAGCCAGACCCTTGCGCCTTACAATCTCTAAAGGAAACCTGCAGGTTGAGGATTTTGAACTCAAAGGAACCGAGTCCCAATTTCTGGTAACGGGAAGTGCAGGCCTCACAAGTAACTCTCCGCTCAGCCTGTCCCTCAAAGGAAAAATAAGCGCTGCCATCATCCCTTTGTTCATTCCCTCGGTCCAGACTGACGGACAAGTTGAACTGAATCTTCAGCTAAGGGGTACCAGCTCTACTCCTCGTATTGAAGGATTTGCCCATCTGCGTGACGGAGTAGGCCGCTGGGAGTCCCCCAGGATTGCAGCAGAGGAGATTGAGGCCAGAATCGAAATCGATGGGAACCGCTTTCGAGTCGCCCCTTCGAGAGCAAAACTCAATGGAGGTGTTATCTCGGGACAGGGCAGTTTTCGTCTGCAAGGAGGGCAACTTCGGGACGTCGCCTTCAACCTCAAAGGGAGCGATATCTTCCTGGATTTTCCCAAGGGGCTTGAAACTTCCTCTGACTTTGCCCTGGAGGTGGGATCCAACGACTCCGGTCTGCTGGTAAAAGGTCAATTAGGAGTCAAGGAGGGTGTCTTCCTTGAAAATATCGATTTCCTGGGAAGGTCAGCAACAGCACTGAATTTCGGTTCCGACTTGGGCTCGATGCCGAAGAAAGGTTCCGCCGGCGGCACCGTGATTCTGGACTTGAAAATCGCCTCCCAACATCCCATCCAGGTTCGCAACAATCTGGCAGACCTCTTGGCCAATTTCAACTTTGAAGTCTCCGGGGACTTGAATCGGCCGACATTTGGCGGCTCCGTCAGGATGGAAGAAGGGGGGAAACTCTACTTCGGGGATCGCTCGTACACCGTGCAACGAGGAGTAGTGACTCAATCCCCGGCAGGTCGTCTCGATCCGTATCTCGACATCCTCGCCAATACTCGAGTCAACGATTATCTGATTGAATTGAGGCTTTCCGGTGTAGGTAAGAACATCACAATGACTTTCACTTCCGATCCTGCGCTACCGGAAGAAGACGTGATCTCGGTTTTGCTGACCGGCCAGACGGTGGCCCAGTCCAGGCACGCTAATTTCGACCCCAAGCAAGCCCAATCTATGATCCTGCTTAGCGGAGCCCTCAGCACGGATCTGAGCGCGAAACTGCGGCGCCGGTTTGGGATCAGTCAGGTCAGCATTCAACCCAATGCCATTGCTTCAGAATCCGATCCCGGGACTCGATTGACTATCGCGCAGGATTTGACCCGTTCTCTACGCCTGATCTACTCCTTGAATCTGGCGGACACTCAGAAGCAGATCTGGATATTTGAATATGACTTCCGTCGCCGCTTTAGCGTCAAGCTTACCAAGCAAGAAGACAACACTTATCGGGGGGAGTTTCGCCACGATATCAAATTCGGAGGAAAGCCTTCCATTTTTTCAGATGAACGTGGCAAGCGAACATTGACACAGAAAGTAGGGGTGGTGGAGTTTAGCGGGAACAGGGCTCTTAAGACAGAAGACCTTCAGAAGACCTTTAAGCTAAGGACAGGACAGAAATTCGATCTTTATAAGGCTCGCAGTGGCTTGCAGAAATTGAGCAAGGAGTATCATAAACACGGGTACGAGGAAGCCCGGATTCGGATGGACACTGAGGACAACATGGGGGTGGTTGGCTTGAAGGTATTGATTAACGAGGGTCTACAAGTTCAATTCCTTTTCGAAGGAGCCCACCCCCCCAAGAAGGTCCGGAAACAAGTACGCAGCGCCTGGCAGACTGGCTTTATCGACCAGCAGCGCCTGGCCAGCTCCAAGGAGGTCCTCCGCAGCTACTTACTGAAAGAAGGTTACCTAGATGCGAGCGTTAAGGGCGAAGTCCTGCCCGGCACAGAGAATTTTCGGCGCGCGTTCTTCGATATCGACAAAGGCTCCAAATTCAGTGCCACTGGTGTGGTGTTGAGCGGAGCCAGCCCCCAGCATCTCCCGAACCTCAAGCTCTTATTGCGTCAGAACCACCTGGAGAAGGAAATTTATGCCAATCCGCGGCGAGCGGTCGAATTGTTCTCCCGTTATTACCTGATCCGGGGTTATCTCCTGGCACACGTAGACTGGCCCAAAGTAGAAAAGGACACCATTGGCTTAAAGAGCCAAGTCGTTATCCCCATCCAGGAGGGTCGCGAATTCCACGTCGCTGGGCTGCGTTTTCAAGGTAACCGAGTGCTCGACGTAGAACAGCTGCGAGCAGGGATTCCACTGCTGAAAGGAAACGTATTCTCTGCATCCCGGTTGGATGAATGTCTGATAAAGCTGGAAGAGAAGTACCGGAATACGGGTTATCCCGGCGCCACGATAGCCGCCTCAGTACTTCGGGACGATGAGCAAGCTACGGTGGACCTCGTTTTTCAGATTGAAGAGAAAAGAAGGAATGTGATCCAGTCGGTCGAAGTGGCGGGAAATGACCAGACCTCACAGAAGTTCATCAATGGACAACTTCGATTTTCGACAGGCGAATCGCAGAATCAAGAAAAGATCAATGAGTCGTTGCGCGGTCTCTACCAGACTGGGGGTTTCCGTAGGGTGGAGATTCAACCACAGCCTCCTCCCCAGGTCCTGGACACAAAGGATGGCCAAGTTCCCGTCAAAATGATGGTCAAGGTGGAGGAACCCAAGCCTTTTCGTTTCCTCTATGGGGGCCTGTACGACTCTGGGACAGGGCCCGGGGTAGTCACTGAATTTGAAAACCGCAACTCCCTGGGTGGGGCCAGAGTTGCAGGAGCGCGCGGCCGCTTTGAACGTGACTTCCGTGAATTGAGAGTCTATGTCGCTCAGCCTGTGCTCCGAGGATGGCCCTGGAACAGTAGCGTCACTTTCTACGTAAACCGTCAGGATTACTCCGAGACATATCGTGTGGACAAGATTGGTCTTAGCCTGCAGCAGGATCGTTCCTTAGGGCGGACACTGCGTTTATCTTACGGGTACAAGCTGGAGACTGATTCTCTCGCTTTGATCGGAACCTCAACGAAGCAATCGGCACGTCAGGGAATTCTGTCGGCCGCCTTTTCCCGCGATTTGCGCGACGAATTCCTGGATCCCCGACGAGGCAGCTTCCTCTCAAACACTGTGGAATACGCACCCTCCTGGCTGGGCAGCGATTACGGTTATATACGCTATTTTGGTCAGTACTCTCATTACTTCCCGCTCATCAAACCCAGGCCCGATCCATTTGGGCTCGAGACGAAGCGCTCCCCGCTGGTCTTTGCGAGCCAGGTTCGGCTGGGTCTGTTGAAACCACTGACCAGTGTGGATATAGTTCGGCTGGATCCGTTGAAACCACTGACCAGCGAGGATGTAGTCTTGACTGAACGTTTCTTCGCTGGAGGTGGGAACAGCATCCGGGGATTCCCCCAGGACAGTGTGGGCCCGGTAAATACAAATGGGGTACCGATCGGCGGCAACGCCCTTTTCATCCTGAACAACGAGATCCGGTTCCCGATGATTTCATTGCTCGAAGGTGTCGGCTTTCTGGACGTGGGAAATGTTTATCCAAGAATCAGCGACTTGGATTTCCGCGACCTCAGGAAATCGGCCGGTTTCGGTCTGCGGGTCAAGACCCCGTTTATCCTCCTTCGCTTCGACTTTGGCTTCCCCTTGGATCTCCGACCTGGCGAGAGTCGAAGCGTTTTCTTCTTTAGCATTGGTCAGTCGTTCTGAACGGTGACTCCTATCGGAGATTCGTTGCGGTTGGAATTCGAGTCTGTTATTGTCGTGCTCTATGGCGAAGACCGCGCAAAGGCTATCCAGGGGCCCATACCGTCTGGCAAAGGTGCAGCTCATCGCCGTGCTGGCAGTGCTGGCCTTTCTTGGCCCGATTGCGACGGGATCGTGCTTGGGGAACCCGAGTGTCTGGGTCCCGGCACGCTGGGACGGTGGGCCGCTCGAAGTAGCGCGCCGTGCGAAAGACAAGGCAGTGGCTGAAAATGGGTCAATTCGCAAGGCAATCGCCGAATGGTACGATCCAACTACCCTTTCCCTGCTTGAAGGCACTCCTATCAATTGCCTGATACTCACATTCATGGCGGAAGCTGAGCCTGCGGTGCAAAGACTGCAGCTTCAACAAGTCAAAGATTACGCCATGCTGGCCCGAAAACGCGGCATCACAGCAATGGGGATTGTCTATCCAGGCTTAGATCCTCGGGTTGTCGCAGCGGCCGCCGATGAGGCGCGGTTGGATGGCCTTGTGCTGGACGGGGACTTCCCCAGCCAAGGCGGATTTGCCAAGAATCTGGAAGCAGCGCTGCGATCCAT
>Ga0335069_10011526_pt1 | contig 12462 bp, 11 predicted proteins | sample Lox_Sample_11_FD_206714 | JGI IMG/M metagenome (GOLD analysis project Ga0335069, IMG submission 206714) | Soil microbial communities from Loxahatchee National Wildlife Refuge, Florida, United States - Lox_Sample_1.1 | ecosystem: Environmental > Terrestrial > Soil > Wetlands | place: USA...
GGGGGCTGGGTGTCCCCGGCGGGGGCGGCGGGCCGGGGCACGGCCGTCGCGCGGCCGCCCGGCGCCGCACTCTCGTCCTCCGACCCGAGACGAAGTCCCTGGTCGGTCTCCTGATGCACGGTCGCGATCACGCCGAGGAGGTCGGCGCCGTCCGCACGGGCCTCGTGCTGAGCGCGCTGTTCTGCGTCGGCGAGCTCCTGGGCGGCTGGTGGACGAACAGCCTCGCCCTCATGACCGACGCCGCGCACATGTTCACCGACGTGGCGGCGCTCGCGCTCACCTGGTTCGCGCTCTGGATGGGCTCGCGGCCGGCGAGCGAGAGCAAGACCTTCGGCTACGTCCGCGCCGAGATCCTGGCCGCGCTCGTGAACGGCGTCGTGCTGTGGGTCGTGGTGTTCTTCATCGCGCTCGAGGCGTGGCGCCGGGTCGTCGCGCCACCCCAGGTCCAGGCGACGGGCATGCTCGCGCTGGCGCTGGTCGGCGCCGGCGTGAACCTGTTCGTCGCCCGGCGCCTGAGCGCGCACCGGCACGACAGCCTGAACCTGCGGGGCGCGTACCTCCACGTGGTCTCCGACCTCCTGGGCTCGCTCGGCGCGGTGGCGGCGGCGATCGCGATCCTCGCGACCGGCCAGATGATCGCCGACGCGCTCGCCAGCGCCGCGATCGCCGCGCTGATCCTGGTCGCCTCCTGGAGCCTGGTGCGCGAGGCGGTCGACGTGCTGATGGAGGCCGTGCCCGCCCACGTCGACGTCGAGGCGCTCCGGACCGCGCTCGCGACCGTGCCGGGCGCGTCCGAGGTCCACGACCTCCACGTCTGGACGCTCACCACCGGGCAGTACGCGCTCTCCGCGCACGCGGTCTGCGACGGGACCGTCGACGACGACGGCATGCTGGCCGCGATGGCGGAGCGCTGCGCGCGCGACTTCCGGATCGAGCACGTCACGATCCAGATCGAGCACGTGAACCGGCGCGCCACCGAACCGGCGCACTGACCGGGAGCGGGCGATGGCCGCGGAGGGCAGGCGGAATCGCGTCGGGGGCTGGTCGCTGGCGGTCGCGGTCACCGGCGCGGTGGGGTGTCGCGTGGCGCTCGCGACCGCCGGCGACGCGGTCTGGCTCCGCGTCCTGGCCGCCGGCTTCGAGGCCGCGCTGGTCGGCGGGCTCGCCGACTGGTTCGCGGTGACGGCGCTGTTCCGCCACCCGCTCGGGCTCCCGATCCCGCACACCGCGATCATCCCGACCCGCCGCGCCAAGCTGATCGAGGGGATCGTCGCGATGGTGGAGGACGACTGGCTGTCGCCGGCCGTGATCGGGGCGCGGCTCGAGCGCTTCTCGCCGAGCGGGACGGTCGTCGACTGGCTCGCCGACCCGGCGCACGTCGAGCGGCTGGCGAGCCCGCTCCGCGACGCGCTCCGCGCCGTCGCCCGCACGCTCACCGAGGGCGAGGTGGCGGTGTTCGTCGAGCGCGGCATGGCGGCGCGGCTGAAGGAGGTGCCGGTCGACGCCTCGGCGGGCCGCTGGCTCGGCGAGGCGATCGAGAGCGCGAGCGGCGCGGCCGCGCTCCGCAGCACCGCGGAGTCGTTCGCCAACCTGGCCGAGCGCCCCGAGACCGCGCGCGAGCTCGACTGGTGGCTGGCGCGCTCGGCCGCCACGCTGCGCGAGGAAGGGCAGCGCATGGTCCCGTTCTTCCTTCGGCGGAAGGCCGTGCGACGCCGGCTGGTCGAGGCGGCGCTGGGCTACGCCTCCGCCGAGCTGCGCGCGGCGGCGGGCGACGTCGCCCATCCGCTGCGCGTGCGGCTGGTCGACGCCGTGCGACGCTTCGCGACCCGGCTCGAGGCCGGTGAGCCCGACGCGCTCGCGCACGTGGCCCGCGTCCGCGACGCGCTGGTCGAGAGCCTCGAGACCGGGACGGTCGTGCGCGCCGGCCTCGAGCATCTCCGCGCGCAGCTCGAGCGCGACCTCGCCGACCCCACGAGCCCGCTCGCGACGCTCGTCGACCGCAAGCTCGGGACCGGGCTCGTCGAGCTGATGGACGACCCGGGGCGGCGCGTCCGCTTCGACGAGTGGGTGCGCGACACCGCGCGCACGCTGCTCGAGCGGCACCACCACCAGATCGGGCTCACCGTGCGCGAGCACCTGGAGGCGCTCGAGACCGAGGCGCTGGTGGCGCGCATCGAGGGACGGGTCGGCGACGACCTCCAGTTCATCCGCCTGAACGGCGCGGTGGTGGGCGGGCTGATCGGCCTCGCGCTGGCCGTCCTGCACTGGCAGCTCGACGGATTCCACGCACGATTCCCTTGACAGCCCGGGCACGATCGCATAGCGCTCTGCCGGCATGTCCGCCGGTCGAGCGGCGGGACAGTGGACGGGCGAACCGCACGCGCACGCGTGCAGGTGGGAGGCGGAGGATGCGGAGGAACGGGCTCGGGCGAGCCAGACGGGTCGAGGTGGCGCCCCCGGTGCAGGCCCTGGGGCCGGACCTGGCGACGCGACTCCTGGGAATGGCCGGCGTCGTCCTGGCGCCGCCGCGCCGGATGGCCGCGATGGCGCTCGGCAGTGCGACGCTGCTGGCCCGCGGAATCGGGCTGGTGCTGGATGCCGCCACCCAGGAGGGGGAGCTTCAGCTCACCCGCGCAACTGCCCGGGTCGCTGGTCTGGCGCTCCACTGGTGGGACTGAGCCCGGGCGTGCTAGGACACGCCGGCCGCAATGCCGCGCGTCCTGCTCGCCGACGACGAAGAGACCTTCCTCAAGGCAACGGCGGAGCTCCTTCGCGGGCGGGGGTTCGAGTGCGTGACCGCATCCGACGGCGCGACGGCTGCGAAGCTGCTGGTGGCCGAGCCTCCGTTCGACCTCCTGATCGCCGACATCAAGATGCCGGGCAACGCCGACCTGGAGCTGGTGCGCACGCTCGAGCGCGAGGCGATGCCGCCGGTCATCCTGATGACCGGCTACCCGTCGCTCGACACCGCGATCGATGCGGTCGGCCTGCCGGTGGCCTCCTACCTGGTGAAGCCGTTCGAGTTCGACGAGCTGATGCGCCACGTGAGCACCGCGATCGGCCGCGGCGAGAGCCGCCGCGCGCTCGAGAACACGCGGGCGCGCCTCGACCGCTGGCGCGAGGACCTCGACGAGCTGGCGCGCAGCGGGGCGAAGGGCGGGCTCGGCGGCGACGCGTTCGTGGCGCTCACGCTGCGGAACGTCGCCGCGAGCCTCGTCGACCTGAAGCGCATGGTCGACGGCCTGGTGCGCGACGACGCCCCGGGCGACGCCTGCCAGATCCTCAACTGCCCGCGCGGCCTGGCGCTCGGCGAAGCGCTCCAGGAGACCGTGAACGTCCTCGAGCGCACCAAGCAGGCCTTCAAGTCGAAGGAGCTGGGCGACCTGCGCCGCAAGCTCGAGCTGCTCCTGCGCACCGTCCCGCGCTGAGCCGCGGGCCCCGGCCCTCAAGTTTCTCGAGGGCTTGCCGATACTGGCTCCGGAGAAGCTCGGGCGGCACCCATTCGTAGCGCAATGGCAGCGACAGGCAGAGGTCAGCAGTGAGGCCGCGCCCGCCGGCGCTCTCGACGCTCGCTCGCCCGGGCGCGGCGTGGGGGCTCCTCGTGGCCGTGGTGGTGGCCGCCGCGTGGGGGGCGCACCTCGCGACCGAGAACGCGCACGCGCGCAGCCGGTCGCGTTTCGAGCTGCAGGTCGAGCGTTTGCACGGCGCGATCGTCACGCGGCTCGGGGCGTATCAGGACGTGCTGCGCGGCACGCAGGGGCTGTACGCCGCCAGCCGGTCGGTGGAGCGCGGCGAGTGGCGGGCGTACGTCGACGGGCTGGCGATCGCCGAGCACTACCCCGGGCTGACGGCGCTGGGCTTCGTCGCGGCCGTCCCGGCCGACGGCCTGGCGGCGTTCGTCGCCGCGACGCGCGCCGACGACGCGCCGGACTTCACGGTCGCGCCGGCGACGGGTCGGACCGAGCACCGCATCCTCACGTACGTCGCGCCCGCGCCGTCCGAGCCCGTGCTGGGTTGGGACCTGGCGTCGCTGTCGGCGACGCGCGCCGCGATGGAGGCGACGCGCGACACCGGCGTCCCCGCGCTCGCAAACGGCGTGGCGCTGGTCGGCGACCATGCGCGGCCGGACGGCGCGGTGCTGTTCCTCCCCGTCTACCGCCACGGCAGCGCGCTCGGCACCCCGCTCGAGCGGCGCGCCGCGCTGAAAGGCTGGGTCGCCGCCTCGCTCGACCTGCACGCGCTCCTCGACGACTCGCTCGACGCCGTACCCGCGGGCCTCGGCTGGGAGGTGAGCGAGCCGGGCGCCGGCGACGGGCGTCCGTTCCGCGCCGAAGGCGGGATCGGGATGAGCGCCCGCCCGGTACTGTTCGCGCAGCAGACGCGCCTCGACGTCTACGGGAAGACGTGGCGGCTGCGCGTGCTCGCGACACCCGCGTTCGAGAGCCCGTACTCGACCGTCACCCCCGCGGTCGTGCTGGGCAGCGGGCTCGTGGTCGGGTTGCTGGTGTTCGCGCTGATCCAGGCGCTCGGGGCGATGCGGCACCAGGCGCGCGTCCTCGCCCAGCAGGCCGAGGCGATGACCCACGCGCGCAACCTGGCGCTCGAGTCGGTGCGGCTCAAGAGCGAGTTCCTCGCCAACATGAGCCACGAGATCCGCACGCCGATGAACGCCGTGATCGGCGCCGGCACGCTGCTCGGCGAGACCCCGCTCAACCCCGAGCAGCGCGACTACCTCGAGATGGTGACGTCGTCCGCGCGGTCGCTGCTCGGGTTGATCGACGACGTGCTCGACTTCTCCAAGATCGAGGCCGGCAAGCTCCGGCTGGAGGCGATCCCGTTCGCGCTCCGCGCGCTCATCGCCGAGACGCTCCAGCCGCTCGCGCTGCGCGCGCACGCGAAGGGGCTCGAGCTGGCGTTCGACGTCGCGCCGGAGGTGCCGGACGCGCTGACCGGCGACCCCGGGCGGCTCCGCCAGGTGCTCGTCAACCTGGTCGGCAACGCGGTCAAGTTCACGGAGCGCGGCGAGATCGTGGTCCGTGTCCGGCACGCGGCGGTCGAGGGGGACGCGAGCCTCCATCTCACGGTCGTCGACACCGGGATCGGCGTCCCGCCCGAGAAGCAGCGGATGATCTTCCAGCCCTTCGTGCAGGCCGACGGCTCGGTCACCCGCCGCTACGGCGGCACCGGCCTCGGCCTCGCGATCTGCGCGCAGCTCGTCGAGATGATGGGCGGCGAGCTGTGGCTCGAGAGCCAGGTCGGGCGCGGGAGCGAGTTCCACGTCCGCCTGCGGTTCCCGCTCCGCGCCGACGCCCCGCCGGCGCCGCGCCTGCCGGCGTCGCTGTGCGGCCGGCGGGTGCTGGTCGTCGACGACAACGCGACCTCGCGCGGGATCCTGAGCAGTTTGCTCCTCGGCTGGGACCTGAAGCCGGAGGCGGTGGCCGACGGCGACGCCGCGCTCGTGCTGCTGCGCCGCGACCCCGACGCGCGTCCCGCGGTCGTGCTGGTCGACGAGCGCATGCCCGGCGTCGACGGGTGGGGCGTCGCCGCGGCGCTCGCCGACGAGCCGGCTCTCGCCGACATCCCGGTCGTCGTGATGACGTCGGCGCGCGAGGGCATGGTGCCGCGCGCCGCCGGCGCGACCGTGCGTCGCGTCCCGAAGCCGATCGTACCCGCGACGTTGCTCGGGACGATCGTCGAGGCGATGCGGACGGCGCGGCCACAGGCGTCGGCGGACACGCCGGCGGTGCTGGCGCCCGGAGATCGCCTGCACATCCTCGTCGTCGAGGACCACGCCCCGAGCCGCGCGCTCGCGTGCCGCCTCCTCGAGCGCACCGGCCACCACCTAGCCGCCGCCGAGAACGGCCGCACCGCCCTCGAGATGCTCGCCGCCACGCCGTTCGACGTCGTGCTGATGGACGTCCAGATGCCCGACATGGACGGCGCCCAGACCGCCGCCGCCATCCGCGCCCGCGAGCGCCACACCGGCGGCCACGTCACGATCATCGCCGTCACCGCCCACGCCCTCGAGTCCGACCGCGCCCGCTGCCTCGCCGCCGGCATGGACGCCTACGTCGCCAAGCCGATCCACCCACCCGACCTGCTCGCCCTCATCGCCCGCATCCGCACCGAACAAGCCGCCACCGCCTGACCAACCCACGCCCGCCCCGACACGCCGATCCCCGAAGCGAAAGCGGCAGTCCATGCGCCCGCGTCAACGGAGGGCGCGAGTTCGCGAGCGCAATCCGGCAGGATCCCGCGGCTGGGGACGGGGCGCCCCGCGCGGAGTGGGGCGTCGGCCGTCCGCGGCCGGCGGGGACCCACTCCGCGCGGGGCGCCCCGTCCCCAGCCGCGCGCAACCCGCCTTGCCTTGCGCCCCCCGGGTGATACACACCCCCGCCGAAGGAGCCCGCATGGACACCCGCATCGAGCGCGACAGCATGGGGGACATGACGGTCCCCGCGAACGCCTACTACGGCGCGCAGACCGCGCGCGCCGTCGAGAACTTCCCGATCTCCGGCCTGCGTTTCTCGCGCGCCTTCATCCGCGCCCTCGGCACCATCAAGGCCGCGTGCGCGCGCGTCAACCAGAAGCTCGGCCTGCTCGACGCGCGCCTCGCCGACGCGATCGTGCGCGCCGCCGCCGAGGTCGCCGACGGCAAGCTCGACGGCGAGTTCGTGGTCGACGTCTTCCAGACCGGCTCCGGGACGTCGACCAACATGAACGCCAACGAGGTGATCGCGAACCGCGCCCAGGAGCTGCTGGGCGGCAAGCGCGGCGACAAGGCGCTGGTCCACCCCAACGACCACGTCAACATGGGGCAGAGCACCAACGACGTGTTCCCGACCGCGATCCACGTCTCGGCGTACGGCGAGGTGGTGGACGCGCTGCTCCCCGCGCTGGACGAGCTGGCGGTCGCGTTCGAGGGCCGGGCCGCCGCGTTCAAGGACGTCGTCAAGTCGGCGCGCACGCACCTCCAGGACGCGGTGCCGATCACGCTCGGGCAGGAGTTCTCGGGCTACGCGAGCGTCGTCCGGCACGGCATCGCGCGGGTGCGGGCGGCGCTGCCGCACATGGCCGAGCTGCCGATCGGCGGCACCGCGGCCGGCACCGGCATCAACGCGCCGGCGGGCTTCGGCGAGCAGGTCGCCGCCGACCTGGCCGGGGTGACGACGCACCCGTTCGTCGCGGCCCCCAACCGCTTCGAGGCGATGCAGAACCGCGACGCGGCGGTCGAGCTGTCGGGCGCGCTCCGGACGCTCGCAGTCGGCCTCATGAAGATCGCGAACGACCTGCGGCTGCTCACGTCGGGCAGCCGCACCGGCTTCAACGAGATCGAGCTGCCGGCGACGCAGCCGGGCTCGAGCATCATGCCGGGGAAGGTGAACCCCGTGATCCCGGAAGCCGTGAACCAGGTCGCGGCGCTGGTGATCGGCCACGACGCGACGGTCGCGGTGGCGGCCATGAACGGGAATCTCGACCTCAACGTGATGATGCCGGTGATCGCCCACGCGCTGCTCGAGTCGATCACGGTGACCGCGGCGGCGCTGCGCGTCTTCGCGCGGCGCTGCGTGGTCGGCATCCACGCGAACGTCGAGCGCTGCAAGGAGTACGCGGAGCTGACCGGGCAGCTCGTGACGGCGATCGCGCCGGTGGTGGGCTACGACCGCGCCGCCGAGCTCTTCAAGCTCGCGATGAAGCGCAACGTGCCGATCCGCCAGGTGCTGCTCGAAGAGAAGGTGCTGCCGGTGGCGGAGATCGACCGCATCCTCGACCTGCACGCGCTGGCGCGCGGCGGGCGCGCGAGCGCCAAGTGACGCGACGTCTGCTGCTGGCCGCGCTGCTGTTCGGCGCGAGCGGGTGCGTGTTCGTCACCGGCAATCCGTTCGGCGGCGAGCAGCCGCTCGACGAGAAGACGATCGAGGGGCGCGGCCGCGCCCGCGTGCTGCTGGTCGAGCTGCGCGGCGTGATTACCGACGAGCCCAGCCGGCGCGCCTTCGGGCTGGTCGAGGAGGAGAGCACGCTCGGGCGCATCAGCGCCGAGCTGGACCGCGCCTCCGACGACGACCGCGTGAAGGCGGTCGTGCTGCACGTCGACAGCCCGGGCGGCGGCGTCACCGCCAGCGACGAGATCTACGGCGAGCTGAAGCGCTTCAAAGCCGAGCGGAAGATCGCGGTGATCGCGGCGCTGGGCGACGTGGCGGCGTCGGGCGGGTACTACGTCGCGTGCGGCGCCGACGCGATCGTCGCGCACCCGACCACCGTCACCGGCTCGATCGGCGTGATCCTGACCAGCCTCAACGTCGAGGGCCTGCTCGGGAAGATCGGGGTGAAGAACGCGACCTACAAGGCGGGCGCGCACAAGGACATCCTCTCGCCGTTCCGCGGCGCGACACCCGAGGAGCAGAAGATCGTGCAGGGCATCCTCGACGCGCTGCACGCGCGCTTCGTCCAGGTGGTGCGCGAGTCGCGCCCGCGGCTCGACACCCGTCGTCTGTCCGAGCTGACCGACGGCCGCATCTTCACCGCCGACCAGGCGCTCGCGGCCGGGCTCGTCGACCAGGTGGGCTCGCTGCGCGACGCGCTCGACCTCGCTCGGAAGACCGCCGGGCTCCCGCCCGACGCGCGCGTCGTCAGTTACCTCCGGCCGAGCGAGTCCCGGGAGACCATCCACGCGGCCGGCGGCGCGCCCGCGCAGGTGAACGTGCTGCCGGTGGACCTGGGCGTGCTCGGCGCGACCGGGCCGCGCTTCCAGTACCTCTGGGCGCCGGGCCTCGTCGAGTAGGCGCGGGAGGCGGGCGCGGCCGACGCCGCCCGCGCGCGCCGCTCAGTCCGCGGTCACGCGGAACCCGAGGCGCGGGAAGTGCACGACGATCTCGCCCAGCGTGGGATCCTCGCGCCGGAGCGCCACCTCGTGCGGCGACGAGAACACCAGCTCGCCGCGGACCGGGTCGAAGCCGTAGTCGTCGGGCATCACCGTGACCCGGGTGCCGGGCGCGAGGCCGCCGGGCTCGCGCGCGTCCGTGGCCGGGACGACCGCGGGCTTGCTGGCGCGGGCGATCGCGAGCGCCTCCGCGGCCGGCATCGGCGTCGCAGCGCCCGCCCCCATCGCGTCGACGCGCGTCATCCAGGCGACAACGTGCGGGAACTGCTCGAGGAGCCGGGCCGCCGTCGGCGCGACGCGGAGGAACCAGAGCGGATGGAAGCAGGCGGCGTCGGCCAGGCTGAAGTCGGGACCGAGGAGGTGCGGGCGGCCGTCGGCGAGCTGGTCCTCGAGGGTGGTGACGAGGCCGCGGATCTGCTCGCGGGCGTGCGGGGCGTCCTTCGGGAGGTCGGCGAAGTTCCGGCCGGGCATCATGCGGGTGCGGTCATCGATGAACGCCTTCGGGACGAGCGAGCCGATCTCGCCGAACACGACCGTCACCACCGGCAAGAAGAGCAGCCGGTCGGCCCACAGGTTCCAGGCGTGGCAGGTGCCGACGGTGCCGCCCGGGTAGAGGGTCGGCGTCGGGTGCAGCCACTCGAGCGTGCGGGCGATGAGCTGCGTGTCGCAGAAGACGTCGGCGCCGATCTGGAGCACGGGAATCTTCCGGTAGCCGCCGGTGAGCGGGAGGAGGTCCGGCTTCGGCATGATGCTCGGCTGCTCGACGGCGCTCCACGCGAGCCGCTTGTGGGCGAGGACCTTCCGGATCTTCTCCGAGAACGGCGACTGGGCGTACTGGTGCAGGATCAACGGCGTGAGCATACGGCCTCCGGCGCGCCCGACTCCTAGCCCATGCCCCGGGCAGCGTCCACGGTCGTCAACGAATGGCTTGCCGCGGCGGTCGCCGAGATGGTATCTCGTCCCGCGTGTCGGTGATGCAGCGGCGTGCGAGTGCAATCGTCCTCGTGCTGGCAATGCTCATGAGCCTGCCGGTCGCCGGGATGCGCCGGTGCCTCGAGTGCCCGGCGAACTGCCCGATGCACACGGCAGCGCCGCAGGCGCACAAGCCGCACTGCCACGAGACCGGCGCGGCGCCCGCGGCGGCGTCGAACGGACTGTGCATGCGCCGTGCGGCTTGCGGGCACACGGCGCCCGAGTTGCTGTCGGCCGTGCCGGCAGTGCTGCCGCCGGCGGTGCCGCTCGTCCAGCACTCGGTCGTGACGGTGCTGTCGCCAGTCGAGCAGTACCTCGTCGGCGAGGCCGACCCCGAGCCCGCCACCGGCCCCCCGCGCGCCTCCGCCATCTGGGTCTGACGCGAACGGACCCGCTTCGGGTCCGTTGTCGTACAACCTGGTGTCGCCGCGGTACGCTTGCCGACGGGGTCGTCCGTCGTCGGCGCGTACGTGGTGAAATCGAGAGTCGGCGGGACGACGCTCGTTCCAGCCGACCTCCGAGGCTTCATGTCGTTCACAGGATTCATGGTTTTCGCGCGACGCGCGCCGATCGGTGCGTGCGCCGGGTGGCGCGTCGTCGCGGCGCTGGGGATCGCAGCGACCATGATCGCGATCGGTGCGCCGTCGCGGGCGCGCGGTGCCCAGGTGCCGGAGGGCTGGATGGTCGTCGAGTACGTGCATCCCGACGACTGGTCGTGCGTCGCCAGCGAGCCGTGCGTCGACTGCACCAACACCGCGGCCGAGCGCTCGGAGCTCCGCGTCCGTCGCCGCGACGGCGGGGTGCGGGCGCACCTCGTCGACCCGGGCGCGCGGGTACGCATCTGCGCCGGCGGGGGCGCATAGCAGCGAGAGAAGGAGACCACCATGAAACGACTCCGAGCGATCGTCACCAGCGTCGCCATGCTGGCCGTGGCGCGCTCGGCGCTGGCGCACGAGCACATGTACATCGCCTCGACGGCGGCGCACGGCGGCACACTGGCGCTGAGCTACGACTTCACGCGCGCCTTCCCGGTGGTGCCGCTCCCGGGCAGCAGTCAGTATCTGGGCACGGATCCCGCGTTCAACGCGCTCCTGACGGACGACCCGGCGCACGGGCTCCACGCCCTCCCCAAAGGAACGGTCGTCAAGTGGGAGATCACCGCGATGGATCCGGAGGTGTCGGTGGTCTTCAACGGCAAGACCATGAAGGTGGGCAGCCGCGCCAAGATCGGACGCATGCCGTACCTGCATCAGCACCCCGAGTGGTATCTGACGCTTCCGGCCGGCGTGATGGCCGACCATCAGCTCTCGTTCCGGGTGCTCGCCAAGGGCTACCAGCCCTCGCCGGTCTACACGGGGACGCTGCACCCAGAGCTTCCCGACAGTTCGACGACGACCACCACGACCCCGGGCGGCGGCTCGACGACCACGACCATCGCCTGCGTTCCGCCGACCTGTGACGACGGCGACGAGTGCACCGTCGACACCTGCCAGGCCGACGGGTGCCATCACGACGACGCCGTCGATGCGCTTGCGGTCACCTGCCGGCTCGACGCGTTCTCCGCGCTGCTGGACGGCGTGCCGCAGACGAGCCTCGGTGTGCGCCGCACGCTCGCCAAGCTGTACCGCATGGTGGGCGCGGCGCAGCGCGGCATCACGAAGTCGACGGGAGGCGGCGCGGCGGGAGCGCGTGCGCTCAAGCAGGCGCAGGCGAAGTTGAGCCGCCTCGTCGACGTGATCGATGGGGCGGTCAAGCGGAACCAGATCTCGACGACGACGGCGGACGTGCTCCGCACGCTGGCGTCGGCGGCGTACGACAAGGCGGTGCTGCTGGGATCGGGCTGATGGGCGGCTCGTCCCGCGATTTCACCAACCATTCGAGGAGGGTAGCGACGATGCGTATGCGATTCGGAGGATTCCTGGCGGCAGCAGTCTTCGGTCTGGCCGGCGCGGCCTGGGGGCACGCGTTCCCGGCCACCGCCAAGAGTATCAAGTCGGCACTAGTGCAGAACTATCCGGCCTGTATCTCGCCGGATACGCAGACCACGGCGAATCAACAGGCCTGCCTGGGTGCGTCCGAGGTCGACCCGTCCTGCCTGTTCGGGTCGAAGGGCAACGGCTCGCTGTCGGCGACCATCTCCAAGCAGAGCATCAAGCTGCACGGGGCGCTCCACGGCCTCGATCCACTCTGCGAAGGCAAGACGCTCACCGGCGCCCTCACCGTCCGGACCACGACCGACAGCTGCGCGACGGATCACTGCACCGTCGTCGACCAGGAGATCACCGGCGGGACGTGCACCGTGAAGAAGGGCTCGTGCGTCTTCAACGCGACCGTCGCGACCGGCTTCGACGCTGGAGCCGGGAGCGAGATGACGATCCTCACCTGCGGCGTGAAGAACGGCTCGCTCCAGACCTTCGCGTGCGGGATCATGGTGAAGTAGTGGCGGGACGGGTCCCATCCGTCCTGACCGCGGTCGTCGTCCTGGCGGCTCTCGGCCCGGTCTCCTGCGTGCTCGCGTGCGACATCTGCGCCGTCTACACCGCGACCACGCAGCAGACCGGCACGGGATTCCAGGTCGGCGCCGCGGAGCAGTACAGCTTCTTCGGGAC
>Ga0335069_10011527_pt1 | contig 12461 bp, 7 predicted proteins | sample Lox_Sample_11_FD_206714 | JGI IMG/M metagenome (GOLD analysis project Ga0335069, IMG submission 206714) | Soil microbial communities from Loxahatchee National Wildlife Refuge, Florida, United States - Lox_Sample_1.1 | ecosystem: Environmental > Terrestrial > Soil > Wetlands | place: USA: Florida...
CCGAGATCGCGATGGTCGCAGCGAAATCTTTCATCCTCCGGCCCCCTGTCCACCGGTTTTCGTTGGCCGCCTCCTGACCAAATGGCCGGACGGCGTCTTGGTTCACGCGACCGAAGCGGCTTGCAACGGATGCGCGATGACGACCTTGATACCGGCATCGGTGAGCATCTTCTGCGTGCCCTCGTCGATGCCGTCGTCGGTGATGACGGTGTTGATGCGTTCCAGCGGGCAGAGGATCAGGCTGCCGCGGTTGGTGAACTTGCTGCTGTCGGCGAGCACGATCATGGTCTCGGCCTGGCGGATCAGCTTCTGCTCGGCGCGGATCAGCAGCGGATCGGTCTGCATCAGGCCGTGCTGGGTGATGGCGCGGGCGCCGATGAAGATCTTCGAGGCGACGAAGCGCTCGATGGTGTCGTCCTCGAACGGCGAGAGGATCAGGCCCTGCTCGCGAAAGATCTCGCCACCCGGCAGGATCACCCGCGCCTGGCCGCGCTTCACCAGGTATTCCGCGATCGGGAAGGAATTGGTCAGCACCTCGAGATCGCGCCCGGCGATGAACTCGGTCATGGCGAAGGTGGTGGTGCCGCCGTCCATGATGATGGATTCGCCCGGCTGGCAGAGCTCGGCGGCCACCCGGGCGATGGCCCGCTTCAGCTCGCGGTTCCTGAGCTGGTTGGCGTCGAAATTGGGTTCGGCCAGAGCCGGCGCGCCGTGCATCGCCTCGGCGCCGCCGCGCACCTTGCGGAGGCGGCCGGCGAGCGCCAGCTCCTGGATGTCGCGGGCGACGGTCGCGCGGGAGGCATCGAGCCGCGCCATCAGGTCGGGCACCGTCGCGAAGCCCCGGCTCGCGACGATCTCGCAGATCATGTGATGGCGTTGCCGCTGCAGCATGGAGTCCGAATAGCCCGGATCGGCGATGGGCGTCAAACTGAATTGTTCAAATTCGCTCATATTGCGTCGCACAACACTCTTGTTGCGATGCAGAGTGAGCGGAATCCATTGACCTTGGCGATACATGGGCCTATCGAATCCGGCACGCCTTCCCGGCGTGAGCAGATTTGACGAATTGGCAATTCGAATTCATGGGAGCAGCTCGGTGAGCGCAGCAGACGGCATCCCCTCGCTCTGGAACGACGAGAAGGCCAAGGGCATGAGCGAGCCGGAGCTGCTGCTCTATCGCTCCAACCTGCTGGGCGCCGATCTCCGCGTCACCAATTACGGCGGCGGCAACACCTCGGCGAAGATTCCCTCGAACGACCCGCTCACAGGCGAGACCGTCACCGTGCTCTGGGTCAAGGGCTCCGGCGGCGACCTTGGCTCGATGAAGCTCGACGGCTTCGCGACGCTCTATCTCGACAAGCTCGAGGGCCTGAAGCGGATCTATCGCGGCCTCGCCCAGGAGGACGAGATGGTGGGCTATCTCGCCCATTGCACCTTCAACATGAATCCCCGCGCGGCCTCGATCGACACGCCGCTGCACGCCTTCATCCCGAAGCGCCATGTCGATCACATGCATCCCGACGCGGTGATCGCCATCGCCGCCGCGGCGAAAAGCGAGGCGCTGACCAAGGAGGTGTTCGGGCCGGAGATCGGCTGGCTGCCGTGGCAGCGGCCGGGCTTCGACCTCGGCCTGAAGCTCGGCGAGATGGCGACAAAGAACCCGGCCTTGAAGGGCATCGTGCTCGCCGGCCACGGCCTCTTCACCTGGGGCGATACCTCAAAGGACTGCTACGAGCAGACGCTCGCCATCATCCGCAAGGCGGATGCCTGGCTGAAGGCGAAGACCGCGGCGAAGACTCTGTTCGGCGGCAGTACCATGGCGCCGCTCGCGCCGGAGGAGCGCCGCCGCGCCGCCTCGGCGTTGATGCCGGTCATTCGCGGCCGGATCTCGGCACAACAGCCAAAGGTCGGGCACTTCAACGATTCGCCCGAGGTGCTGGAGTTCGTCTGCTCCAAGGACCTGGAGAAGCTCGCGGCACTCGGCACCTCCTGCCCGGATCATTTCCTGCGCACCAAGATCCGGCCGCTGGTGCTGCATTTCGACGTGAACGCGACGGACAACGCCAAGGCCCTGAACGGGCTCGATCCGGCCCTCGAAGCCTATCGCGCCGACTACGCCGCCTATTACGCGCGCTGCAAGCGGGCGAACAGCCCGGCGCTCCGCGATCCCAACCCGGTCGTCTTCCTGGTGCCCGGCGTCGGCATGCTGACCTTCGCCGCCGACAAGGCGACGGCGCGGATCGCGGGCGAGTTCTACGTCAACGCCATCAATGTGATGCGCGGCGCCAGCGGCGTCGACACCTATGTCGGCCTCGACGAGCAGGAAGCCTTCGACATCGAGTACTGGCTCCTGGAAGAGGCGAAGCTGCAGCGGATGCCGAAGCCGAAGAGCCTCGCCGGGCGCGTCGCCTTCATCACCGGCGGCGCCGGCGGCATCGGCCGCGCAACGGCCGAGGCCTTGCTCGGCGAAGGCGCCTGCGTCGCACTGGCGGACATCGACGCCGGCCGGCTCGACGCCACGGTCAAGGAGTTCGCCGGGCGCCATGGCAAGGACCGGGTCTGGGGCGTCACGGTGGACGTGACCGACGAGAAGACGGTGATTGCCGCCTTCGCCGCCACCGCACGACAGTTCGGCGGCCTCGACATCCTGGTCTCCAATGCCGGCATCGCCTCCTCGGCGCCGATCGAGGAAACCTCGCTCGAGCTCTGGGACAAGAATATGTCGGTGCTGGCGACCGGCTATTTCCTGGTCAGCCGCGAGGCATTCCGCACGCTGAAGGTCCAGGGAATCGGCGGCAGCATTGTGTTCATCGCCTCGAAGAACGCCATGGCCGCCTCGCCCAACGCCTCGGCCTATTGCACGGCGAAGGCGGCGGAGGTGCATCTCGCCCGCTGCCTCGCGCTCGAGGGCGCGCCGATCGGCATCCGCGTCAATGTCGTCAATCCGGACGCGGTGCTGCGCGGCTCCACGATCTGGAGCGGCGACTGGCTGAAGGAGCGGGCCGAGGCCTACAAGATCGAGACCAGCCAGCTCGAGGAGCATTATCGCCAGCGCAGCCTGCTGAAGCTCTCCGTTTACCCCGAAGACATCGCCGCCGCGGTGCGGTTCTTCTGCGCCGAGGCGACCAAGTCCACCGGCAATATCCTCAACGTCGATGCCGGCAATGCCATCGCCTTCACGCGATAACGACAAGAACCATCCTGGGAGGATGCCATGACGGGCACGTATCGCATATCCACGACCGACATCGCGGAACAGAACGCCAAGGCCTTGCCGGCGCTCCAGGAGGATTTCGACGCGCTCGCCCGCAAGCTCGCCCGCGGCGGCAGCGACATCGAAGCGGTGACCAAGGCCGTCGCCGGATTCGGCGTCGCGCTCCCAAGCTGGGGCGTGGGGACCGGCGGCACCCGCTTCGCCCGCTTCCCCGGCGTCGGCGAGCCCCGGAACGTCTTCGACAAGCTCGAAGACTGCGCGACCATCCAGAAGCTGACCCGTGCGACGCCGACGGTCTCGCTGCACTTCCCCTGGGACCGGCCGAGCGACCTCAACGCGACGAAGCAGCTCGCGGCGGAGCTCGGGATCGGCTTCGACGCGGTCAACTCCAACACCTTCCAGGACCAGGCGAGCCAGAAGCTCTCCTACAAGTTCGGCAGCCTCAGCCACACCGACCGCGCCACCCGCGAGCAGGCGGTCGCGCACAACATCGACTGCATCGAGCTCGGCAAGTCCCTGGGCTCGAAGGCGCTGACGGTCTGGATCGCCGATGGCTCCAACTTCGCCGGGCAGCAGCATTTCGCCCGCGCGCTCGAACGCTATCTCGAGAGTATGCGCGCGATCTACGCCGCCCTGCCCGCTGACTGGCTGGTCTTCATCGAGCACAAGTTCTATGAGCCGGCCTTCTACTCGACCGTGATCTCCGACTGGGGCACCAGCTTCTGGGCGGCGTCGCAACTCGGGCCGAAGGCGCGCTGCCTTGTCGATCTCGGCCATCATGCGCCGAACACCAATATCGAGATGATCGTCTCGCGCCTGATCCAGTTCGGCAAATTGGGCGGCTTCCACTTCAACGACAGCAAGTACGGCGACGACGACCTCGACGCCGGCTCGGTCAATCCGTTCCAGCTCTTCCTGGTGTTCAACGAACTGGTGGACGCCGCGGACCGCAAGGCGCTGGATGTGGCGCCCGCCTACATGCTCGACCAGTCGCACAACGTCACCGATCCGGTGGAGAGCCTGATGGCGAGCGCCATGGAGCTGCAGCGCCGCTATGCACAGGCCTGTCTCATCGACCGGGCGCGGCTCGAGCAGGCCCAGGCGGAGAACGACGCCCTCATGGCCCTGGACACGCTGAAGGCCGCCTTCAACACCGACGTCACTCCGATCCTCGGCATGGCGCGGCACCGCTCCGGCGGCGCCATCGATCCGCTCGGCGTCTATCGCTGGTCCGGCTATCGCCGCCACAAGCAGAACGAACGCCCGGCGGTGGCGAAGCAATCGGCGGGGATCGTCTAGAGGATCATCGCCTCGGCCCGAACTGCTCCGCATGGCGCGATCGCTCGCGCTCATGGAGGGCGGTTCGGAGCGGCTTCGGAAGATGTTACGTCACGTGTTCGTGGCTCGGTCCGCCGACGATGCCTTGGCTCGCGGAGCCTCCGCTTCTTTCTTCGGCTTCCTGAGGCTCGCGGCCCAGCGCACGGCGACGTAGAAGACCGGCGTGAAGATAAGGCCGAAGAACGTCACCCCCAGCATCCCGAAGAAGACGGCGGTGCCGAGCGACTGGCGCATCTCGGCGCCGGCGCCGACCGCGAGCAGCAGCGGCAGGACGCCGAGGATGAAGGCGAACGAAGTCATCAGGATCGGCCGCAGCCGCGTCGTCGCCGCCTGCACCGCGGCCTGACGCCGGTCGGCGCCCGCTTCCTCCGCCTGCTTGGCGAACTCGACGATCAGGATCGCGTTCTTGGCGGCAAGGCCCACCAGCACCACGAAGCCGACCTGGGCCAGGATGTTGACGTCGATGCCGCGGGCGAGGAGACCGCTCACTGCGGCGAGCAGGCACATCGGCACGATCAGCACGACAGAGAGCGGCAGCGCCCAACTCTCGTATTGCGCCGCCAACACCAGGAACACGAAGACGACCGAGGCGCCGAACACCAGGAGGCCGGTATTGCCGGCAAGCTTCTGCTGATAGGCAAGCTCGGTCCATTCGAAGCCGAAGCCGTCGGGCAGGCGCTGCTCGGCAAGCTCCTCCATCTTGGCGAGGCCGTAGCCCGTCGAATAGCCGGGCGTCGTGTTGCCCTGCAATTCCGCCGCCGGATAGAGGTTGTAGCGCGGCACGCGATAGGGACCGGTGATGTCCTCGAAGGAAGCGACGGAGCCCAGCGGCACCATCTCGCCGAGATTGTTCCTTGTCTTCAGGTTCTCGATGTCGTGGAGCTGCTCGCGGAAACCGCCGTCGGCCTGGGCGGTGACGCGATAGGTGCGGCCGAGGTAGTTGAACTCGTTGACGAAGACCGAGCCGACATAGACCTCCAGCGTCTGGAACACCTGGTCGGGCGTGACACCCAGCATCTCCGCCCGCGCCCGGTCGATGTTGGCGTAGATCTTCGGCGTCTTCGTGTTGTAGAGCGAGAACACGCCGGTCAGGCCCGGCGTCTGGTTGGCGGCGCCGGCGAGGTCCTGCACCGCGGCCTCGAGGGCGGTGAGGCCGCGGCCGCGGCGGTCCTGCACCATCATCTTGAAGCCGCCCGCGGTGCCGATGCCGCGCACGGGCGGCGGCGGAATGACGATGCTGAAGGCCTCCTGGATGGCGCCGAGGCGCGTGCGCAGGTCGGCGAGGATCTTCGGCGCCGAGAGGCCTTGCGCGGCGCGCTCGTGGAACGGCAGCAGCGGCACGAAGATCGCACCGGCATTGGGCGCATTGGTGAAGGTGGCGGCATCGAAGCCGGAGAACGGCACCGCATGGGCGACGCCCGGCGTCTTCAGGATGATGTCGGTCGCCTTCCGCACGACGGCATCGGTACGGGCCAGCGAGGCGCCCGGCGGCAGCTGCAGCACGGTGATGAGATAGCCCTGGTCGAGCTGCGGGATGAAGCCGGTGGGCGCGCGGTTGAACTGCCAGCCGGTCAGCGCGATCAGTCCGGCATAGACCACCAGCACCAGCACCGCGATCCGGACCAGATGCCGAGTCAGTGCGCCATAGCCCGCGGAGAGCCGCTCGAAGCCGAAATTGAAGCCGTTGAAGAAGCCGCGGATCATCCGCACCGGCAGCGATGCCCGCGGCGGATGTGGGTCGTGGGGCTTGAACAGGAAGGCACAGAGTGCCGGACTCAGGGTCAGCGATATGAGGCAGGAGATTGCCGTCGCTGCGGCGATGGTGACCGCGAATTGCCGGAAGAACTGGCCGGAGATGCCGGTGATGAAGGCCGCCGGCACGAAGACCGCAATCAAGGTCAGGGCGATCGCGATCAGCGCGCCGCCGACCTCGTCCATCGTGTTGCGGGCGGCGTCGCGCGGACTCATGCCCGACCGCAGGTTCCGCTCGACGTTCTCCACGACGACGATCGCGTCATCGACCACGATGCCGACCGCCAGCACCAGGCCGAACAGCGAGAGGTTGTTGAGGGAGAAGCCGAGTGCCGCGAGGATCGCGAAGGTGCCGACCAGCGAGACCGGAATGGCGACGATCGGGATGACCGAGGCCCGCCAGGTCTGCAGGAACAGGATGACGACAATGACGACCAGGCCGATCGCCTCGTAGATGGTCTTCTTCACCTCGGCCACGGACTCGGCGATGAACTCGGTCGGGTTGTAGACCACGTCGTATTTGAGGCCGGGCGGGAAGCTCTTCGCGAGTTCCCCCATGGTGGCGAGGATTCCGTCCGCCGTCGCGAGAGCGTTCGACCCGGGGCGCTGGAACAGCAGCAGCGGCACGGCGGCGCGCTTGTCGAGGTAGCCGTTGGCGCTGTAGTCCTGGGCCCCGAGCTCGACCCGGCCGATATCGCCGACGCGGATCACCCGTCCGTCGGGATCGGACTTGACGACGATGTTGCGGAACTGCCGGTCGTCGGTGAGACGGCCGAGGGTCTCGATGCCGAGCTGGAATGCGCCCTCATTGGGCACCGGCGGCTGGTTGAGGCTGCCGGCCGCGACCTGCACGTTCTGCCCTTGCAGCGCCGCCACCACGTCGCCGGCGGTGAGGTTGTACGCGGCAATCTTCTCGGGATCGAGCCAGATGCGCATGGCATAGTCGCGGGCGCCGAAGATCCGGACGTCGCCGACGCCGTCCAGGCGCGCGAGCACATCCTTGATGTTCAAGGTCGCATAGTTCGACATGTAGAGCTGGTCGCGCGATCCGTCCGGCGAGCTCAAGTGGATGACCATCAGCAGGTCCGGCGAGTTCTTGTTCACCGTGATGCCGATCTGGCGCACCTCCTCGGGCAGCCGCGGCTCCGCGACCGCGACCCGGTTCTGCACCAGGACCTGGGCGGTATCGAGATTGGTGCCGAGCTTGAAGGTGACCTGGATCACCAGGTTGCCGTCACCGGTCGCCTGGGAGGTCATGTAGAGCATGTCCTCGACGCCGTTGACCTGCTGCTCCAGCGGCGTAGCGACGGTGTTGGAGACGACCTCGGCGGAGGCGCCGGGATAGCTGGCGCGGATCTCGATGGTCGGCGGCGCCACCTCCGGGTATTGCGCGACCGGCAGGGTGAAATAGGCGGCGGCGCCGATCAGCGTGATGAAGATCGCAACGACGCTGGCGAAGATCGGCCGGTCGATGAAGAAATGGGAGAGGCGCACCGGTTAAGCCCCTCAGTTCTCGACGTCGGGCTTGAGCGCGAAGGTTCCGGGCTGCGCCGCGACCTTGCCACCGGCGCGGGCCCGCAACAGTCCGTCGATGATGATGGTCTCGTCGCCGGTCAAGCCGGAACGCACGATGCGGAGGCCCTGGTAGGTCGGGCCGGGCCGGATCGGCTTCGGCGTCACCGTGCCGTCGGCGGCGACCGTCATGACGATCTTCTGCGACTGGTCGGAGACGATCGCGCTGTCGGGGATGAGGATCGCCTGGTAGGCCTCGGAGCCCGGGATGCGCACCCGCCCGAACTGGCCCGGCGTGATCAGCAGGCCTGGATTTGGGAAGAGTGCTCGTGCACGGATCGTTCCGGAGCTGCGGTTCACCTGATTGTCAACGAAGTCGAGTGTCCCCTTCAGGCTCCAGTCCTTCTCATCCATCAGATGGCCCTGGACCTCGACCCCGGAGGCGCGGGTCGACAACAACTTCCCCTCGGCGGTGCGCCGCTGATAGGCGAGGAAGGCGGATTCCGGCATATCGAACACCAGCCGGATCGGATCCAGCGAGACGATGGTGGTGAGGAGCGTCGTGCTGCTGTTGTCGCCGCCCATCACCAGATTGCCGATACTGACCTCGTGCTCGCTGATCCGGCCGGAGACCGGCGCGGTGATCTGGGTGAAGTCGAGATTGAGCTGGGCGGCATTGATTGCCGACTGCGCCACCTGTGCGTCGGCCGCGGCGCTCAGCATCTCCTGCTGGCGCTGGTCGAGCGTGCTCTGGGAGGTGAAGTCGCTCTTCCTCAAGGTCTGCGCGCGCTCCAGCTCCTGCTTTGAGAGCGCAAGGCGTGCATTGGCGGAGGTCAGGGCGGACTGTGCCGATTTCAGCGTGATCTGGAACGGCCGCGGATCGATCACGAACAGCAGATCGCCTTCCTTGACGAGCTGACCGTCCTGGAATCCGATCTTGTCGAGATAGCCGCTCACGCGGGCGCGGATCTCGACCGACTCCACCGCCTGGAACTGGCCGGTGAACTCATCCCATTCCATGATCTGCTGCTTCAGCGGCTTCGCCACCGTCACCTGGGGCGCCGGCATGGCTGCTGCAGCGGCTGGCGCGGTCCCGGCACCCGGCGGGCGCTGGAAATACCAATAGCCGCCGCCGAAGACCACGACGGCAATCACGGCGCAGGTGAGCAGCCAGCGCCAGCGGCCGCCGCCGGAGGAATGTGTTGGAACCGGGTCGGTGGGAGCCGCCTCCGCCGTCGGCGCGGGGCCGGTCGGCAGCGGGCTCTGCCCGGGGTGGTGATCGTTCATGCGTCACTCCGCCTTGCAACCGCGCCACATCTCGGTCGCGGCACCGCACATCGTCGAATTTCGCCGATTGTTCGCTGCCGGCGTTCATCCCCTGCCGCAACGATCAGGATAGTCCGAACGAAATCGGATCGGGACTCGAAAAGTTCAAGGGATGCTCGAAGGCACATTTTCTTTGTGGACTTCTGCGTTGTCGAGATAGCGCGACGCCCAGACGGCGATCAGCTCCGCCGCATAGACCGCATCCGCCTCGCGCGTCAGCAGATGATCGGCATCGTCCAGCGAAACGAAGCTCTTCGGATGCTTGGCGGCGAGGAAGATAGACGATGCGTTCTCGATGCCCACGGTTTGGTCTTTGGGCGAATGCAGCACCAGCAACGGATGATGCAGCCGCGCGATCCGCGCCCCCTGGTCGTGATTCCTGAGGTCGTCGATGAAGGATTTCCGGATGACGAAGGGGCGCCCGCCGAGATCGACCTCGGCCTCGCCCTTCTCGAGGATGGTCTCGAGCCCGCCCTTGAAGAGGCCGGTGACATGTTGGACGTCGAACGGCGCTGCCACCGTCGCGACCGCCAGCGGCGCGGTCAGTTGGGAAGCGGCGGCCAGCACGGCCGCGCCGCCAAGGCTGTGGCCGACCAGCAGGTTCGGCGCCCGGCCTGCGCGGGTCATATGGTCGGCGGCGGAGAGCAGGTCGCCGACATCGCCGCTGAAGCCCGCATCGGCGAAGCGTCCGCCGCTGCCGCCGAGGCCGGTGAAATCGAAGCGCAGCACCCCGAAACCGCGAGCAGCGAGTGCACGGGCGATCCGGACCGCGGCCAGCGAGTTCTTGGTGCAGGTGAAGCAATGCGCGAACAGCGCATGACCGCGCGGCGCTTCATCCGGAAGGTCGAGTCGGCCGGAGAGCTTGTGTCCCGCGGTGCCGACGAAGTCGAAGGCTTGCGTCTGCACGGCGCTCCTTCCCCCGGTGTCGCCGGCAGCGGACGCGACTATCCGGTCACCGCCTCGGCTTCGATCTCAACATCGTAGTCGCCGACCAGGTTGGCAACCTCGACCAAGGTATTGGCGGGGCGGATGTCGGCGAAATAGCGGCCATGAACCCTCGCCACCGGCTCCCATTGCGCCGCGTCGCGCAGGAAGATTCTGGTCCTGACCACGTCCTCGAGGCTGCCGCCGAGCGCGGAAAGACTGGCCGCGATCTTGTCGAGGATGTAGACGGTCTGGCCGCGGACATCGCCCTTGCACACGACCTCGCCACCGCCATGGGTCGCCGTGGTGCCACTGACCAGAATGCGGTCATGGATCCGGACCGCGCGACTGTAGCCGGCAACCGACTCCCAGACGCTGCCGGTATCGACCCTGAGCCGATGCGGCCGGTCCGGAACCGGCACCGCCTGATAGGCCTTCGGCAGCTCGCTCAAATGATGGCTGAGATCGCCGGAGGCGGTGAGATAAGGTGGCCGCCGGTATTCCTGGCCGCAATCGCCGGGGATGCGCTTCGCGTTCTCCAGCGCCGCCTCGATCACGCGCTTGTCCTCGTCGTCGAGGGCGAAGGAGAAGAGCGCCAGGTTGTCGGCGCGATGCTCGCTTTCGCCGAGCCGCGCGCCGACGATGATGGCGCCGACCGCCGGCTGCTCCAGCACCCAGCGGGTCGCCACGTTGGCGATCGAGACCTTGTGCTTCCGCGCGATCCGGGCCAGCGCCTCGAGGATCTCCTGCAGCACCCCCCAACCGCCGATCTCCTCGACGAAGCGGCGATATTTCATCTTGCTCCAGTCGTGGATCTCGCCGGCGCGGGGCTCCGCCTTGCCGAGCCATTTCTCGGTCAGCAGGCCGCCTGCCAGCGTGCCGTAGGCCAGCAGCTTGACGCCATTGGCGAGGCAGAACTCCGTCATCTCCTCGCCGGCGCGGCGGTCGAGCAGCGAGAAGCAGACCTGGTTGGTGGCGATGCGATAACCATGCTTCGCCAGCAGGTGCAGATGATCAGTGTCGAAATTGGTGAGGCCGAGATGGCCGATCTTCCCCTCGCGCTGCAGCGCCCCGAGCTCGCGCATGGCGTCGAGATAGGCCGGATGCTCGAACACCCACCAATGCAGCTGCAGGAGATCGATCTTGTCGATCGCAAGCCGCTCGGCGCTGCGCCGGACGCCGGCACGCACCACCTCCGGCGTCATTTCGCCCGGGGTCGGGCACCATTTGGTCAAGACCGTCGCCGGCTTGAACCTGCCTGCGGCAACGCCCCGATTGAAGCAGCCGGTGATATCCTCGGCGCTGCCGTAATGGTCCGCCATGTCGAAGGTGTCGAAGCCGGCCGCCGAATAGTCGCCGAGCGCCGCAGCCGCGCGGTCGAGATCGAGCGCCCGCCCGCCCCGCTCCATGTCCGCCACCTGCCAGAGGCCGGTGACGACGCGGCTGATGACGAGGCCGGGCGCGATCTCGATGCGGTCGGGGATGGTGGGCTTGGTCATGCGGCTTTCTAGCGTGCCTCCCGCGACGCTGTCGACAGGACGGCGAGAGTCTTCAACCCCTCACCCCAGCCCTCTCCCTCAAGGGGAGAGGGAGGTCTTAACAACCTTCCACCGCTCGGATAGATCGGCGCGGCAGCGCCCCACAAGAGTCCCCTCTCCCCTTGAGGGAGAGGGTCAGGGTGAGGGGTCGATGATTCTATCCGCTCTTTCTCAATTCCCCATCTTCGACTTGATGGCGTCGACGTCTGCCGTGGACATCTGGCCCACGGTCGCCACCGCGCCGTTGGTGATCTTCCAGAGGCGGAAGGGGCCGGTGATGTCGCCATATTCATCGAAGCTCACCGGGCCGATCACGCCTTCGTACTTGATCGGCTTGCCGTCCTTGATGAGCTGCAGCGCCTTGGCGAACTCGTCCTTGCCGGCATGGATCACCGTGCCCTTGGGATCGAGCACCTTGCGCATCGCGTCCTGGATCGCCGCCGGGTCGGGCTTGCCGGCCTGGGCGATGGCGAGGCCGACGATGGCGCCGGCATCGTAGCCCTGCACGGCGGCCGGCGCGCCCGGATCGATGTTGGAGAACGCCTTGTAGTTGGCGTTGAAGTAGTCGGTCGAGGGCGTCGTGTCGGTGCCGGACGAAGTGCCGTAGGCGCCGTCGAGATACTTGGCGCCCACCGCCTTGATGAAGTCGTCGCTGTTCATGCCGTCGTTCAGCAGGAACTTCTGCGGCCCGCCCTGGCTGATCCACTGCCGCGCGATGGTGGCGCCGTCGACCGGCGTCGCGACTAGATAGAGCGCGTCCGGATTGCCGTCCATCGCCTTGGTGACTTCCGCCTGGTAGCTCGCCTGCTTGGCGTTGTAGGGCGTGTCGGAGATGATGGTGCCGCCGAGCGCCTTAT
>Ga0335069_10011530_pt1 | contig 12459 bp, 8 predicted proteins | sample Lox_Sample_11_FD_206714 | JGI IMG/M metagenome (GOLD analysis project Ga0335069, IMG submission 206714) | Soil microbial communities from Loxahatchee National Wildlife Refuge, Florida, United States - Lox_Sample_1.1 | ecosystem: Environmental > Terrestrial > Soil > Wetlands | place: USA: Florida...
GCATCAACGTCGCGGCGGGCATGAGCGGCAGTCCGGTGTATATCGACGGCAAGCTGGTAGGCGCGGTGGCGCTGCGGTTCAGCACGTTTTCGCCGGACGCGATCTGCGGCATCACGCCGATTGAACTGATGCTGGAAGTGAACGAGTTTGACGATTCGCGGCCGTCGGATGCGCGCACCCCGGACAAGGCTACCTCCAGGGAAGTGGCGTCCGCGATGCCGGGGGATCTGGCGTTCGCGCCGATCGATACTCCGCTGAATTTCGCCGGATTCGGGGACAGCGTTCTGCGCGAGTTCGCGCCGGCGTTCCAGCAGATGGGCGTCGCGGTCGCGGGCGGCGGGGCAGCCAGCACGTTATCCAGCGCCAAGCCTGCGCCCGGATGGCAGCAATCGCTGCAGCCGGGCGACGCGGTGAGCGGCATTCTGGTTACCGGCGACATGAGCGTCAGCGCGATGTGCACCGTCACGTATAACGACGAAAAGCACGTGCTGTTCTGCGGGCACTCGTTCTTCAATCTCGGCCCCATCGACATGCCCATGGCGAAAGCGGACGTGATTACGACGCTGGCTTCGCAATATCAGCCCACCAAGTTCGGCAACGCGACGGAGATTGTCGGCGCGCTGCGGCAGGACCGGCATAGCGGTGTGATGGGCGAGCTGGGCGCCACGGCCGGCATGGTTCCGGTGACGCTGCACGTGCGGTCGTTCGGCGACAGCAACACCGTTCGTAAGGAAAGAGAGCTGAAGTTCAGCGTGTTCGTGCAGCAGAAGTGGACGCCGTACTTGATGATGCTGACGCTGTACAACTCCATTTCGAGCTTGAACGAGTTTGCCGACGAAACCACCTACCGCCTGAGCGGCAAAGTAGCGCTGGACGGCGAGCCGGGCCTGTCGCTTTCGACGATGCTCGCTTCGAGCGAGAGCCCGGCGCCTGCTCCCAATCAACTGGCGGGCTGGTGGGGTGACAAGTTCAACCGCCTGTTCCTGAATCCAGTGCAGACGCCGAAGCTCAAGAGCGTGGACGCCACTGTGGACATCATTCCCGAACGCCGCGTGGCAACGATTGAGAACGCCTGGCTTCCGGCCAGCGAGTTCGACGCCGGCTCGGAAGTGCCGGTGAAGATTTTCCTGCGGCCGTATCGCGGCGAGCGCATCACGCGCGACTTTCTGCTGAAGCTACCGGCCGGCCTGGCCAAGGGCGAACACCGCATCCTCTTCAGCGACGCCGACACCTTGAACCGCATGCAGAGCGCGGCTATCAATTCGGACCGCTTCATGACCATCCCGCAGACGGTCTCCGTACTGAACCAGGAACGCAGCAACAACAAGCTCTACATTTCGCTCATCGAGCCGCGGCCCACCGTTTTCTATGAGGACAAGACGTTGCCCAGCCTGCCGGCTTCCATCATGAACGTGATGCAAACCGGGCGTACCAGCAGCCGGCATCTGCAGAGCTCCGCGGAAAGCGCGGTCGAACAAGGTAGCATTCCTTTCGATTTCCTGGTGGACGGAAGTTACTCGCTGCGGATCACCGTAAAATAGCAGTATCAATGTCCTTTTCCAAACTCACGCTGGTGGCGTTTGCCGCCGCCACCTGCTTCGCGGTCGAAACGCGCTTTTGGCAGCAGGGCGACCGCACCGATTTTGAAAGCGGAAGCCTGACGCATCTTTCCCTGGCCAGCGACGGCCGCATCTTTCTCGCGCCGGAACTGGTGGAGACCTTCGATTCGGCCACGCCCTATCTGTGGACCATCGCGGCGGATTCCAAAGGCAACCTCTACACAGCGGGCGGAGGGTCCGGCAGCGGCACGGCGAAGATTTTCGAGATCGCGCCGAACGGCAAGAGCCGTACCTTTGCCGAACTGGAAGGCCTGGAGATCCACGCACTCGCGCTGGATTCCAAAGAGCAGGTGTACGCGGCCACGGATCCGGACGGCAAGATCTACAGAATTGCTTCCGACGGCAAGCCGCGTTTGTTTTACGATCCGCACCAGAAATACATCTGGGCGATGGCGTTCGATGGCCAAGGGGACCTCTTCGTGGCCACCGGCGATCAGGGCGAGATTCATCGCGTGAAGCCGGATGGAAACGGCTCAGTGTTCTTCAAGACGGAAGAGACGCACGCGCGTTCGCTGGCCATCGACGGCCAGGGTAATCTGATCGCTGGAACAGAGCCCAGCGGGCTGATCCTGCGTGTTTCTCCGTCGGGTCAGGGATTCGTGCTGTATCAAGCGCCCAAGCGCGAGATCACAGCGGTGTCGGTGGCCGCCGATGGATCGATCTGGGCATCCGGCATCGGAAACAAGGCGGCAGTGGTGCAGGCGGCGCCCGCACCCCCGCCGGCGCCCGCGCCTCCTCCGGCGGCGTCCCAGCTTGGCCAAACAGCACAGATCGTCGTGAGCGCGCGCCCGGCGATTCCTCCGCCTGGTCTGACGGGGCCTCCGGTGGCCGGCGGTTCGGAGCTGTATCGCATCAATCCCGACGGGTCGCCGCGCAAGGTCTGGTCCAATCCGGCGGACCTTGTTTATGCGATTGCTTTCGACTCCCAAAAGCGGGCTTTGCTGGGCACCGGCAATCGCGGGAAGATTTATCGCATCGATTCCGACACCGTCAGCACGCTGCTTCTGGACGCCACGCCTACTCAAGTAACCGGTTTCGGAAAAGACCGCAAGGGCGATCTCTATGCGGTGACGGGAAACATCGGAAAAGTGTTTCGTATCGGCCCGGGCTTTGAAAAGCACGGAACATTCGAAAGCCAGGTGATGGACGCGGGGTCGTTCGCCTACTGGGGGCGCATCAGCTACCGCGGATCCGGGACCATTTCCATCTCCACGCGCAGCGGGAACCAGAACCATCCGGAAAGCAACTGGAGCCCGTGGGCGGCGGTGACCGCCGATACCAGCCCGGCCGCGTGCGAAGTATGTGGCGCCGGACGCACTACTGCTCCATCGGCGCGTTTTCTGCAGTACAAAGTGGATCTGACAGCGTCGGCTGCGACGCCGGCGCCTGAAGTCAGTTACGTTGAGATCGCCTATTTGCAAAAGAACGTCCCGCCGATTGTGGAGCAGATCGAGATCACGCCGCCGAATTACCGTTTCCCGCCGCAAGTGCTCAGCATCACCCCGTCCACCTCCATCACGCTGCCGCCCATCGGCCAGCCTCGGAAGAGCAGCACCGGTTTGGAGACGTCGAACGTTTCGTCCATGACCTACGCGAAGGGGTTCACTGGCGCGCGCTGGGCTGCCAGCGATGAAGACGGCGACTCTCTGGTTTATAAAGTCGAGATCCGTGGCGTGAAGGAATCCGATTGGAAGCTTTTGAAAGACGGCGTGAAGGACCGTTCCCTGAGCTGGGACTCCACAGCGTTCCCCGACGGCGAATACTTGTTGCGCGTGGCCGCGTCGGATTCGCCCAGCAACCCGCCCGCGGAGGCGTTAACGGCGTCCTTGGTCAGCGATCCATTCCTGATCGACAATACGCCGCCGCAGATCGTGAATCTCACGGGGACGGCCTCCGGCAACAGCAAAATCGAAGTGCGTTGGACCGCGCGCGATACGCGCAGCAACATCGACCGGGCGGAGTATTCGGTGAACGGCGGCGAGTGGCTCCTGGTTGCCCCGGCAGGCCGCTTGTCGGATTCGCCCGACGAGCAGTATCAGCTTCTCGTGGACCGAATTTCCCAGGGAGAGCAGGTGATCGCGGTGCGCGTGACGGATGAGTTCGACAACCAGACGGTCGATAAAGTGCTGGTGAAGTAGAGCGCGCACTCTTGCGTGCTACTCGTACATTGCCGGATACGCGCGGCGCATCTCGGCAGCCTGTTCGCGCGCCGTCTCGATCTGGACCAGCTCCCCTTTGCCCATGCCCGGACAGAACTTCGCTGTCTTCTGCCACTCGCGTTTGTCGTCCACCAGCTCCGGCCAATAAGGAAACAAGCGGCATTGCGCCGGCTTTACGGCGTGGATGGAGCAGCCGTTGTCCTGCAGAAAATGGCATTGCGAGTGGCGGGGAACGCGCAGGCGGAGCTTTCGCGCGGTCCGGTAGACGTAGCGGCCTTCGAAATCGGCGGGCGTCATGCCGAGATACTTCGCGATCCGGGTTACGTCAGTTTCGGTGAGGTAGACAAATCCCTGCTGCTCACAACAGTTAGTGCAACCCGGCTGGCATTGAAATCGTAGACCGCGCATTGTAGAGAATTAGCGCCCGGCGTTGAAGCGCCAGGCCTGAAACTATCGTATAGCAGTAAAATCAAAGCGTGCGATACACGTTTCTTCTCCTACTGATCCCGGCATGGGCACTCGCGCAATCCGACACCGAGTTCAGCGTCGCCAACATCGACCGGTCGGCCGATCCCTGCCAGGATTTTTACCAATACGCCTGCGGCACGTGGTTGGCGAACAATCCCATTCCGGCGGATCAGTCCACCTGGGGCACGGCGAACGTGGTGGCCGAGCGCAACCGGACCATTCTCAGGAATATTCTGGAGAAGGCTTCGGTGGACGATGCCAAGCGGACGGCGATCGAGCAGAAGATCGGGGACTTCTACGCGTCCTGCATGGACGAACCAGCCATCAACAAACTGGGAATCAAGCCGCTTGAACCTGAGCTGGGCCGCATCGCGTCGATGAAGTCGAAGGACGCGCTCATCGGCGAGATCGTGCGCCTGCACAGTATAGGCGCGGATGTCTTCTTTAGTTTCGGGTCCATACCTGACCCCAAGAATTCCAGTCAGGTGATTGCCGATGCCGATCAGGGCGGCCTGAGTCTTCCCGACCGCGACTATTATCTGAAAGACGATCCGAAATCGGTGGAGCTGCGCAAGCAATACCTGGAGCATGTCCAGAAGATGATGGAGCTGTCCGGCGAGTCATCGAGCCAGGCCGCTCTGGACTCGCAGGCCGTGATGCACATCGAAACCGAGCTGGCCAAAGCCTCGCTCGACCGCGTTTCACGCCGCGATCCCGACAAGATTTTCCACAATTTTACCGTGGGGCAGTTGGCAGCCCTGTCTCCAACTATAGATTGGAAGAAGTATTTTTCGGGCGTGGGCGCCCCGTCCATCGCTGGTTTGAATGTTTCTGTCCCGGATTTCTTCCGCGGCCTCTCGGGCGTGCTTTCGCAAACCAGCCTGACGGATTTGAAGACCTACATGCGCTGGCACCTGGTGCATGCCGAGGCCGGGCTGCTGCCGCAGGCTTTCGTCGACGAGGATTTCCGTTTCTTCCGGCAAGCACTGACCGGCGCGAAGGAATTGCAGCCGCGCTGGAAACGCTGCGTGACCGCGACCGATGGCGACCTGGGCGAGGCGCTCGGCCAGAAGTTCGTCGAGGTTGCGTTCCCGCCGGATGCCAAGGCGCGCACCCTGAAGATGGTGCAGGAAATCGAGAAGGCCTTGGACGACGACATCCAGACGCTGGACTGGATGACGCCCGCGACGAAGCAGCAGGCGAAACTGAAATTGGCGGCCGTAACGAACAAAATCGGATATCCCGACAAATGGCGCGACTACTCCAGCGTTAAGATTGTGCGCGGCGACGCGATCGGCAACGATGAACGCGCCACTGAGTTCGAAGTCCGCCGTCAGCTGGGTAAGATCGGAAAGCCGGTGGACCACAGCGAGTGGCGCATGACTCCTCCGACCGTGAACGCCTACTACAATCCGCTGGAGAACAACATCAACTTTCCGGCCGGCATCCTGCAGCCGCCGTTCTTCGACAACCGCAAAGACGCGCCTGTGAACTACGGCGCTATCGGCTCGGTGGAGGGGCACGAGCTGACGCACGGCTTCGACGACCAGGGCCGGAAATTCGATGGACAAGGCAACCTGAAGGAATGGTGGACTGAAGAAGACGCCAAAGAGTTCGAGAAGCGCGCGGAGTGCTTCGTCAAGGAGTACTCAGAGTTCACGCCGGTGGACGATCTTCACGTGAACGGAAAGCTGACGCTGGGCGAAAATACGGCCGACAACGGCGGTCTGCGGCTGGCATTTATGGCGCTGATGAAGTCGCTGGATGGAAAGACCGAGGAAAAGATCGACGGATTCACGCCCCAGCAGCGGTTCTTCCTGGCTTGGGGGCAAGTCTGGTGCCAGAACATCCGGCCCGAAGCGGCGCGGCTGCGCGTGCAGGTGGATCCGCACTCGCCGAGCCGGGCGCGTGTGAACGGCGTGGTGGAAAACATGCCGGAGTTTCAGCAAGCGTTCGCGTGTCGCGTGGGACAGCCCATGGTACGGCAGCCGGCTTGCCGCGTCTGGTGAGGCGCTTCAGGCGTTGGCCGTGAGCGTGAGTTGATCGGCGGCGAGGGCGCCTTCGTGACGCAGCAGCCACTGCTTGCGATGCAAGCCGCCGGCATAACCGGTGAGCGCCGATGAGGCGCCGATGACCCGGTGGCACGGCACGATGATCGCGACCGGGTTGAGCGAGTTGGCATGGCCGACAGCGCGAGACGCGTTGGGGTTGTCCAATTTCGCTGCGAGTTCGCCGTAGCTGCAGGTTGTACCGGCGGGGATGCCGCGCAGCGCGGTCCACACGCGCTGCTGAAACGGGGTTCCACGGGCGTTTGTGGCGATCGAGTCGAGCGCGTGCAGATCGCCGGCGAAATAGTCGGCCAGACGCGGCTTGAGGTACAGCGGATCCGAACCACGGCGCACCTCGAAGGAGCCGAATCGGCGCTCCAGCGGGGCCAGCATGCGCTTTTCGTAGCCCTCGAACTCCAAGGCGAAGACGGCCTCGCCATCGGAGAAGAAGAGAATTCGGCCGATGGGCGATGATGTTTCGTCGTAATGCAGCAGCATCAATCTAGTTCCTTTCTCGCAGCGATTCCCAGAGATAAAGGGCGGCGTAGGCGCGCCAGGGACGCCAGCGCTCGGCCATTTCCTCCAGCCGTCGCGGTGACGCCGCCCCGGTTGCTTTGAGCAAGCCGAGATCCGATGCCGGGAACGCGTCCGGATCGCCGAGCGCACGCATGGCAATGTAGTTCGCGGTCCAGGCACCGACGCCCGGAAGTTCGCACATGCGGCCGATGGTCTCACCCGTGGAAACGGATGCGTCGAAGCGGATTTGGCCGTCGCACATCGCGCGGGCGAACGCGCGGATGGATTCGGCGCGCGCCTTGGGCAGTCCGATGCTGGCGACGTCCGCCTGCGCGAGAGTTGCCGGATCCAGCGGGCCAAAGCGAGCGACCAAACGGCCGGCCAGTGTGGTTGCGCCTTTGACCGTGACCTGCTGGCCGAGGAGCGCGCGGACGGCCATTTCGAACGGATCCCAACAGCCTGGCAGGCGGAGGCCGGGGTGGCGCTTCACTGTCGGCCGGAGCGTGCGGTCTCTTTCAAGTTGAGTGGCGATTTCGTGGGTGTTCGCGCGAAGATCGAAGAAAAATCGGAGTTGGTCGGCAATGCGCCTGAGGCTGCGGGCGTTCGCCGGTTCGATTTCGGCGATCAGGCAATTGCGTGCGGGAACGTGCCGCACCGTGATTCCCGTGCGCCGGTAGCTCGTGGCGTTCACTTCTTCCAGGCCGGGGATGGCACGCGGTCCGACGAATGCGAGAAACGCAGTCCAATCGTAGGGCGGCCGGTATTGGAGGCGTAGTTCGATCGCGGAATTCGCAGCAGAAGGCGAGAAGCGTCGCAGCTCGCGGGGATTCCGCCGGTACATCTTTTGAAGGGATTCATTGAAGCGCCGCAAGCTGGCAAATCCGGCGGCGAACGCGATCTCGGAAAACGGCAGGTTTGTTTCCGAGATCAGTTTCTTGGCGAAAAGGGTGCGGCGGGTTTGGGCGACGACGACGGGCGGCACGCCGACATGCTCGATGAACAGCCGGCGCAGATGGCGGCTGGTGAGTCCAAGTCTGTCGGCAAGGTCGGACGCCGAGCGATTATCGAGCGCGCCCTCGTCGATCAGACGCAAGGCTCGCTGCACGGTAGTGGAGGTGCCTGCCCAGGCGGGTGTGTCGGGCGACACTTCGGGACGGCAGCGCAGGCAAGGCCGGTAGCCGGCTGCTTGCGCCGCGGCCGCATTGCTGAAGAACTCCACGTTGTGGCGATAGGGCGTTCGGGCCGGGCAGACCGGGCGGCAGAAGATACGCGTGGTGCGCACACCGGTGAAGAACAGTCCATCGAAACGGGCGTCGCGAGCGAGAACGGCGCGATAGCAGAGCTCCGGATCCACACGCCCAGTATGGCGCAAGCGCGCACAGCAAACCAGCGGTTTTCGGACACGTTCATCGCGCAAGTACAATGGTCGTCGTGACTCGGAGGATGTTCCTGGCTGTCACGGCGGCGGCGTCCGCGATGGGGCAAGAGATTCTCCAACTCGCGCCGCCGAAAGCGAACGCGCGGATTCCGTACGGAAAGGATGCTGCGCAGTTCGGCGACCTCTGGCTGCCGAAGGGCGCGGGCCCGCATCCCACGGTGATTTTCATTCACGGCGGATTCTGGCGAAACGCGTTCACTCTCGACCATTGCGGACATTTATGCAAAGCCTTGGCGGGCGCGGGAGCGGCCGTGTGGAACATCGAGTATCGCCGGCTCGGCGATCCCGGCGGGGGCTGGATGGGCACCTTCGATGACGTGATTCACGCGGCCGAGTACTTACCGAGGCTGGAACAACGCTACAACCTGGACCTGAAGCGACTGATCGGCGCGGGACATTCCGCCGGCGGGCATCTGGTGTTGTGGCTGGCGGCTCAGCGTGTGGCCGATCTTCGCGGCGTCGCGCCGTTGGCCGCCATCAGCGACTTGAAACGCGCCTTCGCTTTGCAGATGGACGGCGGCGTGGTGGGCCAGCTCCTGGGCGGGTCACCTACGCAAGTGCCGCAGCGCTATGAAGCGGCGTCGCCGATGGAATTGCTGCCGATTTCCGTGCCGCAACGGTTGATTCACGGGACGGCGGACAGGATCGTCCCGTTCGACATGAGCGAGCGCTTCGCCAAGGCTTCGAGCAACGCCAAGCTGATACCAATGCAGGGGGCGGGCCACTTTGATTTGATCGATCCCCGCTCGCGCGCCTGGCCTGAGGTGGAGAAAGGCATCCTGGATTGGCAATTTTGAGCGCAAACATTTTCTGCGTATTGCGTTAAAATAGGAATTCCCATGCGATTCGCCCTTTATGGGTTGGCGCTCGTTGGCGCGAGTCTTCTGGCCGGTTCCGGCTATTTTGTCCCCGAGCATCGCGTGCCTGGTATTGGCGTCGACCGCGGCGAAATGACACCGGAGGTGCTGCAGGCGCGGACCGACCGGATGATCGAGTCGCAGACCTTCGTCATCATGCGCGAGCCCGAGGCCACGGCCGGCGCCGAACGGATCACGGGAGAGAAGCTCGCGCCCTTGTTCCGGCGCGCTGCGGCGGACATCGGCTGGCCGGCGTCGCTGCTTTCGGCGGTTGCGTACCTGGAGAGCTGGGGTAATGCGGAGGCGGTCAGCCCGGCGGGTCCCAGGGGGATCATGCAATTCTCCGAGGCCACGGCTCGAATTGCCGGACTCCACATCGTTCGCGAGAGACGTTATCAAATCACCACCGAGCGCCGGCAGGTGCGGAAGAAGTCCGGGAAGATGGTGTATCGGACGGTGCGCCATCGCACGCCGTACTTCGTTACCGTTCGCGACGATCGATTGGATCCGAAGCGGGCCATTCCGGCCGCGGCAAAGTATCTGGAAAGGTTGGAGAGCCGTCTTGGCGCGCGCGACTGGGCGATCTTCGCTTATCACTGCGGCGAAGGATGCGCTTCCGGTTTGCTGCCGCTGGCGCAGTCGGCGGTGCATCACAAGCCGACAGTGGCGGAAATGTTCTTCGCCGCTACTCCTGCGCGTCACCGGGAGCTGTACGAAGCTCTACGGGAACAGATGCAGCGCGATTATTCGCCTACGTATTGGTTCCGGATCCAGCGCGCTGACCAGCTGCTCAACCTTTACGAAACCGACCCGGAAGCCTTTCGCGAACTCGCCGAAGACTATCGTAACCCCGATCATCCGCAGCGGCGCGTGGGCGATCGCTTGTCGGTGTGGCTGAAATCGCAGGACATCGCCTACCGGTCAGCGGATGACGCACCGGAGGCGGTTCTGGACGATCCGGCGTTCTTCGGATTCTCGCTGGCGGAGCGGCGCGGGACAGCCTCGCCCGCGGCGTATGGCGCGTTGCTCTACGTTGCGTTTGAGACGAGGCGGCTGTTCGAAGAAATGAAACCGAAAGGCGAACGGTTCGTGGCTTTGCGCGCGACGCCGGATTCCGGCGGCGAGGTTGTGGGAATCGATCGCTCGAATCTGCCGCGCGGTGAGCGCGAGTGCCTGCGCTTCGCTTTGGACGATCTGGGCTGGGCCGGCTACCTGGGTTGGGTTCCGGCGAGCGGCGACGCCGTCCACATCGGATCGTCGCCTTCGTCGCGGGATTTTTTCGCTACGGTCTTTCGCGAAGCGAGCGAAGCAAAGTAGCCCGAGCTACTCGTCGCCGTCAGCCAGCGATGCCGGCTCCAGGCCGCCAGAGTCAGGAACGCTGTTCCCCCAGACAATTGCAAAACCGTCCAAGGTGGAGTTGCCCCAGACAATCGCATTGCCCCAGACGATGGCGTTGCCCCAGACAATGGCATTCCCCCAAACGATCGCGTTGCCCCACACGATAGCGTTACCCCAGACAATCGCATTGCCCCAGACGATGGCGTTGCCCCAAACAATCGCATTGCCCCACACGATGGCGCTATTCCAGACGGACGGATCGGTGGCGCCGGAGCCCCAGATCAGCGCCTGCGTTGAGACCAACGAAACGGTCTGGGTCTGCGCATTGTAAACGGCAACAGGAGAAAGCGCGGGGAAGTTGGCGCGATCGTGACTTTCCATCGCAGCTTGAATATCGAGATAACCGGCGCCGACGGCGAAAATGTCTTCCTGCGTGTAATACACGTTGCCGTTGGAAGCCTCCGTCGAGGATGCATAGCGCGGGAACGCCTTGCCGGATGTTTTCATCAGGCGAGCTTTAATTTGATCGGGGGTGAGCGTCGCATCCTGCTGGACCAGAAGCGCCGCCGCCGCGCTGACGACGGGCGTGGCCATGCTGGTTCCGCTCAGACGAAAGTAATCGGTGGAAGTGCCGCGATTCGCGGTTTCGTACTCGGCCGTGGAGATCAATGTTTTCGGGTATTGCGTCGCCAGCGTGCAATCCGCCGAAGCCAGCAGAGACACAACATTGTTACCGGGCGCCACCAGGTCCGGCTTCACGAAATGGTCCAACAACGTCGGGCCTTTCGAGCTGTAGCTGGCGATCACGTCGTCGCCGCGCCAGGGCGTGCCTTTGGCGTTCGTCGCGCCGACCGTGATCACGTACGGATCGTTGCCGGGCGAGCCGATGGTAGCGTAACCATCGGTGCCGAGCGAATTGTCGCGGCCCATGTTGCCTGCCGCCACAACCACAGTGATTCCCGCTTTCCATGCAGCTTCCACGGCCTGGCACAGCGGATCGAGCAGGAAGCTCTCGTACACGGGATGGCCGAGCGAAAGGTTGATGACCCGAATGTTGTATTTTTCCTTCAGTGAAATCGCTTCGTCGATGGCCGCGATCACTTCGGATTCCGTTCCGTTGCCGTTCTCGTCCAGCACGCGGAGATTGACGATGTCGGCATTCGGCGCGACACCTTTGAAGGTGTGCGTGAACCCGGCGCCCGTCGAACGTGCGCCATTCGCTCCGATGATTCCGGCGACGTGGGTTCCGTGGCCATACTGATCGGACGCATCGTGGTCTGGAACAAAGCTCTCGCTGAACACCACGCGCGAGGAAGAGCCGTCGGCCGATGCCAGGTCAGGCTTGGGAGCGACTCCGCTATCGATCACCGCAATTCCAACGCCCGTGCCGTCCCATCCATAGGTCCAGAGCGGGTTCGCATTCACGGCTTGCGTGGTGATGTCCAGAAAACTGGTGGTGGCGCGGTTCGGCGAAACATACGCCACGCTGGAGTTCATTTCCAGCGTGCCGAGCATCGACAGCGGAACGCGCATATGCACGGCCGGCAGATTGTGGAACTGGCGGCGCACCAGCCCCATGCGGTGAACGGCGCTCAGCTCGTTCCAGCCCGTGCCCGTTCGGTATTGAACGATGACGTCCACCATGCCGTCGCGCGTAAAGCGAGGCATGTCGGGCGCAATCTTGGGGCCCGCCCAGGCCACCGCTGACACCAGACCGGCCAGCGCAACTCGAACCATGTTCTTCATGAACAGTCCTTATCCCGGTCTGGAATAAGGCAGGTCGTTGCCCAAACAGAATGGCTTTGCAATGTATGTTATGCAGGCGAGGTGGGACAGGCGCAGCAGGACAACTTGTCATGGTTGCGACAATTTGTCTCGAAAACGTTCTAGGACTTTTTCAGGGAAGTACTATAAAGTTCGCCGCGAGAAGTACTATAAAGTCGCGCGGTTTTTCAGAATGCGGAGGAACGAGCGCCCGCGCAATTCGTCCACTGTCAGACCAGCCGCCCCGGCTTC
>Ga0335069_10011531_pt1 | contig 12458 bp, 8 predicted proteins | sample Lox_Sample_11_FD_206714 | JGI IMG/M metagenome (GOLD analysis project Ga0335069, IMG submission 206714) | Soil microbial communities from Loxahatchee National Wildlife Refuge, Florida, United States - Lox_Sample_1.1 | ecosystem: Environmental > Terrestrial > Soil > Wetlands | place: USA: Florida...
GTCGGTTTCACCTCCGTCCCGATGGTTCCCGCGCGTGGACCGGACGCGGACCCGCGGGCTGGGCTCTCCGGCGTGCGTCGGCCCTCTCCCCCGGCCCCTCTCCCGCTCGCGCGGGCGAGGGGAGCGTTCTGCTGCGCGGACTACGGCCGCGGCGTCGCCCGCGCGATGATCGCGGCGCAGTCGACGCCGCGCGGCAGCGTGCCGAACTGCCGATCCCCGGTGCCGCCGAGCCGAGAGGCGCAGAACGCGTCGGCCACCGCGGGCGGCGCGTGCTGGACCAGCAGCGCCCCCTGGATCGCGAGCGCCATCGCGTCGACGACGCGGCGGGCGCGGTATTCCATCTCGTCCGGGTCGGCGAACTCGCGCTGCAGGGCCGCGACCGAGCGATCCAGCGCGGCATGCCCTCCGCGGGCCTTGCCCAGTTCGTCGAGGAAGGCATCGACGACGGCGGGCTGCCGGTTCATCGCGCGCAGCACGTCCAGGCACTGGATGTTGCCGCTGCCTTCCCAGATCGCATTGACCGGCGCCTCGCGGTACAGCCGCGGGAACGGGCTGTCTTCCATCACGCCGCTGCCGCCGATGCATTCCATCGCCTCGGCCGCGTGCTGCGGCGTGCGCTTGCAGATCCAGTACTTCCCGACCGCCGTCACGAGCCGCGCCAACGCGTCCTCGCGCGGATCGTCGCGGTGGTCCATGGCGCGCGCGATGCGCATCGTCAGCGCCAGCGAACCTTCGTGCTCCAGCACCAGGTCCGCGAGCACGTTGCGCATCAGCGGCTGCTCATTGAGCACGCGACCGAACGCGGAGCGGACGCCGCCATGGTGAAGCGCCAGCGCGACCGCGGCGCGCTGGCCGGCGGTCGAGCCGATCATGCAGTCGAACCGCGTGCACGCGACCATCTCGATGATCGTGCGCACGCCGCGTCCTTCCTCGCCGACCATCCAGGCCAGCGCGCCGCGCAATTCGGTCTCGCTGCTGGCGTTGGAGACGTTGCCCATCTTGCGCTTCAGCCGCAGGACCTGCAGCGCGTTCTTCGAGCCGTCCGGCCGCCAGCGCGGCAACAGGAAGCAGCTCAGGCCGCGCGGCGCCTGCGCCAGCACCAGGAAGGCGTCGCACATCGGGGCCGAGACGAAGAACTTGTGGCCGACCAGTTCGTAGGCGGCGCCCGGGCCGCTGGCCGCGTCGACGGGGAAGGCACGCGTCGTATTGGCGCGCACGTCGGAGCCGCCCTGCTTTTCGGTCATCGCCATGCCGATCGTCAGCCCCGCCTTCTGTGCATCCGGCACGTTGCGCGGGTCGTAGACGCGCGCCGTGATCCGCGGCACCCAGGCGTCGGCCAGGGCCGGCGTCGTCCGCAAGGCCGGCACCGAGGCGAAGGTCATCGTGACCGGACAGCCGTGTCCCGGCTCGACCTGTGCCTGCAGGTAGAAATGCGCGGCGCGGGCAACGTGCGCGCCGGGCCGCGGCTCGGTATACGGCGACGAGTGGATCCCGCGCTCGATCGCCGAACGCATCAGCTGGTGGTACGCCGGATGGAAGCGCACGAGGTCGATGCGCCGCCCGAAACGGTCGTGCGTGTCCAGCTCCGGCGGATGCCGATTCGCCTGCACGCCGAGGTCCAGGTAGTCGGCCGAGCCGGCGAGGCGCCCGAAGTCGCCGAGCGCGGCGTCCGCCCACGCCGCGCCCTCGCGCTTCACCGCCTCGACGAGCGCGACGTCCTGCCGGTACATGTCGTAGTCGACGAGCTCGCTGCCGACGTTGATCACCTCGTGCGTGTCGGCGAGATCGAGGCGCTGCGAATCCGTGCGGTGCGGTGCGTTCATCCGAATATCCCCGGAATCAAGGCCATGGCGCCGACAACGCTACCACCGTCGCGGTGACCCGGGGCGGCGGCGCCATTTGCCATGGACTTCCTTTCGCGGGATCCTCGGGCCGTGGAGCCCCTGGATGCCGCGCACCGCAGGCTGAAGGTGCTCCGCGCGAGCGCCAGCGCCACGACATGATCACCACGCCCCCGTCCGGCGAGCCGAACCCGCAGGGCTCGCTGGACCGCCTCGTCGAGCTCATCCAGGTCGCGCCGACGGGCGACGACACGTTTCGCGGCCACAGCGAAGACATCGGCACGCCCGCCGTCTTCGGCGGGCAGGTCCTCGGCCAAGCCCTGATGGCCGCCTGCCTCGCGGCACCCGAAGGTCGCGGCGTCCATTCGCTGCACGCGTATTTCCTGCTGCCGGGCGAGCACGCTCCGATCGACTACGAGGTCGAACGCGTCCGTGACGGAAGCAGCTTCTCGATGCGTCGCGTCGTGGCCCGGCAGCAGCAGGAGACGATCTTCGAGATGTTGGCGTCGTTCCAGCTCCGCGAGCTCGGCCTCGAGCGGCACGATCCGATGCCGCCGATACCCGGTCCCGACGGCGTCCGCAGCGAAGTCGAGCATCGCCGGGCGATCCTGGATCGGTTGCCGCCGTCGCTGCGCGACAAGGTCATGGTGCCGTCCGGCATCGAGTATCGGCCCGTCGTGCCCTTCGATCTTTTCGATGCCGCGCCGCGCGAGGCGAGAGCGTCGATCTGGCTGCGCGCATCCGGTCGCCTTCCGGATGCGCCGGCGCTGCACCAGGCGCTGCTCGCCTATGCCTCGGATCACGGCCTCCTGATCACCGGCACGCTGCCGCATGGGCTGAGCGTGCTCAAGGGCCAGGTTCGCCTGGCGAGCATCGATCACGCGATGTGGTTCCACCGCGATTTCCGGATCGACGATTGGCTGCTCTACCACGTGGAATCGTCGACGGCGAGCGGCGGCCGGGCGCTGTGCCGCGGCACGGTGTACGCGCAGGACGGCCGGCTCGTCGCCACGACGATGCAGGAAGGGTTGATGCGCCTGCGCAGGCGCGCGCCGCGCGCGCCCGACGCCGCGTGAGAGGCGCCGCGCCGGCGACGGGCGGACGCGATCGACGTTTCGCGACGGCGTGGCATATTGAGGCCCCTGGCCATCCCTGCGGGCGCCATCGATGCCGCCGTCGGACCTCGTCCTCTATGTCGACGCGCAGTTCGCGAGTCCCTATGCGATGTCCGTCTTCGTCGCGCTGCAGGAAAAGCGCTGTCACGTCGAGATGCGCCCGCTGGACCTGTCAGCCGGTGCGCACCATGAGCCGGGATTCGCCGCGCGATCGCTGACGCGTCGGGTCCCGACGCTCGTCGACGGCGATTTCGCGCTGTCGGAGTCCACCGCGATCCTGGAGTATCTCGACGAGTCCCTGCCCGGCCCGCGGCTCTACCCGGCCGACGTGCGCGCGCGGGCGAGGGCACGGCAGCTGCAGGCGTGGCTGCGCAGCGACCTGTTGCCGCTGCGGCAGGAACGATCGACCGAAGTGCTCTTCTACGGGCCGACGACCGCTGCGCTTTCGCCGGCGGCCACGTCGGCCTCCGAACGCCTGTTCGCGGCGCTCGACAGCGTGCTGCCGCCACGCCAGGACTTCCTCTTCGGGCGCTGGTCGATAGCCGACGTCGACGTGGCGCTGATGCTCAATCGGCTCGTGCTCAACGGCGATCCGGTGCCGCGGCGACTGGCCGACTACGCGACGCTGCAATGGCAGCGGCCTTCGGTCCAGGCCTGGGTCCGCCAGCCGCGACCGCCGCGCTGAGGGGTGGGGGAGAGAGAGGGCCCGCGCGTCGACCCGCTAGATATACGCGCCCGCCGCCTCGGCCTCGAAGCGGTCCGGGCGCCCCTCCCAGACGATCCGCGCGTGATCCAGGACGTAGACGCGATCCGCGTGCGACAGCGCGAACGTGACGTTCTGCTCGCCGAGCAGCACCGCGATGTCCGTCGAGGAACGCAGGCGCTCCAGGGCCTGCGAAAGCGTCTCCAGGATCACCGGCGCGAGGCCGAGCGTCGGCTCGTCGAGGATCAGCAGCCGCGGCTTCATCATCAGCGCGCGAGCGATCGCGAGCATCTGCTGCTCGCCACCGCTCAACGTGCGCGCGGTCTGGGTGCCGCGACTGCGCAGGATCGGGAAAAGCCCGTGCAGCCACGCGAGCCGCTCCGTCCGCTCGGCGTCCGGGAGCGCATGGCCGCCGAGTTCCAGGTTCTCCAGGACCGTCATGTCGCCGAAGAGCTCGCGCGATTCCGGGCACTGCACGATCCCGCCGCGCGCGATCTGCGCGCCGCTGCGTCCGGCGAGCGCGACGCCGCGCCAGCGTATCGACCCGGTGTACGGGACGAGCCCGGAGACCGCGTTGAACAGCGTCGTCTTGCCGGCGCCGTTGAGTCCGACGACCGAGACGAACTCGCCCTGGTGCACGTGCAGCGACACGCCCTGCAGCGCACGCGCCTTGCCGTAGCTGACGTCGAGCCCCTCGACGCGCAGCGCGGCGTCGCGATCCGCGAACGTCGATTCCGGCCGCGCCGGGGCGCCGAGCGGCCCACCGAGATAGACGCGCCGGACCGTCTCGTCGCGCATCACGTCCGCAGCCGGCCCCTCGGCGATCCGTTCGCCCAGGTACATCGCCAGCACGCGGTCGACCAGCGCCGAAACGCCCTTGACGTTGTGGTCCACCAGCAGCACGGCGCAGCCCTCATCGCGAAACGCGCGAATCAGCGCGGAAAATGCCGCGACTTCGGAGGCCGTCAGGCCGGCGAACGGTTCGTCGACGAGCACGAGCCTCGGCCGCCGCGCGATCGCCTTCGCGAGCTCGAGTCGCCGCAGGTCGGCGAACGGAAGCGTCGCGGGGCGGCGGTCGACCACGGCGGCGAGCCCGACACGCTCCGCGATGGAACGCGCGCGCGCTTCCACGTCCTCGCCGGCCACGAGGCGCGTCAGGCGATCCGGCAGCAGCGCGACCTGGATGTTCTCCAGCACCGTCTGCCGCGCGAGCGGCCGCGAGTGCTGGAACACGATGCCGACGCCCATCCGCGCGATGCGGTGCGACGGCAACCCGGCGATCTCCGCGCCCTCGAGGCGCACGGACCCGGATGTCGGCGGATGGACCCCGAGGATCGCGTTCATCGCGGTCGATTTCCCGGAGCCGTTCGGACCGATCAGCCCGAGGATCTCGCCGCGGCGGATCGAGAAGCTCAGGTCCTTGACCGCGACGAGCCCGCCGAAGCGCTTCGTCAGGTTCCTGACCTCGAGGACCGGCGCGCCGCCCGCGGCGCTCATCGGCCGGCCCGCCCGCGCAGCATGCCGATGAATCCGTCGGGGAAGAAGAGGACGACGGCGAGCGCGACCAGCGAGACGATCAGCGTCGCGAGTTCGCCGAGCGGGCGCAGCAGTTCCCCCATGCCGATCAGGAAGATCGCGCCGATGCCGGCGCCGAGCACGGTGCGGCGGCCGCCGAGCACCGCAGCGATGATCACCTGCACGCCGACCGAGATGTCGACGAAGGTCCCGACGGACGCCGTGCCCATGTAGAAGACCATCAGCGCGCCGGCCAGCCCGGAAAAGAAGGCACTGACGACGAAGGCGAAGAGCTTGTGCTTCGCGACGTTGAATCCGAGCGCCCCGGCCTGGAGCGGGTCCTGCCCGCTCGCCTGCAGGACGAGGCCGATCGCGGAACGCGACAGCCCGTAGAGTATCGCGGCGCTCGTCGCCATGAAGCCGAGCGCGAGCCAATAATTGCCGCGAGCGTTCGCGGTGATGACGTCCGGCATCGCCAGGCCGATCTCGCCGCCGGTCAGGTCGGCGAAGACGACGACGAGGTTCTGCAGCATCAGCACCGCGACCAGCGTCGTCAGCCCGAAATACGGGCCGCGCACGCGCAGCGCCGGCAGCGCCAGGAGGACGCCGCCGACGACGGCGGCCGCCGCGCCCGCGGCGACACAGACGATGATCGGGAGGTCCGGCGAAAAGCGCGCGTCGAGGATGCCGGCCGTGTACGCGCCGAGCCCGATCAGGAACGTCGGCCCGAAATTGACCTCGCCCGCGAAACCGAACAGGAGGTCCCAGGCCATCGCGAAGACCGCGGTGTAGAAGGCGACGGTCAGCAGTCCGAGGACATAGCCCGACGCGGCGAACGGCAGGCACGCCGCGGTCGCCAGCGCGACGAGCGCCGCCACCGCCAGCCGCCCCGGGCGCCGCCGCGCGACGCTCATCGCCGACCGAACAGCCCCTGCGGGCGCAGGTACATCACGGCGACGAGCAGCAGCAGCGACGGGATCGTCCGGTACGCGGGCGACACGAGGTACGCGGTGGCCGTCTCCAGGTAGCCGACGACGTAGGCCGCCAGCAGCGAGCCGGAGACGCTGCCGAGGCCGCCCAGCACGACGATCGAGAACGCGCTCGCGGTCAGCGGCCCCACGCTGTAGGAACTGACCCCGAGGAACATCCCGAGCAGGATGCCGGCGACGCCGGCGAGCAGGCCGTAGGCTGCCCAGACGGCGAGGTGGATCGACGACAGCTCGATGCCCAGCAGCGTGACGCCGCGCGGGTTCATCGACGCGGCGAGCACCGCCTTGCCCTTCCGCGTTCGGTGAACCAGCTGCCACAGCAGGCCGATCGCAACCCAGCACACCGCGGCCGTGAAGAACTCGTTGGCCGGGGTACGCACGCCGAGCACCGTGACGACGCCCTCGACGATCGGAAGCACCGTCTTCGCGTTGTTCGTGAACAGATACGCGGTCGCCTCCTGGACGATGATGCCGACGAGCAGCGTCGAGGTCAGGATGAAGATCTCCTTCTCCGACTCCGCGATCCGCGGCGAGCGCTGGATCGGCCGGACGGCCACGTAGTAGGTCGCGAACGCGAGCAGGAGCCCGAACGCGACACCGCAGCCGGCGGAGACGTAGGCGCCCTGGTGCAGTTCTCCGGCGACGGCCCATGCCGCGACGGCGGCGCCGACCATGATCGCGCCGTGCGCGAGATTCAGGACGCCGGAGACGCCGAAGATCAGCGTGAACCCGGTGGCGCCGAGCGCATACAGCGAGCTGATCGCGAAGCCGTCGACCAGGATCTGCCAGAAGAGCATCGGCAAGCCGCGAGCCCGTCGCGCCGGCGCGCGTTCAGTTCGGCAGCTTGACGAAACCCGGGAATTTCAGGGTCCCGACCGCGAGCGGCTTCGGCCACATGTTCTTTTGCGCCCCGTCCTGCCACTGCAGCATGAGGCCGGTGACGTATCCGGCGCCGGTCTTCAGCCCGTGCACGTGCGGATCGCCTTTCGGCAGGAAGACGACGCGTCCGATCGTCCCGACGTAATCGGTCTGCTCCATCGCCGCGACGAGCTTGTCCGAATCGGTCGAGCCGGCGCGGCGCACGGCATCGGCGATCATGTAGACCTCGTCGTAGGACGTGTAGCCGCTGTAGGACGGCGTGTTGCCGAACTTCTTCACGAACGCGTCGACGAACGGCAGCGTCTTGGGCGTGACCGCGACGCCGGGACCCGAAACCGCGTTGTACAGCACGCCTTCGGTCGCGCCGTTGGTGTCCTTCCAGAACGTCGAGTTCGTCGCCTGCGACGAGATGCCGAACATCGGAATCGGGACCTGCTGGCTCTTCCACTGCACGGTCGGCTGCGTGCCGACGTGGGAGATCCCGGTGATCATGACGTCCGGCTTCAGCCCCTCGATCCGGTTGAAGATCGGCGTGAAGTCGGTCGTGTCCGGCGAGAAGCGGATGTGATCGAGCACCTTGAGGCCGACCTTCGGCAGGCAGTCCTCGTAGCCGGCGTCGAGCGGCTTCGTCCAGGCCGCGTCCTCGCTGACGATCACCGCCGTCTTCATCCGGTGGGGCTCGACGAGCAGGTCTTTCGCCGCGTCGCAGACGAGACCGGCGAGCGCCGTGGACGTCAGGTAGCCGTGGAACGTGTACTTGTTCTGGTCGTAGTCCTTCGCGATGTTCTGCGTGATGACGTCCGAGGCCGCCCCCGGCGTGATCATCAGCGTCTTCAGCCGCGCGGCCCATGGCTCCAGCGCGAGCACGACCTCGGAGGTGTAGCTCGCGATCACCGCATTGACCTTGTCCTCGTTGACGGCGCGCTGGAACGCGCGCACGGCCTCCGCCGCGGACGAGTGATCGTCGTAGGAGACGATTTCGATCTTCCGCCCGTCGACGCCACCCTTGGCGTTGATCTCGTCGGCCGCGAGTTGCGCGGCGGGCCCGATCGAGGAGCCGGCGACGGCCTGCGCCTCCGCGATGACACCGATGCGGATCGGATCGGCCGCGTGCGCCGTCGGCGCGCCCAGCACCGTCGAGCCCGCCGCGAGCGCGGCGGCCAGGAAGTCCCTCTTCATGTCGTCCCCTCGGATGCCGATGTCGATCTGATCGTGGGCCGCGTGCGGCGACGGCATATTGCTGCGCGTCGCGACGAATGGCAAGGAAAAGCGAAGCGCCGATCCCCGCTGGCGCGATGCAGCATCCATGACGCGCCAGGCGGGTCGTCGATCGGCCGACGCCGCCGGCCGCGGTCCGACGTCAGGACGCCCCGGCCGCGGTCGGCAGCCACTGGTGCAGCTTGGCGTACAGGTCTTCCGGATCCACGGGCTTGGTCAGGAAGTCGTTCATGCCCGCCGCGAGGCATGCGGCCCGATCGTCGTCGAAGGCGTTCGCCGTCAGCGCGACGATCGGACGGTCGCGCCACCCCGGCAGGCGACGGATCGCGCGACTCGCCTCGACGCCGCTCATGACCGGCATCTGCATGTCCATCAGGATCAGGTCGTAGTCTGTCGCGCGCGCCTTCTCGACCGCGATCTCGCCATTGGCGGCGACGTCGACCCGCACGCCGGCTCCGCGCAGGAGTTCGCGGACGACTTCGACGTTGACCGGATTGTCCTCCGCGAGAAGGACGTGCGCGCCGCCGTGGGCGTTCGGCACGCCGCTCGCGGCGAGCGCCATCGGCAGCCCGGGTTGCGCCGCGCCGCGATCGCCGCGCTCGAGGCGCGCGGTGAACCAGAAGAGGCTGCCCCGTCCGGGGGTGCTTTCCGCGCCGACGTCGCCGCCCATCAGCATCGCCAGGCGCTTCGCAATGGCCAGGCCGAGCCCGGTGCCGCCGTACCGGCGCGTCGTGCTGGAATCGGCCTGCTCGAATTCCCCGAAAAGCCTGTCGAGCTGCTCCGGCGGTATGCCGATGCCCGTATCCTCGACCTCGAAGCGCACGACGAGACGGTCGCCGGCATCCGCCAGCAGGCGTCCGCGCAGCGTGACCGTGCCACGCTCGGTGAATTTCACGGCGTTGCCGGCGAAGTTCAAGAGCGCCTGCCGGATCCGCGTGAGATCGCCCTTCACCCACAACGGCGACGAGCCTTGGTCGACCTCGACGCTCAGGCCCTTCGCGTGGGCGGCATCCTTGATCAGCGAGTGCACGTGGTCGACGACGACGCCGATCGCGAAGTCGCGGCGCTCGAGCGTCAGCTTGCCGGCCTCGATCTTCGACAGGTCCAGGATGTCGTTGATGATCGACAGCAGGTGCCGGCCGGCATCCTCGACCTTCTGCAGCCGCTCCGCCTGCGACGACGTCAGCGTCTCGTTGCGCAGCAGGTGCGTCATCCCGAGGATCGCGTTCATCGGCGTGCGGATCTCGTGGCTCATGTTGGCGAGGAACGCACTCTTCGCGCGCGTCGCCGCTTCGGCCGCCGTCCGCGCCTCGTGCAGTTCGGTGACGTCGAACAGCCACGCCAGCGCCGCCGCCTGTCCGTCGTACTCGATCGGCATGTAGGAGGCGAGCGCCCAGGCGTGCGGGACCTCGGGCCGGTCGGGCAGGTGCAGCTCGACGAGGCGGTTGACGACCGGCTCGCCGCGGCTCAGCGCCGCGCGGACCTCGGCGAACACGGCGGGATCGACGTAGCAGCTGCCGATGTCCAGTTGCATCGCGTCGCGTTCGCTGCGGCGGACCAGCGCGCAGAAGGCGTTGTTCATGAACAGCACGCGGTCGTCGCGCAGTCCGGCGACGCGCACGGCCATCGGCGAGGCGGCGAGCACGCGCCGCAGGTTCTCCTGCTGCCGCCGCTGGTGCGAGTGGTCCACCAGCACCGAGCGCGTCTTCGAGACACGACCCTGGTCGTCGCGCAGTGCCGTGGCCGACACCAGCACCGGGAACGTGCTCCCGTCGGCCTTCCTGAACTCGATCTCGAGCTCCTGGAGCGAACCGTCCGCGAGAATCCGCGGAAACAGCGCCTCGAACTTCTCCACCGCCGCCGGCGTCATGAATTCGGTGATGCGCTTGCGGCCGACGACCTCGTCGCGGCGACATCCGAACCACTCGAGTTCGGTGTCGTTGATCCGGACGATCGTCCCGTCCGGCGCCAGCGAGTGGTAGCCGCAGGGCGCGTGGTTGTACAGATCGTCGAGGTCCTCGGCCTGGCGCCGGAGCTGCAGCTCGGCCGCCTTCAACTCCGAGATCTCGGTCGCCGAGACGAAGACGCCCGTCACTTTCCCGCTGGCGCGGTCGGGCGTCAGCGTGACGAGAAGCGTCCCGGTCGTTCCGTCCGGCCGGACCACCTGCCGCTCGTACGTCTGCGGTTCGCCGCGCAGCGCGCCCTCGAAGCGCACCGCTTCCGCGGCGTACGTCGCGGCGCCGAGCAGGTCCCGCAGCGGCATCCCGTGCATCTTCTCCGGCTTCAGCCCGTACCAGCTTTCGTAGGCGCCGCTCGCGAAACGGTTGCGAAGCTCGGCATCCCAGTAGCCGATGATGTTGGGCAGCGAATCGGCGAGGCTGCGCAGGAACCGATGGCTTTCCGCGAGGCTGCGCATGCCCTTCTCGACGCCCTGCTGCAGCTCCTGGTTCTGCCGTTCGAGACGCCGCGCGCCCCAGACCAGCAGGCAGGAAATCGGGACGCCGAGCAGGAGCAGCGCCGCGGCGGTCTGGCGCCACGACGACTCGAAATCCTCGGTCGCCCGGCCGACCGTCATCCAGAACGGCGAATGGCTCAATTTCCGATACGCGTAGACGCGTTCCACGCCGTCGATCGGCGCCACGGTCTTGTAGGCGTAGCGGTCCTGCCCCGGCCGGGTCGCCATCAGGGAGCGGATCGTCGCCGACACGTTGCGATTGCCGATCCCGCTGTTGTCACCGGCAAGCGCCGGAAAACGTACGACCTCGCTCAGGTCGACCGCCCGCAGGTTGACGACTCCCGAGCGACCCAGGTCGACTTTTGCGAATTCGTTGCGGAACCTCTCGATCGGCATCGTCGCGAACGCGACGCCGAGGAACTGGCCGCCGGCGTCCTCGATCCGCCGGGCGACCACGAGCTCCCATTCGCCGGTCAACCTCGACTGGATCGGGCCGTCGTAGATCAGGTCGTTATCGCCGCCCTTCGCGCGCAGGAAATAGGCCCTGTCGGACAGGTCGAGGGTGCGCGCGTCGCGGACGCCGAACGCGGTATTGAGGAAGTTGCTGCCGCCGCGGTCGATGATGCCGATGCGAACGACCAGCGGATTGTTCGGCGCCTCGCGACGAACCTGGTCGGCGAAATGCTCGAGTTCGGCGCCACCGAGGCGCGCGGCATCGGCGTAGCGCAGGCCGACCGAGAAGAGCGTCGCGTCGACCTGGTCGAAGTAGGCCTCGACCTGGTTGGCGAGCACGCCGGCGGTGTTTCCGACCTCGGCGAACGCCTCGTCGTAGCTCGCCGCGCGCTGGTTCCAGACGACGAGGCCGCCCAGCGCAAGGATCGCCAGCGCGGCCAACCAGGCCACAACGTGGAACTTCAGCCACCGCCTCGAAGCTGGAGCCTGCAATGGCGCTCTCCACCCGCGGGAGTTCCCGTGCGGCCGCGGCGCGCCGCTCTCGTGAACCGGAAAGGCTAAACCATGGGGCGCGTTTGTGGAAATCCGCGATGGCGCCGGTTCCCGACTCGGAGTCTCCCCGGCAGGCCCTAGACTCCGGCAGGTCTCGTACGCCCCGACGTGGGAAATGACCGCGATGAATCCGGCCGCATCGATCGCCACCCTGGACACGCCGTGCGCCGTCGTCGATGTCGGCCGCATGCAGCGCAACATCCGGCGCATGCGGTCGCGCATCGACGCGCTGGGCGTGAAGTTCCGCCCGCACGTCAAGACGAGCAAGTGCCTGGCCGTCGTCCGCGAGCAGCTCGCCGCGGGCGCGAGCGGCATCACGGTCTCGACCTTGAAGGAAGCGGAGGCCTTCTTCGCCGCGGGGGTCGACGACATCCTCTACGCCGTCGGCATCGAACCGCACAAGCTGCAGCGCGCGCTCGACCTGCGTCGCCGCGGATGCGACCTGAAGATCGTCACCGACAATGCGGCCGCGGCGCAGGCCATCGTCGAATTCGGCCGGGCGAGCGGCGAAGTCTTCGAGACCTGGATCGAGATCGACGTCGACGGGCACCGCGCCGGCATCGCGCCGGAAGACGATGCGCTGATCACGGTCGCCCGCACGCTGGCCGCCGGCGGCATGCGCGTCGGCGGCGTGATGGCGCATGCGGGGGCGAGCTACGAGTGCGACACGCCCGAAGCGCGGACCGCCATCGCGGAGCAGGAGCGCGCCCTCACGGTTCGCGCCGCCGAGCGGCTGCG
>Ga0335069_10011532_pt1 | contig 12457 bp, 9 predicted proteins | sample Lox_Sample_11_FD_206714 | JGI IMG/M metagenome (GOLD analysis project Ga0335069, IMG submission 206714) | Soil microbial communities from Loxahatchee National Wildlife Refuge, Florida, United States - Lox_Sample_1.1 | ecosystem: Environmental > Terrestrial > Soil > Wetlands | place: USA: Florida...
CTGCGGGTTCGAGAACTTCGGCAACCTGGGACGCTCGGAGTATGAGCGCCCCGCGTCTGCCATCGCCGGCCCCATCGCCTGGGACGATTCGGGCCTGAAGACCCAGTACGGGGCCACCGACGGCGACGCCACCCTCACCCCGTTCCTGATCAATGGCACCAAGGACTCGTACGAGATCCGCCTCCCCAGCTCCAAGTACTCGATGATCGAGGTGACGGCACGGGCGGGCAACGCGCTGCTCCGGTCGCTGGTCCCGTCCATCGGGGAGGAGAGCAAGGTGGAGCAGCCGCTCGACGCCCGGGCGATGACCGAGGCGCTGATCGTCGAGGCACGGCTCAGTGCCGAGGGCACCAAGCTCAAGACGATCACTCCCTCCGCTTACCTGGGCACCCGCAACCTCATCTACGCCGACTTCGACAATCCGGGGCCCACCCAGGAACTGCTGCACATGGTGGAGGCCTTCTTCACTCGCATCGATCCGGCCATCGGCTCGATCAGCCCCGACTTCTTCGACGTCCCGGTCTACAACCCGGACTACACGGTGAAGAACCGAGCCGTGGACCCGGGCTCGCTCTCCCGCGCGCCGTTCGACTACACCGGCGACGGGGTCGCCGACAGCGACACCGACGCCTTCGACCAGAAGCTCGGGGAGGTGGCGCAGCTCTATCGTCCCGAGGGCTGCCCCGATCCCAACAACGTCCGGGTGGTCTTCACCGTGGACTTCAACACCACCGCGAAGAACGGCAACTGCGCCACGGTGGACCGCTTCAAGTGGGCCACCGACAAGCCCGGCAAGTCGATGTTCTTCGTCGGCTGGGTGCACAAGGAATCACCGCTCCAGGACCCGGCGGTGAACAGCCTCCTGGGAGCGAGCACGCCCAACCAGATCGCGATGTACGACGACGGGACCAACGGCGACGTGACCGCCGGCGACAACATCTGGACCGTCACCTTCGTCATCCCCCGCGGAGACCCGGCCAGCGGCAACGTGTTCCGCATCGGCTACAAGTTCACCTGGGGGACCCGGGGCGCGGTGTGGACCGGCAGCGAGGAGTGGCCGGGGAACTCGCGCATCCTCGAGGTGGTGGACGTCAACAACGACGGGTTCGTCTACCGCCACGAGAGCTGGGCCGACGAGGCGAGCAACAAGGACGCGTCCAACCTGAACGTGAACGGGCTCAACACGATCACCTGGACCACCGACCTGCACGGATGCGGGCCCGAGGCCCGTGAGAACAGCTACGACTTTGCGCAGTGCAAGTGCACGACGATTCAGACCCCGAAGGGCGTCGGTCCCATCAACGTCGCCTGTACTCAGTAGGGGAGCATGATGGGAGTACCCCCGATTCGTTGAGGAAAGTGGAGGAGTGAAGATGAAGAAACTCTTGGCAGGTCTCGCAGTCCTGGCGCTCGCCGCGGGCTGCGGCAGCGACAACAGCAGCAACGACGCTGGAACCGGTGGCTTCGCGCAGCCCGCGGGCACGGTGCCAGTGGACTTCACCATCGACGACACCGCGAACCAGGTGTTCACCGCCGGCCAGCTGGAGTGGAAGGGGTCGATGTCCTACGACGCCACCACCCGGAAGGGCAAGCTGGACACCACCTGGGCCGGTCCGACCTGGGCGGTGCTCTACGACGACGGCCCGTGGGACCAGGGCAACCCGCCAGGCCACGAGCCGAAGGGTTCGACCTCCGGTGACCACAAGTGGGGTGTCACCGTGTTCATCACCCCGCCCGACGCCGGGACCACCAACTACGAATACGGGGCCATCGACCGGCTCTACGAGAACAACTTCGGAAACGGCTGGATCTGGACGGGCAGCAACGGCACCTTCCAGGTCGCCGCCGGCCAGACCGCGGGGGTGAAGGCCACCGGCCTCGTCCTCGCCAAGTTCGGCACCAACGACTTCAAGCTGTCGATCGACACCAACAACCTGTCCGGCGCCACCCTCTCCGACGGGGGCGTGAGCACGTGGGATCTGTCCCGCGTCGCGGTGAAGAGCGCGGCCTGGGGCTGGAGCGAGGTCACTATGACCAACGCCGGCGGCGGCATCTATACCCTGGTGCTTTCGGACATCGTGGGCGCGGGCAAAACCTACCCCCACACTGGCCTGAAGAACTCGGGCGAGAAGCCGGAGTTCATCTTCGTCTTCGGCCCGAAGGGCAGCACCAGCAAGGAGTACAAGACTGCCTCCGGCAACGCCTCCACCCAGGGCGTGACCGCCGGTACCCGGAGCGGGACGACTGGCAACTTCACCACCGCCACCGTGTCGATCAACTCCTCGAACAAGAACACGTACATCACCATCCCGTAGTCCGCGGGAGGCGAGACATCGGGGCCGGCAGGGCAGGACGCCTTGCCGGCCCTCCGTTTTCTTGAGAAGTGTTCCCCGTGCGATTCGCTCACTCGCTGCCCGTGCTCACGCTGCTCTGTGGTCCCGTGCTCGCGGCCGAGCGAACGCCGATCGCCAGCTTCGATGACCCGGCGGGCGACGCGAACGGCCCGGGCACCTACCAGCCGCCCGGCGACACCGACTTCCTCCCCGGTGACTTCGACCTCCGCCGCTTCGCGGTGTTCCTGGAGGACGACCTGGTCATCCTCGAGGTCACCCTGGGCGAGAGCTTCCGCTACCCGCCGAGCACGCTGCGCTACAACTCGACGCCCATCGATCTGCACAACAACATCTATTTCCAGAACATCGACATCTACGTCGACACCGACCAGACGCCCGGGTCGGGCTACGGGATGTGCATCCCCGGGCGGCGGGTGGCGTTCGCCGACGGGCACACCTGGGAGTACGCGGTGGTGCTGACGCCCCAGCCGGGGGCGGCCCGCGCGGTGACCGAGGGGGTCTTCGGGCCCGAGGCCTCCCGGCGGGTGCTCTTCCCCCAGAACCTCCAGACGCAGGGGAAGACCATCATCGCCCGCATCCCCTGGAGCTTCTTCGGCGCCCGCCCGACCAAGGACTGGGGCTGGTCGGTGCAGATCTCGGGCGCCCGCTGGGAGCGGACCTTCGCCGTCGTCGACCGCCTCGCCGGCCGACACGAGGCCGACGCGTACACCATGCCGGTCATCGGCGTCCGCGAGGCCTGGATGTTCGGCGGCGCCTCTCAAGGAAAGGCCCACCCGTGGGTGGTGGACGTGCTGCTCCCGCCCGGCGTGAGCCAGGCCAGGGTGCTCGGCTCTTACGACGAGAAGACCGGGGCGTACGCGCAGGTGCCCTTCGTCTACGGCTCGGGCGTCGCCCCGCCGCCGGTGACGGTGACCGCGGTGGCGGAGAAGCCCGCTGGTCCGGCGCTCGCCGTGGCCGACGTCTCGGGCGGCATCGTCTCGATCAAAGGCCCGAGCAAGGGCGTGGGGGTGATGCAGATCGGCAAGGTGCTCGGCCCGGACGGCGCCCCGGTGGCGAAGGTCATCGTCAGCCAGGTGATCGAGGGCGGGGTGGTGGCCCGGGCGGTCGAGGGCGGGGACCAGATCCGGCCAGGCATGGGCGTGGAGTTCGCAACGCCCGTCCAGGCGAAGTGACTGCCCCGGAGGCCTAGCCCTTCACGCTTCCGGCGGTGAGTCCAGAGACCAGGTACTTCTGCAAGTAGAGGAACAGCAGCACCACCGGGATCGAGACGATGATCGATCCCGCGGCGAAGTAGCCCCACTGCTGCTGGAATCCACCGACGAAGAACCGCAGGCCCACCGGGGCGGTGTACATGTCCTCCTTGTCCATGAAGGTCGCCGCCTGGATGAACTCGTTCCAGCCAGTCATGAACGAGAAGAGCGCGGTGATGGCGACGGCCGGCTTGGCCAGCGGGAGCATGATCCTCCAGAAGATCTTTCCCGGCCCCGCCCCCTCCATCACCGCCGCCTCCTCCAGCTCCTTGGGGATGGTGTCGAAGTACCCCTTCAGCATCCACACCGAGAAGGGGATGGAGGTGGTCGCGTAGATGATGATCAGCCCGGTCAGCGTCGAACCCAGCCCCAGCCACTGCACGATGATGATGTACAGGGGGATGAGGGTGAGCGTCCCGGGGAACATCTGCGAGACCAGGAAGGACATCATCCCGAACCGCCGTCCCGGGAACTTGAACCGGCTGAAGGCGTAGGCCGCGGTGAGGGACAGCGCCAGCCCGACGATGGTCGCTCCGATCGAGACGATGGCGCTGTTGAGCATCCACCGGGCAAAGGGCTGGTCGGTCATCACCGAGCTGAAGTTGCTGAAGGCGAAGTGCGCCGGCCAGGGGAGCACGGTCCGGGCGCGGTCCAGCTTCGTCGGGTCCGCTGGCAGATCGGCGATGGCGAGGCTCTGCTTCCCGGAGAAGGCGATGCTGAGCACCCAGAGCACCGGGTACACGGCGTAGAGCACCGTCGCCAACAGGAAGCCGTGCAGGATCCAGTGCGGTGTCCCCTCCTCACGGCGCGAGCGAGCCATCAGAGCGCCTCCGTCGCCCGCGTCACGCGGTTCTGGAACGTCCCGTAGACCAGCAGGATGAGGAAGATGATGGTCGAGTACGCCGCCGCGTAACCGTACTGGTAGCGCTGGAACGCGTACTTGTACGCCTGGGTGATCAGGATCTCGGTGGACCCGCCCGGCTCGCCTGCGGTCACCAGGTAGATGACGTTGAACATGTTGAAGGTCCACACCACCGACAGGATGATCGCCGGCACCAGCGCCGGCCGGAGCGAAGGCAGGGTGATCGCCCTGAACTGCTGCCAGCGGTTCGCGCCGTCGACCCGGGCCGCCTCGTAGAGATCGGCGGGAATGGACTGCAGCGCCCCCAGCGAGACCACCATCATGAAGGGGAAGCTCAGCCACCCGTTGGTGGCCAGCGCGGTCAGGTACGAGGTGAACGGGTGGTCGAACCAGGACAGCGGCTCGAATCCGAAGATCTGCAGCACCTGGTTCACCACCCCGAACTGGCGGTGGAACATCCCCTTCCAGATCAGCGAGGTGATGTAGTTCGGCATCGCCCAGGGGAGGATCAGGATCACCCGGTAGATGGGTCGGAACGCGAGCCCCTTAATGTTCAGGATCAGCGCCAGGAGGAGACCGAACGAGACGCCCCAGGTCACGTTGGTGATCGTCCAGATGACGGTGAACAGGAAGGTCCAGTAGAAGTTCAGGTAGTTGAACACCCAGTGCCCGTCCGCTGCCCGGCGCATGAAGCCGAAGTCGCCGAGGATGGCCCCATAGTTCCGCAGGCCCACCCACAGCTCCGAGAGAGGCAGGTTGGTGTTGTAGATGTTCGAGCTGGTGAAGCTGAGCGCGAAGCCGTAGAGGAACGGGAAGAACACCAGCAGCCCCGTCGCGATCATCGCCGGGGCGGTATACGCGTAGGCCTGGCGGTTGGTGACCAGCGCCCGTCCCGCGCGGGATGCGCCGCCGAAGCCCACCAGCACCAGCACCACCAGGCCGAGCGCGGCCACCGCCAGCAGGCTCCGGAGCGCCCCGCGGCGAACCCGCTGGGCCTCGGCCTCGCCCGCCTCGCGATCGACGACCCCCGCCCCCGTCACCAGCCCGTGCGGCTTCCGCGACAGGTCGGTGTCCCACGCACCGCCATCGACCGTCGTCGCCCCGGTGAGTGCCCGGACCCGCTCGACCTCCACCGACACGGTCCGCGCCAGGGCCCGCTGGCCGTCCCGCTCGGCCAGCCCCAGGTCCCGGAGCTCGCCACCGATGAAGAACGCGGTGGCGAGGCAGAACAGCACCGTGCTCACCGCCGCCAGCAGCACCGTCTTCGGCGGCAGGAGCCAGGCGGCCACGACGTAGAGCACCAGGGCGGCCAGAAATAACAGCATGGCCTGCAGCGGCGAGCGGCCGGCTGCCGGCGGCTCGGCCGGGACGAGCACCTGCACCATCCCGATCACCTTCCCGTCCGCCTCGAGCGGGACCGCCACCTGACGGGCCCCGCCCTCGGGCTCCACCTCCAGCTCGGGCTTCGGAGCGCCACCCTCGCGGTTGCTGTCCGCCCCGGCCCGGAGCCGCTGGGCCTGGTCGAAGAGCGGCTTCTCCTCGCGGGCCAGCCGCCGCGGCGCCGCCCTGGCACCGGTGTCCGCGGGATCGGTCGAGGCCTCGAGCGTGGTGCCCCGGATGACCCGCACCCGCGTCCCGGGCGGATGCGTCTCCTGCCAGGCGGTGACCAGCTTGCGGACCGCGGCATCGTCCCCGGCCTGCACCACCAGGGAGGTGAGCGCATTCGCCGCGACGGTGGCCCGCCGCGTAGTCCAGTCGTCCTCCAGCTGGTTCCGCGCGCCGCGGACCACGGTCCAGCCGCCGCCCAGGGCCACCGCGAGCCCGAGCAGGAGCCCGAGCCCGAAGCGGATGCGCGGGTCTGGAGGACGAGGGGTGGTCACTTCTTCTTCCGGAGCGCGTCCACGTCCTTCTGGAGCGCCTTCTGCGCCACGTCCAGGGCCTCCTTGGGGGGGGTCCCGGCGTTGATCTTGTTCAGCGCCGTGGTGGCGGGCGACCACATCATCGTCATCTCCGCGACGTTGGGCATCGGCACCGCCACCTCGACCTGCTTCCGGAACGCGCTCAGCACCGGGTCGGCGGCCACCTTGGGATCGTCGTACACGGCCGTCGCCGCCGGGCTCTGCCTGCCCTCGAGCGCCATCACCTTCCCCGCCTCGATCCCGGTGGCGTACTTGGCGAACTCGAACGCCGCCTCCTTGTGCTGCGACTGGGCGGAGACGAACACGCCCTCCACCGTCATCCACGGGCGCATCGGCTTGCCGCCCACCTCGTCGATGGTGGGCAGCGGCACGACACCGTATTCGATGTCGCTCGACACCTCCCCCAGGAACCAGGGGCCGCTGAAGACCATCGGCGACTTCTTCTCGTTGAAGAGAGAGGTGATGAGCGCGCTCGAGGGCTCGGCGGGCATGAACCCGGCCTTCTCCCACTTCACCAGCAGCTCCAGCGCCTTCACGTTCTCGGGCGCGTTCATCGTCGGGCGGGTCGCCTTGTCGAACACGCCGCCTCCGAAGCCGTTGATCAGCGAGGCCACGTAGTAGAAGTCGCCGTAGGCCCAGGCCAGCCCGAACTTGCCCGCAGCCTTGTTGGTCAGCCCCTGCGCCACCTTCACCAGCTCACCGGTGCTCTTCGGCGGCGTCTTCAACAATTTCTTGTTGTAGATGAGGGCAATGACCTTGTAGTCGAGCGGCAGCCCGTACAGGTTGCCCCGGTAGGTCAGCGCCTCGACGGTGGTGGGGATGAAGCGGCCCTTCAGCGCGTCGTCCATGTAGAAGTCGATGGGCTCCACCGTGTTACCCGCCTCGACCCAGCCGCCCATCCGATCCTGCGCGTAGATGAAGATGTCCGGTCCCTTCCCGCGAGGGACGGCGGCGGAGATCTTGTCCGCGAAGGCGTCGAAGGGAACCGCCAGCGAGTCGACCCCGATCTTCGTGCCCGGGCGGGCATTGAACGCCGCGACCACCTTCTCGAAGGCGGACTTCTCGCCTCCCCGGTAGGAGTGCCAGACCACCAGCTTCGTCTGGGCGGCGGCGGCGGCGGGCATCAGCGCCCCGAGCACTGCTCCCAGCATCACCAAGAGCTTGCGCATCCTCGATCCCTCCCCTTGCCGGGCATGGGCTCAGTCTCCCAGCCGGCGTTGGTTCTCGGCGTCGAAGAGGTGCAGCGAATCGAGCTCGAGCTGCACCTCGATGACGCTCCCCACCGCGGCGGGGCGATGCGGATCCTGCTTGAACACCAAGGTGTCCTCGCCGGCCCGGCCGTGGACCACCAGCTCGTCGCCGAGCACCTCGACGATGTCCACCGTGAGCGGGACACGGTGGGTCTCGCCGCGAGGTGTCCGCCCGGGCGGGACGACGTTCTCCGCCCGGATTCCCAGGACCACCTTGCGACCTTCCCCCGCCCTCCCCCGGGCAGCCGGGGGGACCGGCGTCTCGAACCCGCTCGCCCGCGCGGTCGCCCCGCCCGGACCGAGGATCGCCGCGATGAGATTCATCGGCGGGGTCCCGATGAATCCGGCGGTGAAGAGGTTGGCCGGCTTCTCGTAAACCTCGAGCGGGGGGCCGACCTGCTGGAGCTTGCCGGCATTCAAGATCGCGATGCGGTGGCCCATGGTCATCGCCTCGACCTGGTCGTGGGTGACGTAGACCGTGGTGGTCTGGAGCCGGGCCTGCAGCTTCTTGATCTCCGCGCGGACCTCCACCCGGAGCTTGGCGTCGAGGTTCGACAGCGGCTCGTCGAAGAGGAACACCGAGGGCTTGCGGACGATGGCCCTGCCGAGCGCCACCCGCTGCCGCTGGCCGCCCGAGAGCTCCTTGGGCTTCCGGTCCATCAGCTCCTGGATGCCGAGGATGTGCGCCGCCTCCGGAACCAGCCGGTCGATCTCCGCCTGCGGGGTCTTGCGGATGCGGAGGCCGAACTCGAGGTTCTCGCGCACCGTCATGTGCGGATAGAGCGCGTAGCTCTGGAACACCATCGCCACGTCGCGGTCCTTGGGAGGTACGTCGTTCACCACCCGGTCGCCGATGGAGATGGTGCCGCTGGTGATCTCCTCGAGGCCGGCGATCATCCGGAGCGCGGTGGACTTCCCGCAACCCGAGGGACCGACCAGGACCATGAACTCATGGTCGCGGACCTCGAGGTCGATCCCCTCGATGACGCTCACCGCGCCGAAGCGCTTCGTGACCTGCTTGAAGATCACCGAGGCCATTGGAGCGTGGCATTCTCGACGCTCCGGCACCTGTCCGTGGGGAAAATCGCACCGCCCACGGAGCACGCTGACGTGCCGCGTCACGATGACTCCCGAGGCCCACGCGGCGTTCACTGCCGCCCTGCTGAAACGCCTTGACGCCGACCCGGACGTGCTCGGGCTCGTGCTCCTGGGCTCGTGCTCCGGTCAGCCACCGCCACCGGACGACTTCTCGGACCACGACCTCTTCGTGGTCACCCGGACCGGAGCCCAGGAGCGGTTCCGGAACGACCTCGGCTGGCTGCCGAACGGGGCGGACCTGGTTTTCTCGTTTCGCGAGACCGCACACGGGGTCCGGGCGCTCGACCGGACCGGCCACCTGGTGGAGTTCGCGGCCTTCGACCTGGAGGAGCTGTCCCTCGCTCGGGTCAACCGCTACTCGGTTCCCCTAGACAAGGCCGACGTACGGGTGCGCATGGCCAGGGTGCAGCAGGAGACCGCCGACCGCGCTGCGACCCCTCCGGATGCGCGCTGGCTCGCGGGGCAGTTCCTCACCGAGCTGATCGTCGGCGCCGGCCGGTACGGGCGCGGCGAGCGGCTCTCCGGTCACTTCCGGGTGCGGGTGAACGCCGTCCAATCCTTGCTGACGCTGGTCCGCCTCCGCGCGACGCCGGAGGAGCGGGCGAGGCTGGACGACCTGGACGTCTCGCGGCGGGTGGAGGCCGTGCTGCCCGAGCTCGGCCGCGCCATCGACGAGGCGCTGCTGCAGCCTTTGCCCGCGTGTGTGCGCGCGCTGCTCGCGGTGGGCCAGCGGGTGATCCCCGATCTCATTCCGCCCGGCGTCCCTGCTGCGCTGGACCAGGTGCTCGCCCGCGTCGAGCGCCTGGCCGGGACCGGCGGATGAGCCGCGACCCGCCACCTCTCCGGCTGGAGCGGCTGAAGGCGGTCGATCGCGCGCTGCTCGGGGGGCTCTACGACGCGTACCTCGAGGAGCTGGTGTCCTTCGGAGCCTCCTACCGGCGGCGCGACGATGGCCGCTGGGAGTACCGCCCTGCCGGCGGAGACTGGGGCCTGGACCATCTTCCGTACTGGCTCGCCGAGGCACCCGAGCATCGGGTGCTCCTCTTCCGAGTCGGGCGTCGGGTCGTGGGCTTCGCGATGATCGGCCTCCGACCCGCCTGCTGGATGTCGCCCGGGACCGATGCCTGCATCTCCGAGTTCTACGTCCGTCCCGAAGCGCGACGAAGGGGCATCGGCGAGGCTGCCGCGCGGCGCATCTTCCAGCGATGGAGAGGACGGTGGGAGGTCCCCGAGGTTGCGGGCAACGCACCGGCGATCGCCTTCTGGCGGCGCATCATCGCGCGGTTCACTGGAGGCGCGTTCGAGGAGGTCGAGGCGCACGGGGGCCCGGCGCAACGCTTCACCAGCCGCCAGCCGCGACGGCGAGCCAAGCCTCCACCTCGGCAGCATCCCGGACCACACGGTGGGGCTCGTCGGCCCCCGGCCACTCGAAGGTCGCGAGGTGCTGCTCGAGCGCCCCCTCGCTGATGCCTGGGCGCCCGGGGGACGGAACAGGGGCGGCGGCAACGGCGCCAGCCTGCCGGAAACCTGGCATCTTCCCGCCCGTGAGCGCCGCGCTCCCCTCCCGTCCGCTGGGCCGCACCGGTGTGACCGTCTCCATTCTCGGTCTCGGTGCCGGGCGGATCGGCGGGCCAGAGACCACGGACGCCGACGTGGACCGCCTCCTCGGCACGGCGCTCGAGCTCGGAGTCACCCTGGTCGACACCGCCCGGAGCTACGGCGCCTCCGAGGAACGCCTCGGCCGGGCGCTCGAGGGCCGGCGCTCTGCGGTCATTCTCTCGACCAAGCTCGGCTACGGCGTCCCGGGCGTGCCCGACTGGACCGGCCCTTCGGTCGAGGCGGGCGTCGACGGCGCGCTCGCTCGCCTCCGGACGGACGTCCTCGACGTCGTGCACCTGCACTCGTGCCCGCGCGAGGTGCTCGAGCGCGGAGAGGTGGTCGACGCCCTCCACCGCACCGTGCGTGCGGGCAAGGTCCGGGTGGCCGCCTACTCGGGGGAGAACGACGCGCTCGACTGGGCCGTGCGCTCCGGGGCGTTCGGGTCGGTCCAGTGCTCGGTGAGCCTCGTCGACCAGGGCGTCCTCTCCGGCACCGTTCCCGAGGCGGCGGCGCGCGGCGTCGGCGTGCTTGCCAAGCGCCCGCTCGGCAACGCACCATGGCGGTTCGACCGGCGACCCGAGGCGCCGGACGTCGCCGAAGCCTGGGAGCGGTTCGGGGCGCTCGGACTCGGACCCGCGGGCGAACCCTGGGACGCTCTCGCCGCCAGGTTCACCGCCTTCGCCCCCGGCGTCAGCGCCATCCTGCTGGGGACCGCCAACCCGGCCCATCTCGCCTCGACGGCCCGGGCGCTCGCCGAGGGCCCGCTCCCGCCAGCGGTCCTCGCCTCCATCCACGCCGCCCATGCCCGGGTCGGACGCGATTGGGCGGGGCGCATCTAGTGATTGGCGCCCCGCGCGCGCCCGTGCTCTTCATCGTTGCCGTGCATCGCGTCCTGCGTGTCCCCCTGTTGATCACCCTCGTCATGGGCTGCGGCGGCGGCGCCCCTGCGCCGGCGGCGATCCCCGCGGAGGGAGATGCGCTGATCGTCCAGAAGGTGCTCGACGGGCAGCTCGACCCGGACACAGGCCTCGCCGAGGTGGCACACGGGTCCGGGTGGCCCATCACCACCAGCCGTGGCTTTCTCTTTGCCACCCGCGACCAGGGTCAGGGTCCGTACTCGCTCGAGAGCCCGGCGGGCGCCTTCCGCACCGTCCAGCTGACGAGCCAGGCCGGCCTCGCCTGGGCGCTGGTCCCCATCCCCTCGCCCGTCGGGGTGGAGTACAGGTTCGTCACCGGCGCCGGCGACCCGTTCAGCGACTCGATCTCTCGCAACTTCGCCTACTCCGGCAGCGCGACGCTCTCCTTCGTCGCGCTCAGCGGGGAGCACCTCGAGCGCTGGCCTGGGATCGGCGATGCGAAGCTCCCGGAGCGCACCTTGCGGGTCCTGGTCCCGGCCCAGCCGCCGACGCACACGATGTTCGCCCAGGACGGCCAGAACCTCTTCGGCCCCTCGCCGTTCGGTGGCTGGGGCCTTCAGGACGCGGCGGGGCCGGCCACCCTGGTGGTGGGCATCGACAACACCAGCGACCGCATCGCCGAGTACACCCCGGTGCAGGACGTCATCGGCAGCCAGACGCTCGGAGGCAGGGGGCTCGACTACGCGGACTATGTCGAGGCCACGGTCCGGCCCTTCATCGAGGCGCACTACGGCAAGACCGCACACAGCGGCGTGATGGGCAGCTCGCTCGGCGGTCTCATCTCCTACGTCATCAAGCGCCGGTACCCGGCGTCGTACGAGTTCGTCGCCAGCCTCTCCGGGACGTTCGGGTGGGGGTCCATCGGGGCGGGCATCCATAACCTCACCGAGACCCAGGCCTGGGCCGCGCTGGGCAGCTGTCCCACCGGAACGCTCTACGTCGACTCGGGGGGCGGACCGGGCAGCGGCTGCGTCGACAGCGACGGCGACGGGATCCAGGACGACACGCCGGACTCCTCGGACAACTACTGCGAGAACGTCCAGCTCCGGGACACCCTCCTCGCGCTGGGCTGTGGCACCCGCGTCACCTACGTCTTCAGCAGCGGCTCGCCGCACAGCGAGCCGGCCTGGCGGGGGCGCGCCCCGGCCATCTTCCAGCTCTTCGAGGGCGGCTGAGGCAGACGAGGGCTGTTCAGTCCCGGAAGGGTC
>Ga0335069_10011533_pt1 | contig 12456 bp, 12 predicted proteins | sample Lox_Sample_11_FD_206714 | JGI IMG/M metagenome (GOLD analysis project Ga0335069, IMG submission 206714) | Soil microbial communities from Loxahatchee National Wildlife Refuge, Florida, United States - Lox_Sample_1.1 | ecosystem: Environmental > Terrestrial > Soil > Wetlands | place: USA...
TTCTTACGGTTATTAGCGAACAACAGGGCCGCGATCCTACTCATCTCTCCCCTCGGCGGCCCGGAACGAAAGCTGACCGAAATCAGCCTCTACTCTCAAGTTGCTTATGTGCTCAGTGTCAATCCGCCACGAGTCGCCTGGTCAGCGGATAGCGGGTCGTTGATTATTGTCGACCGAGAATCACCGGTCCAGCCGCCGGGTTTGTTCTCACTCGCACTGGAGACGGGAGAGAAACATCGGATTACGTCGCCGCCGGGATCATTCACGGATGCCGGAGCAGCGGTCTCTCCAGACGGCAAATCGGTGGTCTTCACTCGAAGTTCGAGCAACATCGGAAATGGAGATTTGTACGTTGCGCGGCTTACGGCGGACTTGAAACTCGCCGGCGAACCGAAACGGCTGACATTCGATAATGAACAGAATGGCCATCCGGCGTGGACCCCGGATGGCCGCGATGTTATTTTTTCTTCGGCACGCGGGGGCGGCACGCTCGGATTGTGGAGAATTTCCGCTGCCGGCGGCTCGGAGCCGCAAAGGTTGTCGTCGATCGGTGAGGATGCGATCTTCCCGGCAATCTCCCGGCAAGGCAAGCGAATGGTCTATACGAAGTATTCGCTCGATTCCAACATTTGGAGTATCGAGATTAATCGTCCCGGCGGCGCCCAAAATCTTCCCAGCGTTCCGCTGGTGGCGTCGACTCGGCAGGACGTGATGCCGGAATTCTCTCCCGACGGACGAAAGGTGGCCTTTTCGTCCGACCGTTCCGGTTACTTCCAGATCTGGGTATGCAACGCCGATGGTTCCAATGCGATTCAATTGACTTCGCTGAAAGGCACCTCCTTCCATCCTGCGTGGTCTCCTGACGGGCAACGCATCGCCTTCTCATCGAATAGCGGTGGCCGCGACAATATTTACGTCATGAATGCAGACGGTGGGAAGCCGGCACTGGTGACAACCGGATCGGTTGGGGGTAATTGGCCCACCTTCTCTCACGATGGTAAGTGGATTTACTTCGGGTCAGACACAAATGGAAGAAGCGAGATCTGGCGAGCGCCCAGTCAGGGAGGCGATGCGGTTCAGTTGACCAAGAATGGCGGGCAAATTCCCGAGGAAGCGCCGGATGGCAAATATCTTTACTATATGCACGGCTCCGGCACTGGTCCTCTGTACAGAGTAGCCACTTCCGGTGGAGAAGAGACCAAGTTACTCGATGAAATCGCAGCGCGAGGTTACGCACTAGCTGAGGACGGGATTTATTACATCAAGCCGCCGAAGAACGCCAACACACCGGAGTATTTCGAGGTCAACGCCAACAATACGCTTCATGTTTACAACTTTGCTACGGGCACGAGCACACTCCTGGCTACTCTGCCGAAAGCGTTGCAACTGGGAGTGACAGTCTCGCCGGACGGCCGGTCGCTGCTGTATCCGCAAATCGATCGGTTAGTCGAGGACATAATGCTTGTCGAAGGTTTCCACTAAATTGTTTGTGGCATGACCGTCACCAAAGAAACGCTCGCGCTGATCAGCATCATCGGCAGTTCGCTCGACGTTCTTGGAGCGTTATACCTGGCTTACGACCTCTTAGGCGGAGAGCACGGGCCCCTGCGAACTTTGACGCGAGGCGTCACCTACGGCTTGCTGTTCGGTGGCAGCTACGGACTGCTGCTGGGTCCTGTCTTCGGCCTGGCCAGCGGCCTCACACACGCGATAACGCTGGCGTGGGAATTTTCGCGCGCTGCAAAAGGCCGTCCCAGCCCCGGCGTCTGGCACGACACCATCATGAGTGCGATTCGTGCGGCGGGATTCGCCATCGGCGCCGGGTATTTGTACGGTCCGATCTTTGGCATCACCTTCGGCACGCTGAGTACCGTGGGTCAGGTGGTCGCATACCGGTTCGGCATCCGGCCGACACTGGACTATCAGCCCGTAGCTCGCCCGCGCCTGACCAAGAAGCTCTTGCTTGCTGCGGTAAATCGCACCGGCGGATATGCGGCTGCGGGATATGTCAGCGCGCTAGCGGCTCATGAAAATTCAATGGCCCTGAGCGTTGGTGTGAAGGCAGGATTAGCGATCGGGCTGGTGACAGCCGTATTCAGCGGATGTACCTCTTTTGTGGAATGGATCGCCGAGAACGTGCCCCAGAAGACGATGGGAGTTCTCGGCGTCGGACTGATCCTGATCGGCTTCACTCTTCAGTCCGTTCAATATTGGTTCGTTTTGCTCGGCCTGAGCATCCATTAGCTGCCAGTCTTTCGAATCACACCGTAACAGGAGAATAATGTTGCGATACCGTCTTTTAGGCAATAGCGGGCTGCGAGTTTCCGAGGCAGCGCTCGGCACCATGACTTTCGGCGAGGATTGGGGATGGGGATCCGGAAAGGGGGAAGCCCATAAGGTGTACGAGGCGTTCCGCGAAGCTGGCGGAAACTTCATCGACACCGCGAACTTGTATACCAACGGCACCAGTGAATCTTTGCTCGGCGAGTTCATGCAAGGGCACCGCGAAACTATGGTCCTGGCCACGAAGTACACGAACTCCGCTCCAAGCAAGGACGTCAACGCGTCCGGAAATCAGCGCAAGAACATGGTGCAAGCCGTGGAAGCAAGTCTCAAGCGTCTGCGAACCGATTACATCGACCTGTACTGGGTCCACATCTGGGATCAGATCACTCCGGTGGAAGAGGTCATGCGCGGTCTTGATGATCTGGTTCGCCAAGGCAAGGTGCTATACGCCGGAATCTCCGATGCGCCGGCCTGGTGGATCGCGCAAGCAAACACTCTGGCGAGTCTGCGCGGTTGGTCGCCATTTGTGGGATTGCAAATCGAATATAGTTTGATCGAGCGAAGCGTTGAGCGCGAACTGATCCCGATGGCTAAGGCTCTGAACATCGGCGTGACCGCCTGGTCGCCGCTGTCGAATGGCGTGTTGACGGGCAAGTACCACGGTCATGGATCGTCCGACCAAGCTCGCATGACCGGCGAGATGATGAAAACGTTCCTGCCTGAGAAACAGCGCACCGAACGCATCGTCGCCGCCGTCAAGATTGTGTCGGATCAGACGAATCAAAGCATGGCGCAGGTTGCGCTGGCGTGGCTGCGCTACCGTCCTGTTCCCGTCATCCCGATTGTCGGAGCGCGAAAACTTTCGCAGCTGCAGGACAATCTCGCCAGCTTCGACCTCTCGCTCTCCAACGAACAAGTGAAGACGCTCGACGCCGCGAGCCACATCGAACTGGGATTCCCGAACGACTTTTATGAAAAGGATCTGGTCCGCACGTTCATGTACGGCGGCATGCGGGATCAAATCCTGGTCTAGGCGACTACCAGGCGCGCGATCAATAGAACAGGTACTTCCGCCACTGATCGTCGCTCTTGGCAAGCAGACGCATCAGATGACGGCTGGTGTGCAGGCTGAACGGCCGGGGCGCTCGCGCGAGCTTCATCCCGGCTTCATCCGGTGTACGGCTACCTTTGCGGTTGTTACACGGATGGCAGCAGGCCACCAGATTCTCCCACGTCGTTTCTCCCGCGCGCGATCGCGGGACCACGTGATCGAGCGTCAGCTCGGACGAGGGCAGCGTGCGGTGGCAATACTGGCAAGTGTACCGGTCGCGCATCAATATGTTCTTGCGCGACAAAGCCCGAGTCTGATGCGGAATGCGCCGGTATTCGAGCAGCCGGATCACCGATGGAACCCGCATGGCATGCCGCGCCGAGTGGATGTGCGACTGCGACTGCTCTTCGGCGGATGCCACGCCCTTCAGCACCAGCACCAGCGCGCGGCGCGCCGCGCAAATGTTGATGGGTTCGTAGCTGGCGTTTAACACCAGCACCGGCTTATGCAATCGATCGAGACTGGGCATCGGCTACACTCCCTGAGAAATTCAAATCACGAAACGAGTGGTCGAATCCTAAACGGCGGTCGGCGCGCGCCAGAGTCAGCAACGTCACTTGACGGGCGCCGGATACTTTCAGAGCGCGCGCGCAAGAGGCGGCGGTGGCGCCGGTTGTCATTACATCGTCTACGAGAAGGACGCTCTTTCCTTCCAATGAATTCTTGCGGGCGCGAAAGGCGCCCGATACGTTCTGGCGCCGTTTGGCGCTGGTGAGTCCTGCCTGCGACGAGGTATTACGAACTCGCCGCAGAGCATTCATCACGCGGATACGGGTACGCCGTCCGAGATCGCGCGCCAGCAGTTCCGATTGGTTGAATCCGCGTTGCCAGCGCTTCCGCCAGTGAAGCGGCATCGGAACTATGACGTCGAAACTGGATTCACGCGGAAGAGCGATCGAAAGCAGGCGTCCCAGGGGCCTGGCCAGCGTCTGCACGCGGCCGTATTTGAACAGATGAATCAACTCTCGCAGTTCGCCCTCAAAAAATCCGAACGAGTATGCCGCATCGAATCCGCGTACGCCGCGCCGGCATAATCCGCAGCGGCCTTCTTCATCCAGCGGATACGCGCTGAGGAAGGGAGAGCGGCATTGTACGCAAAAATGTTCTGCTTCGATCGGTTTGGGTTTCGCCAGGCAACTGCTGCACACCGGAATGCGGGATGCTTCGCGCAACGGAGTCTGGCAGACCCGGCAGTCGTCGGGAAAAATTAGCGAAAAGAAGCCGTTGTAGATCCTGCGGACAAAGGAACGGGTAACGTCTGTGGTTGCAGTGTTGGTCAGGCGGCTACTGCTGAAGACGCACCCCCTAGATCTCTAGTTTACTACGAAGTGTTCGAATTGATACTACGTCAAAATGTGAAATTGTTTTCACGCGCGATGGACTAGCCCGGACTAACCCGCGCTCGAACGCTCCCGGCGCTCTCGCACCACCTGTACAATAGAAGCGAAGCTTGTAATGAAAACGTTTTATATCGAAACCTTCGGCTGCCAGATGAACGCCCATGATTCGGAAAAAGTCATCGGCACGCTCGTCTCCGATGGTTACAAACAAGTTGAGCAGCCCGAAGAAGCCGACCTGATCCTGTACAACACCTGCAGCATCCGCGACAAAGCGGAGCAGAAAGTATTCCATCGTCTGCAGCAGTTCAAAAAGGAACACGGGCGGGGCAAAGTTTTCGGAGTGCTGGGATGCGTCGCGCAACAGGAAGGCGAGAAGATCTTTGAGCGCGCCCCGCATGTTAGTCTTGTGGCCGGATCGGCGAGCTATTCCAAGCTGTCCCAGATGTTGGTCCAGCTTGAAGCAGGCAACCGGCGCGTCACGGGCTTGAGTCTGGACACTGAAGAGGCCTTTGAGACGCCATTCGCACGGCGCGACAATCCGCACCGCGCCTACATCACCATCATTGAAGGTTGCGACAAGTCTTGTGCTTATTGCGTGGTTCCGTTTACCCGCGGACCCGAACGCAGCCGTACCAGCGAGAGCGTGCTTCGGGAAGCGCGCGAGCTGGCGCAAATGGGATACGTCGAGATTCAGCTCCTTGGCCAGAACGTCAACAGCTATCGCGATCCTTCACCAGCCGGATGGGATTTCGCGCGGCTCCTGCGCGCCATGGGCGAAGTCGACGGAATTCGCCGGGTGCGCTTTACTACCTCGCATCCCCGCGATTTCGTCAAGGAAATCGTCGACGCAATCGACGAAAATCCGGTGTTGTGCAATCATGTGCACCTTCCAGTACAGTCCGGCTCGTCTAAGGTGTTAGAGCGCATGCAAAGGCTGTACACTCGCGACGACTATCTGCGGCGGATCGATTGGATCAAGAACTCGCGCCGGAACATTTCCATGACCACGGATATCATCGTTGGATTTCCAGGCGAAACCGAGGCGGAGTTTGAAGAAACACTCTCTCTGCTTGACCGCGTCGAATACGATTCGTTATTCAGCTTCAAGTATTCGCGCCGTCCGAACACGCCGGCTCTGGCACTGGAAGATCAGATTCCCGAAGAGGAGAAAGGACGGCGGCTCACAACCCTGGTGGAAAAGCAGCGTGCCATTCAGATCCGGCGCAATTCCGCATTGGTCGGAACCGTCGAAGAAGCATTCGTCGAAGGCTATAATCATGCAACGAGCCAGTGGATCGGGCGGACCACGCAAAATCGCACCTTGAACTTCATACATACGGATCATGCGGGCCCACAGGACGGAACGACGCTGGTTGGTACTTATTGGAACGTTCGTGTGACTCGGGCAGGTCCGAATTCGCTTGCTGGAGAGGCGTTGAATTGAATCGCACAGAAAAGGGGAACCGTATGGAAGTCGAAATGAAAATCCGCGGATTGATGATGGATCCGGTGACCAATATGCCCATCGTGGTGTTGAAGGACATCAACGGAAACTCCATCTTGCCAATCTGGGTTGGGATCTACGAGGCGAATGCCATCGCACTCGAGATCGAAAAAGTTTCGACTCCGCGTCCCATGACGCACGATTTGATCAAGACGCTCTTGTTAGGCCTGGGGACCGGAATCCGCAAGGTTGTCGTCAGCGAGTTGAAGGACGACACGTTCTACGCCGTGATCTGGCTGGAGAAGCAAGGCGAACTGATCAGCGTGGACTCCCGGCCCAGCGATGCTCTGGCACTGGCGTTGCGGTTGGATTGCCCGATCTACGTCGATGAGACGGTGCTCAAGAGCTCCAAAGCCTCCAGCGCGACCGGTGACAAAATCAACAATGAAGAGCTGCGCCGCGTGCTTGAAAACCTCAACGACGAGGATTTCGGGCGCTATAAGATGTGAAAAGCGCGATCGAGAAACTCGCAGCCGCCGGCATTCAAATCGTACCTTCCGATAGTGAGTCGCATTTCATACTGGAGCGCGAAGGCTTTGTCGTGCTCGTAGAACGGCGCGAGGAAGCTTTCGGAAACATCGCGACTCCGATGTTCCTCACCGAACGCGGCTTTGCTGCTCTGTTCTGGCGCGAACAGCGGCCATACTTCGTTGGAAAGGGATTCGAAGTGCCGGCAGAAGAAGACCAGGTGCGGAAGCTGCGCTCATTTGCAAAAGATGTGGAAAACGCTCTACAGGGCTGATTGGGGAGAGAAACTGACTGGTGCGCACTTGATTCCGGGTTCTGCCGGACGCGAGTTATAAGCCCGCGCCCGGCCTAACACCCGGTGCTGTATGGAGGCTACGACCGCTTGCGCTGCCGTCGCTCTCACTTAGGAGACATGAGTAGAATCCCCTATGCCGGAGCCAGAGCCGTTCCTACCGATCTCCCATTGCTACAGGCACACGGGACCTGAACCCTTACGGGAGTCATACTTCGACTCCCGAATCCAAAACAACCACGGACTACGGCTGCAGCGGGCAACCTGCAGCAGGAGTTACCGTTGTCGCAAGCGCACCGAAACCAAGGGTCGCAGTATCGCAGTGCTGGAATTCGGCAGATCCATGCTCCACGCCGCCGATGATGTTACCAATGACCTGATCCAGCGTCTGGCCGGCGAAGTTCAGCGGATCGATGCTGACCATAACCATCTTGCCAAACACGTTGGGATCCGCGGCCTTCTCGAAATAGAAGTCGAATTCCTTGCTCGCAGGTACGCCCGAATTGAACATCAACACGCCGCCCGTGCAATCCGGATAGATTTCATAACGGCCGTTGTAGTTGATGAATCGATAGATGGTGCCCAGAACATTGCGGGTTTCAATGACATTCATGAAGCCCGTGACTCCCGACTGCGAATTGGGAGATGGGACCGTGCCGAAATACATGTTCCCGACAGCGGCGGCCGTGTCCGCGATGCCTTCCCAGTGGAAAACCCAAGTCTGTCCGACGAGCAGGTTTACTGGAGTGGCAGCGACGGCGGCGGGGCAGTGCGGATAAACCGCAGCGCCAGCCTGGGGAAATCTTTGCGCGAACGCCGAGGGGACCACAAGTACGCCAACGAGAACCAACATCGTGGCGAGAATGCTGAAGCGTTTCAGTTTCATCTTAGCTCCTAATCAGAGGAATTGTGATAAGCATCCTGGCAGGTTTAATACCTGCTTGGACCGTCCAATAGTACTAATCCGTAATGACTAGTACAATCGTCCAAGTGGACTAACCAAATGGACTAACCCGAACGGATTAATCCAAAAGTATTAACCCAAATGGGTTAGCTCGAAAGGGCTAGCGCGGGACGGCCAGGGAACCTAGAGGAAATCCAATAACCATCGTTTTAATAATCATTTACAGACAATTGTAAATCTAGTCTCTCAATGGTCCGTTTCCGATGCTCCACTGTTCCGCACCTTACCAAATCAAATTAACTAACCCGTTCGGAGTAGCTTCCGGCCAGTCATTTCGAAACGAACTGTATTTTTCCAATGTAACTCAATGGTTAGTAGGGAGTTATACAGATTGCCACGGGGCAATGACGTCTTGGTCCAGAACTCAGAAGGCTGCACACACGGGTGCCGTTTCCCATAGCACCGACTCCTGGCGAAACGCCTTCTTGTAGCTCTCAATGATCGATGCGATCGCCTTTCGAACGCTTGGCGATTCCTCGTGAACCAGTAAGAGCACTTTGGCTCGCTCGCGTCCGATCTTGCCATCCGAACGGCGCCATTGTCCATTGGCTTCCCAGACGGTCAGACCGTCGGGAAACCGTGGGGTCACTTCTGTTCGCAGGAATGTTTGCCACTGGCTCTCACTGATGCTGCCCGAGGGATGGCTGAGCCCGAAGTAAAGCGTCGTTCTCATGTGATCCGATCCGAGTTGGCCGCATGCCGGGGGCGCCATCGTTTGCGCGGGCGTTTGGGCGCGGGTGGATCGCTCCGTGGAGAGGGTCAGGCCCAGTAACAACAATGCAGCAACTGTAAGCATCCGCATAGAAGAATGATACTCGGCCACTCTTCGATGCGGAAGCGCTCCGGCTAGGACAACTGCGTGGCTATTTCGGCGAGCTTCCTGACGGTGTTCCAGTTGCGGCCGGTGGCCGGCATGGCGAGTGATTTTTCGACCAGAGTCAAGGGCAGCTTGGGCCGCGCCATTCCGTTCGCATAGTAGATGTAGACCTCACGACCGGACACCCGCAGTTCTTCGGGCTCGGCCTTGATCTGCAGAACCTTCGATTGCGCTTCCGCAGTGGGTGAACCTGCGAGAAACAGGAACAGGAGTTTCTTCGGATCGATATCGGCGCGGCTCGCGAACGGATTCCGATCAAGCGCATCGCGCAGCTCGGCCAAGGTGCGCACCATAACGCCACAGCGGATGCCGAAAGTCTTCTGGATGCCGCCGGCAATCCGCTTTTCCATGGCTGCGATCTCGCGCTCCTTCGCCCGGAAGATGACGTTCCCGCTCTGGATATAAGTCTGGGCGGCGGAACAGCCGAGCGACTCACAGAGCGAACGTAGAGCATCCATCTTGATCATGTTGTGCCCGCCCACGTTAACGCCACGGAGCATGGACACCGCTACAGTCATATGACGATCATCCTCCAATTGTTAATGTGGGGGCCGCATCGTCTCCGCGCTGCGGCATCCTGGCGACCGTTTCGCGACTGCCGCCGCCCTGCAACGTGAATTGATTCCCGCGCTTCCAGCGATTGCGAAATCCGATTGGCGCCTTCCCGAAGCTGCCCATCATCACCTTGACCGCAACAGTCCGGTTCAGACGTTCGTCGAATGCCCAGGTAGACCGTGCCCATCCCGCCGCGTCCAAGCCGTCGATCCAAGCGGTAGCGTCCTTCTAGCAAACGATTCACTGGCACCGCAAGCGTGAGACCTGCGCCGTCATCCGTGCAAACCTGCGCGCCAGAGTCGTAGCATCTGCCGCAACGTGGGCACTCCTTGACGAGATTGATCTGTCCCGAGCCCAGATGGGCGAGCACATCCCGCTGGACACGCTGTTGGTCATCAAGCTGGCTTTTCAACCACTCGTTTTCATAAACGATTCCGGCCTGGTGGGCAATCGACAACAACGGCTGCGATCCTTGGAAGTGTAAGGCTCCTCCGAGCGCTTTTCCCCGAGTATCAACAAGCCTGTATTCGAACCCTTCGCTCCACGAATCGGAACAGCCAGCGTCCCATGCTGAGACTTCATCCAACTCGCCTGCTCAGGCGACCGGAGGACGTGTCTACGATGCTCTCGCTCCGAAGCAATGTATTCGGCACTTTGTTCCATCGGCCACACCCAGGTATCGTTTATTCCTGGTCCCCCGAACGCCCATCGCCAGACCGACGGTAGCCGGAGCGCCCACACAACAATCGCTATGCTCCAAACGGCCGCTCGTATCGATGTCCAGACCCTTCCGGGTATGGGCCCGGCTGGAAAACGGTAGAAGAATTCGAAAGCAAAAGCGAAGTGTAGCGGCGAGGTCAGAAACAGCAAACGCGAGAAGGTGAATTCGGGCGGCGAAAGACCAGCGAGCATTGGATCGAGCGCCCGGGCAGCCAGTTGCAAGGCGGTAAAGATCACTGCGAAGAAACCAATGCGGATCGTGGGCTCGTCGGGTTTCATGATCCCGATGAGCGCGCCGAGTGACCAAAAACTGAGTGCGACAAGGAGGTATAGGACTATGGACGGCCGGGTCAAGGCGGAGGCGCTGCCATTTGCGCGCAGTCCGATGACAAATGCACCGACGAGTGCACTGAGCGCCAACGTGGAGACACCCCAAGCGAGCCAAAAGAACCAGCCCCGATGCGCGCTTTTGTGAACCACCTTTCGTTTAGTTTAAGGTCTTGCATCACGAACCGGCTAAGCTTTGCGACGAGTTCAACCGAAGAGTGATTGGGGATTGATTTTCATGACTTCTATCGTTAGACAACTAGCTATCCTTGTGCTGCTTGGCGGGGGTGCAGCGACCGCACAGGACTCGCCAGAACAAGAGAAGCCTTTCGAAGTCTTCGCCGGATATTCCTATCTTCATGAGGACGGCCACAACTTCAATGGCTGGACTGGGACGTTCGTCGCTGAGATCAACAAGTGGTTCGGACTTGCTGCGGACTTCGACGGCCACTATCGATCGGCAACCGAGGAAGGCGCTCATGTTTCCGAGCACGAGCACGGTTTCACGTTCGGCCCGCACGTTTCGTTTCACAACAAAAGGCGGGTGACGCCGTTTGCTTTCGCTCTGTTCGGCGGCGCGCATGCAAGCGCCTCGGTGGACGGGCACACGGCGTCGACAACTGGCTTCGCCATGAACCTGGGCGGCGGACTGGACGTTCGCCTGAACGAATGGATCGACGCGCGGATCGTGCAAGTCGATGCGGCGTACACCCGGTTCGATGGGAATGGAACCACTTCACCGCGGGTCTCGGCCGGGCTGGTATTTCACTTCGGAAAATAGCGGGGACTCTCGTGGCGTTCGCTCCGACCACCAGCCGGTGTGGGGTCAGGCACATCAAATGAATGGCTCGACACCTACGTGAAAGAACGCGGCTAATCTCCTGGCCTGATCCTTGCTGCTTGAGCGCTTGCCGGCCGCCTCTGGATGTCGCTCGGCGAACATACGAAGAGTTCGCCTGCTGATGCCCCGCACATTTCGAGGTTCCCAAAAACGGGGACCTCCAATGTCAAGTTCGACCAGCGATACTGGTCCGGGCAGTAACCATCGGAACGGTGCTTTCCTTGGTCCGTTCCGCACTGCGCTAAAATCGACTCACTCGCCTGATGCGCCGCCTTGCCTTCCTTTGCTTTCTTTGCCTCGCGGCTGCGCAGACCAATGGCTCTGTCGACGAACGGCTCTGGCAGCATCGGAATCTCGGAAAGGCGTTTTACGAGAATCCAACAACCCAGTCGCAGGCGGTCGAGGAGTTCCGAAAAGCGCTCCAACTGGCGCCAAACTCGGCACGCGAGCGACTGAACTATGGGCTCGCGCTGCTGCGCGCCGGCAAGACGCCCGAGGGCATCGCCGAACTCGAAAAGGTTCAAAAGCAGGACCCTTCGTTGCCACACACCTGGTTCAACCTCGGAATCGTTTTCCGTAAGAGTGGCGAGTTTGAGCGAGCGATACCCCAACTCGAACGGATGATCGAACTGACGCCTTCTGAACCTGTGCCCCATTACAACCTTGGCGTGTTATACAAGCAGGTCGGCAAGATCGATGACGCGCTAAGGCAGCTGGAAACGGCCGAGAACCTGGATTCCGAGTTCGAAGCCCCTCACTTTCAGCTCTTCAATGTGTACAGGCAGGCTGGAAGAGCGGAGGACTCCGCACGCGAGTTGCAGATCTTTCAGCGGCTCAAGAAAGAACACGAGGGAGCCGCAATACCTCAAGACCCCGAGTGGTGCGACTACGCCGAGATCTACGACCCAATCGAGTTGAAGTCCGCCAAACGGGAAGAGCAGATTCGGGAGTTACTTCCGTCCCATAACGAGGGCCAGTTACTGATCGATGCCGACGGCGATGGAAAAGCCGAGTTACTCCTCTGGAGTAAGACCGGCTTGTCAATCGTGCGTGGCAAGGAAGTGTTGCAGAACACGGGGCTGGAAGAATTGAAGGACGTCATCAGTGTCGCGGCAGGCGATTTCGACAACGACGGACTTGCTGACCTCTGCGTTATCACCAGTACCGGTCC
>Ga0335069_10011534_pt1 | contig 12455 bp, 9 predicted proteins | sample Lox_Sample_11_FD_206714 | JGI IMG/M metagenome (GOLD analysis project Ga0335069, IMG submission 206714) | Soil microbial communities from Loxahatchee National Wildlife Refuge, Florida, United States - Lox_Sample_1.1 | ecosystem: Environmental > Terrestrial > Soil > Wetlands | place: USA: Florida...
TTTGGAGTTGGTGAGCGCCTGGCCGGCCGCCGTGGCGCCGTTGCGGCTGGCGTTGAAGAAGCTGCTGGTGGTGCCATTGGACATCCAGCCGATGGTGAAGCCATTGGCCGGCGTGACCCGGGTAACGGTTCCGGTGTCTGTGCCGGTGCCCGCGCCGGTGCTGGCCGTGCCCGTGCCGGTTGCGGTGGCGGCGGTCCCGGTTCCCGAGCCGGTTCCGGTTCCGGTGTCAGCCGCGGTGCCTGTGCCCGTGCCCCCTGAGTGGTCGTTCGGCTTCGATTCCTTCATTCCCATGATGTCCGCGCAGACGACACAGGGCAACGCGCAGAGAATCACCACCAGCCAGAGACGTGACTTCATAGCTTGCCCTCCAGCGAGATTCCCAATGGGGTCAGTCGGACCGACACCGACGAGCGCGGCGACTCCGCCGCGGCGGAGTTGGAACCCCAGATGAGGAAAGCCCCGGCCGCCGCCGCCACGACCGCGCCCCCGATGAGCAACCCGCCTCCGATGTTGGCGCGCGTGATCGCGCTCTTCTCGTTGTTGAGGTACTGGCTATCGCAATCGGCGTTTTGGCAGCCGCCATAGGAAGACTTGGCCGAATCGTAGGAGCTCTTCGCCATCAGCGCCAGAACCCCGCCGGTCACCATGGCCGCCACCCCCACGCCGCCGGCGATCCAACTCGCGGTTCGCCAGCCAGTCTTTTCCTCGCGCTGAGCTGGGTTTTCGCGCTCGCGCTGCACCAACACCTCGCCCTGCTGTTTGCTCAGATCCTCCTCTTGTTGCTCCCGGTTCGCCGCGTGCCTGCCCACCACCGATTCCGACGACACACTCCGCACCGGCGCGGGTGTCGATGCCACCGGGACAGTCTTGGCCGAGAGCTCGGGGATGTTCACCTCCACAACCCGGCCCGGGGCCGTGGCATTGACCGTGATTTCAAACGATATATAGCCCGGAGCCGAGGCGGAGAACTCGAAGCTCCCTGGATCAACCGGCACCGATGTCCCCCACATGGGCCGCCCCACCAGCACACCGTTGCGGCGTACCTCGAGGCCATCCACCTCGCTCGCCACCACCACCTTGAACCTCACCAATCGTCTCTCGAGCGCATCGGCTCGTTTGCGGGCGGCGCGCTCGCGTTTGTCGTCGCCGGTTTCCCGTGCTCTGGAGGTCACCGTTAGGAAGGTTGTCCACGCGCTCGCGGTCTTCCCCATTTTTTCCCAGCAATCCGCCAGGAAGTACTGGGCGTTGATGTTGTAGCTCTGGCGGAGGCTCTCCTCGAGCTTGGGGCACGCATCGGAGAGTTGCCCCCGGTTGAGCAGAGTGATGGCTTCGTCAAAAAGCACGCGACCCGCAGCTTCATCTTGGGCTCGGACGAGCGGTGCTGCGAACGTGCCCGCGAGACATACCACCACGTGGATAAGCAAGTTGCGATGTTCGATGCGCATGAGTAAGGACTTCCTCGCTTGGGTCAGAAAAGTGCCTTCGCAGATCAGTAGGTTCCGTTGAACGGGTTGTCGTTGTTGGGAGGGCCCTTCTTCCCGGACTTGCGGCTGGAAGACAGAGCTCGGACCCTGGCGGCGCCCGTCGCGGGCATGTTGGTCGCCCCCGGCGCGCTCCGTACGACCGCTGGCGCAGAGAGCGCGGCCGGAAGGGACGTAGGCACTGGCTTGCTTTCCGGCTCCGGTGTGACCGTCGGTGGGCTTGGCTCAGCCGCCGCTCTCGAATCCATACGCGCGACCTCGGACACCGCCGACACCGGCTGAACGCCCGGGCTGGTTCCGCGTCCGTAGAACACGATGAACGCAACGCATGCCGCCACGCCGATGCCGATTCCGATGAGGTAGGGGGCAAGAGACCGCTTGGACTGGGTCAGTTCCTCTGCCGGTGCGACTACGGGGTAGACCGTTCCCGGCGCGAGCGATTCAGGCGGCCCCTGCAGGGTGGCCGCCCAGTGCGTATCCGGCGCGCGGCCCATGGGGTCGATCCCGGCGGGCTGGCCTGGCGGGGACGCGACCGTGGGGGTCCACTGGTCCTGTGGCGGTACCCCGACCAGCACGGGCGGCGGCGTTGGTTGCATCTCGGCGATCACCGCCCTCCGCCACTCGACAACTGCCGCATCGAACGCCACGGACATGTCCTTGGCAGAGGTGAACCGTTCGGCTGGATTACGGGCCAACGCCTTGGCCATCCAATGGTCGATGGCCGGGCCCAACTCCGGCACGAATCGCGACGGCGGGGTGATGGGTGTTGTCGAGATGTCCCTCACCAGAATGCCGATGGCCTCGGCCTGGAACGGCCGCACGCCGGTGAGCGCATAGTAGGCCACCACCCCGAGTGACCACAGATCGGTCCGGCGGTCGACGTTCTTGGCCCCCATGGTCTGCTCGGGACTCATGTAGAACGCCGTGCCCAGCAGAACGCCGGTCTTGGTTGCACGCAGGCCCATCATGGCGTTGTCGGCCTTGGCAATGCCGAAATCCAGGACCTTCACGCACAGCTCGCCATCGATGCTGGAAAGAAAAATGTTCTCGGGCTTGATGTCCCTGTGAACAATCCCCTGGGTGTGCGCGCGGGTCAGTCCTCGGCACGCCTGACGAAGAATCTCGGCAAATTCGTTCGGGCCGATGCGAATCTCGCGCTCGATCTTCTTGGCCAGGTCCTCCCCCTCGAGAAGCTCCATGGCGATGAAAGGAAGGCCTTGGTCGGAAAAGCCGTAGTCGAGGATCTGCACGACGTTCGGGCTCTTGGCCGCCATGGTGGCCGCAGCTTCGCGCTCAAATCGGGAGCGCGCTTCCTGATTCTCCGCCAACTCGGCTGCGATGAACTTCACCACCACCGGCACGCGCAGGCGCAGGTGATCGGCGACCCACAGGCTGCCCATGCCCCCACGACCAAGAACTCTGTTAAGTCGTATGGAAGGCGTAACAAGCTGGCCAGCAGCAAGAGCGACCATTGATACATGAAGCTAGGGCAAGCGCTGGGGAAAAGCAAGCGACGGAGCAGGCCAGAACCAAGGGAAAACAAGGGGTTCACTCCCGTGCGAGATCGACCGCGGTCGAGTACTCCCTTGCGACCGGCCCTTGGGCTCGGCCTCCCCCTGGTCGGCTCCCACACGCAAGAAAGCGGCGTCCATGAAGCGCAGCGCCATCGACACATTGCCGGACACCGGACGAGCTCGCGGGACATGGCCATTCGCGGTTCAAAAGCCCTGTGCGCGCACCAACGTCCTCTGGCGTTCTTCAATCAGAGTCTCGGTCGCCTGGCATGAGATCGCGGCAGGCGAAGCCCGATTGTCTCACCCTCGCGGTTGTCTTCGGCCACTCGTAACAGACGAGCCTCTCCGGGCAAAGAGTGTGTCACCCGACGCCGCGGAGTGGACAGTGCTGAATTCCGCGCGAGCCCTTGGAGAACAGCAGCGCGTCCGTGGCTCAGTTTCTACCGTTGGTGTACGCCGTGCCTCGCTTCGGACGCCGACGTCGCCCGATCGCTCTGCGGTCGCGCCAGGTCTCCCTTGGCAAACACGCGGATCACGCCGTCGAGGTGATGACGCATAGCGCTTCGTGCCTTGTGCGCATCGCGCGCCTTGAGGGCTTCGAGAATGGCCCGATGCCCACGCAGCACGGCCGTGCGCAGCTCGAGCGTCTGAAAATGATGCTCCATGCGTTTCCAGATCAAGCCGCGCCCCTGGTCCCAAAGCTCGCGGATGACGGAGAAGAGCAGGCTGTTATGGGTAGCCTTGGCTATGGCCAGGTGAAAAGCGCGATCCGCCGGGTCCAGGTCCCGCCCCTGCTGCAGCCGCTTTTGCATGTCCACGATCGCATCGTGCACGCGCGCGAGCTCGCCGGAAGTCCCATGACGGGCGGCTTCGGCCGCGGTTTCTCCCTCGATGAGCCAGCGCGCCCGCAAGAGCTCGAACGGCCCCTGGCCCTCGCGGGTCAGGTCAGGCAGGACGACCGGCCGCCCGTGGGCGACGTAGATCCCCGCCCCCACCCGGACCTCGACCTTGCCTTCGATTTCGAGCGCGATCAGGGCTTCGCGAACCGATGGACGCGACACCCCCAACTGCACCGCGAGGTCACGTTCCGAGGGGAGTCGCCCACCCGCGGGGAATTCGCCCGACGTGATCAGCTCCGATAGTTGCACGGCAATTTGGCGATAGAGGCGTTGATTCTCTACGGGTTTTATCGGCACTCGCGTAACTCCTTCAGCAGGCCAACGGGCTAGCCATCCATTACCACGGATGGGCAAGAATGTGCCCAATTCTGTAGGCGGTCTGGCCACTTGACAGCCATACCGATATTTCCTACTGTCTGGCCACCCTGGTGTGCATCCCGCAAAGCGAGTTCGATGCGAAAAACGCTGGCCCGGCGCCATGTGCCCAAGCTGAGGCCGGCCCGGATGGACACCGTGGTTTTCGTGTTTGTATGTGCCCTCGCAACTAGAGTATGGAGGATGCCATGAATCCCAAACGAAGCGCACTGAGCGCACTGGTTGCCGTTATGATGGGATTCCTGCCGAGCGCCGAAGCCGCGGCCGGCGGTCCCATCGTTCTCAAACTGGGGGAGGACCACCCCAAGGGATATCCCACCGAGCTCGGCGATGAGGAATTCGCACGTTTGCTGGGCGAGCGATCCAAGGGACGCATGAAAGTGGAGGTCTATCCGGGCTCGCAGCTCGGTGAGGAGAAGGCGGTGATTGAGCAGGTCCAGCTCGGCGCCATCGCCCTGACCCGAGTCAACATGAGTCCGATGGGGGAATTCAGCAAACCGTTGGGGGTTTTCTCCCTGCCATATGTCTTCGAGAGCAGCGAGCACATGTGGGCCTTCCTGAACGGCCCCGACGGCCAAAAGATGCTCGATTCCCTCAAGCCCTCCCGCTTGATCGGGCTCTGCTACTACGACAGCGGCGCCCGGAGCTTCTATGCGCGCAAACCCTTGACCAAGATGGAGGACCTCAAAGGGCTCAAGCTCCGGGTTCAGCTGAGCGAATGGGCGCTCAAGACAGTCCGCGCCTTCGGTGCCAACGCTACCCCCATGCCCTATGGGCAGGTTTTCAGTGCACTGCAGACCGGCGTGATCGACGGCGCCGAGAATAACCCGCCAAGCTTCTTCACCGCCAGCCACTACCAGGTAGCCAGGCACTACTTGCTCGACCAGCATCAGCGCGTGCCCGAGATCCTGGTCATGAGCAAGGTCATCTGGGACAAGCTCTCGAGAGAGGACCAAGCGCTGGTGAAGCAGGCGGCCGCCGATTCGGTGAAGAAGCAGCGTGAGCTCTGGGATGCCTTCGAACGCGAATCACTCGCCAAGGTCAAGGCGGGCGGCGCAATCATCACCGAGGTGAAGGACCTCGGACCCTATAGGAAGGCCGTCAAGCCCATCATCGACGAGGCCTCCGCGCAATTCGGCGAAACGCTCAAGGCCATCGAGAAAGCCCGCCCCAAGAAGTAGTCCGCATCTGGACCCGGGCGGCACTCGCGCTTCCGGGGTCGCCGAGCGGCCCCTTGCGCGCCACCCGAAAGCAGAGGTACTCGCATGCAAGCAGAAGGCGTTCCCGTCCCCCCTGAGTCAGGTCGGCGCGCCTGGCTGCGCAAGGTGTTGATCACCAGCGACAAGGTGGTCGAGGGCTGCGCGATTGGAATGCTGCTGGCCATGGTCCTCATCGTCTTCGTCCAGGTTATCACCCGCAAGCTTTTCAGCTTCGTCTTCTTCTGGTCGGAGGAGGTGACCCTGCTTTGCCTCACTTGGTTCTCCTTCATGGGGATTGCCATCGGCTTCCGCGAGGGTCTCCACCTCGCCATGGACATGGTCTCGGGGTTTCTGCCCAAGCGGGTCGACCGCATCCTGGACAAGATCATCAACCTCACGACCTTCGCCTTCGGAGTCTATCTCTTGATTTGGGGCTGGGAGTTCGCCCAGCTCATGTCCGAGTCCACGCTGGCGGCCACCAAGTTGCCGAATAGCGTCCAGTACTTGGTGGTGCCCATCACCGGCGTGCTCACCTGCATTTACTCGGCGCTACAGCTGGCTGGCGTCGACACGCGTCGCTACCAGCACATCGAAGAGGAGATCACGCGCGATGCCGCCTAGTCAGACCGTCGGCATCTGGATCCTGTGCGTCAGCTTCGGCGGGCTGCTGCTGGCCAAGTTTCCCGTGGCGCTCACCCTGGCCCTTTCCTCGCTGGCGACCCTCTGGTACCTCGACATTCCGGTCATCGTGGTGGCCCAGCAGATGATCCAGGGTGTCAACATCTTCTCGCTGCTCGCCATCCCGTTCTTCATTCTCACCGGGCAGCTTCTCGGCGAGGGTGGCCTGGCCAATCGGATCGTGAGTTTTGCGAACCTTTTCGTGGGGCGCCTTCCCGGCGGTCTGTCGGTGGTAAACAGCATCGCCTGCATGTTCTTCGGGAACCTGTCCGGCTCGGCGATCGCGGACACCTCGGCCATCGGCTCGGTGATGATCCCCATCATGAAAAAGAAGGGGTACTCGGCCGAGTACTCGGTGGGCGTGACCATTTCCTCCGCCATCCAGGGCGTGGTGGTGCCCCCGAGCCACAACCTGGTGCTGTACTCGATCGCCGCGGCCGGAATCGCTGGCGGCATGTCGGTCCCCAAGCTCTTCCTGGCCGGAGTCCTGCCGGGGTTCCTGCTCCTGGCCACGCTCATCGCCGTCGGTCTCATTATCTCCGCCAAGCGAAAGTACCCCAAGGGCGATCCGGTGAAGTGGAGGCAGGTCCCGGGCATCGTCTTCCACGGGCTTCTCTCCCTCACCCCGGCCGCCATCATCCTGGGCAGCATCGTGTCCGGGTGGGCCACCGCCACCGAGGCCGGGGCCCTGGCGGCGATGTACTCCTTCCTGCTCGCCGCGCTGGTCTATCGCGAGCTCAAGCCGCGCAGACTCTGGCCGGCCCTGGTCCGGACCTTCCGTACCGTGCTCATGGTTTTCTTTCTCATCGGCACCTCGCAGGCCTTCGGCTACGTGATGAACATGCTGCACCTGCCGGATCTCATCACCAACGCCTTCCTGTCGATCTCCGACAAGCCGTGGATGATTCTACTGCTCATCAACGTGCTCCTCCTCATCCTGGGCGGCCCGATGGACATGGCCCCCATGATCCTGATTCTCACGCCGGTGCTCCTGCCGATCTGCATGAAGATCGGGATGGATCCCATCCACTTCGGCATCCTCATGATCTTCAACTCGGGCATGGGGCTACTCACGCCGCCGGTCGGCACCGTGCTCTTCGTGGGGTGTGCCATCGGGAAGGTATCGGTGAACGCTGGGACCAAGGCGATGATGCCCTTCTTCCTGGCGATGATCGTCGCGCTCATGCTGATTACCTACGTGCCGGCCATCTCCATGGCCCTGCCACGGGCCTTCAGCCCATAGGAGCGAGGGGAGCGGCACGCTGGGCACGCTTCCGCTTCCACCGGTGGGCGAGCACGAGTCCGGTGAGGATGATGAGGCCGGCGAGCGCCGCCACCAGGGTTCCGGCGAGCCGCGCGAGGTGCAAGTGTTTTTCGACCGCACTGTCTTCGACCACCATGCTGGCGGCTGTGTAGGAGATCGCGTAGGCGCCGAGATAGAGCAACCAGCGAGCCCGGTCGATCAGGATGGCGATGAAGCCCCCGGCGGTCATGAGCAGGGGCATGCTGAGGAGCAACCCGGCCGCGAGAAGCAGGACGCTGCCGTGCGCCGAGCCGGCCACGGCGAGCACGTTATCGAGGCTCATCATGAAGTCAGCGCCGAGCATCAAGCTCACAGCCTGCCGCATGTTGCCCGCTTCCCGGACCGGTCTCTCCCCCCCGCCCAGGTCGATCTGAAGGAGGCGGTACACCACCCAGACGAGGACCAGCCCGCCCGCTGCCGAGAGAAACGGGACCAGCATGAGAAAGGTGGCAGCGGCAGTGAGCCCGACACGCAGCAGGATGGCTGCTCCGCCTCCCAGGATGAGGGCCCACTTGCGTCGGTTGCGGGGGAGCGAGGCGGCCGCCATGCCGATCACGATGGCGTTGTCGCCCGAGAGGGCAATGTCAATCGCCACGATGTTGAGGAATCGGACGAGGAAGTCGTAGCTCATGTACGCGTCCCGGCTGGGGTTGCAGAGTAGGGGGGCGCAGTTTTGTTGTCAAAGGGTCAGACTGGTCCGAGCGTCCCTTTTTGCTTTTGACAACTTGGCTTGGCTGCTGCTATGAGCGTGGTCTAGCCACTTTACCACCCGTCGCCATAGCAGCACCCTCGGCCGGCAGTGAGGCCCTGTTCGGCGAGAACCCATCTTGGAGGGGACATGAATCGCAAGCCAATCTCGATCGTCGTACTGGGACTTGGGATGTGTGCGATCCCGGCCGGATCGGTATGGGCGCAAACACCGGGGTCGGATTCCGGGAAAGCCGATGAGCTGGGTCCGGAGGACAAGACTGCGGCGGAGGCGCCCACGCCCCACGCGGAACCGGCAGCTTCGGCGGAACCGGTGCCCGCGGCGGAGCCGGCGTCTCAGACCAAGCCCGCGCCGGAAACGCCGGCAGCGAAGCAGAAGTTCCTCAAGGAACCTCAGTCCATGATGTTCGGAAGGTTCAAATTCACCCCCCTCAATTTCATCGAGTTCGACGCATTCCACGACTCGACCCAGAGTTTCCAGGACAGCTTCAGCGGAAATACGCCCATCGCGCGCTCGGTCGGCACCAACAACTCGCAGATAGGCACCTACGCAGGCAGGAACGGCCGGACGAATTTCACCGCGCGCAACACGCAGATCGGACTGCAGATTGAGGCCCCCGAGCTTTGGCGGATGTCCGCCCTGGGTCATTGCCGATTGGATTTCAACGGACAACAGCCCGGGACTCCGCAAAATGGAACCACCGAGAACGCGTTCCAGAACTCGGCAACCGCGCGTCTCTTCCACTGCTACGGCCTCCTGAAGACTCCCTGGGTGGATGTGCTGGGCGGGCTGACCTACAGCATCTTCGGCAACCAGCCGTACTTCTTCCCGACCTCGCTCAGCTTCCTCGGGATCCCGGCCGAGGTTTTCACGCGTACCGCGCAGCTTCGTCTGTCGCACCAGTTTGAGACTCAGCACGTCGACGTTCTTGTCCAGGCGGCGATGGCACGGCCGCCACAGCGCGACGCCGAGATCCCCGACATTCTCGGCGCCGCACGGATCATGTTCAACGACTGGAAGGGAGTGCGCACCATCGGCTCTATTGGTACGAAGGTCGATGCGCTTGCCTTTGGCGCCTCGGGCGTTCTGCGCCAGTTCAAGGTGCAGGAAGACACGACGGATCCGGTCCTGGCAAACAAGATCCGCGGATGGGGAGTTTCGGGTGACGTATTCGTTCCGCTCATCCCGGCCAAGAGCCTCTCCGAGGCCGGGAATTCCCTGAGTCTGACCGGCTCGTACACATACGGCACCGGTATCGCCGACATGTGGCTCGGTATCACGGGCGGCGTCAAGCCGCAAGTCCTTCCCCCGCCGGCAGGTTCGACGGTCTCGCCGCAAATCAACATCGATCCCGGCCTAGCTTTGTATGACGAACCTGGCCACGAAACGCTTCATACGGTCACCTGGTGGTCGTATAACATCGGCGCTCAGTACTACTTGCCCGGGCCAGGGAACGTGTGGATCTACGGCAACTACAACTACATCAAGTCGCCCAATCTCGAGGAGATTGAAGGGTCGGTGAACAAATGGGGGCTCGTCTCGACGGTGTTCACCCAAGAGAGATTCGTTTCCGCGGGGATCTTCTGGGCGATTGTCCCGAACTTCCAGGTGGCCTTCGAGTATGCAAACCTGCACCAGTGGTTCCTCCACTACTCAGGTGCTGCTCAGTCGGCGGATGAGCCGAACTTCGACAATGGCCAGGAGACCAATCACCGGTTCTCCCTGGCCACGTACTACGTCTTCTAACAGAATTCGATCCACGACGAAGCACATACCCACTGGCCCGGCGCGGTCACCCCTCCACATGTGGCCCCGGCATCAGGCAGGGCGCAGGCTTGGTAGACTACACTTTGTCGAAAACAACCGATCCCACCACGCTCCCGAAGGTATTCGGCGGGCTCAGGGTCAGCTGGTTTCCCTGGACGCAGTAGGGGTAAACGTATTCGACCCCGTCGCCGGAAAGCGTGATCTCGTTGTTGGAAACCGTGTACGTGCTGTTCACCGGCGGGCTCGACGATACGGCCCCCAAGCCGCCTGAATAGTTGATGCTCGCCGAGCACGTGCATCCCAAACCGGACCAAGGCCTATTGCCGTCGGGGTCCGTCTCTCTGCCGCCATAGTAGATGCTGGTGGCATCGTAGAAGGGGTCGATGCACATGACCTTCAAGAAGCCGGCACCTTGGATGAGTCCCCCAAGATTGTCGCAGTAGACTTTGTCGCTCCCCACCATCAGGCACGAGTCCGGCAGCCTGAGACTCAGGTTGCCGTTCGTATGCGTCGCGTCCGTAAACCTTCCCTCGGAGGTGGCGGTCAAGGTTCCGAGAACCTCCGCGTCCCCTGAGACCGAGACCGCCCCGGACGTGCAACTGACGCCGACCAGCGTCGAAAGGTCCACAGTGCCACCAAACCTCAAACAGGACGCCCGCACGTGCCAGACTCCCACCACGTCGCCGCCACATGGAGTGACGCTGAAGGAGGCGCCTCCGCCGGTGGTGGGGTTGCAGCCAGCGGTCACTATCATCGACGCGAGCAGTATCACGCGGGTGAATGCAATCAGTCCGTTGTGCATGAGATCCCCTGCGCTTGCGTGTGCGCGTTCCTAGCATGGAATGGAATGATTGGGAACGATCGTGGACACAACATTTTCCATGGGTGCCTCCCCAATGCCTTCGAGGTTGCCTCGCCGGGCGATCCGCCTCCGAACAGCCCTTTGCCCGGGCGTTTCGCGACGTCGCCGCGCATAGTGCGAGACGGCAGACTGGTCTGGCCACTTGACAGCCATACCTAGTCCTTCGTAGGGTTTCATCCGGTGCACATCCAGCAGAACGGGTTCGCTTCGAAGCAGGCCGGGGGCGTCGGTTCCGAGACGAGGCGCCCTGTGCCGAAGCTGGTTCATGACGCGGACCGGTTGTCGGCTGCTTCGCCGCCACAGCGGGGTGGTTGTTCGAGGGCTGAGCCGGTTTTTCGCACTCGCGAACACTAGGAGAAGACTCGCCCCTTGCGGCGATCGAAAGAGGAATGAGCATGTCTCAACGAGAACACAGAGGACATTCACCATCCACAACGCTTCTTTTGCTTGCCCTGGGGGGGTTGTATTTCGGCGCTTGCAATGAGACAGCGCCTCGGCCGGGAAGCAGTAGTACGACAAGCGGCGGCAACGTCAGCGGCGGAGGCGGAGTCAGCTCAGGCGGTGGTGTTGTCACGACCGGCGGAATGACGCAGGTGGGCGGTGGCGCGGGGCCTGCTGGCGGCGACACCACGGGGGGAGGCGGCGTGGGAGCCGGCGGCATGGGGCCCGGTACTGGTGGAATCGGCGCTGGCGGGGTAGGAGCAGGTGGAGTGGTTGGCGGCGGCGGAGCGACGGTCGCCCCGAGCGGGGGAAGTGCTGTCGCGGGCGGGAGAGCTGGCGCGGGCGGCGGCGCGGCTGGCGCGAGTGGGAGCGGCGGCGCAGGACCGAGCGGTGGCGCAGGTCGGAGCGGTGGTGCAGGACCGAGCGGCGGCGCAGGGGGAAGCACCAGCCCGGCGGGGGGGGCTGGGACAACCGGAACTGGAGGTCAGCCCGGCACGGGGGGGAGCACCGGAACCCCCGCTGGTTGCGCCACCGTGAACGTGGACGCGAGCGGCACTTATTCTGTCGCCTTCAAGAGCCCCGCGTGGACCTTCTCAGGGAGCTTGGGCTCCGCGGCCAGCGGCGTCGCGACCACGAACGGGTCCGACACCCTGGGCAGCTACTGCGATACCTCTTTCACCTACTCCAGCAATCGCACCTGCCACATTCGCGCGTACGCTGCCACTCCCGTGGTGAGGTTCAGCGAGAGTAGCACCGCATCCGTGTCGAATACGCGGAACTTCCCGAAGTTCACCAGCGTGCCCCCGACCTCACACCACATTACGTACGACGGATCGTTCATCGTCTACTCGCTCACCTCGCTCGTCGCGGACAGCCCATTCATCTACTTCGACAATTCGGCCAACACCTTCATCCTGTCGGCCGCCAATCACTTCCCCAACACGCAAACCCTGACCTCGGGCAATGGCTTTACCACGGGCATCCAATCGAACATCACGACCCTGCCGGCGAACTACGAGGTCAGTACGATTCTGGTGGCGACCCCCGGCATCAACAGTGCGTTCGAGGTGTGGGGGCAAGCCCTGCTGGCTTTCGGCGGCAAGACGCCGCTCGGCAACGACGCGACGACGGTCCTCAACAAGATCGGTTACTGGCAGGACAACAAGTCCACCTACTACTACAAAACCGAGTCGGGCAAGGATTACCGGACCACGATGAAGGACGTCA